>Ga0302300_1000031_pt1 | contig 201611 bp, 142 predicted proteins | sample III_Palsa_E1_1_FD_198756 | JGI IMG/M metagenome (GOLD analysis project Ga0302300, IMG submission 198756) | Peat permafrost microbial communities from Stordalen Mire near Abisko, Sweden - III_Palsa_E1_1 | ecosystem: Environmental > Terrestrial > Soil > Palsa > Peat permafrost | place: Sweden...
AGATGATAAGAAAGATCTTTTGATGAAAGCTGAAAGGTTTAATAATGAGGGTTTTGCTTATTTAAAAGAGCAGCTATCGGCACCGCCAGTAGCAAAGCTAAGTTAAAAATGAATTAAATTTTCATTTGAAAGACAGAAGGGATGCTCTTCGTTGGGCATGGTTGTCAAGAAGCGGTTCATATTTTTTTATTGTAGAAGTTACCCAGAGTGGCGATGGCTTTAAAAAGTATTGACGGCTTTCTCGCATAAGGTCACTTGGTGTTACCAGCTCCTTGCTTGGTAGGCAGGCTCTTAAATCTTGTGGTATAGGTTGTTTTATTTCAGAATAAAATTGTTGTAATTTGTCAGAGGTCCAATAAGGTAATTTTTTTTGTGCTGATAACTGAGTATCTACAGTATAAAACTCGTAATCGTCAGAGTTAAACTCTTTAGACCACTTAATTACATGAGTGACTTGATGATTTGTTATAACAAAAGTACAAAATATAGCTCTTTCCTCGGCAACCTCAGCAGCTCCTCCAGGATAATCATAAATAGATAAAAAATTATCTCCTCGTTTACAAACCCCTTGATCTTCATAAAAACAAGATAGTGCATCTTCGGTGGTATCAACTTTCCATTTAGGATTATTATCAGTCATGAAATGCAAGCCTGCTCTAACCTCATCCCATTCTAATCTTCCACTTTTATTGTATTCATATATATCCGGCACCTGTCTGGTTACAAATTGTATAAAGTGAGTATTTGTGGAATTAGTTGTTATTTTTATACAGTTTGAATAATTCCTTCTATTATCGGTTTGTGCCCCATCATCACGTGCATTCACACCAACCTCTACCAGTAGCTCATCGTCTTGATAAGCCAATTCTCGCGGTTTTCCTGCTGTTTGTCTTTGAATAAACATGTTAACCACCATTCAATAAAAAAAGGTCAATAAAATGTCATAATTATAACTAAATAATACCACGTGGATCTTATAGATTCCAGCACAATGCTTAAAGTTAAACCGTTTTTTATTGACAAACTTTGCCAAGTTCCGTGTAATCCAAGGCATGTCATCTAAGAATAATCTGTTATATTTTTTCAAGGAAGAATAGATCTATGAGTATTGTTGAAACGTTTCGTTATCGTCGTGCCTTATATCAACCTTTAGTTCGCAGTAATAAGCCCTCTATCAGTTTCACTACATTTGGTTTTGGCGCTCTATTTTTGGGAACCGGTAAACTGATTATCGTCATGGCGCTACTTTCCTGTTTGGTTTTATGGTTACTTTTTGGCTTTGATTATAGCTTTGATGAATCAACGAAAATGGGTGCTTTAATAGGGTTTTGGTCGGCTGCGATCTATTTATTCTTTCCTTATGTATCTTTGCTATGTGCTCTGATGACTTCTGATCGTAATGCTGTTTGGCGGAATTGGTTGGCTGCACCTTTAGCGCGGCGGGTTGGTGCTAATATTCCTGTGGTAGTTGGAATAGTATATTTATTGGAGCTGTTAGACTATTGGACGCTATCGATAGGAGAGTTTTTTATTGGTGTACCTATCAGTGCTTTTTTCTTAACATTAGCCCTCGATTTTCTGCTAAAAATAGCTGTGCCAACAGGTCAAAATAACGTTCATGCTCCAAAAGAGCGAGCAAAACTAGCAAAATCTGTGGTCGATTCACCCTTTTGTTTATGGATTGGAGAATCTACGGGACAATTTGTAGACCTATGGCATGGGGCGAATGTGGCAGCTCATCAACCGGTTGCTTTACGGTTAGAGGATTGTGCGCAAAACGTGTTAATTTTAGGCGCTATTGGCTCTGGTAAAACCACGCGAGGGATTCATCCTTTATTATTGCAGTTGTTAGATCAACATTGCGGCGGGCTTATTTTTGATATTAAAGGGGATTTTGGCCGTGCTGTTGGTGCTTTAACAGCGATGACGCATCGGGTTGATGATGTGATAACTATCGGGCCAAAACAACGCCCTTTTAATTTAATTAAGGGGTTAACACCTGAGATGGCATCCTCCTTTTTAAAATCAACCTTTTTTCTGAGCAAAGGACATGCCGATGGTTTTTGGATAGATACGGCTAGTGAGTTATGTCGCAATGTATTAGGAATTTTATCGTTTGTGCCGCGTTACTATAATTTGAATGCCCTGTACCACTATCTTTTTGATCCGCATTCTCAAGAAAGCATTTTGGCGAGTTTAGATGAAGAAAATACTTCTTTATCAGAAGATAAGGCTAAGCTTTTGCGTTCGTACCAATACTATTGTGAGCATGTGTTTAAGCAATTTGATGAAAAAGTAAAAGCAGGAGTATTGGCCACGATTTCTCAGGTATTATCGTCCTTTAATCATCCCGAATTAATTACCGCTTTTTGTAGCAGCGATACGCAAAGTATGGAGTCCGTTCTAGAAGGTACAGTTTTCCTGGTTGATTTGCCTTTGGCTGAGTGGGGATTAGGTGCTAAGGTCATTTGTACGCTCTTAAAATTGCGTTTTTATAACGTGATGCAGCGTCGATTAACAACACCCGCTTGGAATCAAGATAACCCTGCCTTTTTTATCTGTGATGAGTTTCAAGAGATTGTGAGCGCTAATAAAGATGGGTTGAGTGATTTAAACTTTTGGGATAAGTCACGCAGCAGTAAGACGATAGGGATTATCTCGGCGCAATCGATCTCAAGCTTTTATGCGGCGATTGGGGATAGAGATGTCGCTCATGCGCTTTTACAGAACTTCAGGCAGAAGCTCTGTTTTAGAACCGAGGATGATTGGACAATCCAGTACTGCAATCGGTTGTTAGGTCAGGTGGAGGTACAGCAAAAAACGATCAGCAGAACCAAAGGTCAATCTTCTTCTGGGTTTAACCATACCTCGCAGGAATCGGATGGGGTTAGTATTTCTACTCAGCAACGCCAAGTGCTGGATGCGCAGGTTTTTCGGAATCTGTCACCAGATGAGGTTATTGCATTATTGTCTTTTCATGGGTATGCAGTCGATGATGTATTAACAGTGGAGCCGATTTATCTTTGATAAGGCGAAGCTTTAAGCTTTTCTCAATATATTGTATAATATTTCGTGGTTTTGTTATAAAACAGCTACTTTACCATAGTAAATGGCATGATTTTAAAAAGGGCATCTACAATGCCCTTTTTTATTTTTATTATTCGAGGACTAATTATGAAAGAAATGAAGTTAGATAAGCTAGAACGATTGGTGCTTTTTAATCAATTTGAAATTTTAAAAAATCTTAATAAAGATAATAACTTTCATGATTATGAAACTCTTCAAGAAATAGTGAGTAGTGGCTATGAAGGTGAATATCATAGGTTATTTGCTCATCTTTCTGATGGGGTGCCTTCTTATGTTACTGAGGAGGTTATAGATACTTTTATTATGTATAGTCTTCTAAAGTATTCTTATAGTCTTCTATCAGAAGAGGATAAAAAAGAAATTAATCCTCAAGACTTAGAATGGAAGGGATTTGATGCAAATCACGAACCTCACTACGGGGTTGCTCGCTTCCAACTCGAATATTTAAAAAATTGGCAAGATATCGGGGCTGTTGCTATAAATAGCCATCATAGTACACGTGGTCTTTATCCTCCCATGATAGCTCAGTGCAAAAAATACAGTGAAACATATGTGGAAGAAAACCCTTGTGGCAGTGTTAAATTAACTAAGGAGCAAATAAAAGGTGTTTTAAAAGCTTCTCAAGCAGAAAAAGAACGAAAAGAATTATTGAACCTTACTAACTGATATTTTTTGAGTTAATTACGGAGGATGATTGAACAACCCAGTACTGTAATCAGCTGCTAGGCCAGGTGGGAATACAACAAAAGGTCAATCATCTTCCGGTTTTAACCATGCGAGGGTTTACGACACAGGAATCTGATGTGTTAAACTAGATGCGCTCATCACCTTTCTTTTTATTCAAAGTAGGCGGCGCTTTATTTGAGAGGCTTAAGCCTAGAGCGCATTAGTAGTGGCGAGGATGAGCAAGGGTTAAGGAGGATCAATAGGAGAACTAAGATAGAAAAGGAGGTTATTGCGTTGCTATCTATATTATGCAGTAGATGATGTGTTAACGACGAAACCAATTTATCTTTGACAGTGCGAGTGTATTAATGTAACTTTCCTTGGTCATCTACCTTTACTTAGAGGATTAGCTCTAATTATACAGATGTTAGATGGTGACTATTTTTAATAAAAAACAGCCTCTAATGGTGAGAATTTTGTATGGTAGAAAAAACTTTTATAACAGAACAATCTTTTGAGATTAGGCACGACGCATCTGGAACATTCATAGATGTTAAAGGCGGGGTGGCAGACTTTATTAAAAATAAACACTTGTTCCCTCATTGGCGTATTCAGGAAAATTTAGTTGGTTTTTTTGATACAGGCAATGGTGTAAGTAAAGAAAAATCAGCAGTGATTGCCTATAACAAAGTGGCTTTTTCTATTTACAACTCGCCGACCGCAAATTACTTTCAAGAGCAATCGCTACATTTCTGGAAAATTTTTTATAATAATAAACTCTATAGTCTCCCTGCCATCACTAGGTTTGGTGTTCGAACTAAATGTTATCTACCAAGCAAGCTATCGTTTGAGGAGATCTATAATCGTATTTCTAAATTTTTTTTAAACCAAGATGCGATAAAAGGTTTGGGCGGTAGACAAAAAGACTTACAAATTACTCTTGATCTTGAAGAGAAGTCATATCAAGTTAAAATAGGGTTTGGCCCCTTGAAAAAGGATGAGGCACGGCGGCATTTTAGTTTTTTTGTTGAGGAATTTAAACAAACAGGTTTATACATAGACGTGGATTGTTTCCAGTCCAAAGAATTATCAGCAGATAAAGTCAGTTCATTATTTAAGAACGCATTAGAAATTATTTCAAATAAGATCGATAACATAGCAGCTGCTATAGACATATAGGCGGCTCTATGGTGTATAAAAGAACAGTTACTACCACTACTCAAACAACTGAAGAAACATACGATGAATCACCAGCTGCTACTGTTGCGGGCACAACCCAACCATTACAAGAGCCAACCTACCCTCCCAATATTATAGATGATATCGCATGCTCAACCACAGCTGGAACGGGTGATGATTTACGAGATATTAACCAAGAAAAACCTATTGCTGACTCTTTTGGCAGGACATACCCTGATTTATTAATAGAATTTATAAAAGGTGATAAGCACATTAGTCCTCAAGCCACGAGTGTTTTAATATGTTTTGTTGTTCTTTTTATTTTTCAAATGATGGGCAAGCTTAATAGCATAGATGATCTATTGTCAATGTTAATGGTAGCTGTCGCTTTTATTGTTATTTATTTTTCCGTAAAAGGTATTATGAGCCTCTTCAAGTATTTAAAGTTAAAGAAAAATTAGTCCCGCCAAAAATCTTTAAATCGATTCGGTGCCAACTCTGTATAAATCACCGTGTTTTTAATATTAGAATGTCCCAGGTAACTTTGAATAGCCCGTGTATCGTGGCCATGATTAGCTAAATAAAAACCCGTACTATGTCGCAGCATATGGGGATGAGTAGTCAACGGTAATTTAGCGGTTTGCCCTGCTCGCTTGACCACATGGTGTACCGTACGTGCGGTCAATGGTGCCTGTCTTTCAGAAACAAACACATAGATAGTTACGGGATAATCGCGCTGTAATTGACGTAAGGCTCGTAATTCAAGCCCGCGTAAGGGATGAGTAGAAGGCAGTCCATTTTTTAATCGACGCACATGGGCTCCACTGACATATGCGCCGAAAAGTTTCGCTCGAAGTTATCAAGCCAGCTGTAATCCCAGTATTTTTTCCATATCAAAGAGGGGATCATTTGTAGCATGACGTCTAAAATCAAATTCACCATGCAGATTAATATGCCCCCAGTTAATAATCGAGCCCTCTTTGATATGACTCGCCATTTCGTGCCGCTCTTTATCGTCCTGACAATTAGCTAGTAGCTGCGATAAATAAAGGTAGTTCCATAATACAATTGCATTTTGTATAAATACCTTGCAAGCGATAATAATCTCTTGTTCTTCAGGTGTGCCTTGCTTAAATTCACGATTATTAGCATAAAATACTGCATTCGCAAAGCGATTAGAGAGTTCAATACGATTAAGTTGTTTCTCAATCCGCTGACGTAACTTAACATCATCGTAGTAAGAGAGAATAAATAAGGATTTAATAATCCGTCCAAATTCCTTAAGCGCTTTATAAAGAGGATTATCTTTCGCATAGGAACTTAAACGCTTAAATAATTGTGAGGCTGTAATTTTTTTAAGCTTGATAGTCACCATAAAACGTAAAATATCATCCCAATATTTTTCTATCAGTGTTTGATTAATCGTGCGACTTGGTAGAATTTTACATCCTTGCTTCTCATACGTTTTTTTGGATTGAAAAGCATACAATTTTTGTTTACTAATCTTTTTTATACGGGGTGCAAACGATATGCCCATAAAATGGGTAGCCGCAAAAATAGACTCCGTATAACCGTGAGTATCAGTCGAATGAATATTGGTTTTTGCTACTGTATTATCGTTAAGCCCATCCATTACATACGCGGCTTCACGTTCAGCAGCGCTCATCACCAATGAATGAAATAACGCTTGTCGTTCATCAATAAAAGTATAAACACTTACACCTTTTTCTTTGCCAAAATACTTGAAAGAGTAACTTGCTAATAATGATTCAACATCAACATTGACTTTTCGCCCATCACTTGAACTATGCAGTTCAATGTTGTTGCTGATGAAGGCTGTCGATAGCACTAATTTATGAATAAGCGCTACCAGTCGATCATTCGCTTCCTGTAGATTTTTCTTATTAAAATACCAATTAACCGTATTTAATAAGCTATTTTGGTTAACACCCATTGAAATCTGTCCCATTTTAGAAACACCTATGTTACATCCTAATGCCATAATACCAGCATAAAAAATTTCAGCTCGTGGTCTACGTTTACTATTTTTAATGCTGTGATGCTGAAAACAACTTGTAAATTGTGTCACCGCATTAATCTCTGTCAGCACATCTAAAATAGGCACATAGCCACATTGATTAAGCAAAGCAGAAATATACTCCATTTCTTTATCATCTAAAGCAGGTGTCACGACATGAGGTTGTTTTTCTTTATGAAATGATAAATAAAGATTTCTGCCCGTTAAAAATCGTTGGTTAACAGCCATATATTTTTCATGAAGGCGTTGTTTAAGTGAATGAAGAATCGTAGCGCATTCTGCAAAAGATTCTAAACCAGTTAATGCTAATAACTCACATTTATTACTTCTCCATGTTTTTTCATCCACTAGATAGTCTTGAATAGAAAGATAACGATACGAATATTTTAAATTAAGTTCACCTGACTTAAGCGCTTGTGCAATTTTGATAAATAGCAAACTCTTGTACAAGCTTGAGCTCCAACGAGCTTTCTCAGAGACTACTAGCTTTTTTTCACTTTCCTTCAGAAAATCTAGCGGAGCTTTGTTATTAATTCTTCCTTCTCTTGATTTAAAAAAATCAATAGCATCTATGATTTTTTTATTAGAATTATCCTTATTAAATACTAATATCTTAATAATGCCAGAAACTCGTTGCTGAAGCTTTACTGACAATTTGTCAAGGATATCAAAATAATCGTTTTTATGGCTCAGTCTATCCAATGTCTTTTCAATTTTAGCTATCTTTTTTTGTTCAACTTCATTTTTTTGGGTTTCCTGTGTAACTAACAATTCATTAATTTTTTCCACTTTCTCTTGATCAGATAGTAGAGAAGAGCGGACAATCAATGTAATTTCATCAATTAGCTCACGGTCATTCTGGCGAGATTTTTTGAGTTGTTGGATAGCAGCACACTGTTCATTTCTTGTTGGTGACGATGGTGTATCTAACCTTTTGAGAGCTGTATTTTGGCTGGACTGTACACATTTTAGAAGTATATCCGCAAACGCATCTTGTCTTAAGTAAAACTGATGCTGAATAAATGCAATTAAGTGTAAATACAACTTATTTTGATTTGGAAATTGCTTTAGTTGCGAGAGCTTGGCTTTCTTCAGCCATACCGCATAGTATTCGCAGGTTTGAGGTGTCATCCCTAAAGCATCAATAATAGGTAAGAGGGCAGTGAAAAGATCATCAATTCGCTTGAAAAGTATAAAGCTTGCCTTAATAGCTTTAGGTTCCATCGATTGATTAATCACCGTCAAACGATTCAGTGCGCTTTTGCTACGTTCTTTGTCTGCATTAAGCAACATATTGCATTTTTCGCGGTTTTACTTGGAAAGCATTCGCTCAATAATTGATAATAATTTAGCTTCATAATCAATATAAAGCCGTGTAATAATTTCTGATAAACAATGATAAGAGGGCATTTCAATATGTTGTGCCTGCAATAGTTGTAATGCTTCAAAAAATAATTCTCGTGGATTGGTAAAACGCTCTACACGAGACAAGATTTCTTTTTCTAACCATTGATATACTGATTTATCAAATGCTTTATAATTCAGTAATTCAATGATATGTGCTTGATGATCAAGCGGGATCTTCTTTTTATATTGGGAAAAATTAATTTCCTTCGCCTTTATTCCTAATACTTTTGCTGCATAGTCTATATCCTCTTGTCGAAATCGATTAATCACAAAAAAACGTTGACGTGCTTTGAAATAAGCATATTGGATCAAAAATCCCACTTTATTAGTCGATGTTCTAAGCCGATTGATACGTTGTTCACAGAGCGGGGTCATAGAGAAATGCACTGCTCTTTCTTCCGGTGGCAAGATAGGCGGATAATCAAAAGCATGTTGCTCGTCATCGTTTAAAATAGAGGGTAATGGCATAATTTATTCCTTTATTTTTTAATAGCAACGGATAATGATAATCCACGAGTGGCTTCATGTCGATCCGTTTGTGCCACATGCCGATAGTGCATGGTAGTCCCAATATCACTATGTCCCGCGTTTTCTTGCGCTACTTTTAAAGAAGCACCAGAATCCAATAAATAGGTGACGTAACTATGTCTTAGCCAATGTGCCGATGCTAAACGTAATTTTGAGGCTTTTCTTGGTTCATGTATTTCAAATTGACGTGCGCCAAGCTCAAATGCCCATTTTAAAATCTGATCAATGCGTCTGGGACTAATCGATTGTTTAAGATTTTGCATGGGGATAAGAGGGGTTTTCTCGCGAAACTTTGGTTGATGTGAGGGTAATTTTACTGCAAGGCGAAAATGCGCTAGTGCATCAAGTAATTCATCGGGGATCGGTATTTCCCGTAATTTTTTACCTTTACCAGTAACTCGTAAGAACCAATTCTCTTCCCGTTGAATAAAATGGCCCATACGGTGACTTGCCGCCTCTGCGATCCGCAATCCGGTATAAAAAAGTAACAGAATAATATAACATGCACGGATCACCTGAAATTGATTGGATTCATCACTTATCGGATATTCATTTAATGCTTTTAGGACCCTATTAATTTCATCTAATTCTAAATAGCGATCTACAATACGGGATTTTGCTTGATGTCGGCGTTTGCGACGACGATCAACTGCAAGCGGATTGCCAATCAAGTAATTGGTTTGGACTAAATAGTTAAAAAACGAATCGAGTATTTTAATCGCCTTGTTAATGGAGTTACTACTAAGCCCTTTCACAAAGGGTCGCCATTGTAAGTTGAAAGTACCATCTTTTTTTATTCGTGCTTGACTGGGCCCGCACCATTGTTTTTTAGGAAGAGGATGTTTTAAAAACGCTTGATAAGCTATCAAATGGTCACGACGTAGACTACAAATATTGATTTTACCGATATGGATACACCACAATAATAAGCGTTCAATTTCTTTTGTATAAGAACGTAGCGTTTCTGGAGAATCTTTATATTCACTTAAAAAAGTAGAAATGGCTTGCGCATCATCTTTTGCGCTAATTAATGCATGTCCAATAGCTTTATTGTAAGCATCACCCACAAAAAGAATAGTTGAATTGTGGTTTGTTGTAGTAGATGCTTCAACTGTCAAAAACAAGGGTTTGATGAAATCATTTGTGCCTTCTTCCTTTTGGTCCATCTTTTAATCCACCAGAATATTGACCGTTAAACGTACGAGTAGATCTTTTTGTGATGAATGACTTTCTGCAATCAGTAAGGCTAGTGCTACTAAACCATTTTCATTCAGTTTAATGGGGATGTTTTGCGAAGTCAGATAGAGTAAAAAAATAAAACAGCCAATGCGTTTATTGCCATCCGTGAAAGGATGATCCTTGATAATAAAATAGATCAGGTGTGCTGCTTTTTCTTCCACGGTTTTATAAAGCGGTTCACCCCCAAACGTTTGTTCCAGGTTACCCAAAATACTTTCAAGACCTCTATCGCGTTCATTTCCAAAGAGGGGAGTGGCTTCATGGCGTTCAACTAAATCCGTTTTCAAAGTAGCAATGGCATTCACAGCAGCATCATAAGTTAACAAGAAATTGGACATCCTCCCTTTTTCAGGTAGGGCCAGTTTATCTTCATCATAAGCTAACAGTAGGTGCCATGTTTTGGTATAGCTTAAAATGATTTGTATAGCTTGTGAGCCGAACTCATTGACCCATTCATGTTGTTCTAGCGTCTTTTGTAGGAGTTCAACCGCTTGCTGTAATTCATTAAGGCCTTGTTGGGCTAAACGAGGTTTATAAAGGGTGTAACCTTGAATTAAGTGATTCTTAAGTACCTCTGTAGCCCAGATCCTAAACTGAGTGGCTTGCTGTGAGTTCACACGGTATCCTATCGAAATCACGGCGTCTAAAGAGTAGAACTTAGTCTTATAACGTTTACCATCTGAGGCAGTATGTTCCAAAATGGAACATACTGAAGATTCATCCAATTCACCGGATCCAAAGATATTTTTTAGATGTTTTGTGATAGCTTGGCGCTGAGTACCAAACAAATCCGCCATTTGCTGCTGAGAAAGCCATAAGTTATCCTGTGCTAAGTTAACATCGAGCTGCACATGCCCATCTTTTGACCTGTAGATGATAATATCGGACATAATCAGTATCCTTGTTTAGGTATGGTAAAGGGACCCTATTTTACTCCTTTTAATGATTTCTGATAATAAGAGTACTCGGAAATTTATGAGGTGTAAAGCCCTTTTTAATTATAAAAGTTACCTTCATGCCCAACTATTGGAGAATGCATTGATGTCTTTAATCACCGCTCAAAAACAGCTTATTTTTAGTATTGATCAACACGTCAATCGCATTTTATACGAAGAAAATGAAGAGGCCTTGTTAGCTGCACTGCCGGATCTGATGACGGACGAGTTGAAAGACCTACTGCATACTTCCAGCGATGATGAAATGGAACACTATTGTCATCAATGTCCAGGATTTTATCAGTTTATAAAACTCCTAGAAGCACTCACATATGGTATTTCTACGGGAGAAATCGAAGTTCCTTAAAAAACCGTCAATTAACTAATTAAAAATGTTAGACACCCTACTATTTTTATTATTAGCGAGCGAAACTTTTCGGCGCATATGTCAGTGGAGCCCAAAAAGCAGAAGACGAATTGGTAACGTTAAGGGATAAAAATTTATTTTTAACGCATGAGAAGGCACAGTTATTGGCGCAGTAGGAAAAACTCAAGATGAAGGGCAGGCTGGTTTGAAGGGGTATCATAGCCAGACCTGGCTTATTTGTTAACCAAATAGCTGATGGGACACTTGCGTCGCTCTTCCCAGGGAACCTCTTATTCTAACCGTTATGCCTCCTTGCGCTTCCAAGTTCCTACAGGATTGGCAGAGAGCCTATTTTTCTCATCAACCACCACCTTCCTTGGTTAATTAAAAGTGATGGCCTGAATGATTACTGTGGTAGATTACGCTGCGCTAATCCACCCTACGAAAGCCACGCAGAATTATATTAGATTACCACGCTTAATTGACGACCAAGGCCTAAATCCTCTTCCAAAGTGCGTTGAATCCATCTATTTGGTACTAGCGAGTTGTAATAATTATCGCCCTGTGAAACCACATAAACGTCGGGATTGCTAATTTGACCATAGGTTAAATAGACATCATTATTATCAACCCGTTTAACCACATGAATATATATCTTCAATTCTTGTGCTAATTTACTTAAAGGATTTTCTATACCCTCCGCACCATCCTCAACTATTCTTCGTAATTGACCTACAGAATAATATTGCTGATGCATTAATAACAATTGATGTGCAATGGAATGAAGTAAGGAGTCGCCATCGTGCGCAAAAACAGTCATTTTAAAATGTTCAGAGTAATCTGCAATATTGGTTGTTGGAACCAATGAATGATAATACTGTGCTCCATTATAAGCCAAATAAATAAGTGGGCTTGAGTCATCCCCACTTGCAGAAATACAATAATCGTCACGAATAATAATCTGAATTCTCAACTGTAGCGCAGCTTCCAATGCTTTTATTTCCAACTCACTACCCCACGCACCATCACGAGACATTCTCTCTAAATAGGCATCTGGACCACCTCTCATATGAGAGCCATATTGATCAAGATGCGCACGCATATATTCTACAACTCGTTGTCGCAACTCCACGTGTGTCAATAAAGGCTGATAGTTAATTCTGGTTAGTTGATCACTGATAGCACTAAATAAACAATTACCATCTGAAGGAACTGGCATCATGGAGAATATGCCAGGATATTTAAAAGTTGCCATAGAAGACTGTTCAACAACAGACACCGCAGGTGCAGTAAATGGCATTACCGGCATTATTAATTCAGGTACTGAAGCTAAATTATGCATAAGGACAAATTGATCATATAAACTAATACCATCCAATATATGGCGTACATCTTCCATTTCACTATTATTTAGCGGATAAGTGCATAACACATCCATAATCTGTTGTTTTATAATACTAATAGAAGCAAAAATATCCATTTCACTTTTAAAAGCATCTAATAATCGTCGCCGTATCTTTTCAAGAGCTGCACTTAAATTTTCCAACTCAATTAATTTTCTCATTAGATCAGAAAGCCTAGAACCATCACTAGCTAATTGTGGTTGGAGATCTGATGTAATCTGGTCAATAGTTTGCTCAGCTGCTGCTATAGACATTTCCAAAACCTGAATTCTATCTGTATTTGCTGAAATTTCCCGCTTTTTTCCCGCGATTTTATTTTGTTGCGCCTCACGCTGCTCAATAAATTGCCGGTGATTTTTATTTCTAATATAAACCGTAATCGACGAATGAGCGGGTTGATCTGGTGTGCAATAATAATCAATATCAAGGGAGTTTTTACTCTCCCCCCCTCGCTTATTGCGCCATCGACTATCATCAGGCAATGGGTCCATCGCTATTCTTAGAATAGGTGCTTCAGGGTTAAAACTATAGGTTTTGCGACATATTGGTATTTGCCCTCTTATAGCAGCCGCACTAGCAGAAAGCACCGCTATAACTAATCCAGCCACACCATTGCGCGATAAAGCACCTGCAGCCGCGCCTAGCCCTAGGCCTGCTGTTGCTAATTGTAATTGCGTTAACTCTTCTGATTGTTGATGAATCGCTTGGGTTTGGTACTCGACCTCATCATTTTCTTTAGCTGTAAAATTATCAAAAAGAGCATTCTCATCAGCTCTAACTTCGTGGTTCAAATCAAAATTTCGTTGTCGCAATGTTCTAATTTCTTCAGTTATTTCATCGATTGATTGACGATGTTTTGTGATTTCACTTTGCTTGTCAGTTGCTGCAATTTGAAGACTATTTGATAATTGATTGATTTGCTTTCTTAACGCGTCAATATCTCTATTAACCCCACCTATTCTTTTTACACAAGCATCATGACGACTTATTCTCAGTTTCATTACGATAATAATGTCTAATAAATGTCTACTCAAAAACTCAAAAATACGATTAGGAGGATTCATCGTACACAGCACCCTTGAAGGATCAGGAATCGGCGCTAATTGTCTGATAGAAGCTAAAATTGCTTGACGATTTTCTACGTTTGGCTCGCCAGATGACAGTAAAGGATCGGCAATTTGTAAATGCTCCCTGGCTGAACTAGCAATATTTCCAAAAGTTTCAACTTGATTGCTATCAGCGTTACCCCCCCCTCTTAGCTCATTAACAACATCTTGTAAGATAGTTACTATAGTGGTTAGCGGTACAACTCTATGTGTTCTATTAATATATAGAAGTAATAGAGAATTTGGACAAGCATCATAGTCGTTATAGACACTAACTGCCTCAGTGAAAAATTCGGGAAGTGGTGATGTAAGTGCAGCCCTTGTTAGGCTATATAAAGGCATAGCATATACTATTCGAGCTGAGCCAGCTGATTTGGCAACCAGTGTAGTTGCAATATCATTTTTAACATCAGCATCGTCATCACCTGAATTATCACGAGAGCCAGGACAATCGATCAAAATCATATCACGTAAAGAAAATATATTTACACCTGTAGCATTTGCTCGCAATCCCATGTTAATCTCGGCATACGGTTGACTGTAGTTGTCCCTAACGCGAATAACGGCCTCACCCAAATTATCAGTGTGCGACTCTAAATCAACACCCAGCAAATGATCAGTAACAGCACTTTTACCTATCCCGGTACGTCCAACAATCAAAGCCGCAGGCACATTTCCTTGAGCTGATAATGTCCTCACTCTATTTGCATCAGTAATAAATTTTCGTAGCAGCCAATTATTCCGCTTTAGTTGAGCCAAGTTAGGCAATTCAGGCTCTCTCTCAAATTCATCAGCATCCTGACCACCTAAAAGCTGCTCATCCGGAATGAATAAGGAATATTTTAAATTTGTAGCTGGATCAACGAAAAAGGCTCTCCCACTATTTGATAGTAAAGCAGATTGTATTTGCCGATATCGATCACTGGTTGGGTCAAAAAATGCAGCTAACTCGCATAATTCTTCACGAGTACCAATTTGGGGTCTGTAAGTTGCTAATACAAGTTTCATTTTTCTATTCCTTTAGATTTAAAGTTTAGTGCCCGGTGTTAGACTTTTTTTAGCATAAGATGGTTCATTAGCGGTTTCTGCTGTAACCCCAGCAACAAGTAATTGTTCTTGTAATGTAAGTTGCGCCAGTTCTTGACGCAATAGTTGAGCCTCATCTCGAAGCCGGCTTATATGTGAATACCACGGCCGAGGCCAGTATTCTTGTTGTTGACGCTCACGATCTGCTATTGCTGCTTTCTTTTCATCGGCTAATTCTCTAATTCTTTTTAGTTGTTGGGTTACATCCGTATTTGAATTGGGTTTTTGTTGATTGGCTTGACGTTGTGCATATAAGAAATAAATGCCTGAAGACAATAATAAACCAGTGCCAACCCAAAATGCAGCCTGTCTTAAACCAGCACGAGGATTAGATGAAGCATTCTGTTTTAACCAGCTAATTTTATCATCCAATTGACGGAGAATACCAGTTGCAGGATCACTAATGCTTTGTGATGTTTTTTGTAGTGCAGTTGTCGTTTGTGTCAAATTAGCTGCAGCAACTTCTACTGCTTTAACTTGTGGTTGTAGTTGAGCAATGATGCCAGTACCTGGTTGTGTAAATCTTTGGGCGGCATTATGGAGTTCTGCGATGGATGTATTCAAAGGCCCTTTTAATTGAGTAGACGCCCCTTCAAGCAATTCAATTCTTTTATCCAATTGGCCTACCACACCATCAGGTTGCTCAAAAGCACTTGTAACCTTTTGTAAGTCTGCACTTATAGCACCTAAACCTTTTTGTAGTGTATCTGAAGCTGCCTCAAGTCCTGCAACTGTATTACCCAGTTGATCTACGATACCAGTCGTTGGTTGAGCAAATTGGTCGGTTACTTTTTGAAGTTTCGTCGTTGCATCAGCTAAATCAGTTTTACTTCTAGCTGTATGAGTAGCTAATTCTTCAACTTGTTTACTTAACTGGGGCAGGATACCCGTATTACTAGCTGTAAACTTACTAGATGCTTCTTGAAGCGTTCCGGATACGGTCGTTAAACCAGCTTTTAATGTATTCGCACTTTGCAATAGTGTTTGGCTGGCTGTTTCAGCAGCTTTAAAATCAGTGCTTTTTTGATCAAGATAAGTTGAAAGTGAACGCCTTAATGCAGTAAAGGTATCAGTGATTCCTTTATTTATTCTTGTAATAGCATCACCAGTGAGTCGTTCAAAGGCATCTCCTAAAACTGTCCCTGGAGTTTTTTTAGATTGTTCGCCTGTGTCTGACATGAATAATCCCTCTTTATGACTTTTAGCTTATCTATAAAAAAAGGTAATACGTTAAAGGTATTAAATTATTTATAGTTAATGTTTTTCAATGTAAATTGACGCTATAATCCTAGCATGATGATATAACAATGGTCAATTTAATTAGGAATAAGATAGTAGAGTAAAGGAAATTCTATGACAATCGTATTAAAAATAATTAGCACCGTTCCCCGGTTATATAAACCAAGAGGAACTTTACCGCCAGTAGGAGTTTTACCACATCTCTTTAGACGTTATTACAGCGGTGCCGAATCTAAAACAACGACTCAAGAAAGCCTAAAAGAGCTTGATAAAACACTAGGTGAAACAGCTGCAGATTGGGAAAGATCAAAAAGCGAAGCTAAAGCGATGCTTGAAACCACTCAAAAGGATTTTGACGAACTTAAAAAATCACTCAAAGATGCAAATGAAAATATGGAGGGTTTATCGCAAGAGATAAGAAGAGCCACCATTAGAAACATAGTGACAAAAGCTATCCTTGGTTTTTTTGGTGGTTTAGCGTTAACCACCATTATTTCCATTTTTCTTAAGTTAAAAAATGAAGCTGATCTTAGGGATGCAGAAGAGCTTTTACTGACCGAGTTAAATCCAGCCACTTTAAAAGATGAACTTGCCGCCCTTGGTTATATCCCAGGATTTAAGCGGGGTTATTTTTTCGGCAAAGAAGAGTTTTTTCTTGATGTGCTCAACAATGTGTTTAGAAAATTACCACTCACCCTAGAAAGAGGATTTTCACTGAGCTTTTTATTAAAATCAGCTGTGGCGGAAATTATTCGCTTTGATTATGAAAGCGCAAATAGCTTATTAAAAAAAGCTCGACAAAGTTTTTTTTACAGCCATTTGCAGTCTTCAATTTCTGGTGATTTATTGACATGCCAATGTCTTATGGCCTATTTGCAAGAAAACCACACATTATCCTTGGAGTTAATTGCAAGAGCCAAAAATGAGTATATACTATTGCAGCAAAAAGAGGGTCATGATCTTTCAGGACACTATAGCAAGCAGTTACATATATTAAGTCTGCTTGAATTAAAAATTGCCTTACGCTCTAAACCTGTTGATGAAGAAAAGCTGTACAAATTAGAAGAAAAATTTGCACACTTACTCCGTCATAAAAATCATAAATTTTTTGTGCATAGTTTTCTTGACTTTAATGATATGCTGTTTTCGGTAACTGAACCTCAAGAAGATTTTATATCAAAAATGGCCAAAATCGAACTTGCTTTTGCTTGGTTAAAGCTTGCAGCTCGCCAAACAGAGCAATTCAAGAAAGAAAAAGCCATTACCAAAGCAAAAGAATTATTACCCGCTCAAGAAAATACAAATGAAACAAATGCAACACGCCTTCTTGAAAGACAACGACAAATAATATTGGCCCAACAACCCGATGAAGATTTACAATTACGCACTCTTGAGCTTGTGAGGTATAACGGTAACACTGCAATAGCTCAACATGATCCGAGCACTTTATCAAACATGAGTGGTACGAAAGACTATCTATTAGCTAATCATCCATCATTTTTTGATAATATAGGTGGTGACTTAAACCAATGGGAAAAAGTTGGCACTCAATGGGATGGCTCAGGGAAATTAGTTTTTAGAGCACTTTATAACAAAGCAACCAGCGAATTAATGTTGGTTTTTCGCGGTAAAGAGCCTGGTATTGAGTTATTTACTGAATTAACCATGTATAAAAGTGATGGGTTGCCACCTCAACTTATAAATGCTGAAAATTTTTTAAAACATGCATTGCGCAGCGTAAAAATAAAATATGCAGACAACGCTCATATCAGAGTGGTATTAACTGGTTATTCTGATGGCGCAATATTGGCGGAGTGCTTATTAGCGAAGCTAACTGCCGATGAAAAATTACAAAGTGATTTACAGAATAAACTGGTTTATCCGATCGTCGAGTCAAAAGAAGCTGTTACCTTTAACAGCCCTGGATCTCAACAAATTATATCTCGTGCCTTTCCTACTCTCGTAGCTCATCCATCACAATTAAATATTACTACCATTTTAACTCCCCCCAGTTTAATTACGATTTGGGGAGGTCATTTAGGAAAAGTAATACAAGTTAATATCCATCGCGATGTGCATGATGCAGGCAATGGTTCTACCAATAATCTTTTGTACGCATTGGATCCTGGTAGTTTTCTGTATAGTCAAGGATTGCTCTCACTTGCTATGAAAAATAGTAGTAATTTACTTTACAGTGTATTAAACGACTCAACAGGACGGCTTTTATCCGCATTTGGCTTATGGGCAATGTGGGTATGGTTACCTAGAGCTGCTTTACCAGTAAGAGTCAATGAATTACCAGCAGAACAGTATTCAACTTTGTTATCATCATCAATGAAAGGATTGATGTGTGCAACACCTGTATTATGGCTAGCACATTTAATATACTATTCTTATACCAGAACTTATACCTTACACAGTTTCAATTTATTATTTCAGCAATTTATGCTAGACAATATGTTGCATACTTCCTCATATAGCTATTATGGAGTAACTAAAGTCTTAAGTTGGCCTACCACTTATGATGGATTACGAGCTTATGATTATGGAAGAAAATGGCTCCATCATACACAACAAAATAATGAAAAAGGATATTATCAACACTTAGTATCCACTTATGCCGGTTATGAAGTCGGTGAAACAGATAGTGTGCTGCATGAGATTGAACGACATGAATTGCCACCTGCGTTATGGGATTTATTAATTAAAAAATATTTTAAGGGTAAAGATGCGTTATCTTTGGATCCTCACATAATTCAAATTAAAATACTGAACGACAAAATATATATTCTTAATGATTATCCTGCAGACTATATCAAAAGTTATTTAATTACAACCCATCTCAACATATTGAATAAACCACCTACTGCTGCCCCAACCAATACCTTAGTGCGACCGGTACTATTCAGTTCTATTTTTACCAGGATCAAACCATTTTTTAACTTAGGGACAAAATTGCCAGACCATGAGAAAGAAAATTTAGGGCTCTCTGCCAATCCTGTAGGAACTTGGAAGCGCAAGGAGGCATAAGGGTTAGAATAAGTACGTAAAACCAAATGTCTCGGATATCATGAGCCAAATCAATATACCTTTAAATATAGCCTCCCTTGAAATTGTCTCTCAGCATGATGATCACTGGGTCCCCAAACATATAAAGCGGAATCTGTCACTTATAGATAGTTAGCTATCATTAATAGTAGGATCTTCCCAATATACGGTTCCTGTGACATCAGCAAGTGAAACCTTCGAATCTCTGGTTGCTTATTGCTTTTTGCTAAAAATGGATCAGACAGCAACTCTTCAATTTGCAGTTTACAGTTTATCACGAATACAGATTGAATCGCATAGGATAAAAGGGTACTTCCAACTTCAAAATTTCATAGTAAGACTATTCTAAGAATAGATATTTTATGCTAGAGTAGGGATTAACCAGCTCGCAAAATGCGACCGCCTTTCTCTTTTTATAAGGGACTTCATAATGACAGAAAGTTTATCTGCGCTTCTTCCTGAAGAAATCCAACAATACATTCTATTCGTTCGTGGTGAAAAAGCCATGTTCGATTCACATTTGGCTATCTTATATGGTGTACAAACCAAGGTACTTATACAGGCTGTTAAACGCAATATCGTTCGCTTCCCTATCGATTTTATGTTCCAGCTAACTCAAGATGAGTTCCAGGATTTGAGGTCACAAAATGTGACCTCAAATTGGGGTGGTCGACGCTATTTGCCTTACGTATTTACTGAACAAGGCGTTGCGATGCTTTCAACTGTTCTGCATAGCAAACAGGCCATTGAAGTCAATATTGAAATTATGCGAGCTTTTGTTCGCTTGCGGCAACTGACAGAATCTCATAAAGAATTTCGGCAAAAAATTCAAGCCCTCGAGAAAAAATATGATAAGAATTTTAAGATAATATTTGAAGCTATTCATCAATTAATGATACCAACTACTCCATCCAAAAAGCGATCTATTGGTTTTCATCCATGGGATGATAATAAAAATGAATAGTAAAGTAATGACATCAATTAATCCCCTCTTTTTACACATTGAATCATCTGAAACTATGGGGAAAAACATTATCACATTGGTAACTGATAATTATAACAAAGCTGCCAGTGAATCATTAATTGATGCTAAAAATGATGCACAAGCTATTTCTGCTTTCTTAAGTGAATTTCGTGAGTCTTCTTTAACATTACAAGCTTATGCAAAGGAGATTGAACGGCTGTTATTATGGTGCATTCACATAGCGCACGTGAATATTTCCAGCTTACGGCGTAACCATTTAGTTGAGTACCAATCATTTCTTAAAAACCCACAGCCACGAAAAGTATGGTGTGGGTCTAAAGTGGCAAGGCAATTAAAAGATGGTTCCATCAATCCTGCTTGGCGTCCCTTTGGAGCAAACGGATTATCAGTAACAACAATCAATAAAGCCATCAGTATTTTGGATTCATTTTTTAATTATCTTGTACAAACAAATTACCTGACAGGCAACCCACTTGCCGTAGAAAGGCGGCGTAAAAAACGCAATCGTACCCAATCAAAAATCATCGATAGGTACCTAGAATTGGATGAGATTCATGCTGTACTTACAGCGCTTTCTGAATACCCTCCCCAAGATGTAGAATATGAATTTCGAACTATTCGAGCTCGATACATTATTTTATTATTGTTTTATACAGGACTACGTATCGCGGAAGCGGCGAATCACCGTATGGGACATTTTGTGCAACGGGAAAATAATTGGTTTTTACGTGTGACGGGAAAAGGTAAAAAAGTGCGGGAAATTCCTATCCCCGATGCCTTATTGGAAGCGCTAGCTGATTTTAGACAACACATAGGATTACCTTCTCCGCAGCCCACCTTTCGAGAAAAAACGCCACTAATCCCAATGGAAAATTTAAAACAACCCATCAGTACACGTCGTATTGATCAAATTTTAAAATGGGCTTTTAGCTTAGGCGCCATTCAATTTGAATCAAGTGCTCCCCGAAAAGCTTCTAAGTTACGTGCCGCGTCCGCACATTGGTTACGTCACAGTTATGTGACCTATTTATTAAATACGGGAGCACCACTAAAGGTGGCGCAAGAGAATGCGGGACATAGTAATATTGGTACCACCATGCATTATCGTCACGTCGCGCAAACCGATCGGCATGCAGCTACCCGTGCGCTATCATTAACGGCCAATCCAAAACAATCGTTAAAAAATCACGAGCAAGCATAACCATGTCAAGACTCTCTATCTTAACAGAAAAAGAACAACAAACTTTTGAGCAACCACCCATCTTATCACCCGACATCAGAGCAATTTGTTTTGCTCTTACACCTGAATTAGATAGCCAGATCCAGCGACTACGGACACCCACTAATCAAGTTGGTTTCCTTTTGCAATATGGTTATTTTAAAGTCTGCGGTCGATTTTTCAGTATTAGTAGATTGACAGAAGAAAATGCGGAATACGCTTGTCATCTATTGGGGATTGATAGAGCAGAAGTTAATTTGTCTGTTTATAAGGAAAGAATACTAGCATTGCACCAAAAAAATATTTTGTCATTATTGGATTATACACCGTTTGACAACAATGCTTATGAGGGCATAAAAAAAGAAATAACTCGTCAATTTTCACAGCACATTGAACCCAAGGCTGTTTTTTTACAGACGCTAGAAATATTGAAACAACAGAAAATTGAATGTCCTTCTTATCATCGTCTAGCAGAACTCATTACGCTAGTATATGCACAATCAGAAGATGATCTCCTGCTTAAAGTTGAAAAACAATTAACGCCAGATAATAAAACACTATTGAAAAACTTGATTCTTGAAAACAATTCCACGAAGTTAACCATACTGAATCAATTTAAATTGCTATCACATTCTACAAAACCTAAAGCTATTCAAGCTAGTTTAGAAGTATTTAAGCAAATCAAAAATTACTTTCTGAGTACGCATCCGATTATAGAGACACTAAACTTATCGACAGCAAGTAGCACTTACTATGCTAAATGGGTGAATAAAGCGCAGTGTTCACAACTCAAACAATTCCCCAATAGGAGCAAGCTCTATCTTCATTTACTGGCTTTTATTCAATACCAATTTTATAGTCGACAGGATTATTATGTTGATATACTGTTAAAATCGGTTCAAGCAGCAAAAAACATGGCTAATAAAAAATTAATGGAAACGGATAAGGTAACACGTCACCAACGTCAGAAAGCCACCCAACATCTCGCGATCTCCCATCGGGGATATCGAAATATTGTTGATGAAATTCATAAGGTTGTTCAGTCTCCCTTATTAACGGATACGGGGAAAGTGCAAAAAATCCGCGAGATTCTGGATGAACATGAAAAAGAGAAGAATAAAGTTCATGAAGAAGAGACAGCTACGTTTGAACAAATAGTAGAGACCATCATTAAAAATAATGATTATTATGATGTCCTTGAAAAATGTTCTATTTCTTTACAACGGCGCATTTCAGATATTATTAAGGTATTAACTTTTCATTCTGATACCTCTGATTCTGTTTTAATCAGAGCGATAGAACACTTTAGAAAAAACGAAGGAGATGTAACGTCTCGCTCACCTACTGACTTTTTAGAAAAAGAAGAAAAAACAGCTGTGTTAGGTGAGAATAAAAAACTCCGAGTCTCTTTGTATAAAATATTATTATTTATTCATGTAGCAGAGGCTATCAAGTCTGGAAGACTTAATCTGGCTTACTCATTTCGTTATTTATCTATAAAGGACTACCTTATTGATGAAGTGCGATGGAAATCACAACGTGATGACTTGTTAAAGATGGCAGGGTTATCTGGTTTTTCAAATTTTACTGAAGTGATGAATACACTGAAGGAACGATTAGATCAGAAATATCAAACAGTCAATGAGCGTTTTATTGAAAAAAAGAATCCTTATTTATTAAAAAACAAGAAAAACAATTTCTATACGATCACTCCTGCGTTAGAGAATAAAGATACGGAATATATTGGTGCTCTCCTTGAACAAGTGGGTTATGTTCCCCTGTTACAGATTTTATCTGATATTGATAAAATTATACCCTTTATTTCCTTTTTTAAACACTTGAGTGTCAAGCATGTAAAACAAAGGCCTAGTAATGAAACTTATTTAGCGGGTATTATGAGTTTGGGCTGTAATATTGGATTGCGAAAAATGGCACAAATTTCAGTCGGTGTGAATGAACATACTTTGTTAAATACAGTTACATGGTATTTTGATCTAAAAAATATACAAGCTGCTAATCAGCAAATCATTCGTTTGATTAATCAATTGACTCTTTCTTCTGCTTTTGTACAGGACAATGGGGAGATCCATTCTTCAAGTGATGGGCGAAAGGTAAATGTTGGTGTGGACTCGCTGATGGCCAATTGCTCTTTTAAGTATTTTGGAAAAAATCAGGGAGTGAGCGTTTATACATTTATTGATGACAGGCAAGCTTTATTTCACTCACTAGTGATGAGTCCTACGGAACGTGAAGCAGCGTATGTTATTGATGGATTATTACAAAATGAGGTTGTACAAACTCACATTCACTCCACAGATACTCATGGTTTTACAGAAGCTATTTTTGCTGCCACGCATTTTCTAGGAATTGCTTTTGCACCACGAATTAAAAAAGTAGGAAAACAAACGTTGTATGCATTCTCTTCTAAAAAGACCTATGAGAAACGTGGTTACTCACTTTTACCTAGTCGCACAATTAATCAAAAACTACTTGAAAAACAGTGGGAAGATTTGCTGCGCTTTATGGTTACTATAAAATTAAAAGAAGTCACTGCTTCGCAACTCTTTAAGCGACTTAGCTCTTATGCGAAAGATAATCCACTCTATAAAGCTTTAAAAGAAATGGGACGGATTATTAAAACGTTATTTATTTTAACTTATTTTGATGATACCAAATTACGGCAACGTATAGAAAAACAACTGAATCGTATTGAGCTGTCAAATAAATTTTCTAATGCGGTATTCTTTGCTAATGATCGTGAGTTTAAACAAGCAGAGCATGAAGCACAAGAGATTGCAACTGCTTGTAAGGTGCTCATTCAAAATGCAATTGTACTATGGAATTATCTCTACCTCTCCCAATTACTAGCTAATTGCCAAGATCAAGGGGAGCGTCATGAGATTATTAATATGATTAAAAAGGGTTCTATTATAACTTGGCGACATATTAATTTACATGGAGAATATGATTTTAGACGGCCAGCTGCCAATGAAAGCCGATTTGATATGGAGAAAATTCTATCTTTGAAGCTTGCTAACTAGCTGTGAGTGACAGATTCCGCTTTATATGTTTGGGGACCCTTTTCTTTGGGATATCAATCAAATCGGGGAAATAACCGAGCTTCTGAAATGTTTTGTAGAGTAAAGCAAAGTTCAATTGATGACGCTCTGCTTCACATAGCTGTTCAATTAAAATGCGCTCTTCTTTGGTTGGTGTGTAAAATTTTGTTACCTCCGTATCTCGAAGTAAAGGGTATTTGGGGAATCTTGGGTAGGCAGTGCGTTCAATGGATGTCATAGTGCTTAAAAAGAAGTGCAAAATGATGGCAATAATACCATACAAAAAGGCGTAGATTAATTGAAAACAATGTTGGCTTGAGGTCTAAAAGCCCTTAGGTTTGGGAGAACATTAAATATGATGTGTTTTCCGAACATGATATTGTCTCAAAATAACATGAGTCGGATCTGAAATGTAGAATGTAGGCAAATTTTGTTCATATTAATAGATTCCACATTACAGATCCGACTCCTATATTTTCCTCTAGGTGATTACTATTACAGTATCATGTCACTATATCTAAATTTAAAGGTGATATTTTCTAGAAGATACTTTTTTTTCCTCTTCATTTAAGTTCTGCCTAAGGTTTGGCTTTTGAATTGGCCCAATCCATCGAAGAAATGCAGTTTTTGCGGCTACTAAATCGCACTCGTGCTCGGCCACCCAAGCGACAATCCCATCAGGTCGGACGAACATTGCTTTCAGACCGAGGTTGTTCTTTGCTTGAGTATTGACACAGTCGAGCTTCATTTCCCAATTGGCAGCAAGTTCTGCAAGCGATGAATTATTTGTGAAATCAACGAGCAGACCTTTTCCGCTCTCCATTTGATTTGCGAGTCGAGTGCCGCTGGCGAATTCAAAATCCGGAGCACTAGCACCTACAAGCGGATGCTCATCACCTAGATTGTATCGCTGCGAGAGGCCCCATAAACGATCAATAAAATAGTTGGCTCCATCACTCGTATTAACCAGGTCCCGCATAATTTGAGCGATCGCTGTACCAAAAAGATTTGGTTCCATGATGGTGACTTGTGCACGTGTCCACTCAAGCGCCCATTTAGCAATGGGATGCCGCTCTTCTGTATAAGTGTCAAGTAAACCCTCTGGGGCTGTACCTTTAAGAGTTTCTGCAAGTTTCCAACCAAGGTTTATCGCATCGCCAATGCCTGTATTCAAACCTTGACCTCCCAAAGGCGAGTGGATGTGGGCACTGTCGCCAGCCAGGAGAACTCTGCCTTTACGGTAGGTTGTCGCTTGCATCGCGCGATCTGTAAATGTCCAAGCGAGATGGAGTTCTTTAACCACCACATCGGTGCCGGAAATGCGACGAAGCACATTTTGAAAGTGCTCTCGTGTGACCGGTTGCGATCGATCAAAGGCTCCACCATCAAAATCCATCACGTATATGTATCCTTGTTTGTCAATGGTATACATCCCCTGTTTGCCGACGATATACTGGCCCCGTGGGGTCATTTGCCCTGATCCTAATTTTTCGAGGTTATCTAGTTCGCAGTGAACGTTGTAGGCGGTAAACTTTGGATCTGTTCCGACGAATTCAAATCCAGCCTCTTTGCGTATTGTGCTTCGTCCTCCGTCACAACCCACAAGGTATTTCGCATAAAAAAATTCATTGCCGCTTTGAACCATCACAGAGTCACTGTCTTGAGATAAGCCTGTAACCGCTTTTCCGCGAAAAATTCTCACTCCTAGGTTTTCGGCACGTTCAGAAAGAACAGCGGTGACGCGCTCAAGGTCAGTTATGTAAGGAATAAGAGAGGGGCCTGGAAGGCGGTACTTCCAACGAGAGAGATCTAATTTATTTGTATCGAGCATAATGCGGGCAAAATGCCCTGCAGGTTGGAATGACGGGGTCTTTACGATGTTTGTTGGTCGATTTTTATCGTGATCTAAAATTTTATCGATTAACCCACGTCGGTGGAAGGCTTCAAGAGACAAAGTATTTAAACCTCGAGTACCCAGAGGCTTGGTTTTCCAAGGGGAACTTCTTTCGGTGTCTTGTTCTAATACCAAAACCGAAACACCTGCCAATCCCAGTTCGCATGCTAAGAAAAGGCCCACGGGACCACCACCACCAATGATAACATCTGCGGTTGTTTTATTTGGAATTCCTGTGGATATCTTCCTGAGGTGTTTAAGTTGATGAAGCATAATATTCGCTCTCCTCTTGTCTAACTGTTAATATGAATCTACGTCATGATTAATCACAATCAAAAACATCAAATCCGTCTTGAGTTACTTTTGCAATTATCAAAGTAAACAAGCATAATGATACGCACAGAAAACAAGGCGTAGAACTCGCGAAAAACGCGGGGGCATTAAAATGCTTATATTAATCCAATTGGGCTAGTGTACTTTGCCAATATACTGAAATGAGATCTCGATTTTTTTTCAAATTCATTTTTTCACGAGCACATTTAATATAGTACTCAATTGTTCGCGGAGATATCCTTAGGTTCTTCGCTGCTTCTTTAATCGTAAATCCTCTGGCTAATAATTTTATAGAGTTAAACTCCTGGGTTGACAAGCTAATGACCTTGTCTGCTAACGAAAAAATATACTTATCAATTTTAATATTATCGCTTGGATTTTCAGAATTAGCTAAACTAGTCAAGAATTTATTACTCAAATCTTTACCTCGAGGAAGATGAAGTTTTTCCGTCATGGCCTTTTTAATCAGCAAAGAACTTTTATCTTTAAAACAAAAAATAAATTTACTGATAAAATCAATATTGTTAAAGCAAAATTGATGTATTTTATGATTTTTTTCCTGTGTCCCAAAAATGAAATAATCCTGATGCGACTTGTAACTTTCTTTTACAGATAGTCCATGATCAATGTTAAATTCCTGTAAAATTAGTAATCGACGACTACAAAAATCATGATCATTCCAAAGATAATAGCCCTTTGCTACGGCCGCTGCATTATCGATTTGCTTTTTATCATCATCAGACCAATTCATGGCGGAAAGTTTTTTTATAAAACCTGCGTTAGAGGTTAACCATAAGGAGGATCTATCTGGAAATACTCTCATAAATTCGAAATGACTAATTTTAGAGTTTTTGAATAAAGGTTGACAAATTTCATTGATATCTTTTGCTGAAACAATCGATATTTGATTATCTTTAAGCATTTTTTACTCCAAGCAGGATTCTTAAGCAACCATTAATTTTCCCATACCACCTATTTAATTAGTGGTTTGCATAGTATTTCCGTGATAAATTCGAGCTTCTTTGAAAAATGATTTTGCTCCCTTAAGTAGGATTTGTCAATAATCGTTGCAATACATGAATGAGTAGATGAATTGCAGAATTCAATAAAAAATTTGAACAACAAAGCCATCTGAATCTTGAAATTAAGATCCAAGGCTGCATTTATTAACCTCGTTCTGGATAAGTTTACAAGGGTGTCCTAGCATTTTGATAGATTTTTAAAGCATCCACACATTACAAGTACAGTCAAAAATGCTGGGCAACTGTTCTACGCCAGGCGCCCTCCTCGAGAGAAGCTTCGTAACTCTCTCCAAATCACTTAACGCCCTTTCGCATATTTTTTGCACTTACTATGTCGCGCAAAAAATTCTAGGGCTAAGCGTGGATAAGCGGTTTCATGGAGTTGTGTCATGAAATATTCAAATATTGAATGTGCTGAAAGATGGTAGTTTACCGTATAAGTGAATGGTTAGCACGGCTGTTTTGTGCAAAAAACCGCGTTAGGCGGCCGACCCTCATATGAGTATCTAAGACCCCAGTTTTGGGAGAACCCTTTTTCTGGCAGATGAACAAGCTTCAATAATTTTTTTTGCGTCATAAAGCCCCTTTTTTATCCCCAATAAAAGAGCTTTTTCTATGGAAAGCTCTGCATAAGTAATTGCGGAATCATAATTTTTCTTAAAAAATTCCATCTCTGCATAACAACCATGGTATATCATAAGTGTTCTTTCAGAAAAAATATCAGATATATTTATTTTCTTTAGTGTTTTCTCTGCATCTTCTATACACTCTCTTAGTATATATATTTTAGCAAGTCTCAAAATACATCTAATTTCATAAGAATAATCCTTGCTTTTTCTAGAACATTCAATACCTAATTTTATGTCAATCAGAGCATAATCTAAGTTTTTATGTTGTGAATCCTCCATTTTTATGGCGCACAAGTTATAATACAACCTTGCCAGTAGATTTTGGTTTTCAATACGCTTTTCATAGTATAATTCCTTTGCTTGCATAATTAACCTATAAGATTCATCAAAATTTCTTACGGCTCTAAAGTTAGCAGCCAATAAATAGAGTGTTTCAACTTTATATTCATGGGCTTCGTTCTCAACACATAATATAATGCTATTTTCTAAAAAAGCAATTTCTTCTTCATACATTTCCCTATAAAAACATGTATCTTCAATGTGAAACCTTAATTTCAATTCATCATTCAAACATTTTTTCTTATTACAATAGTTTATTAAAGAACAAACTAAATATGAATAAGAATCCCAAAAACCACAATCTCTTAACTTTTCAGCAAATTTATTAAAAAAAGTAAGACAGATCTTTGCGGATTGGTCATTAAAATTAATAAAATCTACACTGAATTCTTTGCTCGTATCTCTAGGATCAACAGGCGAATAAGTAATAGCAAAGTAATCTTCAGATGTTTTTTTATTTATCACAAGATGATAGTATGTTATCAAAAAATTCAGTTGTCTAATTGTCACTTTTATAAGGTCATACTTCATGCCTTCAAAAAGTGAAAATAAGTATTCAAAGATTCTCCCAAAAATTTTATTAAAAATTTCAAATAAAAATTGGCAATCCACCTCATACTTTTTTAAAAAAAATTCTCTTATAGTCCTTTGACTGTCTCTGTGAATAAAATATGAATTAGTTTGCCGCTTATGCAACATGGAATACTGTAATAAGATATCCTCTACTAAACCAGTTTCGTCACACATAATTTTGCGTATTAATTCACGTGGTATTTCATCCGGGAAAACCATTCCCAGAAAAAACAGCAAATCGCAATAAGATTCATTATTTCTGATTCGATATAAATTATTATACATAATTTTCAGAGTTTCAATTAAGACTTGATGTTGAGTGTCTCTATAATAAAAACTGGTTGCCGCTTCACTCTCTTTTTTTTCAAGGAAAGTAAAATTTTTTCTCTTTTCTTCAAGATAATTGGAAATAGTTAATTCTTCAGAATTTTTTATCACATATCCAACGGATACTATCGGTAAAGGCATGTTATTAAAATAAAAAATTAATTCTTTTGCTTCTCTAAAATCTTTTATTTCACAGCCACTGGTATCTTCCAATAGCCTTATCGCTTCTTCCACCTCCAGTCCATCATTTAAATTGATTCTGCTACCACTATCAAGTGTGAACAAATTCTGTGATGTTATCAAAACAATCCCTATGATGTCAGGTTCAAATTTAATGTATTTTTCAATATCATTTCTATTCTGTACATTATCAAATATAAGTAAAAAATTTGGATTTTTTTTAAGTGCCCTATTGACTTCTATAATCAGAAAAGCACAATATGCTGATCCACCTTCGGTGGGTATATCTTCAATCTTTTTCTCTAGGATTTTTGCTGCGAATAATCGATAATAATCCCATAATACTGCTGGGGATTGGGAACTAAAAAAAGCAATCAGTTGCCCATCCTCGTACAAGTGTGCATACCTTTTAACTAATTCTGTTTTTCCACTTCCTGCTCTTCCAACCACAGCAATTTTAATTACATTCTTTTTTATTTGTTTTTTACTTTTTATAAGCCTGGTTAAAGTATTTTCTGCATTGCGCCCATGATAGTTTTCAACATTTGGAGCCAGGTTGATGATAATGGTGTCTACGGGATTATTTTTTTTAGCAGTAGCTGCTATTGAAACATCAACTTCTGGGATTTGAATATGATAATGTTTATGACGATGAACTTCTGCTTTACTATTTGGACCATAGGTTACAGGAGAAGCATTATATAATGAAGCTTGATGTAAATGAGATTGTGAAGGTTCAGCATTTTGCTCCTTGTGGGATACCGGCTCCACTGAGCTGGTATCCATTACTACTTTTTTTGGGGTATTTTACCAGCTTGAGATAATTGCCCTCTTGGCCTTTGCTGAAATTGTGCCGGCTCTGTAGAAGCAGCAGAAGTAGATTGGGAGCCTGCTATAGGTGGCACATAAGAACTCGTTTGTAATGCTTGTACAAAGCTTAGTTGTGCTTGCGTCGGATTTGGAGAAAGCACATAAGCATTTGCATCTTCCGAATCGGCAATGGCACCATCCATATGCACAGCATCTCCTGGCTGAGCTTCTTTCATGTAAGAAAGCATCTCTTTCGTACGAGCAGGCGTATAATCTCCTGAATCTAATGCTCGAATTGCATTAGTTCCTGGTTTTCGTGCTGTAGCTACTCGTTGAGTGAAAGTTCGGCTTGATTTCCCTGTATCACCTTCAATTTTTTGCTCAATAGCACCAACCCGTTCTTCAAGTCCTGTCATGTGCTGATAAAGCTCTGTCCTTAATGCCTCGTGCTGTGATGTAAATTGCCCATGAAGGGTTTGGATAGCTTGTTCATTTAGCAAATCCATGTGCTGAATTTGCAGTTGCAATCCTTCTAACAACTTTTCATATTTATCCTCAGCGGATTGCAATTGCTTAACCTGTTGACGTAACTGAGAGATAGCTTCTTCTCGCTGCTGCTTAATGCTGGCCTGTTGCTCACTCATTTGAGTTAATGAACGTTGCAAGAGGTCTAGCTCGTCCTCAAGGTATAACTGATAAGCTTTGAAATTAAACTGTCCTTGGCATATCACTTCCGCTAGCTGCTTAAGCCTTTCAGTGTGTTGTTGCAAAGTATCATCTGTTGTTTGTAAATTAGCAGTAATGATTTGATATTTTCTATTAAGCTCTTCTTCCAAACTCTCCAATTTCTTTTGAATCTCAAAGAGTTGGGCGCGGCTACTTTCTGCTGCATTTGCTTGTCGAGCTTGTTCCTGCTCTATTGCCGCAATACCATCAGTCATTTGCAGTCCCTTAACATTAGCTCCTAACCACTTAGCACCAACATAAGAAACTGGTCCAACGAAGCTAGCCTTATCTAAATCAGCATAATTCCAATCAGCTTGGTCAAAAATTACCTGCTTACAGTTCAGTCCTTGTGCAGTAACAAAATTAAACTTAGCTTTTACAAAGCTAGCTAATTCAAAGGTTGATTGACGGAAGTCACAGCTACTAAAGTCAACTTCATCATAATTACCTGTTAAATGCTCATCGGATAAATCAGCTCGTACCCATACCTCGTCTATACGAGAGTTCAGATAATTCGCCTTCTGATATTTTTGTTGGATAAACTCTAAAAAGCTGGGTTCCTCTTGTTGAGCAACTCGCTTTTGGTGTATCTGCTCACAGTACTCCAAAATATCATCACGAGAAGCAACCTTAACTGTTGGATAATCATTAAAATCCTTTGTTACATCGTCAGGAAATTGTTGACCTCCACCCAACGTAGAATAGCCATAGGCTTTTAGGGTCGCTTCGTCAACCAGCATATAGCCATATTTAGGCCCTTTACTCTCATCATCTCCCCTGTACTTTACCCGACCCCAATCATAGGAGCTATCTACGCCTTCTTGTTGCTGTAAGGCTGTGGAGCGATGATAAATAGGGATATTTTTTTTGCTCAATTGGCCTTGGGGTAGCAATCGCATCGCCGAACGACTATAAGCTCCTTCTGCCGTTAAATCTTTTATGCTTGCTTCTCGAGCGACTAAGGGTGTATTTTTAAATCCATCTATCCATTTCCCCGAACGACCTTGGATTAAACCATCTAACAAGGTATCAATATCAAGAGGTAAATGTTTAAATTCATTATCACGTTTGGCTTGCTCGGCAACTTTTTCAGCGAGTCGGCAGAGATATTCGATAATCCGTCTTGCACCAGTACGAGCTAACGAAATTACCCCTTCATTTGGTTTTTCAGATAATAACACCCCGATAAGATATTCATAACGCAAGCTCGCTGCTTTGGCCAATTGGCAAAAACACACTTCTAACTTATTTTTATCTTCAGCAAAAAATAAATCGCCCAGAGTGAATAATGACTTCTGCTGGCGAGATTGAACGAGCTGAGTAAGTTTATCCCCCGCAACATCAAGCAGCTCAGCAGCAATCCCAGCGCCTACGGAAACAGGGGGCGCAACTACCGCAGTACCCAAAGAGCCAATCGCCAATGCTTTAGAAAGAACCGTGGTAATAGTCACTATAACTTTTTCTTTAAAATCTAATCGAATATCTGCTCGCTCGGCCATTTGATCTTGGATAAATTTGACTTCGTATAAAAGCTCTTGTACTAAAACGTTTTCGAAGATTTTCTTTTGAGCTTGTAAAGCTTCTTTAGTTAATAAAGGCATAATTAATTCCTTTTAAATCAAACTGAAAGTAAATAAGAAATATGATTTATTGAAAAACTTAGTAGCATAACAACGTTCATCCATTACTAAAGATAAGCACCCTTTCAAATAGAAACAAGTTATTTTTTTAGCCTAACTTTACGCTTGTCCACAAATCCAATATCCTTATACTGGTTATTTATTAATTTTATTATTTGTTTATCAATTATAAGGGTGATTATAAAATAAAAGCATAACATTTGTAAATCTACGCTGCCAAAAGAACATCAAACGCTTTACTCCAATCCGCATTTTATTTCTCTAATTTGTAAATTATTATTTTAGGTTTAGAAGACTCAACTTCTGAAACAGAATATATCTTATAACGATCTTTATAAAATTTCATTGCTTTATATTCAGATGAATTCATAGTAACGTCATTAGCATCAAAAACCTCGCTTTGTGTGGTTGCAAAAACTTTAATAAATTTAGTATTTTTAGTGTTTTTAGTTTTATTGGTTTTTTGAATTTCAAAATCATATGAAAAAGTATTTCTAACATTCCATGCTACAGTTAATGCCATCTTATCTTTAGTCTTGGGATTTATAACTTCACTTAAACAAAAACCATTATTTGTTTTGTTAAAAAATTTTCTCTCTGGATTATATTTTGCTAAATATTTTTTTTCCAAATGCGCACGTACAATTTTTTTACTCGCTTCATTTCTTTGATTAGAGTCTAATGAACTCTCATGTTTATTTTCAAAAATGGCTATTATTTCCGAAGTAAAACTCACTATAAGAACATACAAAATGCCTAGTTTTAATATAATAGCAGAGGTCGCTGCTTCTATGAAAGGTTGGCCAAATACATAGAAAAATACGCTCCCTATACAAGAGTATATAGTAGTGCCTTCCTTATTTAATGAGCAAGGATCAATAATGGCGTTTATCTGTATCTTAAATGGATTTTCCTTCCACCGTTGTTCTACATACCAAAATATAAAACAATATCCAAAATATGAAATTGCGTTAAATAAAGCAGTCATGCTCCACAATTTTTTCTTATCTTTGAAAGAGTCTTTTATTATAAAAATAGAGCTCGTAATAACAGTAGTTAGAAATCTTATTTTTAGTACAATAGTGGGAATATCTTCAACTCCCGAACGTGCAAAATGAGGGGCCAAAAAATAGCGTGCTATAAATTCGGGAAACAAAGAATTGGCAACATACTCTTCAGCATTCAGAGATGGTAGGTGTATTTTCCAGTAACCCTCCGTAATTGTAGATACGATGTAAGTTATTCCTATAAGCGATAAAAATCTAATAAATTTGTAAATTACTTCTACTCCAAAAGAAAATCCTTTTTTTAGTTTCTGTCTGATTATTTCAGTACAATATTTGTCAAAAGTTATTTCTTTGCTAAAAATCAATTCGTTTAGTTCGCCAGATGCAAATATTTTTCGTTCTTTTGACTTATATATAGCCATATGATTCAAAAATAAATCATGATTAATTTTATAAAAAATGCAATCTCTACTATCACTAATATTATATATGCTAGCAAGAAGGCCAATTGGAGAATTCAACGATACGAAATGTTTATAGTAATTTAAATCACTCTTAAAATCTAGAACCTTATTTTTTTGAATTGCTGACGGAAAAGAAGTCTCATAAGTACCTTTATAGATTATTGGAATTATCGAATCAGAATTTTTATTAAATTTCTCATAAACGAGATCCCATTCAAAATTAAAACTGTCCTCCCTTATTTCTATCCTTGACTTTAAAAGTGGCGTACCAACAAGCAAAATCTTATCGCTATTTTCTATTTCATTTTTTATTCTGTCTCTGGTAGAAGCGCTTATATTTGCTAAATTTATAAATAAATCCATATCCAATCGTTGAAGATAAGTGCAAAGCTGAAGAAGCCATTTTTTTTGTAAATATTGACTTTCTTGACTTTCTTCTAACATGTAGCAAATAAATATTTTAGGTTTTTTATAAGAGCGACTCTTTAATTCATATTTTAAATCATCTAAAAAATTGTGGAAATATATTTCCTCTTGGCCTGGGGAATACTCTAAAAACACTGTCGCTTTAAAATGATTGTGAACTTCAGATTTACCATTAGCACCATAACTTACAGCAGAATTCGTATAATTTGAATTAGATTTTGGGGGCTCAGTATTATGCATCCTGTCCAATGCTTGGCCTTGTTGAGGCTGTATAAGTTGTTCTGTGGGTGCAGCAGAAGTAGATTGCGAGCCTTCTGTAGCGGCTTGATAAGAATTCGTTTGCAGCGCTTGCGTAAAACTTGTTTGAGCAGGAGTAATATCTTGAGATACCACATAAGCATTTGAGCCTGGCGCATTAGCAATTGCACCATCTATGTGAACAGTATCTCCTTGCTGAGCTTCTTTCATATAGACAGGCATTTCCTGTGTGCGACTATTGTCAGAGTTAGTATTACCTAGCAGCCTATATGCGTTAGCCCTAGGCATATCTGCTTTAGCCGTTCGTTGTATGAAAGTTCGTCCTGTTTTTTGGTTCCGGTGCAAACTTGAGCCATCCATAGTAAAATATTTTTTAACTAGTTGATAACAGCATTAAGTATGCGAGGGAAAGTCAAATTGAGTCAAACTGCTAAAGCGTTTAAATATAAACAATTTGAAGGTGAAGTGACCCAAAGCCAACATACATGTAAAAGCGGCAATGACGATTCAAATGCCATTTAACTAACAACTTGGTGCGCTACGATAAAATAAGAACTCATGTTAATAGGACATATGATAGTCATCACAAATTACCAAAGTTTGAAATTTAAAATTTCTTTAATGTTCATTGGGATCTTGTCCAAATTCACAATATAATTACCAAAACGTTTTATTTGATGCGTTAGATAAGGGCTCATATAGGCAGCATCTTCTTGACTGACTTCATGCCCTTCTTGTTTCAAATCTTGTAAAATAGCAGTTATATCAATAATATTTTGTAAAATAACCGCATTCGCAAGCACAGTCGTATATTTAATGGCTTTTTCTTGTTCAACACTATCGTTGCTAGCAACGATAGCATATTCATAACCAAATCTCAACCAGCTGGTTAATTGATTATAATTCTCCACTTTATTAGTTGTTGCCGTTATTTGCTCTCTTAATTCAATATTTGAAATATATTCTAGTAAAAATAAAGTACGAATAACTCTTCCTAATTCTTGGAAAGCCAAATATAATTTATTTTGGCTAGAATAACTTGATAATTTTCTCAATAATACAGATGTTGATATTTTACCTTTCCTGATTGAAAGAACCGTTTGCATCAAATCTTGCCAATGCGTTTCAATGATTTCCCAATTAATAACACCTGAAAATAACTCGTCAATGTTTTCATACCGAAAGTTAGCCTGTGGTTTAAATAATTTAAGTTCTTTCCAATTTCTTATTCTTGGCATTAGCTTAATACCCAGTAAATAAGATAGTGCAAAGACAGGTGTTGATTGACCTTGAGTGTCAGCATGGATAGTATCAGGTTTTATCTCGGATTCATTTTGCAATAGGGCTTCAATAATCTCAACGGCTTCCCATACGCCACAGGCAATAAATGTTGAAAATAAAGCAACGTAAGTATCTGATACGTGATGATAGGCAATGCCTCCTGTTTTACCGTAACGAATATGGTATTCTGCCAATAGATTTTCCTCATAAATAGAGCAGAAAGTTCCATCGGCAGCGCAGGTAGAGCCATCACCCCAGGCGTTAATAAGCATAAAATCATTACAGCAATTAATAATAGTTGTTAGCGATTTATCTAGAAACTTTGGTGTTACATGACGTCTATTAATCCATGTTAGCATATGAGAGGAAATATCTGAATGAACGTGTCTGGCAGCTTGAGTAGCTCCCATACCAGTACCATAAGCAAATAGATTAAAAATATATTTTTCAGTTGCATTGGTTATTTTTGGTTCAGAGCCTGATAGTGGGCCAAAATGATTAGCCCATCCTGTGTAATAATGTGTGTTACATAAAATATCGAGAATATCTCGCTCAGGCATACGATTAGAAACCTCTTGTAGTATGATTTTTGTTTTTTCCGACAATTTTTTGGGTTTCCTACGTTTTAAAGTCGGTCTACCATTTTTATCAATGACAAACTCCGTAATATCAGGATATCTTGCATCAATTTGACAGGAAAGTGTCCGCAATCTTTCACGAAGTTGTGCGACAAAATCTTTGGCATTATTTGGGATGTTTACCGCTTCACAATAGTAATCTATATCTGGAATGCATTCATTCCAGCCTAATAAATGATCTTTGTAGTTGGAATAAAATTCAGTATTTTTCACATACAAATTACCAGATTTTAGGTTTTCAATGAGGTAAGTGAAAACACAAACTTCAAAGTGTCGTTTGATAACATATTGTTTTCTTTTTTCGCTCTTTAAAATTAACTTATGCCAGTTCTTTGAAATAAAAGATAAGTCAATATCAGTCTCTATAAGTTCGTTACTAGCATGTTGATTTTCAAGCATTACATTTACAGCATCCATGATCACATTGTCTTGAGTCGCCGTGTCGATACTTAATCTCTTAAGTAATTTAAATAAGATTGTTCTTTTAGTACTAAAAAATTGTGCCAGTAGAAACAAATAGTTACCGCTATGATATGCGATAATTTGTTCGCATTCATTCAATAATGACTTCGATCCGCCCGATTTCAACACTTTTTCTAAGATCACTTTACCGATGTGCTCTCCAGGTGATTCTTCATTAATATCACTTAACATATCTGACAAAAAATATAAGAGTTTATTCAGTGTGTCGGTGTGCTCCAACTTCAACTTTTCGAGCTTTTCTTTGGCTGATTTATGAATGCCTGCAATGGTTCTGCAGAGCATAGTGACCAATCCATCTTTTGTTATTAATTATGATTGATACAATAAACTCGCTATTAGCGTGTATCTTTTATCTAAAGTAATTTTTCTTAAATTACTGGCATCTAATGATTTTGCCTCGTTTGCAAACTGTTGTATCTTAGTTTGTGGAGTGTTAGCAAAATATTCCACCATGTCACCAAAAGACATTAATCATTCATGATGCGATAATAATTCCTGAAAATGAGTAATGGTTGTTCTTTTCGGTAGCTTTTTTAAATCATTAAATCCTGTTCTGTTATAATCAGTAGTTACTTGTATCATAATGTCGAATTCATTCTTAATGTGCTTCGTTAACCTAATTGATATCTCCTTGAAGATACTATTATTTACATATTCTCTACTGTGCCTAACCAAGCGATCTAATGTGGAGTAGGCAGGTAACTCATATCGATGATGTATTAATTCTTCTACCACAACGTTGATAATATCGGCTGGGTTATTCATGGTTTGAGATGTGGTTAGTGCTACCTTAACTGCAAAATGCCTTGCTTCTTTATCAAACGAGGACACACCAAGAAATTCCTTGATTAATTGCTGGTGGTGGCGTTTAGTTCTATTACTTTTATATCCAATAGTAAAGTTGTGAGGAGTATTGAATAATATTTTAATATGGTCGATAATTTTCTTTGGGATATCAATCAAATCGGGGAAATAACCGAGCTTCTGAAATGTTTTGTAGAGTAAAGCAAAGTTCAATTGATGACGCTGTCCTTCACATAGCTGCTCAATTAAAATGCGCTCTTCTTTGGTTAGTGTGTAAAATATTGTTACCTCCGTATCTCGAAGTGAACGGTATTTGGGGAATCTTGGGTAGGCAGTGCGTTCAATGGATGTCATAGTGCTTAAAAAGAAGTGTAAAATGATGGCAATAATACCATATAAAAAGGCGTAGATTAGTTGAAAATAATGTTAGCTAAACGACATTTGAATCGTCATTGCCGCTTTTACACGTATGTTGGCTTGAGGTCAAAAGAGGGATAAGTTAGCTGTTTAAAATTCTCATTTATTAAAACCGGCCACTTTCGGAGGTTCTTCCACAAAACCCCATGGAGTATATTGAGGCAGCTTCTCGTTTTGATGAGAATGCCTCTAATCAGGTTTTAAAAAAATATAAAGTCTAAGAATGGCGAAAATTAACATTTAAAAGAAACTCACTTAGCTTTATTGGTCAATTATATTTTTATGATTTCAATAAACTAATGTTTGCCATCATATATAGCCTGACTCAATGAATAACTGTTTTAAAAGAGCGTATTATTGCAATTATATTAAAAAAAATTTCAATGATGTAAATTTAAAAAATGTCGAATCATGAAGCTGGTATCATATGTATCATAAATTCTTACAATTACTTCACGATAATAACTTTCAAGAATTTATATGTTTATTGGCGGAGCAGGAAAGTTTTAATCTAGAAGAAGGCAATATCTTATTTAAGGAAATCAGCATGCTCACTCACTTTTACATGGTCTCGTTAAAGAATGCAGCTTAACGCCATTGCTTTTTTATGCTCTCTTATAAAAGATTTTTTCCATACGCCGTCTAAACCTTTACAAGAAAAACAAACTCTTCGACTCCTTCTTTACTTTTAGTTCCACCAGAATAATTCCTCTGACTTACTCGATTACCAGCGGAGCTAATAAATATAATTAATCCAATTTAGTTCTAAATAATTTTTTCAAAGAATCAGGAATTTCAGATTCAGGTTTATTCTCGAACGATCTTCTTGTTTTTTCTAGATATTCTTTTTTTAAAATTTTATCTTTTTTAACTGTTAAATAATAATCAAACAATATTACGTTGGCGGGATTATAATTTCCATCAGACGCCATTGTGAGAAGTTTAACACCTTCATCTTGATCTTGATTTAATCCCAAGCCCCGTAAGTACATATAGGCAAGAACCGATTGTGAGGCATTTGTATTAAATTGGTCCTTTTCTAAAATCATGATTTCTTTTGCATGATTTTCAATATGAGTTCTAAAGTACTTGAATTTGAACTCCGAAAGCGATACGGCCATTTTTTTTAATAAAATTAAGCAGGTTTTATTTTGGTAATGTTCTATTTGAGGTAAAACTGATTGAGGATCTTGAAGATTTATGGGGGAAATCCATTGTTCAAAAGACCTTTCATCATCTTCATTTAATTTAATGTCTAATTGTTTAAGTCCAAATTTTATATTATCGATAAAACCCATTATTATTTTTTGGTATAATTTTTCTATTTTTAATTTGCTCAGAAATTTAATATTTGAAATATTACCTTCTTTTTTAATATTTTTTTCTGTTTCAATGAGTTTTTTTAATTTTTCGATATGGTCATCTTCAATAGTCAAAAATAGTTGAGCAATGTAAACTTCAAAAGAAACGAGGTCATCAAGAACTTTATTATTTTTTGACAAGTCATTGCTTGTGTTAATTACCATTTTTTTATTAAAAAAATCTTGCAAATTAATTCTGCGTTCCTCAATAAATTGCTCAATCGAAACCGTTACGTCATCTTGCAAGATAGTAAATGATTGCGGCACATGAATATCGTTGGCGAGGTGCATTCTAAGCATATTAAAAATGGCATGGTACCCGCAGCTATAACCATCTTGCTGTAGTTGGCATTCATTGGAATTACAAGGCATAAAAAGAATTTTCTGGTTATCGGCATCTTCTCCAATTCGAGTGATTGCTCTTTTATATAATGCATTTTGTTGTAAATCATCATTGAGTTGAGTAAGAGTTACTGTGGCTATTTGTGTTAAAACTCTGGTAACAGTAGTGGGAATAGTACTTCCCAGTGAATCCATGTGATAAGCAAGAATAACAATTGACTGATCCTCATTAACAACCCTCCTCAAGTGGAATGCCGTCCAATGTGTATTACCCTCTATTTGATTTGTCTGAGGATTAACGTCACCTCGGCATAAAGCAAATGAAGCCTTCTCTTGTTCTGGTTCTTGTCCTATAAACTTCAATATCGCATCACGAAGTAAATAATCTAAAGATTCTTTTTCTGAAATAATTACAATATCAACAGCTCCCATGGTACACATGTTATCATATTGTTCTTGGGTATAACTGGCTTTAGTAAAAGCGATTGAAAGTAGATAATCAATATTTTGGTGAGTAAGATTTGAATGTTTGCTTATATAATTAAAAATGGTTAAATTTTTTGCATCTTTATAAAATAGTGATGAAGCTGAGGAAGTATTTGAACCCTCTTTTTTAGTTGCTTCTTTCCAACTTTGATTAGTGTGTACCTTATGATGCTTTAATGATTTATCGCTGGATTTTTTACTTGTAGTATCTAAAAGTTTTACTGACTGCTGTTTACTACCTGTCTCTTTATTCTTTGCTTCTTGCATAACATTTGGAGAAGATGGTAAAATTTGATTTAATTCTGGATTGTCTTTTTCAGCAAAAAACATATGCATGGTTATTGCATGAATAATATCGTACCTCTTGGCAGACTCGAACAAAAAGTCAAAATAGCTTATATAATTTGTTTTTAATAGAATCAAAATTTCATTTATAATTATATATTCTATATTTTCTGATTTATTTTCTGAGTTTTTATCAAAAATTTCGTGGATTTCTCTATTCTTTTTCAAGAAAAACATAACGATATTAGAAAATCTATCAATTGCGTCATTAATATTTGTTTCTTTAATCTCGAAAGAGGCTTCATCAATAAATTTTCTAGGAGGCACAACTTCCCAAAATTCACAAATAGAAAGCAAACAAACATATTGGCAAAAAAGATTAAGAATAGGTTGTTTTATAGCAAAAATGGATAGGCCATATTCTACTGTATTTTTTTTATCTATATATGTAACATGAAATCCATTTCCTTTTAAATATCTTTTTGCTTCAATAATAACTTTTTCAGGTACTTGTATTTTTAACTTAGGATGAAGAGTATTACGAAATAAGATTTTAGTATTTGCTAATTTTAAGAAAATCTGTTGTTTAAACTTAATTGGTAGAGAAGAAAATACAACATAGTTTTCATGGATATCTAAAAGCAATTCATTCTCTAGATTGACTCCAAAATTTGCCAAAACATCCTTGTGTATTTCTATTTCATTACCAAAAAGTAAAGTTTTACCATCACTTAATTTCATAATGCTTGCGTCATTATAATAATCCAGGATAAATTTTAATTTTCCATAAGAAGATGGATAGGTAAAGCTATCAACCTCATAAAATTGTAAAAAACTTGTAAAATTTGTTACTTCTATTACGGAGTCTCCATCATCATGTTCACCATTAAATTTAAGATTACACTTGGTTTCACTAAAATTATAAACGAATAAAATTACAAGAATTTTCATAAATATATCCAAATCATTATAATTTTTTCTTTGAAGATTTCTATTTTGATCTAAAATCGTTATATAAATATCATAAATTTTACAACCAACTTCAGCCTGCAGTTTCTTGTTGTTCAAAACAAAAACCACATCTTTCTTTATTTCTTCACGAGATTTAACATGAATATTAGGATGTACTTTTTGTACAGAATAAGAATAAGTAATTATTGGAACTTGTACAAGTGTAAATTTGTCACTTCTTTTTTTATCAGTAATAATATCTAAAAAAATATCACGAAGAAAATCAAAATATTTCCTATAATCAATATTGCTTTCTTGACTTTTTTCCAATCTATTAATGCCTGTTCCTAATGCAAAACGTACGTAATTAATTATCAAAGCAATATTTTTTAATTGTTCATTAGATTCAAGACCAACTGTTAAGCGAACGGCAAAATCACACTCATTTATATTACATTCAGGAAAACCAATACTTTGCCTTTGAGTAAGGACTATACCTACTGTTTTTGTTAAATCAACGATAAGTTCTATAATATTCTTATTGAAAGAGCTAATATCTTGATCCGATATAAAACTTCTTTTATAGAAGTATTGAGTAAAAGCTCTATAGTTTAATGAAATGTAGCATGTTTTATTATCTATATTAGCGGTTACTTCTATCCCTATATTATGACCAAGATTAAATTGTTCTAATTGATTCAATAAAAAACAAGTATTTTCATTAACTTTATTTAAATACTCAGTTAATGATTCTCTTCCATAGCGATAAAAAATTGAAAAATAATTCTCGATTAATTTATCCGGTCGTGTAATTGAACATAAATCATATAGTTTTTTATTAAATTCCTCCCACAAACCTTTTCCATTATTATAAACACAAATTATTCCTGCGCTAAATTTATCTGCACCTAATTGAGTAAATTTTGTTAGACTTTGCACAATGATGAGATTAAGCAACCCTTCTTGCAAAAGCAAATTTACTTCACTAATAATTTCAGTGAGCTCAGAATCATTCAAAATATTTAATGTTGCATCAATGATGATAGTTGTCTTTATATTATAAGGAATCATACCGGTTGATAAATATTCTTTATGCCTGGGATACCGTATAGCAAATAAGTGTTTAATTTGATGTGAATAAAGTTCACTTTCAACTGCATTATTTGAATGAGTATCTACAAAAATGATAGAAGAATCATCTTGAACTTCATCGAGATATTTTATTCGCTTAATTTTTCCGTGTAGATTATCCATGTTATTTAGCAATTCAAAATACGCTTGATTGCATATTTCCACGACTTTATTCTCATGTGTAACAAGAGATGCCGTTAAAATGTTATTGAACGCAGTCATTGCATAATTACAAATAAATGTACATTGTAAGTTTTTTTGATCGCTTCTAATAATTTGATTTAATGAAAAACCTTCAGACTGAATGTCTATATATAAAGTTAAAGCTTCCAAAAACCCTTGAAATCCACTGATAAAACTATCAAAATTATCATCTCGATACATTATTAATAAATTCTCTAAAATTTTCTCAACTATAAATTGACAAATCCCATTTCCTTTTGTGCACAATTTTTTGATAATATCAGTTTCATTTAAAATATTCCTGACAAAACATATATAATTTAAAATGTTTTTTATAGAAAAATTTTCTTTTTTCAAAAAATCACTTATTACATTCATTTGAATTTGAGAAACACGCTTATCAGCGATGATTTCATTGTCAAATTTAAATGTTTTCGAAGAACCTAATAAAGATTTGAATATTTCATAAAAAATATTTTTATTGATTACAGTATTTTTCTCATAAAAATTTTTAAAAATGGAGCGATAAAAAGTAACAATATTTGGAACAAATCCCAAAGATGTTAGAATATTCAATCGATCAGATAGTGCTTTATTACTGTTTGGAAAACAAAGCATGTATATGTTTTCTATGCTGTTGACATGACAGATGATATATTTTTGTTTTACCGATTCAATCGAATCTTCATCATTTTTTCCTGAAACATATTGTGAAATTTGCTTATATAGCTTATTGTGTATATCATTTTCTTTTTTTAATTCTTCGCTTATAAAAATACAATTAATTGGTGTTTTCTCACAAAACCCTACTATTTTTCCCAAATCCTCTATAGAGTCTAGATTTTGCACGTTAAAATAATGACTCAGAGCATCCTTTAAATAAGGAAGGCCTATACTAGCAAAAATACTAGCTTTATCAAGCTTAAAAAGGTCCTTGCTTTTTTCAAAAATTGCCCAACTTTTATCGGTACGCAAGTAAGAATTTTTCTTTCGATTTTGAAATGGCGAAATTGCATAATTCAATCTATCTTTTTCATCGATTGAATAATTCGCATTGTTAACAAACAAATGGACTTGGTAAACAAATGCGGACTCTTGTATCTTATAATCATCAAGATAATGATCTGTAATTATGGCCGATAATTGAAAAAAACTCTTTTTCCATTCATCAAAATTATTATTTTTTTTTGAAATGGTATCTACGTACCTAATAGGCTGCGCAAAAATATCTGTAAAATCAGGCGGTTGCTCTCCTTCAGTACAGGTAAAATCAAAATTCTCTTCTTGGCCTTCTTCATCCATAAACTCTAAAGGTGGCGCTCCAACCCCCCCGCCATTAATAAGCTTTACAAAATAATCATAATACTCATCAATACTACTATCAGGATAGCGTTGAGAAGCACGTTGAGAAATATCTGCAACAAGTAATCTATTTACTTCCCAACGACATATTCCAATCGCTGAACAAATGTTAGCGTTTTCAAAACTTTCATAAATGGTAAAAGGAATATATATTCTATATTTTTTTAATATTTTTAAAAAATGTATGTGTGCATAACGAGCGGAATAGGAGAGTGTTTTATCTGTAATGTTGCTATAAAGATGAGGTTCATCTAATTCATACTTTTCTCTATAATTACTTGCAACTTCGATAGTCATGAAATACTTATCCTCACCTGTTGTTAGCAAAAATTCCCAGCCAATGGTAATAAGTACTGGTAAAGGCGGGTTGAAAGAATGGGCAATGGCATTTAGATTGAAGATAAGAGACATACGCTGGTTGCTCCTTTAGTTAATTCATGAAATGCTCTGATAATTTTAGTAACTTTATTTATATGTTTTTCAGTTTTTTTATAATTGTCATATATCTGGCGTCATATAATATCGATGATTTATAATAAACCAAACTTTTTTATTTAAAAAAAATTTTATACTTCACATAATTTCAGCATTAAATTTGTAACCTCGTGTTTTATTCTAAATACTTGATTCCATATAACCATCTAAGAGTAAATTAGATATTTCTGTACGTAAAATATCATCACTGTAGTTTTTTCTTTTTCATGTATCAACATAATTTCATTATAAAATTCTCGCGATATTTTTATTGTATGTTGATTAGAAGTTAAAAGCACAGGTGAGTCATCATTCATATTTAATAAACTAATTATGCAACCATTCGAGAGGGAATATTTCAGGACGTTTTTGAAAAACTTCTTTCATTCCTATTGTAAAGTGAACAGACATAGGTTTCAAATAAAATATGTCTTTATATCCCTCATCATGTGATTTAACATACTGTGTATGAAGGGCTACCGAATCAATACTTTCTTTAAATACAGTTTTTTCATTATCATTAAAATGATGAACTAATCCAGGTATCGCTTGTTCAAATTGCTGTGCTTCAGCCATTGCTGTTTTTCTGCTTTCTTCTTTTTTGCAGGATGTCATGATGAGCTCCTTTTTAATTAAGGTACTCTAAACTTCTACCACTTTGGTATGACGGATGTCAATGGTTTAAAATTCCTCTGTTATAACCAAGGAATAATTAATGTTGGAATAAAAAATTTCTTTACTGTGGGGCCATGCCACTTTAACACTAAGCTCTTCCTTCCCCAAGTTCATATCAGGATACCATCCATAAAAACATTCTCATAATTATTCATTTAAAGTTTTAACTCGGAATTGTAGCAAGTGATGATCTCCTTTTTTAGTCCATCTCATTTGCTGTTTTTTTATCATACGCTTGTTGATCAGCTCATTAACTGCTGATTCTACGAATCCACACAGAAAGGATATAATTTGTTGGGCACAGCGGTTAATTTTTTTCTAATAAAAAAGAATTTAATTCTAAAAACGTCAAATCAAATTTTTTTACTATTTTAAATAACTTACGATAATTACCATTAGTGATTTTACTGCAATATTTTCTGATCCAAAAATCGATCTAAAATAAACGATTATATTACAAATTAGATCGTATAAACCAAAGATTGCAGATTAATCGCTCTTATATGTTAAACCCATCTTATCTAAAATTCCTTCTAAAATTTCAGGATTATGAAAACGAATCCGTAGCCAACCTCCTTTTTGTTGGTTAGTATCTTCTTCCACTTTAACTTCAGCGCATAACTGTTCACTTAATTGTTCTTCAAAATGTTTTAATAATTTGGATTGTTTGTTAATGATAGGAAGATGATGCGGTTCTTTTAGCAATTTTTCCAATTGGCGGACGGAAAGTGCTTGCTCAATACAGCGTTGTGCTAAAGGATATTGCTCTAGATGATTAACTCCCGCCAATATTTTTCCATGCCCTTCGCTTAATAGCCCTTCAATGAGCCACTGCTGTAATCGGCGATCTAATTGGAGCAGCCGTAAACTATTAGTGATAGCCGCTCGCGATTTACCTATCATCATACCAATATCTTCATGACGATAATGAAAATCGTCAACCAATCGCTGATAGGCTTGTGCTTCTTCAATGGGATTTAAATCTTGTCGTTGAATATTTTCAATAGTCGTTACGGCGGCTGCTTGTTCATCGGTATAATTATTTATTACACAAGGAACGATATCTAAACCCACTAATTGAGCAGCTCGCCAACGACGCTCACCAGCAATGATTTCATACTGCTCTTCCTTCGGGCGCACGATTATCAGCTCAATAATACCACTGCTTTTAATAGACGTAGCCAGCTCTTCCAAAGCCGCCTTATCAAAATGCTTTCGCGGTTGATAACGACCACGAATGAGCTTTTCAATGGACAAGTGTTGGAACGTAGCTTTAGTCTTCACCAGGAAGCTCCTCCTGCTTGTTGTTATTCATTTTTTTCAGCAAATTCAGTTCCGTTTGAAAATGAGCTGCCTCTGCTGTCGCTTTTAATCGACCAAGCTGCACTTGATGCGCATCGTGCTGAGTTTGTTTTAAAAACTGCTCTAAACGTTGATTATCTGCTGTGAGAGCAGCAAGTTGTTGTTCTTTGTCTTTTAATTGGTTTTGTAGTTGTTGAAGAGTAGTCATTACCTCTGATTTTTCTTCCAACTGGCTTTTTAAAAACACTTCGCGCTCTTCACTTTTAGCGAGGGCTTGTACAAACCTTGTATTTTCTGTTTTTAAACGGTCATTGTGGAAAATAAATTCATGCCGTTGCTTTTCATTAATTTCTAGCAAGTTGCTGATATTTCCTTTGTACTCTACTTCACGAGTCTGAAATTGTTGGTTTATTTCTTGTAAGGGGTTTTGTGGAAGAACCTCCGAAAGTGGCCGGTTTTAATAAATGAGAATTTTAAACAGCTAACTTATCCCTCTTTTGACCCAAAGCCAATATACGTGTAAAAGCGGCAATGACGATTCAAATGTCGTTTAGCTAACATTGTCCTCAATCAATCCAAGCCTTTTTATATGGTATTATTGCTATCATTTTGCACTTCTTTTTAAGCACTATGACATCCATTGAACGCACTGCCTACCCAAGATTCCGCAAATACCGTTCACTTCGAGATACGGAGGTAACAAAATTTTACACGCCAACCAAAGAAGAACGTATTTTAATTGAACAACTATGTGAAGGACAACTCTATCAATTGAACTTTGCTCTACTCTATAAAACATTTCAGAGGCTCGGTTATTTCCCAGATTTTAATGATATCCCAAAGAAAATCATTGATCATATTAAAATATTTTTCAATACGCCTCTCAACCTTAGTATCAGGTATGAAAGTGATAGAACTAAACGTCACCATCAACAATTAATCAAGGAATTACTTAATGTGCCCTCGTTTAATAAAGAAGCGAGGCATTTTGCAGTTACCGCATCTCAGACTATGAATAATCCAGCCGATATTATCAACGTTGTTGTAGAAGGGTTAATACATCATCGATATGAATTGCCTGCCTATTCCACATTAGATCACTTGGTTAGGCACAGTAGAGAATATGTAAATAATACCATCTTCAAGGAGGTATCAATTAGGTTAACCGAGCACATTAAGAATGAATTCGACATCAGGCTCTGTTGCGAAAATTTAATTTATAAATAATTTCAGTGAAAAGCTATTTTATAAATTATGCTGCCAACCTGAATAAACTGCGCACGAATTGATTTTGCTTCACAATATCTTTGCCAATATAACGTACTTGACCTTTCTGAATCATGCGCAAAGTCTCCATGCCATCCAACGTATTTCTCGCCGTACTAAATGATTGGTACCACTGACGATAGCGTGATTTTGATTTAGTAAATTTATGATCGTTTTCTACGCTATTGTTCAAGTATTTTACGACTCTTAATTGAGTTTCGCTCAAGGCATTATTCTCCTCTTGTAATTCATTTAATGCAGGAGGAAGTGTAGGGCTTTTATCAACGTTTATTACTCGAGGAGTTGTAATATGTGTATTACTCAGTAATTTTTTAAAAAACTGTTTTGCTGCTTTTTTATTACGATGTTTACTTAACATTCAATCTAAAGTATTTCTTTCCTTATCAATAGCACGATATAAATAATGCCATTCTCCTTTTATCTTTATATAGGTCTTATCGCACCTCCAGGAGTCACAAGTCATTTTAAGATAAGACTTGGTGCGCTTATTAATTTCTGGCGCGTATTCTTGTACCCAGCGATAAATGGTAGAACGCTCTATTTCTAAGCCTCGCTCCAGTGCCATCTCCTGAAGATCCCGATAAGATAGCGCATATCGTGAATACCAAGTAACTAGCCAGAGGATTATTGCACCTTTTGAATGCTTCCATTCGAAGGGCTTTTCTGAATCTTTATATTTTTTATTAGCCATGAATACTAGTCCAATATATAATCAGTAAACTACCATAGCATATTTGAAGTTTATGCAACAGAGCCAGAATTACTATATAGTAGCGCATAAATCAATAAAATCCTGCAAAGACAGTATTTGTATAGTAGTGTTTACTAATATTCTTTTGGCTGTGTTAAAAGGAGCTTTTTTATCATTAGAAACGATTATCAAATGTGGGTACTGAGCAGTTAAATTAAGTGCTGTTAATATAATTAATGCATCTGGGTAATTATTTGGGTTATTATTTACTAAGTTTGCTAAGATCTCCTCCTCATTATCATTAATAAATCTGGAGTTATCAAAGCTTGAATTATCAAAACAGAACCATTCTTCATTTGTAGAGGGGATTTTTGCATCAACAATTTCATTAAAAATACCTAACAGGTTGTTTCGATGTTGCGATTTATCAATTGGTATATTTTTTATCTGTTCATATTGTATAGAAGTTGCTATATATTTAAAATCTGCTGGTAACTTTTCTAACGCTTCTTTGTTTTTTAAAAGCTCATCAAAGATCATGGTATCAAGGATTGCGGCTTTGTTTTTTGGTTTTTTGACTATATTTTCCATTTATCGCATCTTGTTTTTACTAAAATAATAAATCTCTGTCACCTATTTATGCTTCTTTAGCAAGAAAAGAAGAAAATTCCATAAAACCATAAGCCACAAGTTTATTAACCACATCAATTGTTATGTCATATGCGGTTGTATTTAACAGTTGAGATACTAAGGTTTCAGCTGTTTTTCGCCATAGGAAAAGCTCATTATCTTTGACTTGTTTATCTACAATCATCTTAAAAAGTTCAGCTACCTTATTTGGATATTCCTGACTTAATACGCATAGTTTCCCCACTATCATGTGAGATTGGTTGATGTGAGATGCATGTTTTAAGACGAGAATGGCCTGCTCAAGAGACCATGAAGTGTTAAGACATTCAGCTTGTATCCACCATCCAAACGCCACTAGCTCATCCCAGTTTTCATTTTTATCACATCTTTTAAAGCAAAACTCCCAAAAAGTAATTGCTCTTTCTGAATTCTCGTAAGTAAGCATCATTCCAATGTAATATATGATATATAATCTAATTTTTAGGTTGGCTTTTTCATAAAGTTTTAAAATAATAGGATCATCTAATGAAATCTTACCCCTTAAGTAGAAAATAACGATGTGCTCTACCAATTTTATAATGGGATTATCGCTGGTTACATCCTCATTTTGTTCGATTTTATCTAAAGCATATAAATACTCATCTTTAATTAATTCGAATACATTATCGTAAGGCCCCGTGAATAAAAAAGCATTCCAAGCTGCTAATCGATATGAGTCATCTAAAGATGAATGACAAAAAATATATTCAAGCTTTAATATTGTCCAGCTAGGATCTAATAGATAAAGCCAAGGTAACCAACGCCCATAAATAGACCGCACAGCTCTTGATTTCTCGAATCTAGTATCCAGATATTTATCCAGGTTAATAAAAAGCTCTTTACAATTCTCTTGATCCAATTCTTTATTTTCAATCTTTCTCATTATCCACAGACCATACTGAATTGCACAATCTAAAGCAACAGGTCGTGTACTGTTTATTGCCAACTGATAATAGTTTCTATCTTTTATTGTTTTCTCTCTTTCAAAATCAGGATCTGAATCATTGAGGCAATTAAGAATTATTTGCCAAACAGTATGCATTAAATTTATTGGAACTCCATATTCATATGATGAAAACCCCTTTTCTAAAAAGCGACAAGCCAGACCTTTAACATCAGACCATTCATTTAAAACTGGATCTTCATGGTTTTGTAGGTTCGTGGCCCAAGACAGATAATCCAGAACGCACGTCCAATTAAATACTTTGCTTTCACTTAAAGCCAAATTGAATCCATTAATTATGGCTTTAATATATTTGCTTTTACTTATTTTAAATAATGATATATTTTCGGCAAATTCTTCACATCGCTTTGAAACTAATTTTTCTAATTCTTGAGTCAGCCCATAAACCGATCCTCCTAATATATCTTGTATTGGCGGTTCCCAATTATTTAAAAAGTGAGCTAATTCTACAAGACTTTTATTATCAAGCTCTTCGTTAGTTAATGGGCTTGTTGGTTGTAGCCATTCTGCACCATACAACCTCACTATGTATTCAGGGTGCTCTAGCTCACCATATTTATTTTTCATTTCATCAAATACTGACTTTACATCAGTCGGAAGATCGTCTTGAATTAGGTAATAATAACGATAAAGATTTTTTTGACTCTCCTCAGCACTGACTTCCCTACTTGTGTCTTCATTATTTTTGGTTAAATTTAAGTTTGAAATAAAGACTAATAATGCATTCTTCTCAGATAGGTCAAGAGCAGAATATCCCGATTTTAATAAGAGTGCATATTCATGCCATGTTTCTAGGGATGTCGCAAGTTTCGCATTTAACAATGAAGAAATTATAAGATCTTTTCTTTGTAAATTATTCTTTATCAGATGGAGGGCTAGCCTATTAAAAATAGGTAAATCTTTCTTAAAGAGAAAATCGGTAAGTTGATCAAAATAAGCTGGCGTGTCTTTTATTAATAAAACACCAATATCTCTAATCCAGTTAATTAATATGTCTTTCAAATCATCATTCTGTCCTTGGTTTGGTTCTGCGATTGACCTACGCCATACACAGGAATAATCTCTAAAATCCGCTCGTCCATCTTCTGAACTCATATTGAGAGAAACAGCCTTTTCTAATTTAGAAATAAGAAAAAAAGCAAACTTTACTTTCTTATCAGCCGTATCTAAGTATGTAACAATTAATTTAATTAATTCATTATATTCCCATTCATTTTGAACAATAGCTTTATAAGTTTTATGTTGATTAACAGAAGATTGAAAATCAAAAAGTTTTTCACAAAGTACCATGGCTTCTATCATGTATCCTGCTTCCAAATACCTTCCTACCAAATTAGCTACTTTATTAGGAATTGATAATAGAAATGGGCCATCTAACCACATTATAATTTCTTTATAGATAGTAATCGATATTTCTGTTGGCATTACAAGAGCTGCTTCGACAAATGATTCGTGGGCTCTTGAATTGTCAGTATTAGAAGTGCGCTGAATTATGTTAATAACCTGCTGTGGTTTGATTGGAGCAACTTTTATTAAATAAATAACAGGATGCCAAAATGGAATTTCCGTTATATTATTGCTTGTGATTATATTATCTGGCCCTTTAAAAACTCCTTCTTGTTCCAACAGCTCAATCCAGTCGGAAGAATTCAAATTATTAAAAAAAAACTCATATTCTACAGTACGATGCATTAAATTAAGTATTTTTTTAAGATCCTCTATATTTGGTGTGCGACTCTCACTTTCCTCGATAATTTGCTGTATCTGCTTCATACTCTCGAAGGGACGAGGCACTAACAAATCACGTAGAAGGAACTCTATTTTAGTTAAATTATGGTTGAATTCTTCATATGTTGTATTTCCGTTATGAGCTACCGTATTAAAGTAGTCAAAACAATCGCCCCACCCTTTTACCATATGGTCTTTAACATGAGTGGGTATATTACTGATTGTAGAGCTTGAGCCAAGAATATATAGAGTTTCTGTGGCTTTTTGTTTTTTAGTTACGAGTATAGCTGCTGAATCTTCAAAATATTCTTTGCATTTGTATAGAAAGTTTTTTATTCTTTTTTGAGTTTCTTGCGACCATGAAGCTTCCTCAAATAAAATGTTGTCTTTTATTAATTTATTCCAGCTACTTTCCAAATTCCTAGTTAAGTTTCCTAAACTCGGCCCATTGTTTTTTATGACGGCATCCAAATACTTAGGTAAATCCCGCATGATTTCTCGCACGCTATGTGCTGATAACTGTATTTTATTTGGTATATCATTGTGATTTAAAATATGAATAGCGCCTTCATACATCCTTGCTAATATAGGATTTATTCTCTGTAGTTCGCTTAAAACTACCTTTCTATTGCTATCGAACTCTATTATTGATATTGCAAGGGGATTTTTCTCATTCATTTCATACTCACTTTGATTCAGATATTAATATATTTTTTATGTGGTTTTATGCAGCAAAAATAAAATCATTTCCATAAATTACTGCAAAATAATTTACTTCTTCAAGTTGATTCTCAACTTTTGCATATCTTGATGCCGTTCCTTATCTAACGCATGCACATAAAGTCGCGTCGTCTGATCACTTTCATGTCGGTGATTTGCTTGAATATGCTTCGCCGCAATCCCTGCTAAATCTTGCATTGTAGCTGATTGATGACGCAGCCAATGAGCTGAAAAATTTTTGAGCTTAGTCTGTACCATTGGCTGAGTTTCAAATTGTTTTGCTGTTTCAATGGCCAATTTTTTCAGTAACTTGTTCATATGCCGTGGGGTTAGACCTTCTTTACTGCGCCAGGAAAATATTAAGGGCGTACTTTCTTCTGGCTCGGGTAAAGAGGCTAATTGAAAATGTTCTCGGTATCGTTTAGTTGCTTGTAGCAATTCATCATTAACCGGTATTCGACCTGGTTTATCACCCTTACCTATCACATAAAACCACCACTCATTATTGCTTTGCCTAAATGCCGCAAAAGTGTGTGTCGCAAGCTCACTGATACGTAGCCCTAAAAAATACAGGATGTACACTAAAAATCGTAACCGCTCTTTCTCATTTTTTGCATAATTATCTTTTTCAGGCAATTGTTCTAACGTTTCTACCATCATCTGCCAAACTTCAGGCTCTAAAACACGTTCTTGAATGTTGAATTTACGTATCTCACTGTTGTGACTAAATGCGTGTAGTTTTTTACGCATTAAGCTTAACGGATTAAAGTTTAAATAACGAGCTTGGATTAAGTAATTAAAGAGCGAATCAATCGCTGACAGTGCTGTACGTTTGGATGAAAGGCTCAATGGGCCTGTAAAAGGTTTCCAACTAGCCGAACCCCGCTTTCTGCCACGACCACCCGCTGATGCACACCAAAGCTCTGCTGGTTGAGGGTTATCCAAAAAAGCGATATACAACTCAAAATCATCACGTACAAGACTCGATAAGGCTTTGTGACGCTGAAATACCGACCATAGCAGTAATCGCTCTGCTTCTTTTTGGTATAAAGTGTATGTTGTTTGTTTGTGGCGATATTCATTCAGCCAACAGTATACTGCTTCATAATCGTTTTGTGCATTGATGTGGGGCTGTTCTTTCAGTGCACGATTACTACCTGCAGAGCCATCTAATAATGACCATTGTGTATGTTGAGGGAGCCGCTCTAAAATAGGTAATTGCGATGAGGTAACTGCAGGTAAAATACTGACTGATTCTTGATTAATCTTTGTCATACGTTAAACCCATTTTATCTAACAGGCCTTCTAAAATCTCGGCATTATGGTATCGAATCCTTAACCATCCACCCTTTTTGTTTTCCTCATCGCCTTCCACTTTGACTTCTGTGCATAACTGCTCGCCTAAATTATCTTCAAAATGTTTTAAGTGGTTGGATTTTTTGTTATTGGTGTTTAATTCCGGTTGCTTTATCATTTGCTCTAATTTTCGCACTGACCAGGATTGTTGAATACAGCGCTGTGCTAAGGGATATTGCTCCATACTGCTAAGTCCCGCTAATATTTTACCGTGACCTTCGCTCAATAGACCTTCAATTAACCATTGTTGTAATCGACTATCCAATTGAAGCAAACGCAAGCTATTCGTGATAGCAGCCCGTGATTTGCCTATCATCATGCCCACATCTTCATGGCGGTATTTAAAGTCATCCACTAATCGTTGATAAGCTTGTGCTTCTTCTATGGGATTTAAATCTTGGCGCTGAATATTTTCAATTGTGGTAACAGCCGCTGCTTGCTCATCCGTGTATTCGTTGATTAAACAAGGTACCGTGGCTAAACCTGCTAATTGAGCGGCTCGCCAGCGACGCTCGCCGGCAATAATTTCATACTGTTTTTCCCAAGGGCGAACAACAATGGGTTCAATAATGCCACTACTTTTAATCGACTCGGCTAATCCTTCTAAAGCTGTTGCATCAAAATGCTTACGAGGTTGATAACGACCGCGAGTCAGTAGTTCTATTGGGAGTTGCTGGAAAGTAGCCTTAGACTTCATCAGGAGGCTCCTCTTGCTGATTGACAGCCATTTTTTTCAGCAAGTTGAGTTCAGTTTGAAAATGAGCCGCTTCTGCTGTGGCCTTTAATCGACCGAGCTGCACTTGATGAGCATCACGCTGAGCTTCTTTTAAAAACTGCTCTAAACGTTGATTATCTGCTGTGAGAGCAGCAATTTGTTGTTCTTTATCTCTTAATTGGCTTTGTAGTTGTTGGAAACCATCAATTAATTCTAACTTTTCCTTCAACTGGCTTTTCAAAAGCACTTCTCGCTCTTCACTTTTAGCAAGAGCTTGTAAAAGCTTCGTATTTTCTGTTTTCAGTTGGTCATGATGGTAAATAAATTCATGACGTTGCTTTTCATTAATGTCTAGCAAGTTACTGATGTTTTCTTTGTATTGCGCTTCACGAGCCTGGTTGTGTTGGTTTATTTCTTGTAAGGTGATTGCTTGTTGTTCTTTTAGACCTGCTATCTCATTAGCATGAGAGCGTTGCTCTTTCTGGTAGTATCCTTCTCGTTCAACCGTTTGGATATGAATAACAGCTAGTTCTTTGTGTAATTCGGTTAAATCCGCATTAGCTTTTTGTAAGTCATGCTCCAACGTATGAATGGTTTGCTGGTCTTTTGCTTGTTGGACTTGATAGATATCAATTTGTTGTTGTGCTTGTGTAAAATTTTCAGTGAGAGCGGTAATTTCTGCTGCCGCATGTTGATATTTTTCTTCATACTCTTTGCGGACATCCTCTTCAATCGATTGACGAAAAAGAGCAGCACTGCGTTCAATCACATCAGAAGGTTTACTCGTTACTGTTTCATCTTCACGGCTTAAACCTCGTGCGACCATCCAGCTATCACGATATTTAAAGCGATAGGTTAAGCTACCTGCTTTATAACCCAGCTCACGAAGCCGGTTACCGAGGGCTTCACCGGTAATTTCTCGGGGCTTTTTACCCATGGCCAGCAAGTCATCACAAGCTTGCCAAATTTCACGTTCCTTTTGTGATATCACTTATCGTGCCCACCGTGTTGCTATTTTTACTGCATCCAGACGTAATGCTTTAGCAATTTTTAAAAGCGTCGTGCGTCTTGGCATAGAATTGGAATTAAAAAACCGCGATAAAGATGGCTGGGGAATATCGGTTAATTCAGCTAAACGCGTCATCCCACCCTCTTCTGCCACAATTTCTAATAAACTATCTTTAAAAGCACGAATGTCTTTAGCGATAGCTTCTAAATCATTAAAGCGTACATAAGCAAATTCTTGTTTTTCAGATTGGCTGCAATCATCAATTAAATCTTGAATATCAGCAATAATTTCATCGCGCTCTGTTTGGTCAGACTCATTAGCCCATAGATTAACCAAATCAGCTACACCTTCAAATTCCAAGGCCGTACGTATAGCACCCGCTATAAATTCTTCAGGCAATTTCGCTTCTTTCATTAAGTGAGCAATTTCAAATAACCCCACTTGTTGATGAGGGGTTAACTGATGATGACTAAAATGTTGTTGGGATAATGCACTCATGATATGACTCCACATTCGTTATATTGGTTTTGTTCAATTAATTGTATATGCGTTTTAAAAACAGCGAGTTTGCGTTTTTCTTGTTTTTCATTTTCTTTTTTATAAGCAGCACATAAAAAAGCGCTTTGCCATAGTGCAACAGGTAATCGCAGCTGCACTTTTCCATTTCCCATTTGATGCCACTTCATTTTATAACCATTAGGGATAACTTCACCGTTACTGTCATTGGCTATCGACCAAAACTTCCCGTTTTTAAACTCAGTGGGTTTTGGATATTCCTTAAGCAACAGGACATCTGGTCTGATTTCTTCCCAGTAGTCTTCTGGAGAAAAGACGCGTTGGTCTTTTAGCTCCAGATAAGCATTTAGCGCCCATTGGGTAATAACAATATTCATTCGAGCATCCTATTTTTATAACATACATGACATTTATATTATATATAACTTTTATAACATAAAAATGAGCGATTGTAAAATACACTGATCTAATTACTGGGGAGCGCCTCAACCACTTGTCGAGCATCCAAATGCTCTCGCCTGGCGATATAATTCACCAAAGCCACCTGCTCTACGGCCTCAGCAGGCGCTAAGTGAGCTAATGAAGAAGTTGCCAAGTTTCAGCACTTGAAAGGGGAATTATATCGTCTTTGCTCTAGGTTTAATGGCATAATAAAGTCCTTCTAAAAAATCACTCTGCAACCGTATAAGCAGTATATTGCATACAGTACTACACGTCAATACACTATTTATTATACCCTTAAAACCATTAATAGCCATTATCAGAACTAGAAATGATATTGACGTTTAGATAGAACCACCATATCATTTAAGTTATGAAACCATATAAATATGGGCCTGAATAATTCATTATTAAATTGATTTCAAAGCTCAAAAATATTTCACCCGAGTAAAAAAATGGCAAAGAAAAAGAAGAAAAAAGGTTCACGAACACAACCCTCCAGTACTCTTCCTACACAAGAAGAATTAGAATCATCGCAAGCTGAAGAAGAAGAGCCGGCTGAATCCCCTCAAGAAGAAGAAACTAAAAAAAGAAGTGACTCTGATACGTCAACTGGTTCGGTGAGTTCAATAAACTATATAGTCACTCCTGAGTTGAGAGAGGCTTCTGGCATATTAAAAATACCAGTAGTAAGCATTCGTCTTGAAAAAGGCGATACTGCCAATGAAAACAAGTTACTTTTAAAAATTGGAGATGAAAGACCTGATACTACCATTTTAAAAGGACAAGGTCGCCACGTATCCGCTTATGTGCTTTATAGAGAGGCCATGATAAACCGTATCAATGGTCAAGATGTTGAAAGTGTCGGTGAATTATTAAAAGATTTCCTCGCAGAATATATCGAAACAGGAGGGGCGTTAAACCAATTTGCTGTCTATATGAAATTACATCAAGATAAAAGTGGTGAAACGAAATTTGATAAAGAAGAAAGAAAAGCCATCTATCAGGCTGAGAAGGAAACAAAAGAATTTTTAGCTGAAGATTTACCGCCAGAATTACAAATTTCTGAGCTACCGGCAAACGTACAGGAATTTTTAGCCAAATTACAGAGTGTTAAAGAGCGTTGGGCAGCAGTTCAAACCCAACCCATGGAAAGAAGAAATCAATTGAAACAAGGTAATATTTTTTCCTATCAAATCCCAATAATAGAAGCAATGAAAGGCGTTCTAACCATTTTTAATAAAATGGAACAAGGTGCATTTGAAGATAAACGCACCCTTTCCGCGGAGCAACGTCAGAGAGAGGGCTCATCCCAGGGTGGAAAACTGAGTGGCATGGTAATAAGAATAAGAAGTGGCTATTTAGATGAAGATGGGGTAGTTGATACTGATAAAATGCAAGAACATCTATACAATACTTTTGATTATCCTTATGATGAAATTAGCAAGCAATTCGACCCTAAAACAAATCCTTTCGATGTAGACAAGCATTTTTATCAGGTAGTCAGGCGTCATATTAAGCTTTTTTTTGATACAATCCCTAAAGATAAGCCGCTAAATGATAAGAATAGAGCTTTCGTGTGCATGACTTTTTTACAAGATGTGCTGGAGAAAGGCAAATGGTATCAACTATTATCAATAGGAAAGAGGGGTGGCGCAGTAACGAAAGCTGAACTAGGGAACTTAATGTCTACTGTATATTCTAAGTTAAATTGGGATGGTAAACGATTTCAACTAACACAGAAATTCTCTGCCTTACTACCCAAACCATTGCAAACCGCGGTAACAGACTTAGAGCAACTCATACACGTAGAGGAAGAAAAAGAGGAAGCTGCAAAGAAAGTGGCAGATAAAGGAGAGGGAGCACAGGCCAGTAGTAGCACGCAAGCGTTTAAAAAAACGAGATAACAAAATTTAAGAGAACTACGAGTGAGAACAAATATGCCAACAGACCAAAATTCTGAAGAAACTCGAATTACACCTTATAATGCTTATGTGAATGGATTGTGCCTGCAATATGCTAATCAACTTCCCCTATCGGCAGATGAAATTGAAAAGTATGCTCAAGATATCAAACCTTTAATGGCCCAGCTAGTATCTTGTATTTATAATCTAACAAAATACTTATCTTATGCTGAGATAAAGGAACTTTATCAAAACCTAGAAACAATGGATAAAAAAGACTTCTGCCTATCAGTGTACATGAAATATCAGAGCACAGTAAGAGATAATTCAACAGCAGCACTAAATACTTTATTTTATACTTTGCTACTCAGGGATTTTTATACCCATGATTTTGAAAAAATTTCAATAGGTGGTAATTTCGGACCTGTTATATTAGAGCTTACTCAACTTTGCGATCAAAATAAACCTTATAATGTATTATGTAATTTTATCTATTTTCCCGAAGATGAAGTTCCTTATATCATTGACTTGGGTTTGCAAATTCTTATTAATCATTGCCAAAAAGCCATTATACCCGATAATTTTGATAAGAACATATTTGCTCAAATGGTTCATGAAAATTTACAAGAAATTGCCAGTACAATGTATAATATAATCAGTGCAAAGGAAAAAAGAGAAGAACCAAGAGATGAAGCTCAACCACCAAAAGATAAAGTACCACTATCTTGGATTCAAACACATATGACGCCAAAAGAAGAAGTTGGAAGTCCGCTAAGTAAGAAGGTGACATTTGTAGAGCCACCAATCATTCAAGGCGTTACTAAAAAGAAACCAGACCCTAAAAAGACAAAGTAAATCAAATTCAGCCTTCAATTTTGGGAGAACCAAAATTATTACCCATATATATGATCCGAAAACAAGCGGAAAAGATATTCTAATTAAAAATCAATTTAATCTAGGCAAAGCTAATATTTCATTGCGACTAACAATACCTATTATCCGCTTTCTATGTGAGAGTATTGGCACAGTAATTAATAAATCTAGTTTCGCAAGCAGTACTTATCAGAATTTAAAAGAGGTTATAAACGCTAATTTATCAGAGGATGACTACCATACCATTTACTCAAAACTTAAAAGGAAAAATAAAAAAGGCGTAGAACTAAGTAAAAGAGAATATGCCAAGCTACATAGAGCCACGAATTATATGAATTGGGAAGAAAGGTTTTACATTGAATTTGGCAATGAAATGTTAGAAAAAGGAGAGCTAATTATAGACTCTTTGTTAGCTATTCGAAAGCTTTTTGAAACACAAATTGACTTTATAAAATCAATACTAGTAAAAGAAAAGCTTGATAATGAGTTTGAAAAGGAGATAGTCAATAAAAGCAAATTTGAGACGTATTTAGCTTTAATAAAAAATATAGTAACCGAACATGTACAAACTGAATTAAATAAATTATCGGCGATAGGGGAAGATGATAAAAAAAATATTCCATCAATAATCGAATTAATGAGCCCCGGAAAAAAATAAGCTTATGCGTAAAACTTTTTTACCTAACTGTGAATTCAAAATAGCTGCTAAATGGTCGATTACCTAGGAACTTAACGAGCAGTGCTAAACAACTGTTAGCATCATTAACTTGCAATCCTCTTTCGGAAATGACATCAGACTGAAGAACGAAAAATTAATGGGCTAGCAATATTTAGTTGAAATCTATTCTAGAAAATGACAAAAGAATAAAATCGCTATAAATCATAATGGAGTGAAAATTATCTCTACCGAAAATTTGAAGTTAATAAATAAAGTATATTAAATAAAAAGATATTTAATTTAATATATATAAAAATTTATGGGTCTGTAAAATTTTTGGTGTAACCAGCCTCCGACTAAACGATGACTCTTTCACCGAATTCAATCATAAACCGATTCATGGCTGGTTTCCAGTTATGGATCGGCATGATCCACTTTCGTGCTATTCGTTCAATCGCCAAATAAAGCAATTTAAAAACAGCTTCATCGGAAGGGAAGACCCGTTTATTTTTAATAACTTTGCGTAACGTCATATTGAGAGATTCAATCGCATTCGTTGTATAAATAGCCCGACGAATATCAGCAGGATAATCAAAAAATGGTGTAATGCACCTCAAGCCAACTGTTACTCAGCACCCATCTTTATGTAAAACACCCTGGTAACTTAGGTGTTTCATTTTCATTAAGTTGTAGCCAGAAGAGAAACTCCACATCTGCCTCAATCCTAATTAATGAAACCCGATTTTGCATTTAAACATCTGCTTCATTCCGCTGATCAATTTTTTTCTTGCCATTCGGACTTCATTAGTTTCTGCGCTGTGTAATTTATCTATTGTACCTTTATCTGGGTATTGCTCAACATTTACACATACTCGCCACCCCTCCTTCTCAGCAGGAGATGAAAAAGCCTTCTTTAGTAGTTGTTTATGGTTGTTGTATAGCCACTTTGTTAGAATATAACCTTCCTTTTGACGAGTTGTCGGTAGAATTTCTGAGAGCAAATACCTATCATGTTTATCATTTACTATAAGTTCTTCATATGAACCATTTTTGGCTGCTGGAAATGTACCCCCTATATCATGAGGATTTAAACTTTTCCCATATATATCTACTACTTTCTGAGTACCTACCAACATATTTTTAACAGTAAACTTCTCCTTTAAATACTCACAAAACTCTCCTCTTTTTATAAAATCTAAGACTATTAAACTAGCAATAAATTCAACAGGATTCCTTGAGGCCTCAACCAGAAAAATAGTTCCTAAGATAGGTGCCAATATGTTGTTAGCATTTCTTCTAATATTGTTACCCCAGTTTTTTTGATCTTTTTCTGAAAACAATCCCGCTATTCTAATAGTCTCATTTTCTATGCATGTATTAAGCTGTTCTTCAGAACATTCACCAACAAACCATAATGCCGTAGCAATGAATACAAGTGGCGAGGAAAGCCGTCCAAATATTTTATCTTGGAGAGCGTTATCAAATTCAATATATTTTGGCTGATGCAAAGAAAGAATATTGAAATATTTCAATAAAAAATCTTGTAACAATTCATCTTGTAAGGCATAATATACCATTTGGATAGTGTTGATTGCATCTTCTATTTGACTAATTCTTTTATTATAATCTAATAATTTTCTACTCGCTGCCAGTATTATTTTTTTAATCTCTTCTAAACTTTTATTCACATTTTCCTTACTACAAGATTTTTCTTGGAAACTATTTCTTATTTCCTTTATCAAAATACTGACCGAGCTAGACCATAGTAATGGGTCATTACTCTTTCTCATCGATTCAAGAAGGCTCATAATAAGATGATTTTGATTTGTCGGTAAGATTTCATTAATTTTTTCAATAACAACTTCTTTTTCATTTTCAATATTTGCTTCCAAGTTAAGCTTTTCTTCTTCTAATCTTTTTAAAGCATCTCTTAACAATAAATTAAGCTCGGAATTCATTTCTTCAATTTCATTATGGATTTTTCTGATATTTCTCACGCCAAATATTTCTAACAATTCTTTTTTAGCTGATTTAATTTCATTAAGTTTTCCTATGATATCCAGTAACTGGTGGGATATTAATTTTTTAATTAAAAAACCTTCTCCTGTCAGATCCATTTCATCATGCAAGTAATTTCTTATAGATAAAGCGAAAATGGCCATCACAGCCTTCTCTTCTTCTAATGTAATATATACAGCTAAAATAGTTTTAACTAGCTGTTTTTCTTCGATGGAATACTCTGTGCTAGAAGCTTCTTTTTTTAATTGATCAATAATTTCTATTAATAAAAATTTAAGCCTTGCGTTTTCTTTTTCAACATTTTCATATTTCTTGTAAAAGAATCCTATCCCATCCACCTTTGACAAAGAGATTTTTATTTCTTTAATTATTTTAAGGGTTTTAATAGCCAGAGCAATTTTATAATTGCTTTCTTCATAAATTGATAGATTTTTTATTGCCACATCTACCTCTTCATACATATGCTTTTTGACAGATGAAATTAATTTATCAATAGTTATCTCTTCATTCCACCCACTATTCCACTCACTGCTATTTTTCGCTAACATATTCAATGCATTTTCAAAATAGGCACCCTCATTATAATTGTGAGTTACGTATCGATTAGGTTTATAGCACCTAAGAAGGTGCTTATTAAGTGTATAATAAATGCTCTCAGGAGTATTATCTTGTTGATACAGAGAAAATGATGCATATAATAAATTTTCTCGATCGTTAAGAGAAATAGGATTTTCGAAGGAACCAATAGGATAAAATATATTGTCTGGGATAGTATTTTCTTCATTAGTATCAAGTTGATCTTCTAAGTGAAAATTAAATCTAGCTGTATTTAGCTTCAAATCTTCTTCAATTTCTTTCATGGTTTCAATTGCAACTTCTAAAATATCATGTAAATAAATACAAACTTCTATTTGATCCTTAACAAGGATAAGTCCAGAAAAAATTGAGCTGTTACTTATAAAATCTGTATAAATACAGAAATGTGCAAGACAATTCTGAGCCGCTTCTTTAATTTTCTCGTTAATTGCAGTTGGTACAGCTTTATTCGGTTTTAAGTTACCTATAACACTACGTAAGTTTGGGATGGAGCGACCTTGATCTCCAAGAGCTATTTTGTTGATTGCCAACATCCCTATCCGTTTATTTTCTTTATATTTGCGGACCTCAATTTGAATAATTTGAATTTCCGCAATGGCATCAACAGCTTTTATGAAATTACTTTTTAATAAATCGTGGATATTTTCATATGTTTCATTTATTCCGTATATTGATTGTGCTTGTAAACCATGTTCATCTAGTTTAAACCTTGACAAATAAAGAATATCATCCCACAAACTCATATTAGGGTAATAGGCAGCTCTAAGGCGCATTGAAAGTATAAAAATTAGCTTTCTAATTTTAATTAAGCCATCTAATATTTTTTGTCTATTATCTTTCATGAGAGTATCTTTAATTATTTCTCTTATAAGTTGTAATATTTTTATATTAAAATTTACTCTTTCGGCCGAGCGATAATTAGCAAACTGATTTCTTTCTTGCTCAAGAATTTCTATTTTTTCATCAATTATCATTTATAATTAACCCTTATTTATAGATGAGCGACAACCATTTACTCTTCTTTGAATTGCCATCCTAATTTATCTTTTAGTTTTTTCATTAAAAAATTTCCATGTTACTAAAATCCTAGAACATTTTATTACCAAAACCATTGCCATCAAAAAATCGGAGATAACCTAAATTTAAATAATACCATTTACTAGCATTGGAAAAGAAAAAGAATGTGATAAAAAACTTATAACCTTAATTTTTAAGATGTAAATCTTTTATTTCAATCTCTCCTTTCATATAAAGCTCAACTAATATGCAAAGAACTTCTTTTATATTCTTCTGCAGCAGTCTTTAATTTGTGTAAAGTAGTGGAAAAACTCACCATCCGCCTTCTTTAGGTACTTTAAAAAAATACAGCAAACTAGAAATAAGGATACCGGTGCAAAGTTCAGCTATTCATAGTAAAATAGTTGTTAACTTATTGGTAAGAGCTTCGAGTATGCAAGAAAAAATCAGATTGAGTCAAACCACTAAAGAGTTTAAATATAAACAATTCGAGACTGAATGTTACTTTAATTCGTTAGCTGATATTGTCAATTCGCCATCGGTTATAGTGATTTAGTACTCATGGCTCATAAACGTGGACCGTCAGTATCTCATACGTCGGTAATGCAATCAGCACATGAGAAGCTTGAGAAAAAAATAAAATCATATATAACCATTATCAGAATTAGAAATAGCTGTTGACGATAAACATAACATTCCCCTATTATTAGTTATGAAAGTAAGAAAAAACTCTAAAATCCAAACGTAAAACTGTCTAAAAGTAGTAAACAATATGAAAAAAGTGAATCCTGCCGAAAGTAGCAATCAAGCGTTAGATTTATTCCTGGGTGCAGATAATAAAATCGGGTATTTAACTCTTGGTACCATCCAGATATCTGCCATTATTTAACACAATTAACTGACAATAATGCTAATTATTTACGCATTGTCTTTCATGATGCAAGCGAGGGAAACAACACCGAAACATTCAAAAAACAGCTAAAAACTCTCAGGACATTAGCGAATATTTTTAATAAACCCGCTATCTTTCTTGCTAAAGAGCCAGGGAGTCAAAATCATTTTGTTGCTGGACTGCTCAGAGGTAATCAATTAGTCCTTATTAATCCACTAGGTATTACTGAAAGCCAGGAATGTTACAAGACTTTAGCAGACTTACAAAAAGAAGGTTCGATAGTTGATATCTCGCTATCAGGTACTATATTACAACGCAAAGAATATGAGGAATCCCTGGTATCTTCTGGTCCGATAGTCATAGAATTGATGATGCATATTCTACAAGAGTCCAATCTTAATAAATTAGAAACATTTTGGAAACAAATAGAACAAGGTACTTCCTCTACTCATAAGAGTACAGGCTTAAAGTATAGAAAAATTTCAATAGAGGAATTATTGCCGCAGGATTTAATAGATCCTACGCAATCTAAACGAATAGCAACACAGTATAAAAGAAAAATATTACGCATTAGAGAAGCTCATGGTGAAATATTAACCCATAAACCAACAATACTTGCTGGTAAGAACCACTTATCAGTAAAAGAGTATTTAGAACAAATTCTTAATAAATCACCTTCACAATATCTATTTAATCAATTGTTAACAGGTGATATAAAAAAAGAAGATATTGATAAAACACCAGAGTATGATTTATTATTTACTGAGTTAAATAGATCTAAAGGTATACCTGTAGTAGATGAAGTGATTGCGGGTACTAATAAAGCCTATAAAGTTTCTGCCAGTAGTTCAGTTGATGTTCATGTAACTCGATTGAATGAAGAAATGAGCTTAATGTCAATATCAGGACGACCTCGAACCGTCGTTGGGCCACAGGTAGATCACACAACAGCTTATGCTTTATTTGAATATATTCTAAAACAAGCTGTAGCCAACAAACCCATTGAAGCAGCTATTGCCAGTATTATAAAAGTAGTTGAATATACCCTTCCTTCTGAAGGTGGGTTGAATTTAGATGAATTACTAGAAGAATACAAAAAAGCAAACGCAACTATTTACAATGCGATTTTAACAGAAGCAGATCTAAATGATATAGCGACTTCATCGGATAAAAAGATAAGCGCACTGCATGAAAGGTTAAGCATATTAAGTGACAATGCTGTTCAAGATTACTTAAGTGGGCTAATTGAATATTTGAGCAATTTATTTCTAACGCATAGAAACCAATTAAATTATGTAAGCTTTCCTAAAGAAGGTGGTGTACCTGCAGAAAAAGATGAAGGACCTAAAATTAAAAGGGCAATGGAAGCTTTAAAAAAGTTAGAAGACGAATGGTCAGAATTGAATAAAAAGTCCATACCCGAAAGTTTAGATATGAGCTCGACAATGGTTGAAAAAATTGTTAAACAAATGATGGGATTATTATTTTATCCGAAAATAAATGAAAAAGATTTATTTGATTTGAGGAAGCCAAAAGATGCAGAGAAATGGGAAAAGATAAAGAAAGATAAAAATTATAGAGTTAATGCTCAACCTCGCACTAATGATCTTAAATTATTATCATTGGTAGTTAAACGGCATTTAAGTCTTATATATGCATGCTTTGAAGGATTTTATAATAGCGCCGCAAACTTTAAAGCTATTGAAGGGTCATTTATTGAAAAAATAGCTGATGATTGGCAACTTAATCCGGCTCAAAAAACTCAACTTCATCAAGATATTACACAAAGTATTACTGCGTTATGGCGTGAGGTAGATACCAAGAGCGCTACTGATGATGAAACCACTTCTGGAACTCACAGTCGCTCTTCTAGTACAGATGACGATACTAAAAAAGATAGAAAATCAGGGCAATCTCTTATAGTACCACTGGGTTTTGAAACAACCGACTTACTTAGTGGCAAATTTGGAAGTACTACAGACGATGAAGATTATTCACCAAACTCTAGTGATAATGAACAATCGACTTCACCTGCAGTTCATAGTAAACGAAAGGTCAAAGGGAGTGAATAAAAATTATTGACTATAATTATAATTCAATAAAGTTCAATCGTGAACTTTTTGTTAAAAATCAGTTGAAAATTAACGCGGCTGATATTCCTTCATCGCTAATAATACCCATTATTGAGCATGTATGTGAAAATATGAGCATAATCATTAATACATCTAATTTTCCACAGAGCACTTGTCAACTTTTAAAAGAAGTTATCAATGAGAGTTTAACAAGTGAAGATTATGACGTAATGTACCAAAAGCTTAAAGAGAAAAATTTAAAAGGGGTCAAGCTTGCCAAAAGAGAGTACTCTAAAACACACAAAACTAAAGATTACATGAATTGTGATGAAATGTTTTATATAGAATATGGTAATAAAATGTTAGGGGAAGGGAATAAAGTTATAGAATCATTACATGCACTTCGAAAACTATTTGATAAGCAGATTGATTTTATAAGATCAATCTTAAACCAAAAAAATCTCCAAAATGACTTTGAAAAAAACATTTCCCTTACAGGAAAGAGTGATAAATATCTGGAGTTAATAAAAGATATTCTAATTGCTCATTTGCAAGCAGAGTCAGAAAAATTATTATCACTCATAGTAAGTGAAAAAGAAGCTATCGCAAGGATAACTCCTTTTTTGGTCGTAAAAGCCAAATAGAGATCTGCCTGCTTAGAGCATCTCTTTTGCTAGTAGCTTAATGCAGCTGACGCTACACAGGGGCATACTGATTATGTGCTTATCCTAGCGGTGTACTGTCGGATGGCTGGGGAACAGGATAAGCCCATTGCGCTCTGGAGTGCCGGTTATGCTCCATTACCTAGCGCACCAAGCAGCACGCTTTACCCCTATAACTTGATACAGTTACTGGCCCAAGGCTACTTATAGGAACAGCATATTCCGCTATTACTTAGCCTCACTTTGAGTGCGTTAAATCTAGCCCATACTCGTGTTACTGGTAGACTACAGGCTCGATACTCAAGCACTACCCTCTCTTCCAAGAGCTTGATATTAGTCACTGTGTTTGGCTGACCCATACTAGCCATTATCAGAATTAGAAATGGTAATTGTCATTTCTGAAAGAGGATTGCAATTTTCGAAAGTAGATTGCAAAATCACATAGTAAAAAAGTCTCAAATATAGCTGATAACAACCTTGTAAATGAATGTGCGTCACAGAGAGTTTTAAAAATTGCGTGCAAGAAAATAGCTCTAGTGAATGAACCGGGTATCTTTTTAGATTAAGCCGCGAGGATCAAGATTTTTAAGGTATAATAAGACCATAAGACCGCTTAATTGATAAAAGGTGATGTATGTTGCGTATGATGTTTTCCCGTTACATTTCTACTGTTACAAATAATTTAAAAAATGGAATGCCCAAGGTTGATGTACCAAAATATATTGATGCGGAGTCAGCACCTAGTTATTTGGAATCTATAAAAGCATACCGTGCAGCTAAAGAGCAATTAGAAAATCGGGATTTATCTGCTGCAAAACAACAAATAAGTACTGCTCTAAAAAAAGCATCTGAAATTAGCCATCAATCACCTGCTACAGCAAGTTATGTGAGGGCAATTTTGGCTTTGCAAGCGGAAATAGAACAATCAAGCACATCAAATAATATGCGACTTAAATAATCCGGGTTTAAAAAATGTTAACTTTTAGAACACTTAACTATTCACTTGGCAAAGCAGCAATATCTTCTTTAACTACGCTTAGCAAAGCGGTACCGGCCATTTTAGAAATAAGAACATGGTCTCCAGCTATAAAGCAAACGGACGAGAAAGGTAATATTATTTCCACCATACCAATGACCTCTCTGAAGCTAAAAGAGCTCGTATCAGCTTTGACAGCAAGAATGGGTGCAGTATCGATATTTACGGACATGCAGCTGCAGCACTCCACGTAAATCTCAGACACCCTGACATTTCTAAAGAGGTTCTCGAAACTGTTAAGAGGCTCACACATTCAAATGGTATCGATGTTAGCAAATTACAGTCTGTATCCGCATATGTTAGTTGGTTTCCGAAAAGTGATCCTGAAGGAGAACTAATTGAGACAGGAAGAACGGCAGATCAAAAAGAGCAGGAGGAATTTCTTAAATCTGTAGAACATGACCTAAAAGAAGTAAAAAAGAGGGTGTTAAATTTTTTTGCAAGTGAATATCAAGCTGAAAACAGTACGGTAGATACAGATCAATATATGTATGGCAACTTAGACCCTGAAAGAGTTATTTCATTTGAACATGTAAATTTCAGTGCGGTTATAAGGGAATGTTACCATATGATGGAAGCTGGTGTATCAAATAACACTTTAGTAATGAGCAAGACCAGGCAAGATGCCACTTATTTTGGGATTGATATGTTGAGAAGGCATCGCACACTATTAGGCCATGATGTAGACAGGGAACCGATAGCTGCAGAACACGTATGCACCACAGCAGTCATGCGATTGCTGGAAGCGGGTGTTGGTAGTAAAGCGTATAGAAATATCGTTGAAAAAGTTATCAAAGAAAAGCCTGAACTTTCTCATGGTCTACCTATAGTTGATTTGACTCACTATGTGGCTAAGGAAATGGCATCTCGAATTGAACCACAATTAACTCAACCTAAAGGACGAAAAAAACCTGGCCCTTCTTAATAACTTCAGAACTATCTGTCATTTTTGCAACTCCCGCTAATAAAGAGAGCACTTTGCACTCTGCTTGCTTTAACATTAGACCTTATCAGACGTTAATTGTGTACCGTATCACAATAAAACTTAAGTTAGACTTAAGTCAATCTTGCGCCAACTTTTAGATAAGCAATGATACAAGTTTTATAATTTTTGAATAGCGCGATGTCTATGAATCATGCACATCAGACAACTAAAAATGAGAACCAAATGCCAGTAAATCAAAACACTGGAGCTGCTCCAGATCCACGTTATGCAGCTTATGTGAATGGATTATGTCACCGCTATGCTAATCAAATTTCTATATCAGTCGAGGAGGTTGAGGGCTATGCACAAAATATAAACCCTTTAATGGCTCGGCTAGTATCTTGTGTTTACAATCTGGCAAAGCACTTATTTTACTCTGAAATACAACAAATTTTTCATACCCTAGAAACAATGGATAGAAAAGAATTTTGTATATCGATGTATTCTAAATATCAGAACCCAGGAAAAGATAATGAAATGACCGCATTAAATACGTTATTTCATGCTCTATTATTAAGAGATTTTTATACTGACGATTTTGAGAAAATTTCAACGGGTGGTAATTTCGGACCTGTTATATTAGAGCTTACCCGACTTTGTCTACACGACCAACCTTATGATGTACTATGTAACTTTATCCATTTTCCTGAAGAAGAAGTTCCTTATATTAATCGCTTAGATTGGCAGCGTCTTATTGATCATTGCCAGGGATCCATTGTACCTGATCATTTTGATAAAAAAGTGTTTTCTCAAATGATTCATGATAATTTACAAGAAATTATTAGCACTATGTATAATTTATCTGATCCAAAGGAAAAAAAAGAAGCCTCTAACGATAAGGATAAGCCCATGGAAAACAAACCGCCTTTATCTTGGGTTCAATCACATATGGCTCCAAAAGAGGAAAGCAGAGGTCAACCAAGAAAAAAAGTGGTATTTGAGGAGCCTCCAGCGACGCAAGGCGTCGGTAAAAAAGTAGAACCTAAGAAAAAAAAGTAAGTCAGAATTATTTTTCTAGTTAGGGGTTTCTCGGTTACAATCAAAATAATCACTTTTATTAATCTCTTCAAAAAGATTTCAATCTATTTGGCGCTCATTCAGTTTGGCGAAGAGTTTTTTGTATGTGACTTTTCCAGTTTTTAAAGCCTGACAGGTGGGGTAAAAATGTTAAGCGCATATAAACTGTATTCAGAAGCCACAACGCGAAAAGAGAAAAAAATGTACTTGAAACAACTTCAAAATGAATTAGAAGAAGTGGTTGATAAAGAGGTACAAGAAAATCTTGCATTGATTACATCTGAATTGACAACAGCAGGACAGAGTCAACAAGAAATTGATAAATTTATAAAAAACTTTAGAAGGCAAGCTGAAGAAAAGCTAAGAGAGAACTTCACAAGCAACCTTAAAAAGAAAGCTCAGCAGAGTTTGTGACGTTATAAGGGGTTCTAAGCGTAAAACCGCGAAATTTCCGTTAATGGGCTCCATGGAAAGAACAACCTAAGTATCACACAAGCTATTTGATCAACAAATATAATGGGCATGGCTAGTCACTCGACTGATTCAGTATTAGCAAAAGTTCTGTTTTGATCGAGAGATATTATTGTGTAGGGTATGGCGGCAGTGCATTCGACAATGCTTGTCGTTTTTCCACTCATCATTCAAGCTTTATTTTTTGGAATCTAATTTCATATTAAATCTACGGATTAACGATTTTTCATCAAAACTGACTTTCTTCTTTTCGAGTTCTACGGGAGAAGTAGTCTCTTTTGGTAGATCCACAGATGGAATCATATAGGTTTGAACCCAAGACAGAGGGGTTTTTCGGTCAAGATTCTCATGCTTTGCTTTAACATTTTCCTTGTCTTTTTCTTTTCCATACAAGTTATACATAGTATCAATAATTTCTTGTATGTCTTCATGAACCATTTTCGTGAAAACTTCTTCATTAAAGTGATCCGGTACAACAGGTTCTTGGCAGTTAGCTATAAAGCATTTGACCCCGGCCCCACTAAAATAATCAGCTTCATCAATGGGGAAACAGATAGAATCACAAAGAGCATCACAAGGCTCATCAATCAAACAACAGTTGGCAATTACTAATAAAGTAGGAGCAACAGTCCCCCCTTCTTTGATCGATTTATAATTCCCTACCTGAAAATCTCTCCATAACAACCCATATAATAAGCTCTCTTGTGCAACAGTTTCGCAGACATTTTTATTTACTCTCTCCTGGTACTGACTATATGACCACTTATAAAAATCCTTTTGATTCAGGGTTAGCAGGTTATTATAAATTTCTATTGTTTCCTGATAGGATAAATAAGTGATAAGATTGTAGGCGCAAGAGACTAACCGTCCCATCAATGGTTTGATATCCTGAGCGCTTTGCTCAACATCCTCTGATGCTAATTGATTAGCATATCGATGACACAACGCTTCTACATACAGTTGATATTTATTCTTCTTTTTTTTAACGGGCTCTTCAGATGGCATTTTTAGTTACTTCCCTATTGAAATTTTGATTTTTGTTTAGAAGGGCTAGAAGTCAGGGTATCCACATCCGCTTCTTCCACAGTGAGAGACTGCTGCTCTAATTGAGCTACCGCTTGTTTTAAGGGTCGGGAAAGCTCTGCAGAAAATTTTTGTTTTAACTCAATTTTAATTAATTTAAGTTTCTTTTTATTTTCTGCTTTTTCATCGACTGGTACCAGCTTTACTTGCAGCCCTGAATTTATAGCTTCATTGAATTGCTCTATATTTTTTTGGGGTACTTTTGTTTTTCGAGTACCACTATCTATTATCAAATCTTTCCAACCACGCTCTACTAATACTCTCTTTAAGAAATTTTCAATTACTTTAATCCAAGTGTCTTCGAGTATAATTGTAGTTGCAGGAAGCGCATCAATATTTATTATCTCGTTATCTTGCTTTAGATACCCCTCTCTTATTCTACTTGATATATGACTGGTATGAGAAGAACCCTCTCGTTGAGGGGCGCTAAATGCGGCTTTCTCCATTTTGTTAAAGACCGTTAAAACGCCTTTCATCATTTCTACTAAAAGTATTTGATAGAAAAAGATCTTACCTTGTTTAAATTGATTCCTCCTGCCCATTGGCGTTGTTTCAATTTTTTCCCAGTTTTTTTGTGCGCTCCGTAATTCGGCTAAAAATGCTTTCATACCTTCAGATAAATCAGTACGTTGAAACTCCTCAGGCAGCTCTTTAGCAAAAAATGTTTGAGTTTGTATTTCCGCTTTATAAATATTTTTTCTTTCTTCTTTCGCAAAGATGGTTTGTGCATGGCTTTCAACAGTGCGCTGTAATCGCGCTAATTCCATCTGTAGTGTTTTTTCATTATCTTGGCTAGTGACGTACTGCGCCTCCAGGATTTGCTTCTCTTTTAACAGCTGCTTATTGCTCTCAGTAGATGCCAAAAGGCCTGCCTTCAATTCACTAAGCTTTTGCTGCATTTTCCCTCACCTGCCCAGCCGCCTGCTCTTTAATACCGTCATAGAGTCTTTTAACAGCCATCAATAAGGGTTCCGGTAAACCTTACTCGGCCTCTAATCGATTGCCCTGTTTATCCCGCCAAGCCTTAAGATACCGATTAATCGTCCCATTACTGCCGGTACTTAAGATATGACGTACGGCTTCTATCGAAGGGTATTGTCCTTGCTCCACTAACTGAGTCGCTGCCTTAATGATATCTAAATAAGTCACCCCAGGCCGTCCCATATCTCTCGATGTGTGTTTTATATTTTCTTTTTTCTTTCCATAATTTTTTTATGTGGGGATATGGTTTTCTCTTATTAAAAATATAGGGCAATCTTAAAGTATAAGATAATTATGGTCTGGCGTAATCTGTTTGGATGCAGATCTAAGCCACCTAGTTACCTTAATGACCATCGATAATTTTTAATATCTTAAAATATAATTTTATAATAAAAACTCTTGTATTCATTTAAAAAAATGCAATTAATATTATTAAACAACAACCGGGTAGAGATTGTTAGGCAAATGCCAGCCTAGAATATTAGCTATAATTCACTCAATCATTGTTGATTATCAATTCAATCAAATATTGATTAGAAAATTGTGAGATTATTGAGAGCCGAGCTAGAAAACTTGAATCAGCTGACATAATAGTGTCGGCTGATTCAGGCATTCCCTACTTTCCGAAATAAAGCAATAAGTCTAATGATATCCCAAAAACAAACTCCTTATTTTTTATTGTGACATTACATTTATTCCATGGAAAAAAGCACTATCATAATCAGCCAATAGACCTGATCATCAACGACATTTAAATAAAATACAAGATAGCAAATTCTGGTGTCTATCAACAATATCAGGATCTACAGGTTGTGCTGTTCTAATCGTTGGCTGCACTCCAATCCAGTTTCTTGGATGTAAAGATAATAAAAACGGTTTTTTTGTACACCTTTCTTTAAACTTTTTAGAAAATGAATCTATAAGCTGAAGAGTCGTCGTATCATCTATGGCATCACTAACTATTTTTCGACAAACAATGAGGCCATCCTTATAATATTCAAGTGCTTTCCGGTATTCGCCCTCGGTATAATAAATCGTCCCAATATTCTCTAGCAATAATGCTTTGTCATATTGGCTTTGTTCATAATAAACCATGCCAATATCGTTCAGCGAGCCAACAGCAAACTGTTGATTATCGACATTTTCTCCTTTTAGAGTATTCAACATCTGTTGAAGTTGCACCAAAGCCATTTCACAAACGATTTTAATATCGTTGTTAGAGGCTAATTGATTTGTTGTTGGGGCACTGTACTCATGACTGCCTTCGTAGGCTTGAGATTGGTAATCATTAATGGGGCTCATTTTACTTCCTCCTAAAATTATCATAACTTAAACAACTTATTTTTTATAACTAAATCAAGTTACACCTTCAGGATATCGTGATTTATTTTTATAAAAAATAGGGGAAACTACGTAGAGAAATCACCAGTATCGATCAATACTCAATGAGGCGACTAAGTAGCCCAATCTTGCCAGAGTAGGACAGCATAGTTTTTCTTTTAAATTTTCAATATGTTTTTCAGCAGTCCTTTCATGCATTCCTAGAATAATTGCAATATGGGAAATGGTTTTTCCACCCACTAAATACTTTAAACAGTCAATTTCTCGATGAGTTAAATACTGATTATTAAATTGCGGGCCCAGATAAAACCTTTTAGGATGGCTTTTATTGTTGGATGAATCTTGTGTGGAAAATTTTTTTAAGATAAAAGATTTTCTTTGTGCTTGATTAATAAGCGTTTCCGCTTTGTGGTAAAAATACTCAATAAAATTTTGAAGTGTTTCTATCTTGGCAAGCAGCATATCCTGAATACCAGGCTCTTTGTCAGCAACACCAAAGCAAAAATAATCAATCCAATTAGGATGGTGACGGATAATTGTAATGCCATGACAAATATTAAAAATATTTCTACTATCTGCAAGAATAGGGTCATCTTGGCGCAATGAGCTCCAGGGCACCCACTTATTTAAGGACAAAACTTTGTTCTGTTCAAATTGGCCAACCCGTGGATATGCTTTAGATAGATAATAAAATAACCAATGATAGTCATCGCAGATATAACTAACTCTCCCATCAGTTGTACAACGAATTACATTTAGCATGCGGATATCATGAAGATATAAAGGGTGACAAATATTGCTTACTTCATGGTTTACAGATAATGCAACATGCTGCTTTAAGCTATTTATGCTATTCATTTTGTATTTCCAAAATACAGTTAATTATATTTGATAGTAAACGCTTCTTGCACCGCTATTATGGCGGCGAAATGCAAGCAATATGGTTTTATCAGCTACAATTCAAAGACGAGTCACATTACCATGGTATTCTGTGACCACTTAACTACTATCATTAAAAATTGCACAGCAAAAAAATTTCAAATTTTTTCCATAACCGTTCAGTATTTACTTCCCAAATGTGAGCTGTATTATCTGCACCACCAGCAATTATATAATTCACATTTTCTGAAACTACGTATGTATAAACATGTATTCATATATCCTTATAAAATTCTAACCTTTAAAAACCTATTAACTGCTAGCACAACAAACTCATTAAAAGCTACGCAAAAAATACGTTGTCGCTAAAATTTAAACCAAAATCTGATATGATATATGAGTGTTGCAGCGCAACCATATGATTTTTCTTCTTTCTTTATTTTGAAAAAACATGATATGCTTACTTATGTTTACTGATAGCATGTAAATATGTTATGAGTTTATGAGTGAAACAGCTAGGGTAATAAATACCCTGTATATTACTCGATTAAGCAACAATACATTCTTCTATTTATTAAGTTATGGCCGGAGTTTTCTCATGGAAAATTGGAGGTTAATTTGTGACCAAACATATAAAAAAACAGCCAACCCTTATTTTCCCGAAAAAAACCGTCATCGCCTATAAAAAAACCGACTTTTCTTTTGTTGATTGTAACGATAGTTTTCTTCTATATGCCGGCGTTAGTAATAAAGACAAAATACTAGGACTTAATGATTATGATTTGGTGTGGAGCAAATATGCTGACAATTATCGCAAACAAGATAAAGATGCTTTAGAAGGTAACCATTATAGTACACTAGTCCCATTTCAAGACCATGAAGGCAATGAAATGGTTTTTTTTAAAACGAAATTGCAGTGGATTAATGAAAAAAAGGAAATTATTGGTGTCGTTAGTTATGCTATAGATGTGACAAGTCCTCGCTCACTTAAAATTATTAATTTATTGTATAAAACTGATTCTGGAAACCGAAGTCATAATTATTCCATAGGTAAAAAACATCTCTCAACCCTTTTATCTGATCGTGAAAGCGAGTGTTTGTTCTATTTGATTAGAGGTAAAACAGCAAAATCGATAGCTGAAATATTAGGACTATCATTTAGAACTGTCGAGCACCATATAGACGGTTTGAAATTAAAATTTAACTGCTCTTGTAAATCCGAGCTAATAAACTCAGCAATATCAGAAGGTTTTGTTGAAATCATCCCAAACGCAATATTTTTTAGAAATTTACTTCTTGGTTTAGAAGATTAATTTACATCCGTTCAAAGCATTTTGAAAATGTTGGGATCTATTTAGACTCCTCTCACGGTAATCCCCCCATTTATAACCGACGTTAAAAGTAGAGGTTTAAGTTGCTAGCGCTCTCAAGCGTGTTGGGGGCACACCTCCAATCGCCATGTTAGGTCGTTCGTTGTTATATGTCCATAACCATCTTGTCACATGGTCTTGTACCTCCGTAATGCTGCTGAACAGATATTGATTCAACCAGTCATACCGAACGGTGCGATTATAGCGTTCAATATAGGCATTTTGGCTCTGGTGCAACTTTATTTTTAATGACTTTTTCATTAGTATGTAACATGAGGTTATCTCCCTAATTGTTTTCATGATTGCCTAGTCACAACCATCAAAACGGATAACCTCAACTGAGTCAACCCCGGTGTCACATCAAGTCTGAACTAATACAGATTAAGCGAAGTTGATGACAGGCCGCTTATTTTACCAGTTTTTCTGTATGCTTATTTTTAATAGCACTCTTTAATTCTGTTTCTAATAATTTAGCATGTTCTTGCTCATAAAAACGTAATTCCGTAATATAATTACCACGATTTCTTTTGGGTTCACCAAATTTAGTGCTCGCCTTGACACCTAAATCACTTTCTAATATTTCTTGTAATTTTTGAGCAATATCGATGGATAATCCAGTATATTTAATCTTAATAACATAATCTTCTTCATCGTTGTGCTTTTCAATCACGTACTGAATCAAGTTTTCCTTACTGGATTCTGAAGTGGCCCCCTGCGAGGTTTTAGAAGAAGATGCCGTGGTTGATATCGAAGGTCGAAAAGTTTTAGAGACTGCATGAGAAGAACTTGAAGATATGTTTCCTGAATTGTTATTTGCCAATTGCTTTTCATTTTTTTTAGATGAACGTTGTTCGGCTAGCTGCATAGCTGCCCCAAGTATCTCAGGACTCTCTCCTAATTGAATCCCTTCCACATAAGAGCCTATAAAAGCAAAATCTACTTTTTTAGCTAATTGTCGTGGCTTGTCTTCTTTATGATTTTTAACTTGATTACCTTTTTGACGATCATCGAGTATCATTTGTAATGCTGCAAGCTCTTCTTCACTCTGTGGAGGCTTATTAATTTGTAGCCCGCTTTTAGAAACAGCAATAGGGATAATTAAATTGCCAACTTCACCCAATAAAGAAGATTGCTCCTTAGAAGACATTTCAACACTAATATCCACACCATACAGCTTAAAAATCTCTGCCAGCACACTTTGCTTTTCTTGAGGCAATGATTTCCATACAATTAACATGAAAGAAGCTCTTGTAATTTCTGCTTGTAATCGACGTTGAATATCTTGTCGTACTCGATCTATTTTATCTTTTACTTTTACTTGAGCGCGGATGATCTCTAATCCATTATTCACTGGCTTTTTATCTTGCACTCTATCATCGGCTTCTAACTCACAAAGCGCTTGAAGGGACTCTTCATTCTTTTCTGTCACATAACCTGAAGCCAAACGACTTATAAGGATGGCTTGGATATCGATCCATTTTTTGAGTTCAACGGGTTTATCCTGAGATTTTTGCTTCATCTGCTCTAGTGTTAAGTAAAAGAGTTTTACCCCTGCGATAAATTCCGGTGTCAAGGGCAATATAATAAATTCGCTTTCTTTTCTGGCCAAATACTCTACCCATAACTTGACAAACTCCATATTGAGGAGTGAGGAGGACTCTAATAATCCCATCGTTGCTGCAAATAATTTAGATTCTAAAGTTTGATTATCTAAAGTATATAAGCAATCTCTCATTAACAGATAACATTGTTCATGATACGTTTTATATTCTTCCCCCGGATAACCTATTAAAATTTGGGTTAACGTATCGACTAATCCATGCGCTAATGTCAGCTTCAGTGATTTATCGGTTAACCCGATAAATCCATCCATAAGCGTCTTAAAAGCCGCCTCTTGTTTATAATGAATGCTTAATACAAACAATGACCGCCATTTGAGCAGCTCTTGATACCACTGTTTAGTTTCCTTTCTCTCTTTAATGTGCTGATAAATATCTTTTACCAAGCCGGTAATATCACCAATTGCATCAAAGCCAGGGGCAATAGCGCCTAAACTACTCAAACCAAAGGTCACCGGTATAGCACCCAGAGCTGCGACTGATAATGTCATGTTTTTAACAGCAGAAAGCGTTTTTAATCCTGCTCTTTGCCACAAAGGTGCGCTGTCATCTTTAACATGTAGTAAGCTTTGTTGCGCCAATTCAACAAGCGATAAACCAACCTCGTCACTATTAGTTTCTTCTTTTCCTTTAAAATATTTCCTATAGGCTTCAAAACTACTTTGGAGTTGTTCTTTTTGGGCTTGCGTGATTTCAGTACCTGCTTCTGTTAGTACGAATAAGACGTGTTGCCATAAGGACAAGCATTGATAACGTTCGGCTGTATCTTTATTGGTAGGATTAAGTAATCCATTTTTGCTCTCATCAAGCAGTATCTTTAAAATCTGTTCACCATGCGATTTGCTAATCCAGCGCGACATCTGAGCCAAACTCAATATATCGGCTAGTCCTTGGACATGGTACCCTTCGATAATACGACCATCTGTCTGTAAAAATAGCACATAACTATTAAGAATTTGTTTATATTGGTCTTCATCTTGAGTGATAGCTAACGTAACAATTTCAGCAATTTCTCGACTACTTGCGTTACCTACTCGCTGAAATGAGTTCAGTAATTGAAGTTGGTAATACCTTAAGTTTGCTTTTTGTGATGAGTTGAGTGTTAAGTCATGCAATCCATTGAGTAATAATGAGGTAGTGATTTTTTCTAGCATAATTTAGTTCCTTCTATAAAAAATTTTTAACGGCTACACCAAAGAAGTGGTTTTTATTATCTTTATTAATAAAACTCAATCTTTCTATTTTACCAGTAGGTTTTCTTTCAGCTCACATAATATCATCGTTATAAAATACTTAAAACTCGTATTTATTACGGTTTTTTTTAAAATGAAGTTGTGATAATGATAATTAAAAGCTCTTAGCTTTCAAAGTTATTCAAGTCAATGCCCATAAATATAAATTATTAACTAAAAATGCATTATTGCATTTTATGCTGGCGATTTAAGAATAACCCAACAATGTGGAATTAACTTATGCGTGAAAAAATTACTACCTCTTTTTTACTTAAAGGATTAGAAGATAAGACTCTTATAGGAGAACAAAGAGTTATCCTGGCGTTTTGCCAAGATCAACTATTGAATTTATTTCAACAAAAGGAAAGTCTCAGTAAGGAGCAAATTGCTGAGGTGACGACGTTAGCAAGCACTCGAAATAAAGCTCAATATAAAAAAATCCTTAATAGCTATTTGATATTTTTACAAAAAGAAGGTCGGAGTATTGAAAGTCATTATATTAAAGGCTTAGCTGATATATTGAGCTTCGCGAAACGGCCGAAATGGATTAATTCTTCTCATAATGATACGATTCTTAAAATTCTACTAGAAAAAAATAAAAATGGATTATTGGCTCCGATCAATAAAGACACTGGAGAACATTATCAATGTCTATCGTTTTGGCAGCAAGTTTTATCTGTATTAACTATTGATTCTGAGATTAAAAAAGAGCAAAAAAGCAAACTACAAATAAGTTTTAAATCCTTTGAGGGGAGAGAGGAAAATAATAATCAAGTCAAAATAGATGCTAATTGCCTATCAACTACTGAAGATATACAACGTTCTCTTATGTTAAATGTTTGGTCGCTAATATCTGAAATTCAACAACAAGAATTAGCTGTTATCTTTCAAAGATATGGAATAGATATTTTAGCTAAAAGCCCCATACCGGAATCTCCTTCTCTCTTGGGTATAGTGGGTGAGCTTTATATGCCTGGCGGATTAATTGGTGAGAATGGCATTCATCTTGAGAGGTATCCTAATAATGAAATTGAATTAGCTGCTTTTAAAGCAATGTTAGATTATAAAGAGAGGGAAAATGAAAATTCATCTAGAATGAAACTGGCTGAAAAGGTAGATACTGGTTTCCTCGGTTCTGCCTTATATGGAATACGAATAGGATCAGGTAGTGTTCCGGAAAAAGAAGCTGTATCATTAACTGAGATGTATTTATCAAAATATAATAAAAAACCACGGGAAGAATCAGTTTCGAATTCATCAAGCGTTTCTAAAATGTTTCGACCTTCGGTTTCGACAGATACAGATTTTTCTAAAACTTCCTCTGAAGAACTGGTAAATATTAATACACCTGTTTTAGATGATTATCATCAGCCTTTCTCTTCACTAGTTAGTGGGGATGGGCAATCAAATAATGTCACCTTTTCCAGTCCACCACCAAGTTTAAATAAAACAACATTTCAAAGAGAAATTAGCACATTAAATGTATTGCCAGGAGAAGAAAATTACTATGACTTAACTAAGGTCATTGACACTATAAGTCATACTGTTAAAAATATTAATTATAGTGATCCAAGAGCTAGATATAAGCTTAGAGATTCATTTTCAATGATAGAGAATATAAGAGAAAAAATTCAAGAAAATAATTATTGGTCTAATAATTTAGCATGGATATATATTAAATTAATAGAGTATTATTATTTTTTCCCAATAAATGGAGCAAGTTTTGAACAAGCCAGATCTTATGCTAATTATTTAATAGATAAATACGAAAAAATAAACATCCTTACACAAGATGAATCCTTAATATACGCTTACTTATTGCGCATAATGTCTGAAATAATTCATTTTGAAAACATTTTTCTAAACACAGAAGAGAAGGAAGATTTAAATGAGCAAATTAAATATAAAAATAGTTTGGATGAACAAATAAAATATACCAAGCTTTCACAAGACATTAGACTTAAATTTAAACATGATTATTTTTTGATTATTTTTAATAAAATTAACTTGGCCACTTTCTATATTCATAAGGTGGGACATATTTTTTCTATAAAAAAGGATTGTTACAATGATGAATTTGTCGAAAATTTAAATCTTAGTGGTAATTTAATTGAAAAAATATTTTCCCCATCAACTTCAGATGAAGAAAAAGAGCTAAATGCATTAGTACAAAAGGGAGGGCATACATTAGCAATAGCTTATACTACCAAAGCAAAATACTGCATATGGAATGATGATTTAAATGCTGTTGAGAAATGCATTAAAGAAATCACAAAATATTCGCCACCCAATCATGAAGAGTTGCCAAATATGTATACAGATTTTGCGATTATTTTTGTAAAAAAAGGAGATCAAGAAAATGCTAAAAAATATTTTGAATTGGCAAGAAATGAGTATAGTAAATTTAGAGTTGACAAAAAAAATTCGCAGCCTTTTCATTTTATGGCTAGAACTTATAAAAATGGCTTAAAATTTTACCAGATGACAAAGCAAACTCTTCTGTCAAATGAGTGGCTTGAAGAGTTTTTTTCAATACAAAAAGACATTCAAGAACAAGCAAATAATTATTCAAAAAATAAAAGTTTTTTTCAAAAAAATGACGAGCAGCATATATTGACAAATTTTTCATCGAAAAACGAAAATTGGTTGACTCCAATTTCTCCTTCTTCATCAGAGAATGCTGATCAAAACATCTGGGTTCCTTATCTTCAAAATCCAGATAATTTCATAAAAAAAATGGCGTGTGAGAATAGATCAATTATTAAAAGTATTGGCCTGGATCTTAATTATACCAATGCCGAAGAAAGGCAATATATTTTCAATATAATGCCATCGATAGCTAACTATCAACAATTTAACCCATCTTATATTGAGGAAATTTTTAATAAATTAAAAAATCCCTCTGGCAATCTCTTAAAATTATTTAATGTAAAAGGAAGTTTAGCATCTGGCAAAACAGAATTTGTTAAAGAATGTGGGAGATTGTATTATAAAAAGCACATCGATAAAATAGTTTGTTATTTATCTAGTGAATATGATTTACTTAACTTAGCATTGAGCTTTGGATGGTCAAAAAAGAAATATCCTCAAAAAGAGAGGGATGTCATTAGCAAAGAGCTGCTTTTCTTTTTAAAGGAAAAATTAAAGAAAAGACAAGGATTTTTATTAATTTTAGATGGAATTAGTATTAATCTTTGTCAAGATATAATAGAAAATTTAAATGATATTAATGGAAATATTTTCTTAGTAACTACAGAACATGACTTAATAAAAGATACTATTAAAATAACTGAAACTATCGAGATAACTCATTATTGGCAAGCTAATGCCATAAATCTAATTATTAGCAAAATTCCTGAAAGAGCACTGACAGAGGATCAAATGCAATATGCAATTGAAAGATTAGATTTTTCTCCTTTTTATATAAATCTGTTTGTAAAAATTATTAATATGCAGTATAAAAAGGAATCCTATAATAGATTTATAAAATTTAAAAGTAATATTTTATTCGATTGGATTAAAAATGATATAAAATTATTACTTATTGAGTATTGGCTAGAATGTTTGCCTTATTATTCCAGCGCGGTCAAGCTGTTAAAAATAATTTATTTTTTAAATGTGGAAAAAGTTGAGCACTCATTGCTTGAAACCATTTGTAAAGTAGCATCTATAGAGAAAAAAGAAATAGAAAGATTGAAGAGTTTTTGTCTTGAGAGTATTAACAGCTCCAGTGAAAGCAAAATAAGATTTTATAAAATAAATAAATTTATTTTTTTACACCCTAAAATAAATTACCAATCAACAAGATCAGATGATTATATACCCTATGAGTTAACTCATAATCTTGAATATTTATTGGATAGCTTAATCACCGTTACTGAAGATAGTCCCTATGCAGTTAGTATTGTTAAGAATACGTGCATGTTACCATCGATTCAAAGTGCCGAACAGCATGTAAAAAAATATAACAAGAATAACCCAAAATTTTTCAAAAGTCTGAATGATATCCAGTTTTTTTTAAAATATGTTAATTTACTGCTGAATAAAATATATATTTGGATTCGTAACGCAAACTATGAAGATGCAGAAATGGAGTTAGAGGGTTTGCAAGAAAACATCAAATATGTAATGGTCAACTTTAAAAATTATTTATCGGAAGCTATTTACACTTGTCAGGATTTTGTGCATAACGCGGTAGCATGGCTTTCTGTCGATGCTGCTTGGTCAAAGGAAAAGTTAGAAGAAAAAAATGTTATTAATAACCTCTATGATAGTATGAGACGATTTGAAAATAGAATTGGAAAATATAAAGATGATACGATGATATTAAAATCTCATTATATGATACTTCTTATTAAACGTGCGAATTATGATGAAGCCGAGGCATTCATAGCCGAATTAATTAAAATGTATGAATCATCTGACTCTCTTAAAAATTTAGAAATTCATCGTTATGCTCAATTTAGAATGATACGTGCGCGTCTTTATCATGATAGAAATCAATATTTACTTGCACAAGAAATGGTAATGCAAGCAATTTCTTTTTTAGAAGAGAAGAAACCGCAACATTATTTTTATTTAATTCCTTATTATTTAGAGGCTGCATCCTTAGCAATTGACCTGGATGGGATAAAATGGCCAGAAATTCAAAGTAAAATAGAAAGCCTTATGAATGAGCTAAAAAGCTTATTAATTGATACGGACAAATTGGCTTTTACATACACACTATTTAATAAATTTAATAGGCTTTATGCTATATATGATTGCTTGAAAATTAAATTTTTTCACAAAACTAATGATTCAGTAAAAGCAATGGAGATATATGTGAAATTAAAAGAACGATATGGGGATTTGGATTGGATAAAAGATGATGAGGTGAAATTATCTTTTGATTTTATCGAATTATTAAAAGAAATTAAAAATAAACTTTTTACTAATATTGATATTATGGATAATTTTGATGGCGCAGAAAAAATTGTCAATGAATTTAATTTGCATTCAACAGGAAACAAGGAAATTCTTATACATGGAGATCCCGGAGCCGGTAAAACAAGTCTTGCCAAATGTATTTCGTATCTTTCCTACGCTGCAAATACTGAAGAAAATACAATTATTTGGTGGTTTGATTTCACAACCAAACTAACATTTATTGCTTCACTTTTCAAGTTATCTACAGTGCTAAATATAGATCAGGGGGTGTTGCAAACTGAAACAGATAATGATTTTTTAAATAGAATTTTAAAAAAAATCATTAGAAAAATTAATTTATTTAAAAAAATAATATTTATATTTGATAATATTGACGATATTGATTTGACAAAAAAATACTCAAGAAAAATGATTGCTGACATAGACAGTAGAAACAGTATTTTTATAACCTATATTTCTAATAAAAATCTGGATTTGTGTGAACATAAAATATTCCTTAAAGGGATATCTCTTGCAGATGCCAAAAAATTCTTGATTAGTAAGGTTAGTATAAAATCCAGTGCATCATCTTTAAAGGAACAAGCCCTTGAAAGGATTGCGCTTAAATGTGTCGACGATGATAAAATAGTTAATCCTTTATGCTTGTCATTGGCAGTTAATTTCATTATTACGTATGATCCAAACCTAAACAAAATTGGGGAAATTAAAAAAATCAATGTGGACGCAATCATTAATTTATACTTAGATGAGTTAAAGAAAGATAATAGATTGATATTTTTTTTATTGTTTGCTTCTTTTTTAAATGCAGAGACCTTAACTTTAAGTTTATACTCCAGTTTGTACAGAAAGATATCAAGCGGTATGTTTTCGGATCATTATATAGAATCAGAAACGCGTAAAATACTTAGCCAATGTCATGGTTTAATAGTTTGCATAAAAAGTGGATTTTATTACAATGATGCGATTTATAGTATGCATAGATTAGTTCGAGCTAGTATTCAAAGAGCTTCTGAGTCGTTGTTAAGAAATATAAAGCCCAACCAATGGTATAGATTTTTTGATATAAAAAAAACTTTTAATCAAAAAAATCTATTTAACATAATATGTAGAGTACTTTGTGACTTGGTTAGTTCTGATGAATATCTGAAAAATAAACAAAAATGTTCAATTCTCGTTACTAATATACAATTTTTCTTAGCTTACTTATATGATAATAATCTTGACTATTGGACAACCGACCCAATTGTTAAAGAGTTAAAAATGGTTCTTGGTTATAGACTTTTTGAGCTAGAAGAATTTCAAAATAGTTTAAACTATTTAAATGTGTTGGAACAAGGACCCAAAGATATTAAAAAAAGTGTCTATTATAACAAAGCACTATATGCATTGGGGAATGTATATTACTTTACTGGAGATTATGTGAGATCGGAAAAACACTTGAAAAATTTATCTGAAAAAAATAGTGTTAGTGTTGATGTAAAATTCAATTCTTTAATTAAATTATCATTAACCCAAAGAGGGATGGGGAAAATTGAGGAAGCAATGAATGCTGCAAAAAAAGCGGTTTTTTTTGCTGAAAACAATGCTTTTCGTCAAGCAGAAGCATTTGATAATATGGTTTCTATATACCTTTATAAAGGTGATACGAATATGGCTAATGAATATATTGCTAAATCAACAATAGCAAAAGGAGACTCCCCAATTGCAACCACATATATTAATGAATTTTATTGGGCTCAAGTTAATTTTGCATGTGGTGAATTTGATCGAGCTTTAAAATATATAAAAGGATCTATTGATTCAATTAAGCGGATGTATGGAGCTACAAATTATAGAATGACAACTCCTTTATTTATTTATGGTAATATTTTAATAAAATCACAATATTATTCTACAGCCATCAAAATACTTGAAAACAGTTATGAAATATGTTCCTCATATTACGATCCCATTCATTATCGTTCCTTAGAAATACTTTTAAGTTTAACTTATGCAAATATAAAAGATGAAAAATATGAACGTGCAGATGAAACAAAAGAATTAATTTTAAATTTATCACACAAAGTTGTTGATAAATATGAAAATGGTCATGATAAAAATGATCTTTATAAACTTATAAGTAATGCTAAAGCAGATGGCAGTTTTGAAGCTTTGTTCTATTTGGGGGATGAGTATAGGAAACGAATTTATGGAATATCACATCCCAATACGATATTTACAAATTTTATGTTTGCTGACATACAGAAAATTAAAGAAAACATTTTTAAAAAGAGATGCCGTAGCTAATTCCTAAATTATATGATTCATAGACATTCTTTCAATTTTCGGATGGCCAAATGGAGTTGATAATTGGGTTTTTGTATGCGCTCTTTTGTCACTTCATAAGCAGCAATAACTTCATCCCAAAACAGTGTTTTTTCACTTAAGTCAGAAACAATTTGCGCAGGGGTTTTACTTCCCAAAGAACCATATGGTCGTTGCCAGTTATAAAAAAACTGCCAATAATTTAATGCTTCTCTCAATTTTTCAAAATCAGATAAATCAGCGGTTGCATAAAATTCCTCAAGATCAGTTTTCTGCGAACGCACTACCTTGCGATTTAAATGGGCTCTGGTGCAAAGTTAAGCCATCCCTATTAAAATAGTTATTAACGCTTTAAGTATGCAAGAAAGTCAAATTGAGTCAAACTGCTAGGGTGTTTAAATACAAGCAATTTGAGGATGAGGTTATACTTTAGTCAGTACGCTGGTATTGCCAATTTGCCACCAGTTTATCGAGATTTAGTCCTTATGGCTCAAGAACGAGACTTATCAGTATCTCATACCACCGTAATGCAATGGGCGCATGAATACGCATCCAAGCTTGAGAAAAAAATAAAACAATACATTAAGAAAAGCCGTGATTTTTATAAAATTAATATACGATTGCTGATTATGAGACAATGCACATGATCTGGAAAGAACAAGTGAAAAATATGGCTGCTAATAACCTGCAAGCTCAAATAATACTTATTAATAAATTGTTTGGACTTGTTGCCTAACAGCGGGCCAAATGAGTTTGGGCTGGAGCATAACCTTTCAAAGCAGCCTTATTGAGATATGTCACTCCTAGTTTTGGATTTTTTTCGGTGAAATCACCTATCAAATAGCTATGGCCCAGCGTATCACAGGCTACTACCATTTCTAAATCTGCAACTTTTTGCATCCACATACATCCCATGGCATCATCTCTTCTCACACCTTGGCTAACAAGATAGCAACGCGCTAAATAAAACTGTGCATTTGGATCTTGCCTTTCTGCTGCTCTTTTCAATATGCGTAAGGCTTTTTGTGGATTAAATATATCTGTTTTTTCTAAATAAAGCTGGCTCAACAGAGTAATTGCCTCTAGTTTTCTGCCCTCATGTGCCCGCTGTAGCAGTTGTAAGCCTTTGGCTTTATCATCAAATGCCTTATAAAGACCTGCTAAATGAATTTTAGCTAATTCGAAAATTGCTTCCATGCTATTTTGTTGTGCTTTTTCTTCTAGTTACTGAATATCTGCTGCTATAGCAGCCTCTACCGGAGAGCCAGCAAAAGCTGCTATGATTTCTTTGAGTTTTTCATAACAGAATCTATACCCACTTTTTTTAGGATAATTTTGTAGGCACCTAAGTCCTTGTCAACTTGAAAAATGTCCTCAGAATAGGGTTTCAACAAACTCGGTAATATTTGTTTAAGAACATCGCGGGTTCCATTGGCATTAACATGATTACCCGACCCGTAATGATATAAATTTGGTTGATTCTAGTTTCTCAAATACTCAAAAAAATGGACTCAACCCGTTGTTATGCTTCTTTAACGTTACAGCTGTGCAAATCCAGGTGTAAAATACCACCAGCTTTCATAGCAGTTTTCCCTCTGGTCTTGGTTTTATTATTTTCTTAAATTTTCTTCTAACTGCTGATGCATGACGGTTTTGGTGAAAAGTTTAATTTTTAGCCAATTTTGAAAAAAATAGTTGCAGCTCTTATCAATTAGTTAACAACTATTTTACTATGAACAACTCCATTTTGCACCAGGATCATCTTTCTTAAAGATTAATCAGGGTTGTTTGTTGGGTTTCTTGCATGTATTATTTACTGTTAATTAAGAATAGAAAATAATTGTCATAAAGTAGCTTTATAACATATCCCCTATTGCTAACAGGGCAATTCAAATTAATTACGATTTTAAAGGAGGTTGGAATGAAATCGGCAGAACAGTGGAAAGAGGAAGGAAATCAAAGACACAAACAAGGAAAATTTGCCGAAGCTCTGCATTATTACCAGCAGTGTGTTGCGGTTGACTCTAAATTAAAAGAAGGCTGGTATAATCAAGGATTAATGAATAAAAAATTGCATCAGGAAGAGGCAGCAATTTTAGCCTTCACCAAGGCTTTAGCACTCGATCCTCAATATCAAAAAGCATGTTATAATTTGGCTGAATGCTTGCGATCTTTACAAAAATATGACGAAGCATTAAAACATTTTAAAATCTTATTACAACAGACCCCAACTCATGAGGAAGCTCAGCTTGGTGCCTTTTTATGTAAACAGCAAATTGCTGCAAAAGTTATTTTTTCTATTGTGGATTTAAAACTAACTGATGACAATGAAATTAAAATTTTGGAATTTGGACAAGGAATGTCTTCTGGTTTTAGTGGTTTAAAAATCGCGACAAGTGAAGATGTTTTAAACTTATTATTGGAGAAAGCAAATAAACTAAACTTGCTTTCTTTGCTTGCAAATAATATCCCTGCAGATCAAGACATCTTAGTGGGCGAACCTTCGGCTCAACAAGAGTTGCGCGATAACTTGCCAACTCCACCAGGAGAATTTAATCTCAAACAACTGGCAAGTTATCGTGCAATGTATGCCGGTATGCTACTAGCACCTTGTGATGAGCGTGTATTATTGATGGATGATATTAATCTCAATTTTGCTTTTCAACATAAAGGTCTTTCTCATGAGGGATTCGAAGAAAGTAAAAAATTAGCCGCACGTCCCCATACTTTACGATTTTCACGGCACTATTTACCTACTTTGGCCGACACTATCAAAGAACAAATGCCCAATGTTAAACAATTTGTTCTTAAAGTTCCCGAGCTAACAGGAGGAAAAGGGGTTATTATAGCTACGGATAATGAATTAGATTCCATCCTAAGCGTGTTACTTGCACCAGAAAATGAGGAGGTCATCGCACAAGTTACATATAATTATATATGTAGCATTGCAAATCAATTCACACCCGCAGAACTGAAAGCTAAAGCACAAAGTAAATTATTATCTTTTGTGGATTGGAAACACAGCCAAAGCGAATATTTTATGGTAGAAGAATATGTTAAAAATAAACCCGTGCACTATAAAGACAAACCTTATGACGCTACCATGCGTGTGGCATTCTTGTTGGTGCGTGATGAAGAGAAAGTAACATGTGAGCCGTTTGCTTACTATTGGAAGCTACCACCTCAACCTATCACTCATGTAGGTGAATTACGCGATAAAACGGTGTCCTCATTCAGTGCTACTCACCGTGCAGCTGTAGCAGTGTCTCAAGCAGATAAAGAAGTAGTTGCTACACAAATACGCGAGGTTTTACCATCAGTCCTGACATCCATTATGCATCGTAATATACCCGCCTATATCGATGCATATCCTGAAAATGATGAAACTTGCAAACGGTATAAGACTTATCTGTATCTGCATTTTTCTAATTCATTTACCCGTCATGGTCAGTATTCATTGGCTGAATACTTTTTGAAAAAAGCTAACCAATTGGTTCTTGAGGATTATTTAGTTTATCATGAATGGGGAGTGCATCATTTTTTTCGTGGCAATTATGATGAAGCCATTTCCAATTTAAATAACGCAATAGAGCTTAATCCAGGCAATGGGAGCAGTTATTTTCGTCGCGGCATGGTTTATTTAGCACAACTTGAAACCGAAGCTGCAAAAATTAATTTTGATAAAGCTATTCAATTGCAGCCCAGCTATCAAAAGCGTATAGAGCGGTTATGGCAAAATTACAATCAATCATCACCAGCTCCGTTAATTCCTACTCCATTCGTTGAGCATAGGAAATTAGCTAAAGATAAAGCAAAAGCTTTTTAATATTCCAGTTGTTGCAGGTTTTGCTGAAATAAATGTTTTATAGAAGCCCCCCGTGCTACTAATTGCTTAATTTAATGAAAATATATAAAGGAGTCGATATGCGTCGTTCATTATCAGAATTATCACCACAAGCTCATATTGAAGATTTGCGACGTAGAAAGCAGACCACCGATGATAATGCAAAAACACTGACAAAGACATTGCATAGAGATATTGCCAAAGATTTCAGTGGTAATAATAAATACTTATTTGAATTGTTACAAAATGCAGATGATGCTTCAAATGGAGATCCTGTAAATGTAGAATTTAGGATAGTTGAAGATTATTTAATCTTAAAACACACCGGTGAGCCATTTAATAAGGAACACGTTGAAAAGCTGTGTGACTATGTTCAACGTGAAGGAGGTAAAGCAGTACAATCCAATAAAATTGGTTACAAAGGTATTGGATTTAAATCTATTTTTACTATTTCGGACTGTGTGCAAATTATTTCCGGAGATTATTCATTTCGGTTTGACAAAAATGCATTTATGCTGCCACAAGGAGATATTCATAGTCCATGGCCTATTATTCCTCTTTGGACAAAGATTGAAGAGACTCCTGCGTGCGTACAGCCTTATTTGAAAGATATGAATCTAAAGACCTATTTTATTGTAAAGGCAAAAAATAAAGCGGGGATACAACAAGATCTTGCTTATCTTAAAAAGAATTTGCAAATAATATTATTTCTAAAACATGTGCCAACTATTACTATAATAAGTGCGCAAACTGAAGAGAAAATCGCCCTTAAAAAGGATGCTACGGGTGTTAAATCACTTTTTTATAATGATAAATTAGCAAGTAAATGGCTGAGCCATTCTTTTACAGAAGAGATTCCAATTGATGTAAAAGCAGCATTACAGCAAATGGATGAATATACCTGCCCTTCTAGGCTTACGAGTGCAACACAAGTCACGCTAAGTTTTGCCGCATCACTTAATCCCCAGAGCGGAAAGCCAGAGGCAAGCAATAGTAATCAGCTTTATTGCTACCTTCCTACACAAGTATATTTAGCATTTCCCCTAATCATCAATGCAGATTTTTTATTAAATTCACAACGTAGCGAATTACTAGCAAATAACGCTTGGAATAACTTTTTACTCAAGAGAATACCATTCCATTTATTTATATGGCTTTCGCATATGGCTAGAGAATCTGCTTATAAAAAATATATACTGCACTTTTTCCCACCTAAAATTATTTCAGCTTTGCCAAGTGTTCAACAATATTATGAAATAGGATATAAGCAAGCATGTAAGGATATTGCTTTTCTACCAAGGATGTTCCCACAGAAGGATTCCTTGTTGAGGATAGATGAGGCATGGATAGATGAAACAGGTTTTTTTAAGCAATTTAATATGTTGATTTTTTCTAATGAAATTTTTGATAGAAGTTTATTGATTGATGACGACATAGAAAAGTTGAGTGAACTAAAAAATCTTGTCAATGGGCGCATTGTAAATTTTAACTATTTATTAAATATACTACAAATTTTACTGAATAATAACTATTTTTCTGATGCAACCCTCTATAGGACATTGTTAATTTTTCTTGATAAGCAAGGCCATATAGAGACATTAGTTAACAAGCTACTCGTTCCAACACTATCTAACAAATATCTCTCCATTAGAGATAATAATTTATTTATATTGGATGAAAGTATAAAAGAACCTCCTATTTCCATAACTATGGATTTTGCACATCCCGCAGTGTACAACGGAGCCCCAGAGATTAGAGCCTTATTGATTAAATGGGGTATCAAAACCTTAAAGGTCGAGGATGTACTTAGCAAGATTTGCAACTTAATTGAAAAAAAGCAGGTGGAACTTAATGAGCACGTATGTGATGGGCTTCTAGCTTATTTATTTGATTATCGTCAATATTTGTCAGTTGCACATTATAAACAACTACAAAAATTACCTATCAGAACACAGCAAAATACATTTATGCTGCCATTTTTTTTGTATCTATCAAGTGTATATGGCGGGATACCTGCTACTCAAGGAGTAGGTCCGGAAAAATTAATTTATGAAGGGTATCTTTCTTATCATTCTGATAGTGAAGCTTGGAGTACTTTTTTTATAAAATTAGGCGCTAAGCAACAAATTAATTTTAGAAATATTAAAGAGTTATATATCAACACACTTCCTGATTTATTTATTACCGTATTTGCTTATGGCAATGAGCCGAAAAATATCGGTCAATTATATTTAGATTATTTGATGGGGAAATATAAAACCCAAATTGAGCAAAATGGACTAACTTTGTTGAGTAACCTAGCATTGATCGATTTTATGGAAGTTTTACTAATGCCTGAAAATGGCGATTCCTTAAATTATTTATCGAACTTCTTTTATCCTCAACTCATGGATCATTTATCTGCGATTCATGAACCTATTTATCTACAACATCCTGAGAACCCAGCTAAACGCATAAGAGTTGATGAAACATTATTACAATTTATGATTAATCGCTACCCTTTTGCTCGGGATCAGCATGGACAACCTAATCTAATTAAAAATTTATATTTTGTAGCTGATGATGTGTGGCTCTGGGGTGACAGATTAGCTATGCCGCAGCATTCATCTGGGATGACCAAAATACAGGCTAAGCAATTGGGTTATAAAACTGAAGTAGAATTAGAAGTATATTTGGACTTACTATATAGCTATAGTAATGAGTTGCCCGATGAGTTTGTTACAGAGGCTCATATGGCGGTATTTTTAAAAGGATACCGTGAAATAATAATGAAAATTTTGGATTTTTCTAAAAGTGATAAAGATACTAAAGAAAAAATTGCAACATTTTGCAAACAAAAACCCTTGAAATTATTAAGTCAAAACAACCGTTTGACACTAACAAATTCATTATATCGCTTTGCTATCAATGATATTTTACTGGATGCATCAGGCCAGTCAAGTTATTGGATTAAGCAATTAGATTTTATCAATAAAAATGATTTTACAACACTTTGCGATTTATTTTCGATTCAATCAGTTACAAGATTAGATATAGATCTTATTTATGATAATTCTAATTACGATGAAGGTGCTAAATCATTTTTATTAAATAGACTATTTTATATCGCACTAGCGCAGTCAAAAGAGACAAATCAAGGTACGGAAAGTCTATTAAATGAATACAAAGGTAAATTTAGCGCAATAAGTCTGATTGCATCGGATAGACTTACTCTTGTTCATAAGATCAGTAAAACTGCACTGCAACAAACATATGCATTTTATGATAGTGAAAAAAATATCATATTTTTTAAACGTCAGGTAAATCCATTGACTATTAATGCATTGAGTTTGATTCTAAAAAATATTCTAGCTCTACATGATAATGCTCAAAAAGTAGCCATGATTGCCTTAGGGATCACAAATGATGAAATTTTAACTTTAGAATTAACTGATTTAGGTTATACACTTAATACTACGGTATCCACCATGTGTAATCCGGTTGTTTTAAATAGTACCAGCATAACCCCAAGCTATTCAAATCAACCCTCAGGTACAATTCCAACAGCAGTGCCTTCACCGAACGAAGTAGATTTTAATCAAGTTTCGATTTATAGGATCAAGGCATCGCAGCGAAATCAGATTAATTCTGTGATCACACAGGCTCAAGTTGTGTTTCAAGAACTCTTACTTGAATCAATCACACTAAATCAAACAGGACGATGGGGTGAGGAGCTCATTTACCTTTATTTGTTGTGGCATTATACGCAACAAAACTATAGAGCTGTACCAAATACTTATCAAGAAGATGTAGCACAGGGGTTTTCTATCGAATCAGTAAGGAAAAAAGATAATGCCTCTTTTAAGATTACTGTTATGTGGCATAATAAGATGCGAGAAAGTGGACAACACCGTGATTTAACCATCAGCAAGGCACGTTTGGATGCTCATTCTGAAACAAAGGAAAAAATTATTGAGGTTAAAACAACTAAATCTTCAGGATATAGCACATTGTATTTATCTTCACATGAAGTGGAGGAAATGAAAAAACCTTATTATAAACTTTATAGGGTTACTAATGCTCATACCCATAGACCAACGATCACTAAAGTTAAAAATTTAAATGAGGAAATCAAAAGTGGTCACTTCAAGGTGGGGTTTTTGTTGAAATTGTAATCAACCAACCATCAGCATAACGTCAAACATTGGCAAGCTGCGCTTGGGTTATTAGAAGATGCTTCTAATGAGCAAGTTCGAGCTCGTGGCATAAGCATCTTACGACGCCCTCCCGACAAATTGCCTACTACAGAGACTATTGCTATAGACATGGGTAGCTCTAGGAATGCTTACCGATGCCTGAATGAACTAGAGCTTTCTTTAACCCTAATGAACAAAAAATTGAAGTTTGCCCCAGAACCGAATTATCTTATACTCTAAGTTCGCCCTACATTCTTAATAAGAGAAAACTATGCCCCCACATAAAAGAAATTTTGGAAAGAGAAAAGAAACTATAAAACACACACCTGATCCAAGCATTCCAGTACAGATGTCTACTCGGCAAATCTATTGCATTCAAAACTCTGTTTCAGCTTCTTTTACTGATGGTAAAAGCTTAGATAATGTGGTGGCGCAATTAATTAAAGGAGAAGTCAGCCCTGCGCAAATTCCTCCAATACGCGTGGTTAAATGGCAGGAAAAATGGTGGTCCTTAGATAATCGACGTTTGCGTGTATTTAAAGATGCGTTTATAGCAGAAATACCTGTCATTATTCTTAATCTTAGAGATGAAGCTATTCGTACTGAATTTCAACAAAAAAGAACAAATAAAGTTTTGGATGAGCAGGGAATTATTCGTCCCTCCTACGACTCTACTGTAAGCATCCCTAATAATGCGGCAACAACTAGCCGATCAATTTTTGATTCTAATCAACATTTTTATAATGGTGCATATGTTTTTACTAAAATTATTTTACAGTGGTCCGTAGAACAAATTGAAAAGCCAGCAAGTAATCTTAATTCATTGAGTACTTCTTCCTATTCAAAAGAAGAATTTTACAGTGGTTTTAAGCCATTAATTATAGAGGAAGCGCGCGCTATATTGCAGACAGGCCTTCAAACTGCTAGAGAGCAAGGTGTTGGTAGTGTTAGGCTCTTATTGACACAAAGTAAATTAGCCAAGTTCGTGACTCCTAATCCTAGGAGAGCTCTTTTTGCACGCCCGCAAACCCCTAATCCCAGCACCTTTTTTCTTAATAAAATTTCGCAATATGATGAGCCAATAAAGGCTGGCGATGCCTTTTTGTTGGAATTTGAAGAGAACAAGGAATTACGTTTGATTGCATTAGCTAATTATTCTAAGACAGAGCAGTTGCAATTTAAAGTTATTATTGATGAACATTTGCGTAATGGAGATACTCATAAAGCTTTTTATGGCGGGGCAAAATGGCGCGCAACTTATCTTGGGTCATTAATTAGTTGTTCTCGCATGTATGAAGTATGTACGTTAATGCCTGATCCTCCCTTTTTAAGCAAACTTATTCAGGGCAATCTTGCGGATGATCCAATGACAAACCTTTTCACTTCCTTTGGCAAGCATGAAGAAACCCATACTTTCCCGGAGTTAGAAAGTCTTAATCATTCTCAACGAGCTGCAATTCAAGACTTTATGGCTATGGATATGGGAGTTAAATTAGTGCAAGGACCTCCTGGCACAGGTAAAACCTCAACAATAATCCCTCTCTTAAAAAGATTAGCAGAAAAAAAAGAAAAAACGCTTGTTTGTGCGCCCTCAAACAAAGCGGTGCAAATACTAGCAGAGCAATTTCTTGATACGCAACAAAATGTACCTGTTATTTACACAGGTGTTGAAGATAAGTTACCTGAAGATCCTAAATTACATAGTATTTTTTTGCATACTTGGGGTTCACAGCTAAGTACACTTATTACGAATCTTAGGGAGCTCTTATGGGATTTAGTTCCTAGCGACACAAACTTGCCGAATACAATGTTCATTAATAAAATTAGAGATTCTTTCTCCGCCATTACCTACAAATTAAATTTTTATCAAATAAAGCTCGGTGGAAATTTAGGATCCATGGAATTAGCATTCTTTAATGCCTTAAATGAATATCAAGATGCTATTAATGGTTTGAATGATATAAAAAGAAACTCTGCCATTTTTCAAAAAAAATTGCTTACTTTGGTAAGTGAAGTGGCTAATCTATTAGGTCGTTTACAAACATTATTAGAGATGTGTATAGCAGATGAAAGTGATAATGGTTTAGAAGCACAATTACTTCGCAATTCTATAATAATTTTTGCAACCTTAAGTGTTTCAGGTCGAAAGTCTTTTCAAGATATAGAAGTTACCACATTAGTCGTAGACGAAGCGGGACAGTCAGTTGAAGCTGAAACGCTTATTCCATTAGTAACAAAACCGAAGCGTCTCATGTTAGTTGGCGATATTCAACAGTTACCGGCAACTGTCATATCAACTACTGCCGAAAAAACATTATTTGTTCGTTCCATGTTATGGCGCTTGCAAAAAGATTGTAACCAACCTTATGCGCTCCTCGACGTGCAATACCGTATGCACCCTGAAATTAGCAAATTTCCCTCCCAAATTTTTTACGAAAATCGAATTAAAGATTTCGAAACATTAAGTGATAGTTCAAGGCTTTTACCTGAGTTAAAAAATGCACCTTCCTTTTTACATCCTTATGCTTTTATTCATGTTGAAGGCAAAGAAAAAAGAGGATTTAGTCATAGTTTAGTTAATCAAGCAGAAATTCAATTCATTGAAAGCTTATTGACCTATCTAGAAACTGTACATAATGTTTGTATTACCAAACAAGTAGGTATTATCAGTTTCTACAAAGGACAAACAGAGGCACTTCATAATCGATTAAAGAGTAAATTTGGCAATATTAAAGTACAAACTATAGATGGATTCCAAGGAGGAGAGGCAGATATCATCATTATGTCGTTTGTAAGAGCTAATGATCACGAACAAGTAGGGTTTGTAAGAGATTATAGGCGGTTAAATGTTGCCTTAACACGAGCACGTCACTCATTAATCATGGTGGGGCATGCTACTACCTTGGAAAAAGGTGACGGTAATCTTTTTAAATTAATAAGTGATGCCAGAGAACGCAACTATTTCTTTGAAGGAAAAATAATCGAACCTACTCTGATTATACCATCGGAAAAAGATGAAAAGAGCATTTTACAATCTCCTAACTTAGTGCATTCCTCTAGAAAAAATAGTAAATTCCCTGATATTAAGCCAAAGCAACCTACTAAAATAAAGACATCTTTAGCTGGGCCTTCTAAGTTAACTTCTTTACCTGCCAAAGCATCCACTAGCGCTATGGTATTATCTGCCAATACTATTTCTCAACCTGTATTCCCAATGACGGCGCCCATTTCTAAAGGAATGATAGGTGAAAAATCAGATAATAAGGGCAAACAGAAATGGGTTGAAACAATAGATACTGAATCAACAATTACAAGCAAAGCTAGAAAAAATACCCCTACTTTAAAAAACAGGGTGCCTTATCGTAAAAGAGAAGTTAAAAAGACTCCTAAAATAATCCAAGAAGTAGATAAACTTTCATCCGAAGTAGCCAGCTCTTCGAGAGTAAAACAAAACTCTGGTATAGCAACTACCCTGCCACTCTACAAAAGAGCAGTTTGTAGCTTCTTTAAGCAGGGGGCACCGGATTCTTGTAAGAAAGGAAATGATTGTAATTTTGCGCACGATATATCTGAATTAAAACCGTCGAAAAAGAAATTTGAGGTATTCAATTAGCTTTGCTGATGCTATTGAAGGTTCTCCCAAAATTGAGGGCTAAAATTGGTTTATTAAAATCGGTTGTTGTTATTAACTAAAAGATAATCATTATTTTTTGGAATTCTTGGAATTTAGACGTAATAAGCTTGCGTTTTTTACTACTATTTACTTTAATAACACCTTTATCTTTGAAAATCCTAAAAAAATTGCGTACCTCTTCAAATACAACGCGGAAAATAAAAGCACACATAAAATCTTTAAAACAATGCAGTGCATGATACCTTGATTTTATATCACGATGATCTTGTTCAATGCGATTATTTAGATATTTACTGGTACGATGTTTCACTTTACTCGTAAATGATTTGGTAATGACTTTTGGATAAGCAGGATTCTTATCCGTCGTGACTTTCTCAGGTTCATGCCCCACAACATCAATCGCAGACTTGAAAAATGCTATAGCTGATTTTTTATCTCGAGTAGGGCTTAAGAGGCAATCTATCAACTCCCCCTTTTTATCACAGGCCTGATATAAATAATACCACCCACCACTAACTTTGACATAGGTCTCATCCACGAACCAACTTTTACCCGATTTTCTGCGACGTTTTTTACGTAATGATTGTCCCAATAAAACATCAAACTGGTTAAATCACAGACGGATAGTTTCTCTACAAATTTTAAATCCTCTTAGCCAGAAAATTTCCGCCACATTGTCAAAACTTAATTTGTACCGTGTATAATGAAACAACATCAGTACCACAATGTCAGTAGGATATTCGAGATAATTGTAAGGAGTACCCGTGCGTTTGTTATAGCGACGTGTACAATTTCTACATTGATAACGCCTTGTAACCTAACTCCGTGGAGCCTTTGCGTTCAAGAATATTATTTGATTGACAGTATGGGCAATTCATCATTTGAAAATCCTATTGACAGGGAAGCTTACGTGGGGAATTATATCATATAGGTGCTAAGAGCCCTCAAGTTTGGGAGAACCATCACATGGTAAAAAAGTCTCAAAATCTCAAATATAGCTGATAACAACCTTATAAATGAATGATGTGAGTCACAGAGAATTTTAAAAGTTGCGTGCAAGAAAATAGCTCTAGTGAATGAACCAGGTATACGTTTTAGATTAAGCCGCGAGGATCAAGATTTTTAAGGTATAATAAAATTATAAGACGGATTAATTAATAAAAGGTGATGTATGTTGCGTACAATGTTTTCCCGTTACATTTCTACTGTTACAAATAACTTAAAAAATGGAACGCCAAAGGTTGGTGTACCAAAATATATTGAGGCAGAGTCAGCACCGAGTTATTTGGAATCTATAAAAGCATACCATGCAGCTAAAGAGCAATTAGAAAATCGAGATTTATCTGCTGCAAAACAACAAATAAGTATTGCTCTAAAAAAAACATCTGAAATTAGCCATCAATCACCTGCCACAGCAAGTTATGTGAGGGCAATCTTGGCTTTGCAAACAGAAATAGAACAAGCAACCACATCAAATAACATGCGATTTAAATAACCCGGGGTTAAAAAATATTAACTTTTAGAACACTTAACTATTCACTTGGCAAAGCAGCAATATCTTCTTTAACTACGCTTAGCAAAGCGGTACCGGCCATTTTAGAAATAAGAACATGGTCTCCAGCTATAAAGCAAACGGATGAGAAAGGTAATATTATTTCCACCATACCAATGACCTCTCTGGAAGCTAAAAGAGCTCGTATCAGCTTTGACAGCAAGAATGGGCGCAGTATATCGATATTTACGGACATGCAGCTGCAGCACTCCACGTAAATCTCAGACACCCTGACATTTCTAAAGAGGTTCTCGAAACTGTTAAGAAGCTCACACATTCAAATGGTATCGACGTTAGCAAATTACAGTCTATATCCGCAGATATTAGTTGGTTTCCGAAAAGTGATCCTGAAGGAGAACTAATTGAGATAGGAAGAACCGCAGATCAAAAAGAGCAAGAGGAATTTCTTAAATCTGTAGAACATGACCTAAAAGAAGTAAAAAAGAGAGTATTAAATTTTTTTGCAAGCGAATATCAAGCTGAAAACAGTACGGTAGATACAGATCAATATATGTATGGCAACTTAGACCCTGAAAGGGTTATTTCATTTAAGCATGTAAATTTCAGTGCGGTTATAAGGGAGTGTTACCATATGATGGAAACCGGCGTATCAAATAATACTTTGGTAATGAGCAAGACCAAGCAAGATGCCACTTATTTTGGGATTGACATGTTAAGAAGGCATCGTACACTATTAGGTCATGATGTAGACAGGGAACCGATAGCTGCAGAACACGTATGCACCACAGCAGTCATGCGATTGCTAGAAGCGGGTGTTGGCAGTAGAACATATAGAGATATTGTTGAAAAAGTTATCAAAGAAAAACCTGAACTTTCTCATGGTCTACCTATAGTTGATTTGACTCACTATGTAGCTAAGGAAATAGCATCTCGAATTGAACTACAATTAACCCAAACTACTCAACATAAGGGAAGAAAAAAATCAGCCCCTTCCTAATTTTTAAAAATATTATCTGGCAGTTAAAATAATATAAAACCTTTTAAAAATTAAACGTAGTTGCCTTTCCATAGATTGTCAACTTTGCACCAGAGCCGATAAATTATCGGCTATAGGGGAGGATGATAAAAAAAGTTCCCCCAAAATTTAGGGCTGAAATTAATTTATTAAATTCGGTTATTATTATCTGTATTAGTTCAGACTTGATGTGACAGTTACCCGTTTATCCGGTATTAATTTACTGTCAGTTTATATGGCAAATATTTTTTAAGTGTTTTTAAGAGGTTGTCAAAGCAACAGAGGCCGCTTTTTTAGAAACATCTTGAGTGGTACTTTGGATTAAACTACGCATTAAATATTCGTCTAGGGCTTTTGTGGTTGCAGCGTTTTTCTCACACCAATCATATTGCTCCGTGGTTGTCGGGTGATCATCACAATTATCACTAAATACCTAAAAGGTGTGATTTTTAAGTTGACATAGTATCCTATGGTTTCGAATGATCTTCAATATTGTAATATTTTCTGTATGAACTATAGTTTTTAACTAGGTAATTTTATTATTTCTTATTAAAGAAACGCTAATAATTTAAAAAGGGAGGAAATTTATTATGACAAAAAAATCAGCTATTCATTATGCTTATGCTGCTGGTGCTGCTATTCCCGGAGTTATAGGTTTTGTATCGAAAAAAATTTTTAATGATGATGAGCCTATTATGTTCACCTTAGCAGCGGAAGCAGCAACAGGGGGATATGTGTTGTATGAAGAGTTAAAAGGACATTATGGGCGAAGAGATTTTGCATCAATGAGCGCGCTTATTGGCATGGTTGTAACCGAACTTCTTGCACTTGCTTTAAAGAATAATTTTAATATCTCTAGTCAATATGCCTTAGCAATAAGTGTATTGTTGAATATTGCAGGAGCTGTGATGATAGGATCATGCACACCGCGAGCTAGAGTTCGCCCCTAAGTTCATATCTTACTTGAAGATACCCTATCTGGATGTCAGAGCATTCATCTAAAGTATGCCAGAATAGAGTTGTTTTTTGAGTTGTATAACCCTTACGTCTGGCATCCTAGACTTTAGGCTAACATTTTTAAATACCGGTAAAGCGTTGCTCTCTTAATCCCCCAGCATTTTGCAGATTTCGTCAATAGAGGGCCGAGTATTAGAAAAGGTCAAAATACTAAAACAATTAATAGAAATTAGCCAACATATAGGGGGTTGTCATTATACCCTTTCTGATACTTGCAGCACGATACAAACTTTAGGACATCTTGTTGATCGCTGTCTACCAAAGATCCATTCAAAAAGTGTACATCGAAAAACTAGAGGCTAACTTCTTTGTAGAGGATTTGAAAAAAATAATCTTAACTTAGAATAAATAGCAATATTAATAATTAGATCTTAGTACCTATGGTACAATCTTTTTCGCGCCATTACTAGATCCATATTGTTTTGCAGTTTATTTTTTTCGACCTCTTTAAGAATTTGCTGAGCTGTAATTGAAGAATCTAAAGGAATTACTAATCTTTGATAATAATTATTACCGTTATAATTAACAAAAATAGCATTTTCTTCCCTAGAGCTGTATAAATTCACGATACAATCATTGTCATTATTTGGAGTTAAAATTACAACGGGTATTCCTAAGTAGTAAGATAAAGCAATGAGCTCAATATAAGTACCACAAGTTTCATCACATTTCATTAATTCTAAATATTCCGCCAGCGTTGTATAATTTTTTTCCCCTTCTTTAGTAAATAAAGAATTCCCTTGCTGCCTATCAATAATATGTGCCGAGAGAGAGTTATTTTTCATTATACAGTCAGTGGCATAAAATCTTAAATATTCAGGAGTCATATTAGGTATTGATTGAGCTATCACCTCAAAAAGCGAATTGCCAATTGTACTTGATGTACCTTGAACACATAAGCCATACAAATTACGATGTTGCTCACCTGTTTTAAAATTGCTTAACCAGATAGCAATTGAAACTTCGAGAAAAACTCCTGTTGAAACTCTAGGCATGAAATGTTGTAGATTATATCTGTATCTTCGGCGAAAGGGAGAGGCCTTCAATTTATTATCATAAACCTGTGAAGGTATAGCTGTTGTTGAACTCTGAGCCAATGCTTCGCTTGGAAAAGCAACTGAATCTGGTAAATCTGGTGGTATCCAACGAAACTCTTTCAAAACTCTTCTTAATTGCGTTGAATTTTTTGAAATAATAGTTTCTCTATGATTGTTAGTATAAAATGTAAAACCTCCATCCGTATTTAGAATGATTGCAGTAGAATTATTTTTTAGCTGATGATGCAAATATTCTTTTACCCAATTTTCAACCTGCGTAATATAAATTGGACTGTTATAAAGATGTAAATAAAATCTAAATAGCAAATCTAAAGGTATGATTGCCATATTATTTTCCAAAGATTTATCGCGTTTGCTTATGATTACCTGATGAAATTCAAGAAAAAAAATAATTGCTGTCTCAAGCCTTGGATCTTGTAGAGTTTCTTCTGCTCTCTTATACATAGAGTATTCAAGTTCAGCCAGCCTATTTTCTCTTGCTTCTTGTTCGTGCACCCAAGCAGCCCTCGTTTGTATTGCTTTCGCCATATCTGTAAAACTTTCAATTGGAGTTACTGGTAAATATAAATCGCGTAGCCTTACGTCATCACTTTCTCGTTTCAGTTGGGTTAAGACTACCTCAGAGCCTTTTCGTACAGACCAATTATCCTCTTCTTCATATTTTTCTAACAGAAAATCTATCAGATCTGGATTAATATTTCTCATGTGGCTTAAAGTTTTTATTATTTCCTCTCTATCTATTCTTTTAACCTCGACTCTACCAATTATTTTATAAGGATATAATTTATTATATGAACCTAATATTTTTTTTGTCGCTTTATCATCTTTCTCTAATAAATCCAATAACTCTCTTATCACTTTTAAACTCGGGTTTTTTAGGTAACCCAAAGTTTTTATAGCTCTACTATCTCCTTTTTTGCAAGCCTGCAACAGAAAATCTATAACTTCAGTATTGGGAGTTTGTAAAGTAGCTAATGATTGATGGGATAATTCTCTAACAAATTTATCTTCACTATTACATCCCTCCAACAAAGCACTTACTTCCTCTTTAGAGTGAGGGGTTTGCAAGACTCCTAATGCTTTTGGTAGCTGTAATTTTACTAATAATTGTTTAATCTCCAATATTCGAATTGTTTTGGGCAAATGAATCATACTAGAGAATATAGGCCCACCTTCAACCTGTTTAACTTCTGCAATAAATGAAGCTTTCAAGTATTGAATAATACGTTGACGAAATCTTTCATCTAATTTATCATTCCAACCGCATGCTTCTAAACACTGTGCAAGTAAAATCACTTCATATTGACCCCATAAATCCCTGGGTTCCGCTAACAATATATTAAAAAAATACATGAGTTTTTCCGCATGATCTTTAAGCAGTCCAGCCACTAATGACCATACCAATTGCCAAGCGGGATCATATTTATATTCTCTTATGAAGCCCTCATGAGATTCTATATTTTGACTCAAAAAAAGTGCAGCGAAATATTCTTGAATACTTAAATGTAGAAAGTAAAATTTATTTTTACTCATGTCACCACTATTACCAATATTTTTTAAAACCCCTCCTTTTATTAAAATATGTTGTATTAAATCAGGTGATTTTACTTTTTGTTTTAAATCATCTTCATAAAAATCCCAATCATAGTCAAACGGTACAATTAGATTTCCTTTATTATTAGCAGCCACCTCTCTTCGCAGTTCCTCGCGAACTTTGATACACAGCTCTCCAGAAATTAACAAACGCCCTTTCTTTAAATTTAAAGCTTCAAAGGCTAATCGTGAGAGATACGATTTAGCTACTACAATATCTGGCAATTGACATAATGCTACACTATCCATCTCCCTGAAACCTTTTAAATTGGATGGATCAATTCTTCCAATCATTCGTTTTAAGAGTTTTTCCACAAGAAGATTGTACAAGTTGACTAATTGAATATCTCCCCATGTTTGTAGACTTGCTCTGTCTGTTGACCATATATTACACAATAACTCTAGGTAGATCGGTATGGCACACATTGCATGTACAGCAGGATGTTCTATCAACCATTCTATTAATTCATGCATGGCCTTTAAATCAACTTGACGAATTGTAAAATAATTATTAATATATTTTTCAATATCTCGAGGTAATAAGCCAATATTTTCAAGTATCGCGGCATTTTTATCACTACCTAGCTGGCTTTGAAGTGCATTTGCTGCATAAGGTCGTGATGTTAGTAAGTAATTGGATTGCCTCAATAATTCATCGACTAGTGGATGTTGCAAATATGCAACTTCATCATATCCGTCTAACAAAAATAATACACGTTTTTTTAATGATAGAATAACATTCCATAATCGCTCTGCCCCCGATTCTGATAAACCTTGTTTTTTCCAATAGTAACAAAATAATATTTGCGATATGGTTTTAGTCGCTGCATGCTCTTTTGGGAAATCATTCACTAACCGCTTGAGTTCAATATGAAATACCCAATCAAACTCTACTAACAATTTATTTTTATCTGACGTCGCCGACCATCTATAAGCTAGATAGCGGCATAAAGTAGACTTGCCAATCCCAGCTCGCCCCAATAATAATATTTTTTTAATTTCATTTCTTTGCGCTTGCCATTCATTGGCAAATAAATCCTCAAGTGCTATAGGTTTTTTATTTTTACGAATATCTTCATAACTATTTAATAATCCTAAGCATCGCTCTTCATCCTTAATTACCCCTGTTTCTGCAGCTGATAAACGATCTTCTTCTAAACTTCTTTGATCTTTTTCATTAACAATAACTAAGTTAACAAAGATTTCTGCTAGAGAAAGTGGTGGCAGCTCTTCTTCATCCCCTAACAATTCTACTTTTATATACTCCCTATCTTGATAATCATTTTGTAGTCTTAATCGAAATTTAGCTATTTCTTCAGACGAATATTCTTTATTTCTCTCATCAAGATAGTACTTATCACCAAAATGCTCAATGAATGCGGTATCAACATGCCCTATAATCGCTGTAGCCTGCCTATCATCATGATCACTAAGTGATGGCAGGCTTAATGATTTCCCAGGCCAACATCCTTCTGTGACTGCAATCGCATTTGTGCAATAAGTTCTTTTGCTTGCGCAATTAAGTTATTAGCAGATTTTTCAGAAGAAAAGGGAATCTCAATAATGTAGTCTCCATCTTCATCTGTCTTAAATTCACCCTTCTGGGTTGCTGCTTTTAGCCCACTTTTGCCTTGCAATAATTCTTGAAGTGCTGTAGCTTCTTCTTTAGATAACTCTTCATAATTGATTTGAACGACATAACGATTCGCCACTTTCTCAAGTTTAATCCAATCTGCGTTTTCTTCAGCGACCACACCCTCTTTATTGGCCTCTTTTGGAGCTACCGATGGTCTATACGGAATACCCACACTAGAAGATCCAGCAAGGGAGGCTATTATTCGAGAGTGACCTTGCAAGGCTGATGATAACTCTTGCCCCGCCCCTAATGTTCTAGCTAAACGCAAAGCTTCTTGAACTAAGGATTTATTCACACCCTGTTTAAAGCCATCAACATAATGTGCAACAAAAGCAAAACCCACTTTTTCAGCAAATTGTGGCGTATCTTGCGCCCCCTTTTCAGCCTGCCGATCTTTCCACTTTAATAGCATTTGTAGGGTTTTACGTCCCCCATCGGTTTCAGGAAGATCTTCAACGTGAATGGCATGTTTACCGACATATAAAACGATAATTAAATTTTTAACTTCACGAAATAGCGCCGGGGATTTCTTTGAGGATGCTTCAACAAAAATATCTGTACCATACCGCTTAAAAATAGCGGCCAATATGTGCTGCTTTTCTTCGGGCAAGGACATCCATTCGATCAACATCAAAGAAGGTTGTGTATTTTCTATTTGTAATTGCCGCTTAGCATCCTGCCTGGCGTGCTCTAGTTTATCTTTCATTTGAGCTTGAATGATTTCTAATCCATGATTCACAGGGGTTTTATCTTCAATGCTCACATCAAGTTCTAATAAAGACAAAGCTTCAAAACAAGCAGTATTATCTTCATTCATACAACCAGCAACTAAACGACCTACTAATATTTTTTGTAATTCAGTCCATCTTAACTGGGCTGCAGGATCATTGTTGCTTTGTTGTTTAATTCGTGCCAAAGTTTGGTAAAAAATACCCATGCTTCTGATAAAATCAGTTGTCAATGACAGTTGAGTAAACAAGGTTTCATTTTTTACTATATGTTCTACCCATAAAGCAATGAAACTTTCATTAATGGACGATTCCTTCATGAGCTCCATGCTTGCAGAAAACAGCCTGGTTACTAATACTTTATCGCCTATATTATTCAAACAGTCTTGTATAAAAAGATAACATTGCTCATGATAATCTTTATAGGTTTCCCCTGGAAAACTGATTAAAATTTGCTTTAATGTATCTAATAGCCCATGAGCTAACGATAATTTTAATTGTTTATCGGATAAATGAATAAATCCTTGTGCTAGATTTTGAAATTGAATTTTTTGTTGATAATAAATACCTAGAATAAATAAAGAACGTAGTTTAAGAAGTTCCTGATACCATTCTTTGGTATGGTTTTTCTCTTGAATATGTCGATAAATATCTTTGGCTAACTGAGTAATATCGCTTATTGCCTCTGCAGTGGGTGCTATAGCGCCTAAACTACTTAGACCAAACGTTACTGGTAAAGCCCCTAATGTTGCTGTTGATATAGTTAAATTTTTAGCCGCGGAAAGTGCCTTCATACCAACTCTTTTCCACAAGGGTGCTCTATCATCTTTAACATGTAATAAGCTTTGTTGAGCCAATCCTATCAATGATAAACCTACTTCATCACCCCCATCTCTAAAAGATCTTTCGTACGCTTTAAAACTATCTCTTAACCTATCTTTCTGATTCTCATGAATTTCTGTGCCTGATTCAGTCAAAACATATAAAACTTGCTGCCATAAGGATAAGCAATGATAACATTCCGTATTATCTTTATTAGCTGGATATAATAAGCTATTTTTTGTTTCATTTAATAAGAGCGATAGAACCTGTTCTCCATGAGAGGCTGTAATCCAGCTTGCCCTTTGAGCAAGACTCAAGATATCCGCTAAACCTTGAATATGATGCTTCTCGACTACGCGACCTTCTTTTTGTAAGAACATTAGATAATTATCAAGGATACGCCAGTATTGACTCTCATTTTCAGTAACCGCAAGTGCTACAATCTCCGCAACCCACCTACTACTAGGACTTCCTGTGTTTTGAAATAGACGTAGCAAGTCTTCTTGGTAAGCTTCTAATAGCGCCCTGTGTTCTTTCTCAAGCGAAACATCTTGTAAACCGCGTACCAATAATGATATGACAATATTATCTTCTTTCATTAATTACACTCCTTATAAAACAAAATCTCATAAAAAGTTCTATTTTTAAGGATAACTCCATTGATTTTGGAAAAGCAACATTTTCATAAAAGAAGAGTAGTAATTTTATTTGGTTTTTGAGTATTACATATAGTGATCTTTATAGGATGAATAATACTCAATTATTGAAACCCGCAAGTAAATATCTTATTACCTACATACCTCAATACTAAAATTCGAGGATTACTACCTTAGTGCGATAAAATAATAGCATTACCTCTTTATCTTTAATAAAGATTTCATCAGGCCTCCAAGAGCCAATGTTATTATTAAAATTTCTGTTTTCCTTTTTGAATGCTATGCACAATTTCTGTTCATAAGTCTGTAAAAGAAGTAAATAATGTTTACCCTAAGTCATTGGTTTCTCAACAAATCACGAAGTGCTTTATGTGATTGTTCAGAAACCAACCAGGTATAAAATAAATGAATGGCAAAGACTATAATGGAATAGAGATGACCCTTAGTATTATTCATTATGAATTTTTAAATAAGACTCGGAATCCTTAAATAAAATAATCTTTGCATTGAGAGGATCTTTGACCACTTTATGACAACGAAATACTTCTCTACCTGTTGGCGAAAATATAACGCCTTCTATATTTTCTAAATAAAATTTCATCTCTGTAAGCATCTGTACGATTAATCCATGCTGATTGTTATCTTCCTGTTGCCATATAATCTCTTTCTGCGTGCGCAACTTGGCTTGGAAACGATCCATACCTTCTCCTTATGAACCCTCATGGTTTACTTCCCATAGAATATCAATTTGCACTGATTTAAACAAATATAACTATGCTTTTGGTTACTAAATGGTTTCATGATCAAATATTTTGATCTGCATCATAAATATATATGATCGCAATTAATAACCAATTACCCGCTCCTTTTCCTCTTTTATAGCTTCTGCATAAAGATTGAGATTATCTTCAAGTGATTTTGATAATGATGGTGCTAATCTTTTTATGTTGAAATTAAAGAAAATAATCAATAGCCTACTTAACATTCTCTGAAATATTTTTATCTTGCATTTCTTTTTGTTTTGTTACTTTTTTATTCTCAAAAACTAGTATATGTTCATTCATTTTTTGTGACTTAATGTTCTCACTGGTTTACAAATTGATTAATCAATCCAATGGGTAAAAGAAGCCTAATTCTCTGCCGTTGTACTCCCTGTTTTTCCAATCATACCTACCATTCCACCTATAGTTAGCTTTACATAGGTAACGCAATTACATATTCTTTGGGTTCTCCTTAGTTATATAATTCATATAGCGAAATGGATATGCGCCTTCAACGGGGTAACATATATAGCACATTAAGTAATTTGGTTAGAGTAATACAACTTCTTTAACCAATGGGGAACTATAATAGCTATGAAATTTACATCAATAATAATGGGGAGATGGCTTAAAAAACTCGCATGTACACGATGACGGTGGGAAAAGAGCTTAATAAATTAGCCGCAAAACATCATATAAAAGGTGTAGACGAAAAGATATGGTGTATTCAACCTCATCAATTTCGCCATACCGTTGGGACACGTATGATCAACACTGGGGTTCCTGTCCATATTGTGCAACGGTACCTAAAACACACATCACCAGAAATGACGATGAATTATGCACATCTTCACAATAGTACCATGAAGGCAGAATTTGCTAAATTCCAAGGAAAAATGGTCGATATAACAGGACAAATCATCGATGAGAAGTTAGCTATGGTAGTTCCTACTGAACTAAAATGGCTTAAACGTAATGTGCTTGCCCAAGCATTAGCTAATGGCTATTGTGGCCTCCCCATTCAGCAAGGGGGTTGTCCCCATGCCAATGCTTACTTAAGTTGTGGCCACTTTAGAACCAGTGCGCAGTTTTTGGATCAGCACAAGGAGCAATTAACCGAAACTAAGCGAATATTCGCTGTTGCGAAGGAAAATGAATGGTCAAGGCAAAATGGAAATGAATCAAAGAGTTAAAGAAAATCTTGAAAAGATTATTACGACGCTAAATACAAACGAAACTTAAATGAAGAGAAAATCGATGTTCCACGTAGAACAAAATTCAGTAATAATTAACTCATTATCCTTTTTAAAGCCCAGAAATGAGATACCCTTGATAATACGTGAAACAAATAAACTGCATGAACAAACTTATTTCCCCGTAAACGTCACACTTGGAAATATAGAGGGTATCCCACGCTTTACTTACTGCCCTGTAGACGTCACATTTAGTTAAGATCTGCTTTCTATACTCTATTAACTAAGCATTAAAGCCTCATATTTTAAAGTAGTAAAAGATGCGCTCTAATTTAATGAGTCTTCGTCTTATGTAAACGAGAATAAAAAACTGTGATATGTTTCAAAATGCTTTAGATACAGATAAAGTGGTATTTTTATAGCACTTTCGACCTAACCTATTTGTAATAATAACACCCTTGTATGCAATCCCCGCAAACGTCACATTTAAGTATTTAAGAAAAAATGAATTGCCCTATTTTTGCCGCCTCTTGAAATTTAAGAAATACTTTTTAAGGTCATTTAAATTTAAATTAAATCTTTGTTTTTCAACGGGTTACACAATATTAAAGTCACTTTAAACAAAGGGCTATGAGCGCAATAATCTTTGAACTATGCTGGTTCTAATAATACTACTTTGCACTCCTTCAGAAGAGGGGTTAGCCTTCCTCACTTCTAATATTGCCCTCTCTAAAGCATCTTTTATCTGCTTGTCCACCGATATTGTTTCGGTTTTTGCGAACCCTTTCATTTCTTCGCTTATCTGAACTAGATCAATGTAATTTTTAAGCTCTAGAAACCTTAAAATAGATTCTGATATCCATTTACTTTTTCCTCTAAGCCCGTATTCATCACTTATAATCTGTTGCCTCATTTCTTTTTGCAGGGACTCAGGGACAACAAAAGTAATTTTAGTTTTTATACTCATAGCTAAAAATCTATCCTTCTTTTTCTACAGCATTTACAAGTGATTGAAACTTTTTGGTAATAGAAGCGTAATCGTTCCAATCAATATCATGTAATAGTACGTGGAGTTTTTTATATTTATCAACCTGTAAAATGGCCTCAATAATCGATCTGGCTGTAGGTATACTTTTTGTTACACCTAGATTAACTCTTATAGCTTGTCGTCCTTTCTTACCGTCAACCTTCTTTTGAGCTTCCTTAATTTTGCTTTCCGATGAAATTATCTGCCTCATCTCAGCTAAGGTAGCATTATTCGTACAAGCGATTAATACTTTTTCCCTAAGAGCAAGATTTGTGATTCGAGCTATTACAGCCGCCTTTTCAAGATTTTGTACTTTATTGTTTTTGATAGCATCTAGGAGACTTTCACCACTCTCAAGAACACCACAATAATTATTGGCTAATGGTAAAGAGCACCCAAGAAGTTCACTTAATTCTTTTGGGGAGATACTACCAGATTTTTGGGCCGATTTATAATTAGCAATGATTTTTTGCAGATTAATTATTCGTTCCCAAAGAGTTAAATCTTTCCGCTCGATGTTTTCAAACCATTGCAAAGTACTTAACTTTAAAGGTGATGGCTTACCATCTAAAATCTTTGCCTGAATTTCTTCCTTTCCTGCAATTCGGGAGGCAAGAGTTCTTCGCTCACCAGCCACTAATTTATAAATATTCCCAGATTTATACACAATAATGGGGTTCAACAGCCCTTCTCTTCGTATAGAAGTAGCAATTGATTGAAGGCTTTCATAATCAATACTCTTTTGCTCAAACTCAGGATCATCCTTTTGAGGGCCAGCCGGTAAGTCGTGAAGTTGAAGCGTCATATTTCGAGGATTATCTTCGTCTAGCTCAATTTTTTTTATAGGAATAACCTCAACTCTTAAAGAACCGTAATAATTTTGAGCAGCTATAACTGTTTCTTCAAATCCACTAGTAAGTTGGGGAGAGAGATGGAATTTTTTTCTAACCATGATTAAATACCTTATTAGTAATATATTGGCAAACTTTTTCATACTCCTGTCGCGCAACATGTTGCTTATTGAGTTCAAAAATACTTTTAGGATCAGCATCCGTTGCTAAAATTTCTGTGTATATAGCTCTTTTTTTAATGCTCAATGGCATTACATAATCTGAAATACCCTTCGTACCTTTAATAGCTTCTAATAAATCTTTGTGCAATTTTATGTCGCGCAATTGATTAGGTAAAATACCTACTAAGTTGATGGGATTATTTTTATCTCTAGAAAACGATTCCTGCTTCCACAGCTGAAGCATGCCATAGATACCATCTATAGAAAATTGCTCCATCTGCGCAGGAATCACTACATGGCTTGATGCTTTTATAGCAGCAATAGTCAACGGCCCTTTAGAGGGCGGTGTATCAATAATAACAACTTGGTAAGTTTCACCAATTTCCGGTAAAGATAAAAAACGTTTTAACTGTAAGTGGACTTTTTCGAGTACTTCGTTTTTAGTTACTGCCTCTGCTTCTTGTAGCTTTACGGAACTTGAAGGTAATATTTCTATATTTGCTACAGGAGTAGGGTAAGGATATACCTCTTTTCCATAAAAAATATCTGCGATTGTACTTCGTCCATCCCAACCTTCATCTGTATTAGGATCATATTCAGGGTGGATAGGAGGCAACTTTCCACCTTCGTATGCTTGATCGTATTCCATAGCTAAATATCTACCAGATAGGTTTGCTTGTGGATCCATATCAATGATCAGTGTTTTTAAATTTAAAATAAAGGCACAATATTCTGCCAACATTATTGAGTTAGTTGTCTTTCCTTCCCCGCCCTTATGTGTTGCATTAACAATTATTTTGATCACCATTATCTCCATTTCCTTTGCCATATGTTATGGTTTAACATAAGCTAAGCTTGATATCAAGTTAAGTGCAGATTATACTGCTTTTATACCGAAAAGGAACATCTAACAAACTGTTGTTTTCTTTTTAATAGGTTTTAGTATGTTTAGTACAAGTTAACGCATTGAATTAATTAAATATTTATCGAGTTTATGTGACGTTTACAGGGTTAAACGTGACGTTTGCAGGGAATAATGTGACGTTTACGGGATGCAAATGTGACATTTACAGGATAAAAAGTAGGGGAAGTGTGACACCTACAGGTTGAAATGTGACATTTACAGGGCGTTGGTAAAAAAATATGGGGATAAGATACGCATGACTGAGGATACTAAAAACATAGTGTTAAAAAAGCATACTAATGCCATTCATTCTGCCAGCGTCATGAGCCTTGTGCAACGTAAAATGGCAAATGCCCTTTTATATAACGCATACAATGATTTGCTAACTAAAGAAGTGCATTGCATTACTATTAAACAACTTAGTGAGCTGATGGGTTATGACAGTAAAGATACCCAAGTATTGAAATCTGCTCTCAGGGGATTAGTAAGCACTCTTGTCGAATGGGACATAATATCAGACCAAAAAGAGGATGATATATGGGTCGCTAGTTCTATGTTAGCCGATGCAACAGTTTCTCGCTCTGTTTGTACCTACTCATATAGTCTGCGGATGAGACAGTTGCTCCACAGGCCTGAAATGTATGGCAGAATAAATATGCAAGTTCAAGCCAACTTTAAGTCTAACTACGGGTTGGCCCTTTATGAAAATTGCATACGGTATCAAAACATCAATTACACTCCTTGGCTTAAGTTAGAGGTTTTCCGAAAATTGATGGGTGTTGAAGATAAAGCCTATCCAATTTTTAGGGATTTTAAACGGCGTATTTTAGATAAGGCTATTGAGGAGGTAAATAAATTTGCCTCTATTTTTGTTACCCCTGAGTTTCGGAGACGGGGTAGGGCGGTAGAGTCTATTCGCTTTCAAATACTGAAAAACGAAACACTAGAAGAACATCCAGTAACTGAATGTTTAATGAGCTCTAAGAGCGCCCCATTCTTATATAGGCAGAAATTAAAGGAGACATATGGGCTTACTGATAACCAAATCAATGAGATTGGGTCCTCATATGAGGAAGAGTTTATTTTAGAAAAGATTTCTATCGTGGAGGCTTCACCTAGTTTTATAAATGGCAAAATTAAGAACCTAGCTAAATATTTTATAAGCGCTCTTAGAGAAGATTACCAATTACCAAAATCAAGCAAATGCATATCAGCTGCAAGTAAGGAAGATAACAACATAAATGTTAAGTCTCGGATGGAATATGATAAGTTTATTGCTTCCGAGATCTTGAAATCATTTTATGAGCTAGACACAGAAAAACAGCAAGAAATAAAACATCAATTTGAAGAGCATCTAGGGGGCGGTCTTTACTTAACTCAATATCTGCAGAAAGGATTGGCACATCCTTTAGTGGCTGATCAGTTTTGCTATTTTGTTAAATCAAAAAAGAATGATTGGTTTAAGCCATCAATGTCTTATAATGAGTTTTGCAAGAAACCTTAGCTAAGAGACTAAGGTTAGGGCGTCTAAAAAAGGTAGTGTTTAGCTAACTGCGTCAGTGTTCAAATTGCTGCCATCATCTCCGCAATGGGTGCTATTGCAGCAGTTATCGTAAGTCTAGCGACAGCTTAGACTGGATAACTTATCTGTCTTGAATAACCGTGATTTTTTATAATCACACTTAGAATATGGGATCAGCTCAGTCGTAATATTTTTCGCACTGGAGCACGATAGCCCTATTTTCACGGCAATTTTGAGTTCTACCCTAAGTAGAAATATCCTATGAACAAGTTCTCTTCAGGTTTAAGGATAAGGATCTGTGACAGCATTAATAGCTTTCACATAATTATTACTTTTTAAATCTGTTTATTGCTGAAGGCGTAATCGCTAATTTTTCACGTACCTGTCCCATTATTACACTAATATCCGTGTTAGTATCCAATAGTCGAAATGGTCGATAATGCCCAACTTGAACCCCATTAATGTCATAAAAGATGTGATGTAAAAATAAGGGAGGATTCGCTTCATTACCGTGCAAGGTTGGTTTGTCATTTGAAATAACGATAATTTGTCGCTCTAATCTGCGCGCTAGTGCTTCTATTTCATAATGATCACCATGTGCAAGCGTTCCTTCCATTGCTGTGATACGAGCATTTAAACCAATAAGCTGCCCCTCAAAATGTTCCAAAAATTGATCTGGATGTTCTCTCATATAATTGACAGCTAGCTCTCTTAGGTGCCTGGCGCCACGGTGCTCATTCATGAGTTGTGCAATCGCATCAAATAGACAATCGCCATCAGAAGAGGCATCACCTAACACCAATCCATTAATGTGATGGTGAGATTCCGCAGTTAAAATTGAAGCCAAACTGCTAAAATCCTGTTCTGCTGCCAAAATTCTCTCTTCCAGCTCTTGCACACTATCTATTTTTAATAAAGATAAGAGTAAATAGGCTAAACATTTTGCAGGCCATTCTTTTTGTAGACCTGAAATGCCTTTGTTTTGCTTACGATGCTCTTCAATCTCTTGAAAGAATATTTTTAATATTGTAGGAAATAAATCTATTATTTCTAAATATTTACTATTAATAAACTTATCCAAAGCATGTATCGATGGAATGGGTGTCCAAAATGTTGGCACTGATTGCTTATCAGGAATATCGGATTGTTTGTAAATTTCTTTTGCCAATAGCTTAGTCAGTAAAAGTGGTAAAGCCACTGTTAAATAGTTTTTACTTTCACGAGGTGCAAGATAATTGATAAGACCATAAGAATATGCCTGTGCTATTGCTTTGGCTTCTGCTTCTATCGTTTTGCTCGTAAGATAAAGAGGAATTTCTGCTGCCAAGCCTATCACTGGGATATTTGCCGAAGCGATTGCACCTAGCTCTAGACTTAGAACTGTAATCTGTACAAATGGATTATAAGTTGATTCGGTTGCGCCACCAGCTGAACTTGTCACTGATTTATAATAACTAGATAATTGGGTGTTTAATCTAGTATAGAAATTAAAAAACTTATCATCTACGCTCTCTAACCTTTGTCTTTCTGCTGTTGTATTTAATCTTTTTATGATTTGGATTGCTGCTTGTATTAATTGTTTATCTTGGACCCGCATAGGATCTAGAGCGAATCTCTTTTTTAGATAATTTAATGGAGATATATCGCTCCTTAAACCTTTCTCGATATCCTCAGTGGAAAGTCTAGGATACCCTTTGCTACCAGATTCCAAGAAAGAACTAAAAAAAGGTGTTACTAGGCCTGTAGGAAAGATGGGATGTCTTGGCAAGTTAAATGAATTTGGTATTTCTTTGGAAACATTTATTATGGTAAAATCTTGAGAATAGTTAACACTTCGTAAAATTGAAATTGCAGCCACTATTTGTTGCATTTCATCGTCTCTTTCTATTCTTCCTTTGTCATTCCAATTGGATTTATGAACTTCAATAGAGCTAAATGCGCTACTAGAAAAATGTTTATTGAAAAGTTGGTTAAGCAATTCTGCTTTGTCTGGATATGTTGGACACGTGGAATGCTTTATGATGAGCAGGAGCGTAAAAATAAATATACCGGCAAGGCTAGCGAGCAGCACTGTTGGAAGATATATTAAAAGGTGGAATCCAAACACAGCCTTACCAAAATTCTCCTTCTGCTCATCTTTGAGAAAGAGCTCAACCACCACCATGACAATACTCACAAAATATGGCAATATGAGTCCTAGAAAAAATAGGGATGGCACTCCTTTGAGAATCATCTCATCTACTGTTCTATCTATTGTCCTCCCAATTCGCATACCTATTGATATCGGCGGCTGCATCAATGGGTTATCTCTCCTTACAGGAGAGTAGTTATAAAGCCCATATAATGTTTGAAACACTTCACTATCGTGGGTATTTCCCCAGAGAGGATAACAAAATTCATCTGCTGTGAATGTAATTTTGTTGATTCTCCTAAAATTTATTAACGTTTTGCCAATTTTAAATTCATCAAAAACTTGGTAGCGATGTGCTATACAAAGTGCAAAATAAACTTGATATGGTTCCCACGCCTGTATTTTTTTATTGAGTGATAAAATATTTTTTATATGACTACCTAAATCGTTCTTTGAAATATCTGCCATAGAGCGGGAAGACCAAAATGATTGTATTTTATCTAAAAATTCATCAATAAGCGCATATTGCCCTTTTGTATTAGAAAGATGCGTATGAAAAAGATTCAGGTCAACCATTTTTTATCTCCATGTTGTTTTGCCTTTTATATACTTTAAGTTAATTTTAGGTTCCGGTGCAAAGTTGAACCATACCTAGTAAAATAGCTATTAATTAATCAATATAAGAGCTTCAAGTATGCAAGGAAAAATCAAATTAAGTCAAACTACTAAAGAGTTTAAACACAAACAATTTGAAGCTGAAGTGATACTTTGGGCTGTTCGTTGGTATTGCCAATTTGCTATCAGTTATCGAGATTTAGTTATTATGGCGGAAGAACGTGGACTGTCAGTATCTCATACTACGGTGATGCGATAGGTCCATGAATATGCGTCCAAGCTAGAGAAAAAAATAAAACAGTATATTAAGAAAAGCAATGATTCTTATCGAACTGTTGATTCTCGTGGTAATACGTTGGATTGGATGTTGAGTGTATATCGGAATAAAAAAGCTGCCAAGAAGTTCTTTAGGAAAATTCTTGCTAATGAATATTGCTGTACTCCAAGAGTAATGAATGTTGACAAAGCAAAGGGTTATCCACCCGCTTTTGAAGAATCGAAAGCTGAAAATGCAATACCTATTTCCACAAAATTTCGGCAACAGAAATACCTGAATAATATCCAGGAATAAGGCCATCGATTCACTAAGCGACGTGTCAGGCAAAGTCAGTGGCTTCAGTCATTTCACAATGCAAAATGTACGATTGCTGGTTATGAGACGATGCACATGATCCGCAAAGGACAAGCAAAATTTATTAATAAATTGTTTGGACTTGCTGCATAAAAAATTCATAGTAATCAATATTAAAACAGCTTTAGTTAAGAGTTTTACCGAAACCTTATACAGATCCGGATTTTCTATTTTTGTGTTTTAAAATTATCAATAGAGCTGCAAATCAAGCTATAGCTCTGCTCTTAAGAAAACATTGCTTTTCATAAAATATTTAGAGTACTCTTAAATAAAGAGTATAGCAGCGACATAAATTGGTTTTATTCTAGAATTAGGATAAAAAATATAACTCCATCAATTAAATTTTGTTTCACAGGGAGTTCAAGGAATGAAAGAGAATAGCATTGCCATATCATTATTAGTACAAGGACTACAAGATAGTGCACTTGAGCAAGAACAAAGAGCATTATTAGAAGCTTACCAAGAAGACTTATTGCGTTTATTTCAAAATACTGGAAGTCCTAGTAAGAAATGGGTCGCAGAAATTGTAGCGCTAGGCATTACAGAAAACGAATCTCAATACCGAAGAATTCTTGATAATTATCTCATGTTCTTACAAAAAGAAGGACGTATAGTTGAAGAGTATCATATTCAAGGTTTGGCGGACATTTTGAGTCTTGCTCAAAATCCAAGCTGGATGACAGCCTCTCATAGAGAACAAATTCTATCTGTGTTATTAAATGAAACGCGCTTATTAGACCCTGCTAATAAAGATACTGCCGAATGCTATCAATGCTTGTCCTTATGGCAACAAGTATTATTTGTTCTAACAGATACTGGCACTGAAATACAAGATGAGCAAAAGGAGAGGTTAAGACACAGTTTTAAAGCCTATGAAGCATCATTTAGGTCTAAAGACGATGAGATAGGTTTATCATTGGTTGCGTTAGCGCGACAAAGTTTATTCCACGTCAAAGATGACAGAGCGCCTTTATGGAAACGGACTAGCATGAAAGTACTTTCTGCAGCGAAGAATTTAACCTTATCTGCTACCGCATTGGGAGCCTTGCCAGTAACAATTGGTATAAATAGCCTAGGAGTTATAGCTCCCACTGCCAATGCAATCAGCGATATTGCTGCATTGGTCGGGGACATCTATCGACACATTAAAGATAAGAGGGATAGCAAAGAATGGTATCAGGAGCTCCTTAATCTTCGCTCTTTATTTATTTTAAGTATTTATTATCAACAAAAAGCTCAATGCCAAAATTTAGTGCAGGGATTTATCCACTTATCTGATAAACCACTAAAGTTATCGTTGGCAGATGGTTTATTAGATACATTCAGGCAAATTTTAATCAGTTGGCCAGGAGAAACGTATAAAGATTACCATGAGCAGTGTTATATTTTTATGCAAGACTGTTTGAATAGCTTAGGTGATAAATCATTGGCGACCAGGCTATTTACTGTAAGTATGGAACTCATGAGAGAGTCGTCTGTTAATGAAAGCTTTATTGCTCTATGGGTAGAGTATATAGCTAAAAATGAGGCATTATTTACTCAACTGCCATTAACAGCTGATTTTATCAGAGCCATAGGTATTTTTTACCAAACTTTGGCCCGAATTAAGCAGCAAAGTAAAAATGATTCTGCAGCTCAGTTAAAATGGACTGAGTTACAAAAAGTTTTAGTAAGTCGTTTGGTTTCTGGTTATATGAGTGAAGATAATACTGCTTGTCTCGAAACTCTATGTTTGTTAGAAGGTGATGAGAGCATTGAAGATAAAAGACCAGTGAATAATGGGTTAGAAGTCATTCAATCTCAAAAGAAAGATAAGCTAGAACAAGCTAGGCAAAATACTAAGCGCCAACTACGGATAGAAAACACACAACCTTCTTTGATGTTGATCGAATGGATATCCTTGCCTGAAGAAAAGCAGCGCATATTGGCCACTATTTTTAAGCGGTATGGCACAGATATTTTTGTTGAAGCATCATCAAAGAGAGCACCTGCTTTATTTCGGGAAGTGAAAAATTTAATTATCGTTCTATATGTCGGTAAACATGCCATTCATGTTGAAGATCTTCCTGAAAGTGAGGAAGGGCGAAAAACCCTACAGATGCTATTAGATTGGAAAGATCGGCAGGTTGAAAAGAAAGCGCAAGATACACCTCAATTTGCTGAAAAAGTGGATTTTGCCTTTGTCGCACAATATGTTGATGGCTTCAAACAAGGGGTGAACAAAGCTTTAATTCAAGAAGCTTTACGATTAGCGAGAGAATTAGGGGCAGGACAAAAATTATCATCAGCGTTGCAAGGACAGGCAGTGCTTGCAGGTTCTTCTAGTGTGGCCAGACCTTATAGGCCCTCTGTAGCCCCGAAAGATGGTGATAAAGAAGCTACGGCTCCTGAAGAAAACACGGATTGGATCTGTAGTCAAAAAGTTGGTAATCGCTATGTTGTTAAAATCAATTATGAAGATTTCTCTAAAAAAGAGGCTACAGCACTTCAAGACTTATTGCAGAGCAAGAGTGGGGTAAATGCGGCAACTCAAAAGGGGGACGTCAAGAAAGATGAAGATGGTGACTACATTATTGAAATTCCCTTTTCTTCTGAAAAATCAGCTAACAACTTAATTACTCAAGCTAAAGAGCTTATCGCACAGACACAATTGCAACCACAGAAAGAAACCACTTTGGGAAATCATTAAGCCTGCCATCAGTTAGTTCTAATATTGATAGGCAGGCTGGCCCTATTATACAGCATGTTGATACCGTATTCATTGAACAGATTGGGGATAAGTATTATTTTGGTAAAGAGTACACTTCTGAAGAAATTAATTTACTTCGGCTAAAGCTAAGAACTTATTATCGGAGTGAAAAATATTCTCATATACAATTACTAGGTGATGATAAAGGATTGCAACCAGTTACATTAGAAGATATTTTTGTTAACTTGGTTATTGTTAAAGAAGAGGAACAAAGAAAACAGGAGCAAGAAAAGCTATCAAAAGCACAGTGGGATTCGCTTAAAGGTGAAGAGTATTGTTTAGGGTTACATCATACGGATGAGGATATCCCTAAATCCAAACAACCTATTACTCTCAAAGATTTGTTTAAAATTAGAAAAATTTTAAAGCCGGCGAAAGATAATATACTGCAGTCGGCATCATCTTCATCAGCTCAAAGCAATTTACCGCAGCTGATTGAAATTATCAAAGAACCTAAAAAACTATTACTCCTAGGACGAGCAGGGATTGGTAAATCGACGCTATGTCAATATTTATGTTATCAATCGGCAAATCCTGATAGCGAAAAAAGGTTATTAGTTGAATTTGCTTGGGTATTTCATATTGAATTGAAGCGATTAGTAAATGATTTCCCCAAAGAGCATTCGGCGACTAAGACTATATCGCAAATATTATTTTGTTATTATTGGAAAGGTTTTAATTTATCTGAGGAGGATTCACAGTCGTTATGGAATGCCATTCAAGCTGAGGGAAAACCGATACTCTTTTTACTGGATGGTTATGATGAAGTAGCTCACTTGCAACACCCATTAGTTGAAGAAGTATTATTAGCACAACCCTATTATCTATTAACTTCTCGTCCTTACGCAGTACAAACAATTCAAAAAAAACTAAAAACAGAAGAAAGTGAGGTGTTAGAGAATATTGGTTTATTGCCAAGTGATATTAGATTATATATTGATAAGTATTTCACTGGCCGTTATCCTAATTTAGATGCTAAAGAGCAACTGAATATTTGGCTTGATAAGCAGGTAACTATAAGATCAATGTGTGCAATCCCTATTTACCTGGAGTTGTTATGCAATATATGGGTATCAGCAGAAGGTCAACAATTACGTGATCAATCACTAATTAACTCTACGGATTTGTATGAGAAGATGGTTGATAAATTAATTAAAAATATGTTAATTAAAATTGGCCACCAAGCTGAAAGCTTAGAAAATAATGCATGGCGAGAACGTACCGAAAGTATTTTGGTTTACATCTTTTTAGGTCGCTTAGCACTAGCAGGTTTGAGGCAAGATAATAAACAATTAATAATCGAACACCATGTTTTTCAAGATTGCTATGATAAGTTAAGAGAAGAGGTTTTCACTTTTCCCGAAAATTCTAAAGATATAGCAAGTAGTAATTTTGTGTCTAGTGGCGCTAAAGGGACAGAGCTAAAGCATGGATTGAAAAGGCTAATAGATAATGAGCAGCAGTTACCAATCCACGAAATGGATCTAATGGGTAAGTTATTGGCTGCAGGATTTTTAAAAAATATCGATAGCTCAAAAGGTCGAATAAATAATAGTTGTTATTTTTTGCATTTAAGTTTTCAGGAATATTTTGCGGCACTTAATTTAAGCCAAAACCTAGAGGCATATGAGAACTTTATAGTTGAATTTAAATATGATTCTAGCTGGCAATTAGTATGGATATTTGTTGCGGGCTTACTAAGAAATCAAAAAGAAAAAGAAAAAGAAAAAGAAAAAGAAAAAGAAAAATTAAAACTTTATCTTAGTCTTTTGCAAAATAAAGAAGGTCAAGATAAAGAAGGTTGTGACTTATTAGAAGACTATGAACTTGGACTGCTAATATCATGTTATGAGGAGGCGTTTAATCCTGAGTGTTTTGAAATTTGGCAACCGATATTAAATCGCATCTGCGGTTATAGCGATAAATTATATCTTTGGCATAAAAAAAATAATGATCTTACTATAAGGCAGCAATTTTTTGTTAAAAGTTTAAATCAGACAAGAAATTTTTACAAACAATCAAATCTGTGGGGAGAATTAAAAAAGGATTTGGCAGTAGAAAATAGAGAGTCATTGAGCTGGAGTCAAACTAGTATTTTTGTTTCTGCTTGCGATTTTATTAGGGGAGAGAAAATAGAAGTATTTAGTCAGGATATTATTGACTTACTGATTACATGCTCAACACATAAAGATAGAGTTATCAATTATTCAGCACGTGAAGTTTTAGGAAAAATACAACTGCCTAATGCTTTAAATGAGCAGGTCACTGTACATCAAGCAACTAGTAGTCAGCTTGAGTTAAGTGAGGAAATTGAAAATCATTTAAATGATGACGATATGAAGGTGCGCATAATCTCAATTGAAAAAATAAAAGATTTAGATTTAATTTCAGAGAATATTATAGTTGCACTAGTGAATAATTTAAAAAATGAAGAGCTACGTAAAACAGTGCTTTCCACTATTAGTAATTTGGTTGAGAAAGATAAAATTGATCGAGACTTTACTCAAGCCACATTGAGTAGTTTAATTACCATAAAAAAATTATCAAAAAAATTATTAGATACAGAGTGGTCTGTGCGTCAAAATGCAATTGAACTGTTTATTGACTTAGGTGAAGCTCTAGTCGATAAAAGCCTATTGGAGAGATTGATTGAAAAATTGGCTTCTGATAGCTTAGAAGAACAACAATCAGCGGCATTAATAATTAATGCTTTGGGTAAAATTGGGGCAATTGATGAGTTGGAGCCTATTATTTCAAACTCAAAACTGCTATGCAAATTATTAGCTGATGTGGGAAGCAAAAAACTGAAAATGTGTGAAGCAAGTGCCGAAGCAGTTGGTCGTTTACTTGCCTTAACCTATTCAGATTTTCATGAATCTGTAAAAAATGTAGTGCGGTCACTACGTGAGAATTTACATATAGAGTGGGGAGCAAAAGAAATTATTAGTGATGCTCAAGGAATACATAGGATACTTTACACGATGTACTCTAATAGAAGTTACAGATATTTACATCAAGAACAACTATTTATAATTATTGTAGGTCAATTTGGTACTAATATTAGTAGGAGAATATTGCGAAAATTAATAGCTAATCTAGGAAATATAAGACAAAAAGTGCGCACAGCAGCACAAATAACGATTCGCCAATTAATTATGCAAAGAAATAACTCTAACATTTTGCAGGCACTGATCGAGATTTTAGAAGATAAATTAGATCACAATAATTGGGCTGAGCGAGTTTTAGCTATGGAAGTAATCTCTAATTGTAATGAACCCATAAGCACCTCGTTCAATATAAAAAATCTGTTTACAAAACTAATCCAAAATTTGGAAAGCAATGATTGGAGAATATGCGCAGCAGCAATTGCGGCGGCAAGTGCCTTACTTAAGCAAGTTATAAAAATAAATAATAGTCGATCGGTATTACAGAATGATTTAACTAGCTTGAGCATAATCAATACAATTGCGCAAGAAATAGTGAATAATTTAACTAAACATCTTTTGCATTCAAAGTATCTTATACGTAAGAAAGCCGCTCTTGCCCTAAGTGGATTCAATACAACCCTCATTACTGAGGAGCAAGCAGAACCTCTTTTAAGAGCATTGGTTGAAAATTTAAGATATAGAAATGTGACGTCACGTGTAAGAGGTAAATTATTTGATATTATGCCAAATAGCAAGGTTGTTAATTTAATACTATTTAGTTTATATGCAGTATTTTATATGTTTGTCACGGCTTTATGGCAGGGTCTTAATGTGGTGCTAGGTCAATATTTTCAACAAGATGCTTCGCTAATTATTTCAATTCAAACAATTAGTTGCTTTATTTATGTAATCTGGGCAGGGAGTAATTCTGATTTATTCTTCAGTCGACATAAGGAAAGCTGGGAAGTACAGATGGCCGTTATACAAGCCCTAGGTAATCTTGCTTCAATGGTAAATGTAGATTTAGAGAAAAAATTTGAAATAATACAAAATCTATCTAAATGTTTAGAGCATGAAAATGCAGAACTACGTCATCATACAATTGATACTCTTGGCAAAATACATGTTGCACAATTTAGTAGGCTTGATATTGGTTGTAAATTAGTTAAGTTACAAATGCTTGTCAAGTTAAAAAAGATTGTTGCAGCACAGGATAAATCAAATCACGTTTTAGAGTTAATTGCAACACTGCCATTAGAAGCTGCATTTAAAGAGTGGGCATCCTCTTTTGACATTATTACTAATTTAACAGTGGTGCCGATGTTAGTGCTAATAGCCTTATGTTCCAATGCAACAATACAAGTGGTTTACAACCAAGAAAAATCTAATTTTGGGCTAATTATCTATTCTAGCCAAGAAAATTATTATAGAACTGTAAAAAAAGATATAGAACTAGATAGGTTTCAAGCTGATATTTTAAAAGAATGGATACCAAAGCATGTAAATTTTATTCGTCAAGGTAATTGGTCAAAAGCATTTTCTTCTCCAGTAGCTCCTCTATATGATCGTTTGCGTGACAATTGCCGACGATTCTTTGCTAATCAATCACCAGAAGAGCATGAATTAACCCAAGTTGCAGTTGTAAATAATCGCAGATTTATATGCTAATTACTGAGTGTTTAGGATTCTGTCGCAAATAAATTAATCAACTATATTTCTTTTTGGTTGGAATTATATTGAGCATAAATTATGCGATTATATGTCATTGTTTGAGCAATTTTATGGATTAGCAGCATAATTACGCCCAGTAAAATTGTAATTATAGAAAAACATAACCCGTTAATTTATTTGCGACAAAACCAAAAAATTGCTGCTAATAATGTGCGGGCACAAGTAAATTTTATTAATAAATTGTTTGAACTTGCCGCATAAAAATGCATAATAATCAATATTAAACTATCTTTAGTTATGAGTTGCACTAGAACCGAAAGAAGTTACAATATTTGAATTTATCATTATATACACCTTTTTGTTACACCAGATTTTGATACGGATAGTAAGATTTTTTCGATAAGTACGTTAACTCAGAACTTAATTTTAAACTACCTGGAAGAGTGCAGTATTTGCAAGCCTTTTGATCATAATTTCGTAGGTAAATGGTGCTTCTGACCTTTGTTATACGGTAAAAACTACGGTATATTTGCAGTTATTATTGTGTTATAAGATAGAATAGATGTCTGACAAATTTATTAATTTGCGTGATTTTTTAAAAATGGCATCAAACCTAAAGCCTATTCTGATGGGTTTTAAAAGTGTAGATGGTGCCATTGGGAAATGCGATTATGATGTTCCTAGCAAAATATCAGAGCTTGCTTCCACATTCATTACTAATGATAAAAAAACCATGGATACCAATACGTTCACAAAATATTGTGACGTACTTAAATCAAGTGATAGTTAATTAAAGATTTTTATGACAAGTAAGCCACCAAGTTTTTTTATAATCAGTTAACTGGTACCGTTGCACATGTTATAGATATAACCAAAACTTACTCAGCACTGAACAATTTCTTTGCAAAAAAGTACAATTATTTCGATAAGCTGATAACAGGTTCATATTCATTAACAGGATTTACGCATATCAAATTAACTAAAAGATAATCTCAGCGTTTATTTTTTTTGTTAAGAGGGAAAAGTGCTAAAATAATTAGTAAATTTTTAAATATTTCTCATGGAACGATTGAATTCCATATAAAAAATAAAGCAGCGCTTATTGATAAAGCAATTAGTTTGGGGTTTTTAATGGTCAATTATCTATTGAGTTAGATTAATATAATAAGAGGGTTAATTATTATGACATATACCAATTGCAATTTTTCTTTTACGCAAACACTAAGTCCTTTTGGCTGGAAAAAGGATATTAACTCTCGATTTGTAGAAATCGGTTCAGAAAAAGCGGCCTTGATAGGTTTTAAAAAACCAGAATATGCAATTGGCAAAACAGATTATGAATTACCCAGTAAAATCTCAGAGCTTGCTAGTATATTTATAAAAAATGATAAAAAAACGATGGAGCAAAAAAGCACAAAAAATTTTTGTGAGGTAATGTATAATTCCCATAATGAATTAAGAATGTATTTAGTGCAAAAATCACCAAACCTTTTTCAAGGTCAATTGATTGGAACGATTGGTCATGCCCTAGACATTACCAGTATTTATGGAGAATTGAATAGCTTTTTTTTAAAAGATTTAAGGATTTTCAATAAATTAATTACGAACAGTTATACGTTAGTAAAGGATTTTAATGATCCAATCAGATTGACAGATAGGCAGTCTGAGTGTTTGTTTTTTTTACTGAGAGGAAAAAGCTCTAAAGAGATTGCATCAATATTAAATCTATCACATAAGACGGTTGAACATCATTTAAATATGGCTAAATATAAATTAAATTGCGGAACTAAAGGTGAACTTATTGATAGATCAATTAGCCTTGGTTTTTTAAATTTCATACCCATTAGTTTTTTTAACTATCAATTTTCAATAGAAATAATTTAATAAATTAGCAAGTATAATTTTTGCAAGGGGAATAATAAAGTACAGAATGATAAATATGACTGATTAATTTATTTGCAACAGAATCTGATTGTGTTTAAATTTCAGGAATTTAAAAATATCATGATGGCAACTGCCTAATCTAAATAAGCAAAGTGAAAAAATTATTTTTATCCGACTCAGTTTTAACATAACCGAATCAACTACAAAGAGTGTACCAAAGCCATTTATATTAACTAATCACATTTTAACTTCTCAATTAATATCCTAGCAGTATCACTAGCAGGAATCGTTTCCATAAAACCATTTTCTTTGGCGTAATCAATCAATTCAAATCTAGTATGACAATCTAGCTTCGTTTTTAATATTTCAATGTAATATTCAATGGTCCTCACGGAGAGTCCAGTTATCTTGGCAATTATCTTTGGGGTTTTTCCTCTTACTAAGTAAAAAAGAACTTCACTCTGTCTTTTAGAAATTTTAGTGAAGGCTTTTTGGTTACCTATACGAAATGCATCAACTTTTGGAGAGAGTTGTTTAATTAATAGTTTAATAAGTTCAGATACATCAGGATTTATGATTTCAAGAGCTCTACAAGATATCCCTAAAATTTTGCCATTTTCATCAGTTTTTTGAATTTTTGTATGCAGAAACAATGCATCATTTCCTTTGCCATCCATCATTGGAATAATTGAGCTATAGTTATTGCCGGCTAAGGCATCAAGTTCATGTCTTCGATAAGTATCTGCGTAGTTATCCCAAGGTAAATCATAATCTGTATGTCCAATAATTTTATCGAGGGACACAGCGCCAGCATATTTTAGAAAAACTTCATTACAAGTAATAATCACAGAATTAACATCTTTTTCGGCAGTTAGTCCAGTGATTCGAGTATTAAAATCCATAAACTGAGTCCTCAAATTAAAGATACCCAATATCACAGCATATAATAACATATAAAATCATGTCAATATACCGTACCTTTTCGGTATTTTCATATCTTAAGGCTATGAGCATTTGAAATTACAAGTTTGAGATGGCGCGGAAACTAGATGAAATATGGGGGCGAATAGGAATTTTTTATAGAAGTGGGCTCTCCCTGTTTTTGCGTTGCTAAAAAGCAGCCACAATTGATTAATATTGCTAAACTTAACTCCAAAGCAGTCTAATAATTTCATTCATAGAATATTCTATAATCAATGTCAGTATACTTTAAGAAGGCTTCTGATGCTTGAGATAAGCAATATTAGGCTCTAAGGACCAGTGTGTTTTTTCGTTACACTCTTTTCTAGGGGCTGTTGCAAAAATTTATTTAGCGCAATAAATTTAAAAAATTCTCTCAAAATACATCAGACTACTATTCCAAATAAACTGCAAACAAGCTGATTTTGATTAACAACATCCTTACAAATATAATGTATCTGTCCTTTTTGGATCATGCGCAAAGTTTCCATGCTATCAATTGTTTTTCTGGCAATATTAAATGTCTGGTACCACGAACGATAGCGTGATTTTAATTTAGTAAATTTACAGTCATTTTCTATACTATTATTTAAATATTTTCTGCTCTCAATTTAGTTCCTGAAGGTGCATCACCTTCCTCTTGTAATTCATTTAATAGTGGAGGAAATGCGGGACTTTTATTAACATTGATTACTCTAGCATTAGCGATATGTTTATTGCCAAGTATTTTCTTAAAAAAGTGTTTTATTACGATACTTACTTAGCATCGAATCCAACGTATTCCCCTGCTTATCCATAGCACGATAGAGATAGTGCTATTCTCCTTTTATTTTTAGGTGGGGTTAAATAGATCGAAACATTTCAGTCTCAGCGTCGGGTAGAAGGAACCACTCTGTGGTAGTTCCTTCTACCCGGCTTGCGCTCGGTAACGAGTGCGGCCTACCAGAAGTATTCAAATAAATCTAGAACAAATCAGGAGCCATTTAAGATCGTTTTTCTAAACAGCACATCCGTTTAATTATTCAGAATCATATATACGGTAATTTTACTGTATTGTAAACATAGTATTTAAAGTAAATAATAGTTTTAAATTAGCGCCACTAACTTGAGGAGTATAAAAATGCTTAGTGATATTACTAACCATAATGAGGTAGAGAACGTTGAATTTATTAATTCTAAAATACTACATGATGACTTCTCTCCAAGTGATTTAAAATTACTTTCTACTGATAAACTACATCTATTGTGTAATGAAATAAGAAATTACCTACTTAAAGTATTAAATATTTCTGGTGGACATTTTGGATCAAATTTAGGGACAGTTGAATTAACGGTAGCACTCCATTATGTTTTTGACTTACCTAAAGATAGTATAGTTTGGGATGCAGGACATCAGACATATCCGCATAAGATATTGACTGAAAGAATGAAGCAACTATCAACAATAAGAAAAAGAAATGGGCTTGCTCCCTTCCCAGCACAATATGAATCAAAATATGATGCATTTGGTGCAGGGCATACAGGTACATCAATTAGTGCCACATTAGGTATTGCTACTGCTAATTATCTCGAAAAGAATAATAATCATGCTATTGCAATCATTGGTGATGCTGCGTTAACTGGCGGCATTGCTTTTGAAGCACTATTTCATGCGGTAGATACTAAATCAAATATTATTATTATTCTAAATGACAATGATATGAGTATATCTGAGTCTGTAGGGGGATTACATCATTATTTAAAAAAATTAAATTCTCATGACAATAAAGTAGAATCTATATTTGAATCAATTGGTTATAAATACACTGGCATTTTAGATGGCCATAATATTGATTTATTAGTGCAGACATTGAAAAATGCAAAACTTTATAATGGGCCACAATTTATTCATGTAAAGACTGTAAAAGGTAAAGGATTTTCCTTAGCAGAAAAAGATATAGCTTCAAGAATTAAATATCATGCTGTTTCACCTAATTACCTTAATGCAGTTAATAAAATTAATTTAGAGAATATTACGAGAAAATTGACTTATTCTAATGTTTTTGGCAAATGGTTATGTGAAATGGCAGTTACAGAGCATAATTTAATCGGTATTACCCCCGCAATGCGAGAAGGTTCAGATCTAGTTGAATTTTCAAAAAAATATCCCGATCGTTATTTTGATGTTGCGATAGCAGAACAGCATTCTGTAACTTTTGCTGGCGGACTTGCAGCCAAAGGATGGAAGCCAGTAGTTGCAATTTATAGTACTTTTTTGCAAAGAGCATATGATCAACTAATACTTGATATATGTTTACAAAATCTTAATGTTACTTTTGCAATTGATCGTGCTGGAATAGTCGGACCTGATGGTCCCACACATGCAGGTTCCTTTGATATAACTTTTTTACGCTGTATACCCAATATAATCATTATGGCACCTTCAAATGAACTTGAATGCTCACGGATGCTAACTACTGGATTTAATTATTCTGGACCAGCAGCAATCCGTTATCCACGAGGTGAAGGAACAGGTATTACTTTAGATGAATCACGATTAGCTCCTTTACCTATTGGTAAAGCTAATATATTAAAAAAAGGTGTTAATGTGGCGATTCTTGCATATGGCTCAATGGTTGAAGTATCAAGACCTGTCGCCGAAAGTCTTAACTGTACATTAATAGATATGAGATTTATTAAACCTCTTGACGAGGAAGTTATAACAAAGATGGCCCGCACTCACAAATTCATAGTGACAGTCGAAGAAAATGCTATTCATGGTGGTGCAGGAAGCGCAATAAATGAATTTATAACGGAACAAAATATAAGTACAGTTATTTTAAATATTGGATTACCGGATAAATTTTTACCCCATGGAGAGCGAGATCAGCTCTTAGCTGAATGCGGTCTTGATTCATATGGTATTAAACAAAAAATATTGAACCTTTTGAAAGATACCCCGGATATGAAAACCAAAATGAAATATAAGGCAATAATTTTTGATTACGATGGAACAATATCTGACTCACGGGATAACATGCTCTATTGTATTCAAGAGGCATTTAAACGAAACAAGTTAGATATTCCGACTAAAGAAAAGATAACTGATGTACTTAAATTAGGGTTGATTCCCGAAGAAACATTTAAATCAATTAGCAAAAATAAATTAAGCAAGGAAACGGTCGATAATATAGTTTATATGTATAAACAACTAGAAATGGGGCTTAAAGAAAAATCAAAATTATATCCAAACACTATTAATTTGTTTAAACGGCTAGTTAAAAGAAACATACCAATAATTGTTGTAAGTAACAAAGGTGTTTCTTCAATCGAAGAGGAATTGACTTACTATAAGGTTAAATCTAATATTACTTTAATTTTTGATTGTTCGGCAACGGGTCTTAAAAAACCCAACCCAGAAATATATAATAATATAAAACCAATGTTAGATAACTTAGATGCAGGCGAAGTATTGGTTATAGGAGATACGATAACCGATGTGGCATTTGCAAATAATATTGGTGCTGATTGTTGTTTTGTTACACACGGATATGGTGTCTTGTCGCCACATCAACTTATAAAATATATTGCATCTAGTTTACATGATGTTGAACAAATACTATTCGGTGATATTACGTTTACTGAGTTTTCTGAAGAGCCAACTCCTACAGTAGCTGAGTTAAGCTGAGAATTGAAGCATCATAATATTGAAAATAGTGCATACACTACTTTAATTCGATTCTACGAAAACCGTGTCAAAACATAGAGAATGCGAATAGATAGATTTTTACATGACATTAGGAGCCAATAACTTTGAGACGGAAGATGCAAAAATTATATATAGAAACTCCACTCTTAGAATCTATTCCTTTAAGCAATTTAGTGGATATTCCTGTCTTTCTAAAAATGGAAGCGTTACAGCCCAGTGGGTCATTTAAAAACCGGGGTATTGGGCATATTTGCTCAGTTTACGCCAAAAATGGACCTAAGCAATTTATTTCTTCTTCTGGTGGAAATGGGGGGTTAGCTGTTGCATATAGTGGAAGAAAATTAGGAATACCAGTCAAAGTAATTGTTCCCAAGACAACGCCTCTTTTAATGATAAATAAAATACAGCTTGAAAAAGCAGAGGTAGTGGTAAAAGGTCAAGACTGGGATGAAGCAGATAGCTATGCAAAAAGTTTGCTTGATGAAGAGGGTAGTTTTTATATTCCCCCTTTTGATCATCCTTTAATTTGGGAAGGACATAGCACACTAATTGAAGAGGTCGCTAAAAATAGCACAAAACCTGGCGCAATCATTGTTGCAGTAGGCGGAGGTGGTTTATTATGTGGCGTCCTTGAAGGACTGCATAAAGTGGAATGGTCAGATGTTCCAGTCATTGCTGTGGAAACGCATGGTGCTGCTTCATTTGCGGCTTCAGTTCAAGCAGGAAAAGTGATGAAATTGCAAGAGATCACAACAATAGCTACTTCCATTGGCGTTAAAGAAATTTCAAAAACAGCTTTTGAATGGACGAAAAAGCATAAAATTTATTCTGAAGTTGTGACTGATCGTACAGCATTAGAATCCATCTTACACTTTGCAGATGATCATCGGATTTTAGTTGAACCTGCCTGTGGTGCAGCTTTATCGATTATTTATAATAAATTGCCTTTATTAAAGCAATTTTCTTCTATTTTAGTCGTTGTTTGTGGGGGATGCGGCGTAACCAGAGAAATGTTATCTTTTTGGCAAGAAAAAATAGGTGAAGTTAAATGAATGGTTCTGGTGCAATTTTTATCTTATCGCCTACATTTTAAACTCTCCAAGTGGTTTTCCCAAAACTGCGAGCTCTCAGGGTAGTGTCGCAAGAAATAAACCTATGATAGAATAGGTCTTTATTTGAATGAAGGAACTGCTCGTATTAAACTTCAAAGAGCGCAATTTCCAAAAAAAAATTATTTTGATGAGCATACGTTGGTATTCAGCGTACTCATTAAGTTATTGGGATATTGAAGAGATGATGGCAGAAAGAGGCTTTAATCTAGATCATTCCATATTAAATCGTTGGGTTATTAATTATTCTGAGCAACTTGAATCAGAATTTAGGAAAAAATACAAACGACAAACTGGTTCTAGTTGGCGAATGGATTAGACCTATATTAAAATAAAGGGGCAGTGGCATTATTTATATCGAGCTGTCGATAAAGCAGCTGCTTTTTCATTTTTTAATAAATCAATAGGTGCCTGTTGGTTACCTGATAAAATAACAATAGATAAAAGTGATTCTAATTTGTCAGCACTAGAAATGATTAATTATTTTTTATTACTAGTTTCTTTATCTGAATTTCAATTTTCTCAGGTAAAGATTCGACAGATAAAATACCTAAATAATATTGTTGAGAAAGACCTTAGAGAAATTAAACGTATCAAGAAACCGATGAGGTTTTAAAGCTTTTAAGAGTGCCTGTTCAACACTTGCAGGTACTGAATTACACCGGATGCTGGGTAAAGGTCAGCATAAATTATGCAATAATATGTCCTTGTTCGAGCAGTTTTACAATTTAGCAACATAATTATGCTCAATATAATTGTAATTAAAAAGAAATATGGCTGATTAATTTGTTTGCGACAGAATAACTTTGTCCAATCCGTGATATCGTTTTATCTGCCTGTTGCGATAACCGTTTGAAATCCTGCTTTATACGCATAAATGCTATATCTATCTGAAATAGCAACACCTTCATAATCATTCATCAGCTTATTGAGTACTTTTTTGCCATGTGATTTTTTTATCTTAAAATACGCGGCCGTCTTTGATGCCATTACCCAAGTCTAATTACTGATGACCGGTTTCATCCATGTTGACGGCGAGGCTTTGCTTAATTAGCGTTAATAATTCATTGACCGACTTTTCCAGCAGGTAATTAACCAGATGTTTTTTATCAAAAACTTACATTAAATTCGTATTGTAAATACACATTAAAGAGTATGAATTTTAGATAATTACAAGAGCTGTTTTATATAATTTTTTCGCGATATAACGCATAAAATCATATGCGTTTAAATAAATTAGTTGAAATGAAGGACAAACCGCTTGAATTCTATCATTAAAAGATACATTAATACCGTATATTTTCTGTATTTTTTTCTTACTATTTAAATGATAATAAAAACTGATTAATCTTAGTCGAAAAAATTTCATAAAAAAATTATTTAATTGGAGAAAAATATGAAAATAATTAATTATAAAAACCCTAAATTCATTGACCATCATGATCTACTTGTTGATTTGGTAGAGTTGCAAGTTAGAGCCATAAGTTTTTTAATTCATAAAAAAATAATTTTCAAAAAGCTTTTCTTGAAGAAAATCAGGTAAAATATCAAAAAATATTGGGGCAGGTAAAAACTTTGCTAATAAGAGAAAAATGAAACACATGTTCAGTGAAACATTTAATCCGGATTTATCAATCCATTCAAAAAGGAGATGTATTATGTATATATTAAATGAAGAAAAACTTGACGAAATACTTGAAAAAATATTACCAAAACATGAAATCATGTCATTATCAGAGATGAGCGAATTATTTGCAATAGAAGCTTTTTTATTAAGGAGAACAGAGGAATTTAAGCTTTTAGATTGGGAAAGTTGTTGCAATGAAATGAGTAAAGAAATATTGAGATTGAAAGGTCCTTATTATGACAGGCGATCTGTCATTAATGTCTTTATTACATTAAAAGCACTTGTAAATCGTGTCAAAAATGATCTTCTTTATAAGGTTAGCATTAACTTTTCGGATGTTCTCGGTAACTTACCACCCAATTTTTTATTTTTCTCTGCAAGCAAGAAGCTTAGAACTATTGAGGATAGAAAAGCATATATTAATTTACAAATTGATTATTTTGCAGCAAAATTGCAACTTACTGAAACTAATGGAAGTGCGTTAAAAGCTAAGCATAGCTCGTAATTAGCTATAATTTTGGCTTTTAATTGTGGCGCCACTCGTTACCGAGCGGCAACCCCCATAAGAACGCAGCACGCAAGTTTCCCCGCACTGCGCTCAAGTCTCTCAAAAGCAGCCGGCCAAGGCCACTCAGTTTTTCTGCTAACCTGCTGTTGAAAACCACCTTTTTGATTTTTTCTATGGTTTTATTAAAGTAAGTTAATCGATAAATAATAACAGCAACATTTGATGATTATCTCGTTGATCAAGGTAAAAATCGGTATTTCCACTACCTCTTTGTATCAATTCAAAGTACTAGTGTCGAAAAGTTTGCATTTCAGTTAACATTATCGCTTAATTAAATGGAGTTTGATAGAGACCATTCGAAAGTTGCATGGTCTAAGAATTTGATAGTGAGACAAGTAGCGTCTTAGGCATATATGGCAGCATATTTTTGATTGCGGAGTTATTAAATCTGAGTGGAACTGCAAAGCGGGACGTAAAATTTCGTAGGGAAAATATTTATTTGATTTTTTTAATAAAATTTTTAGTGTTTTCTGGCCCCGTCCGATATTTTTCGCCTTTTCTTCTCAAAATAAAATCCTTTGAAAATCAGTTGGTTATGAATTGCCACGAAAATTTACGTCCAGATTTAAAGGTCTTTATAAAGCTTCTATTTAACTGATGGAAAAATTAATTTTTTCCAAACTTAAAAACACCAGAATATTCCTTTTCAGCAGTATCAGAATCATATCCTTCTCCATCAGTATCATTATCACCACCATAAAACTCTAACAGATCATTATGTAAACTCTGACGCGGTTGAAATAGTTGTAAAATATAGTTCGCATCTGTATTTTCTTCAATCGGTTCTTGATGTAGGAAGGCAAAATATTTGCGATCTATTCTTGCTATTTTTCGTTTTAATTGTTCAAAATTTTCACCCTTCATTATTTCTTTTCCGGTAAAAACGCCATAGGGCGCATCTTGGGCGAATACATCTTTAAGGTGTAAATGGCCGTTAGCGAGCAATTTAATTGCCCTAGCTTGCGCTGTCGCCAATGGTAAGTCACGACTCTCATCTCCTGGTAACATGCGACAACTTATTTCTTTAATTAAGCAATGATAAAATATTCTATGCAAAGTATTTAAGTCATTTTGTGTTGCATTAGCGCTCATATTTTGTAATTCTTGCAAAGATAATGCTTGCCCAGTGCTAGCATATCGCATCATCCATTGCGCAATTAATTTTTCATTATTATTTTGAATATTTTCATCTCTATTGAACGTGATTTTTTGAAGATGCCGTAAAATATCTTCGTATGTTCCAATCTCATCCATAAAATAATCGCCTAGATTATTACGATGAGGATTAACACGGTGTCGGTAACGGATTTTTGTGTTATACAATGAAACACTTTCAAAATTGCTATAAGCAGGCTTTTCTGAATGCTTAGAGTCATATTCTGCTTTATACCATTTTTGATCTGTCAAAGCATATTTTGCGTGCCGACCATAGGTTGTGAGTGAAGCTTCTACCACGCTAATATTAGCAGTGATAAGTCCTCGAGCAGGGGAGGCAACGTTTCTTTTATTACAAACAGGAAATGTAAATATACTAATAGATCCGGTGATAAGCTACCAAGCTGATAATGAAATTAATAGATTTACCTACGATGATCTGCCCGACTGTATTGACTATGTCCTGTTAACACATAATCATCAAGATCATGTATCGCTAGAAACATTAATTCAATTGCGTCATAAAATTGAGACTGTAGTAGTTCCCATGAATAATAAGGGTTCTTTACTCGATCCTTCTTTAAAATTAATGTTGGAATCCTTAGGATTTAATTCGGTTGTCGAACTTAGTTCTTTTGATAAAATTGCATTAAGTGAAGGTGAGGTAATAGCTCTGCCATTTCTTGGCGAACATGCAGATCTTAATATTCGCAGTAAAAATATTTATTATTTACGCCTGCTGGATCACACATTTTTATTTGCCGCAGATGCAAATAATATAGACAGCAGCCTTTTTAAGAATATAAAAAATATGTTGAACAAATTTGATTATCTATTTATAGGAATCGAATGTAAGGGTGCACCACTTAATTGGTTATACGGGCCAATGATGCAAACAACTTTGACACGTGAGCAGAATCAATCAAGACGTTTGTCAGGTTCTGACGCAGATAAAGCATGGGAATTAGTGCAAATACTGCAACCCAAATCCGCTTATGTTTACTCTATGGGCCAAGAGCCTTGGTTAAATTATATTATGGCGCTCAACCACGATGATAAAGCCTCGCCTCAAATAATTGAGTCAGATAAATTCGTTTTAAAATGTAAAGATAGTGGAATAAATTCTGAGCGATTATATTTAATGAAGGAATGGAACTTTGGATAGCAATCGTTTCTACTGTGGAAAAATTTATATATGTTAAGATTAAAAATCGTATGAATATAAGAAAATTAACTCCTGGCGATTACGAACTAGTACGTTTCCTATTTGCTGAAACCTATCCCAATTTGCCTTTTATATTTAGTATTATTGAGGGTAAAATGCCCGGCCAAGTATGGGTAAATGATAATAAAATCCCGCAAGTATGTTTAATTATAACTGAATTTTCCTGTTGTTATATTTCAGGAAAATTAGATAGAAAAATATTTTTAGACTTTTTTAACTTAATTAGAGAGCACAAAAACATTAAATTGGTTTGTGAACCTAGTTCTCATGATGGCCAAGTGGATTTGCTCCAGTTTGCCCTTTTACCAGTTACTTGGGTGCAGTTTGAGTATGAAAATAGCTCAATTCCTGTGCCTTTCCATTCTAATACTAGTGAGTTTTCATTGATAAAAATAACTAATAAAGAACTATTTGACAAATCAATTTGGAAATCACTTATTACGGCTATTTATGGAAATTTTTCGAACTATTCTAAATACGGAGTAAGTTATATTTTATGGGATGAGGAAAATAACCAAGTGGTTAGTGAGGCACATGGGATAGCCTCTAAAAATCTTATTGAAATTGGAACTATTACTCACGAAAAATATCAAGGAAGGAAACTATCTACTATAGTCTGTAACCATTTGATTCATGCCTCTTTGAAAAAGGGTTTATCACCAATATGGGCATGTGAATACTCAAATATTGCTTCACGATCTGTAGCCAGAAACCAAGGTATGAGTAAAGAAACCGTCTTTACATTTCATACCATATCTTTGTAATAGATTCTATGATCATTTAAAGAATTGCCAAGGAAATATAGGAAAACATTATCTGACGATTGGGCTATAGCTATGTAGTAGGTGGTTTTTTAGTAGTTTCAAGCATTGTTTAATTTAACTCAAATAATATTATACGTCTTACGATTGTAAAGGCTATGTATTAATGTCCTAATTTTGCAAAATAGAAATAATGCAATAATTATTTCCCTGTAATTTTAATCATAATCAAGAGCTATTGGTGATGTAGCAAGACCATTGACGAGTTTGTAAAAAATTCCGTGTAAATGACTCTTGGTTACAGAGATATTCTATATCTGAATTTTATTAAAAATCTATTTAAAAGCCTCGTTCCAGTTCCACTCTAGGTGTTAACTAACAGCATTAAATGTGATTAAAAGAATTTAGCTTGTCAACTATTAACTTGCTTCCCACTCTATTACTATTTCTTCCTTAAACCTTTATACTGTTGCAGCAGTTCATCATTTGCTAGTGGTACGAATGGTGAAGTCGCAAGAGCTTTGACAAGTGTATAGAAAATTTCGCAGGCATTATTACTATCTTGTAAAATTATTGAGTCGGAAAACCCAAGAATTTTAAATTCCTCATTACAAATTAAGGACATTAATTGTGACAACATATTTTGTAATTTTGATTCATGTTTAAGATCAGGGATAGTACGTAATGATTTGCCATTGCTGTAATAATAACCAAAAGTTATTGCGGCTTCAGGCGGGGACTTAAATAAACGCATTTCCACATCAATACCTTTTTGTAGGATTTTTCTACAACTTAGATCAAGCACCAGATCTTGATCGACAGCAGTGGTGACCTCATGAGATGCTGGTTTAACAATAATCAATGTTTTCAAATGTGGGTATTTTGTGAATACATCTACCAATTTATCCACGTTTAAGTCCTTAAAATCAATTTTTATTTGCTTAGTCCGATAAATTTCATTTGCTACCACAAGATTCGAAACACTAGATGCTTTATTACTTGATAAAATATCTGGCAATGACTCTACTAATTTTCTAAACTCATCTAAAAATGGTGCCATTTGTTCAGCAATCATATGAGATAATTGCTCAGAGTTCAAAGAACTTGCTGCAGATTGTTGTTGCTGTTGCTGAATGGCATCTCGAATTGCTGTTAACTCCTGCATAAGTATCTGTTGTTGTCCAATTAAAATACTATTTATCATGGTTTGTAATTGTTGGGGAAGATCAGTAACTGCTGCCTGCAAAGCAGAAACTTTTTGTTGTATATCCTGTGCATGGGCAGAAAAGAGTTTAGTAAGCCCTTCACAAGAAGCAGATTTATCAGTTGGAGCCGCAGCTGATTTTGGCTCATGTTGTGTTTGTTGCTTATCCTGTGCTTGAGTTTGTGCTTGCCTGCCCGGTAACAAAATTGTAGTTTTACTCGGTAAAATAGTCGCGTTAACTATATCATATCCATCCAGAAACAAAGTTAATCGCTGAAGGACTGCAATGATATTAGAAGGAATTGCCTTATTTTTAGGAGGAGAATCAAGAGCAGACGATTGCATTGAAAAACCTTCCGAATTAACATATAGTGGAAAATGTCTATTAATCGTGCACAATACAAATTCATCGAAAGTAATTTCAGAGTCACTACCCAGTAGTGCTGGGGTACATAAGTTTACCAAATGTGACAATATAGCAATAATTCTAGACCTTAGATCTTGAAATCCCTGAAATTTCAACAAATCGTTTAAAGCGATTTCTGTAAACTTGGCTGATCCATACTGTCTACCTGATTTTGTTTCGACTGCCAGATTAGCCAATAAAAAGCGCGTATTGTAAAAAAATGCTTCAACAATTTCCATACTAAACAATGAAGGATTATCTCGATCCTTTAACAATCGGGCCATAAGGAAATTTCCCAAATCGCTATTGGGATGAGGATAGCTGCCTATAAGACTCTTTACAGTACTTCGTAAATTTTTAAGCCATGAATCTCTAACCTCTCCTGTTAGGCTTGCAACCACATCGATAACCTGATAAATATTAGTAATTGCGGTTACTATTAATTGCTGGTTTTCAAAAACGAAACGTTTGAACTGTGTGCCGAGATTATCACTATAAACCGTAGGAAAAAATAATAAGCTAATTAGATATTGCAGAAGTTGCGGTGCACTTCTTACAACATCAAACAATCTCTCAACAATTACTTTTTTCACATAAACGTCGGAAGTTGAAAAGAAAAGACGCTTTAATTCATCTGCAGATTTTTGGGGATCTTGTTCAAAAATTACAGCACTTACGCCGGCAAGATCTTTAATTTCTTGATTAGTGTCCATTGACATTTTAGCTAATAGAATTTTTAGCTGTTCAATAACAGTTCGTGACAGACTCTCGGAGCCATGCACACAAAGATTAGTTATTAATCTGCCAACGCCTATTTTTACTAGATCTGACCCTGCATCATAAAAACCCTCTATTTTCTTAAGAAAATCCAGGGTTATTAATGGTAGGTGCAATACTACTAAAGTAGAAACACAGGAAAATATCGATCGCTTGCCAGCATCATCCTTTTTATTCAATGTTGTAAGAAGTTCGTTAAGCAAATAATCGCCTTTGTTTATTGCATAATTAGTATTCGCTTTTAATAGGCTTATTAAAGATTGGCAATAAGCATCAATATTGCCATCATCGTTTATATTTTCTAGCAATTGCGTCACTAATTGTTCAATCATTACTGGAGCAAGCGGAGAAGCAACAAAAGTTGGTAATATATCTATAATCCTAGTAACATTAGTGCTTTTTAGTTTTATATGTCTTGCTAAAAAATAGTGTAGTAATTCATTAGTTAAACCTAAATTTAGAAAAATAGGTTTTGATATATCGCTAATCGCATTATGTGACTCAATGATAATAAGCAATGCATCAACTAGATCATTAATGTTAACTTGGTTAAAATTACGCAAAGCTTTTACTTCTAAAAGAAGTAAAACTGTATAAACATATTGCTGCTCTAGCGAATAAGTTGGAGATTGTCGCCATATGAATAGTATCTTGGGCAGTACGACATCCCATTGTCCTTGATGACATAGTGCCATGATAGCTGCTAATGCAAGTTTCCCATCTCGATGTTGATAATCTACGATATTGGCGTTTGTTGTATCAATCAATGTATCAAGTATTGCAATTATCTGTTGGCGTGGTCTCAATAAGTTGCTACAGAATCTAATGAGAAAAAATCCTGATTTACTCGCAATATCGGGTAAAGATGTTAACTTTACTATCAACATATCTTGAAATAATTGATGGCAAACTATATTAATACTGAGCTCAAAAGCAGTTCTTAGATCATCAGGGTAATCTTCATTCTGTAGTAATAAAATATTAAACCATCCTGCTGCGGCTTTGATAATAGCGGGCTTTTGAACGATCTCACAAAGATTGCTTTCATCCAGACAACGCATCAACATCATATGGTGAGAAACACCCAATACATCTTGTTGCGTCACAGTTAATAATGCATCAAAAAAGGCTTGCAGATAATCATCTCCACCCATTTGCGCCAATAACCCTGCTACAAAACTCCAAACCCAACGAAAATGTTTATGCTTGATGGTTAACTCTTTTGCTTGCTGTGGATCTGTCAGCCACATCTGTGCCATATGCTGTGCCGCTAAATAGTACTGCATGGTTGGATGTGAAAAATAATACGCAACCCCTTTGTTTTCATTTAAATGAACTCGTAAATACCCAATAGCTACTAGCTTTTCTAGTAATTCAGTATATTCTTTATTGTCGCCCATTAATTGCTGGCAATTACTATTATCAAAATAAACCAAGTCATTTAATAATGTATTCCAGGCTAATGTTTTGATAAAGCTAGGCAAAACCAACAGAGCTGGTGATGGCTTTTCTAGAGAATGGGCAACATGTTGTTGCTGGCTATCGTTATCTACCATGTATCGTTGTAACATGGCGTTGGTAATATATTGATACAATTGAGTGGCAGTAAATGTTGATATATCTTGTACCTGAGAATCCCAAAAATGACCTCTTACTAAAGTGCCGCGATGTTTATTTCGATATTCAATAATTACGGCATTTACATTTGATGGTTCGGAACTATAGCCATCCAGCGCTAGGAAAAATTCATCTACTAATTCCGCTTGTTGTTGCTCATGGTAGGCACGTAACGAGGCTAGAGCTTTTTCGCGTTGTCGATAAGGGTTAAATGTCAATGGTAATCCGGTAAAATTCTTACCTCTCTTCACTACCCCATCAATCATATATAATAATTTTGGACCTGTTTGGTTATCGCTAGCTGTTAATGCCGCATCAAAAAATGTCACATTTTCTTCTGGTTGAAGTTGAACGTCTTTTGCCAGTTTTATTGTTAATGCGGAAATCTTTCCGGGATAAAATCCAATAAAATATAAATTCCCCTTTGAAGCATCTGCAGATTTTTCCCAATAAATGGCACCATAGCGTTGATCAGAAAAATTAATCACTAATACAAATGAAGTTTCTAATCGTTTGGCCAAATTAAAATTATCTGTTAACGATTTTTCTAATTGTTTATTAATGTTAACCGTCAACGTCGTGACATCATCTGTTGCCATTGTGACGGTAACAAATCGATAAAATAGCACACCTTGTTGATTTGCCCAATCAGATAATAAGATTTGTATATCATGTGCTGTGTATTGGTATTGTCGTTCTGTGCGATTTAAACTGTGAAATGCAGTTAGTGGAAGATCATGATATTCTGCAAAGTTCACCAGGGCATCTTGTACCTGTGTTATTAATGGTAATCTATTACTGGTTTTTAGATCACCACTATTGATCATAATAAATTGCTGCAAGGTTTCAGTTACATCAGTTGACCATTTTTGTTCGAACTGATCAGTGTAAGGTACTAAGCTTCTTATAAGTATGGGACCCTGTCCATTAGTATCTCCTGTAGCTGTTACTTGTTCTTGACGATAACTTCTAGCAAATGCGGTCATAAAAATCTCATACAGATTAACATCAAGCTGATTAATATCTAGCATCCTGGCTAGATGCTCTTCTGAAGTAACACCATCCATAAGTTGTAGCATATTCATCTTTTGAAAAATAGCTACGCAATTTAACCCATATACTCTACTTATTAATGGCTTTAGCTGCAGTTCAAAGGTAGATCGTGCAATAGCTGATTGTAGATATAACCATTTTTGTTCATTAATATATGCGCTAATCATATATACTAATATTTCAATAAGGCGCAAATAGTAAGTATTGCCATCTTTTTGATATCGCGCATCATTATTGGATGAATAACCCGTGAGTTCAGGAAAAAGAGAGTACAGCGGTCTTTTAGACCAATTCATACTATTAAAATTAGCTACGATTCTTTTTACAAAATCATCAATAGGTGAAGTATAAAACTCTAGAATTCGTGGTAATTCCCTATTGTTTCCAGAAGAGTCTAGAATGATCGAGCGATATTCATAAAATGTATACTCAGTATTAAATGGATTACTAAAGGTCAATGTGACTTGCTGTCTTTCAACCTTTATTTTTGTACTGTTAAAATTTGGATTTTGTTTACTTCTATGTCCTGCAAATCCAGAGTGAGTTAAAAGAAATCCATTATTGATATGCTGACCATCTATTACACTAGATGAAAAAGCATCTCTTTTTATCCGTAAAAGTCCTATTCTTTCAGCCAATTCGATGGGATCATAACTTGTCATTGGCAATCCATAAACATGCGTATTAATAGTAGTGTCTCTAAAAAAATAATGAAATTTATTAGCATTAGGATCAACATCACAACCATCAATATCAAATAACTGACTTGGCAAATCAGGAAATACTGCTGTGCTAGCTGTGCGCTTGCCAATCATTGTCATTTCAGGCATCTGATAACCTAGAAATGTGCCTTCAGTACCATGTTGCTTTAAAACAGGTATGTCATAAACAAATCTGGCAACTTGATCATTAATTTCAACCAGTTGTTCATCTAATCTCTTTTGTATCTGATCAATAAACCAGCCATTAGCATTCATGATATGGAATATTTGATTTATGGTAAGACCTAATTGCAGTATTTCACTTAGCATCTCAGTGTGCTTTCTTGTGTTGTACTCAGGAAATGCCTGGCGTGCTTGTAAGAAAGCAAGAGCCGCTTTTCGCCATTCTAGGAAATTAGGGACAACTAGGGGTAATTCTTCAATTTTTTCATCAAGTTTGATAATAACTTGCGGTAATAAACCAAAGATCATATCTAATTGGCTATGTGCTTGTAGCTGATCATATAAGGCTTCTTTACCGAGCGAACGTTTACTATATCCGGATAATGCTGGAGTTAAGGTCGATCGTGTAGCATGCACATATATTTCTGTTAAATATTCATCATATTTAACAGTCGTATTGGTTGCAGTTGGCTCTGCTAACAATAATTGCATTTTTGTATTAGTTGTTACCAATTGATTAGTTGTTTTTTGATATTCATTTTCTACATAGGTATCCCTAAAATTAGAGACAACAACTAATATTTCATCAAGTTTTTGTAAGGTTTGGCGCTTAAATGATTGTAACTCGTTAGCAATTTCACTCAACTTGCCCAACATTTCTAAGTGATTTTTATTAATGTTTAATTTTAAATCGGATAATTGATTATAAATATCGTGAATGGCTTTACGAATCAACTGTAACTCTCTAAAAATAATTTCATCCTGCGTAGGCCCACTCATATAATGTTGAGCAATAACGCTTAATTCACTACCAATTGTCCATATTAATGTTGGAACGGATATACTTGCTGCCGCACCTTTCATCGCAGCAAATGCTGCTTTGGATATTACTGCGCCAATGGCAATACCCGCCGTCGCTGTCACTTGCCAATCGTTAGCCAGTTTTGGCTTTCCAAAGACTCTCATGATACCAGCAGAAATTTTAACTCCCCATTTTAAATAATCGGCCGTGTTATCGACGGTTTCAAATATTGAACTTAAAGCATCTTTTGTACTAGTTGTATCAGTTGAAGCTGCGGCAAATGTTTGTTGTAAATCATCTAGAACACGTAAATTTCCTTGTTGTAACTTTGCAACACTTTGTTGTAGCACGATATTTCTTGCACTTGCTTGTGTGGTATTTGTTGTGTAAAGCTGCATTAATGGTTTCACCATATGAGGGGGAACTGCATTGCTTAATGTGGTTTCATCGACAATAGGTTCAGCAAAAAATAAACTAAAAAAGGGATCTCTATCTTTAAGCTTTCTAACCACCAACGCAAGTGTAGGATCAGTTTGTGAATCACTAATTAACCCAGCAATCAATTGTTGTGACCTAAAGTAGTCATTAGTGCTACTTGGCGTTGAATGACACCAACCTTGTAACATCTCCATTGCTTCATAAGGACTTTTTGCAGAGATAAAATTATCAACTTGCCGTTTAGCCTGTTGTTGAGACCAAATTTGCCACTCATCATGACTTGCAGGTGAATCCTGTAATTGAAATGCACGTTCAATAATAATATCGTCAGTGCTAGTGGCATCTGCTCTCTTCAAAGATGGGATACGAACGAAGACTGTAACTAATTGTTCAAGTTTTTGCGATGTTTCTGGTTGTAGTTGCATGGCTGATAAAAAATTAGATGCTTGGATATTTGCAATTAACTTTTGACCCACCTGATTTACCGACTGTGGCGCTTCATGTTCGAAATACGTCAGACCTTGTCTTAACGCTTCGTCGATTGATGGTTGAATCGCAACATCTAATTGATGGGACGTAACGGAATTCCAATAGAGATATTGAGCAGCCATATTGGCGGCAGGTGCTAATGGATTCACGTTTATTAAGCCAAGCGAAGAAATGCTTGTTATATACGCTTGTCTTCTTTGATCCAGTACTTGATTAGTTGGCAACCGTGTTGTTATACCAATTCGGGTACCATGGGTATTAACAAAATTAGGTTCATAACCAATATAATTAGCGCATGGATAAGATTGTAAATCATGAAGATGCTTTTGAAATTCTGCAGCAACATCATTCATCCAAGGTTTGTCATTATTGATTAATAATTCTATAATACCCGGCGAGTCAAATGTGCAAGCATGATCATGACTATATTCTACGCAAAATAATTGGGAATGCGAGCCCCCAGCAGAGTGGCCGACGTGCATAATCGGAGTGTTATCATCACCATACCCTCTTTTCTTTAATTCATCTTTGACTTGAGCATAAAACCTTTCAGCTTTTAAATGAGCAGATGGTAGTTTGCTGAATGCTAACTCTGCTAAGCGAATATAATGACCAAATTGCCCTAAATCTGTGCCACCATGACCAATAATGATTTCACCGGAGGTGTCATTTCTGTAAGCAATTCCATTATAGTCATCTCCACTGTAGGTTTTAAAAATAGTCCAACCAGGGGGTGCAGTAGTTGCGCCTCTTTCATAAGCATGTTTGCTGATGAGTGAATATTCATTAATTTGTTCTATGGTATATTTTGGCATAATTTAAATCCTTTTAAATGAATCAATACTAGCTAAGTGACAAAGAGTTACACAATAATAATATTCATGGTTACATAAGCCTATTATGTTTTATCATATGAATGGGTGAAACCGCAAATCGCGATGAAAATAGGGCTATCGTGCTCAAGAGCGAAAAAATCAAGGCCAACCATATATTTTAAATGGCGATAGTCTGTACTATCAGTATTATGTTGAGCAAAGTTATGTATTAAATGCTCGGACAATTGAATACTCCTAAGAGACCATGTAAATTACAAAGAGGATTGATAATTATCAGTGTAATTTAAATTTTTTTATCTGCCAATAAGCACTATATAACTAATAATATGATTGGATTGATTCAAAATATGGATGACTTAAAAATGAAGCTTGCCTTACCATTTTTCTCTCCTGATACTGAAGGCAAAGAACGAATTAAACGATTTTCTTTTAAGCTTAACGAAAGGATTTTTCAAAGAGTAAATATTCCAGGAAATCTAGAAACTAGTGATTATAGGCGGGCAGTAGCTATTGCAAATTTGTTGAGAGAAGGCGAAATTTTACCCTTGCACATAGAAATTAAAAACCGTACTTTAACGGTAACAACTAAAAGAATTATAGACTATTACCTGAATAACAAGGGAAATATGTTTTTCATGTTGGCTACGGAGGATTTTGATCCTAGGACCCCTTATGAAGCTAGACATGCAGAAGAATTTTTAACAAATATAGCTGAATATGCTAGAAATTTGGCCCGAATTCAGCCAAAGGAAATGTATACTTCTATTGCGGGGAAAAAACGTCCATGTATAGGATGTTCTGGAAGGATGGAAGGGAAAATAGATAATTTTGGCCGGTATCCTGGACGGTTTTGGAGTCATACTATTGAATATCAATCAGATTCTGCCTCCCTTAATGCCTTAACAAATCTTATTACGAAGCCGTCTTATATAACAGCTTGCCGGAATGGAACATTGGTAACAGACTATGACAGTGGTTCGGATTCCGAGGGTGAAGTGGTCACAGAAAAGAAACACCTCTAAATAAGTTAATGTTAAAATCAAAAATTTGAATTTGTTTTAATTCGTTTTTATAGTAATGATTATGTGTTAACTGTAAAAATATTAATTAGCAAATGTCTTTTAACATATATCTGTACCAGTTGGTGTAAGCGATGAGAATTTACGCCGTTTCTGACATCGTTTACATGTAATCGATAGAGCGCCTTGTTTGTAGATATTATAGTCGCTTGACAAATTATGTCATATTTGACATAATCATATCTATGAAGACAATCACCTGGCTAGGATCCAGCTATAAGGACTTAATGACATTCCCTAAACTGGCACGCCAGGGTGCAGGTTATCAACTCAATAACATCCAAACTGGCCTCGATCCTGATGATTGGAAGCCCATGGCAACGGTTGGGCAGGGTGTTAAAGAGATACGCTTGCATTATGAAAATGAATATAGAGTACTTTATGTTGCTAAGTTTGAGGAAACAGTTTACGTCTTACATGCTTTTGTGAAGAAAAGCCAGCAAACGGCGCAAGCTGATATAGCATTAGCAAAACAGCGGTATTTACAAATGATAAAAGAGCGAGGTAAGAAATAATGGAAAAACATATTACGAAGGGTAATGTATTTGATGATTTAAAGTTTAGTAAAGAAGAAGCTGAAAATCTTAAAGCTAGAGCTTTTTTGATGATGGCGATTAAAAAGTACATTCATGATCATGATCTCACTCAGATGCAAGCAGCGAAAGCATTTGATGTTGATCAAGCACGGATAAGTAAATTACTTTCTGGACGTATTGATTTGTTTACAGTAGATAAGCTGATTAACATGCTGGCCAGTGTTAATGTACATGTAAAGCTTAAGATTGCTGCGTAGAAACGTTTAGAACAAGAAATATGTAGCAAAAGTATTAAGATCTATATGGAAAAAGGCATAAAAAATAAGGCAAATCTATGAATGAAATTGAGGATGAAATATTATCCCCACCTGAAACTAGTGCAGCAGGGAAAATAGCAAGAGGAGCGCTGCAATTGGCAGGATGTTGCATTCCTGTCGTAGGAGGCGTCTTCTCAATAATTGCAAGCGCATGGTCTGAAAAGGAACAAGAGCGTATTAACTCATTTTTTGATAATTGGGTAAGAATGTTACAGGATGAGATTAAAGAAAAAGAAGCTACATTAATCGAAATACTCGCACGCCTTGATTTGCAAGATGAAAAAATTGCAAATCGTGTAGAAAGTAAGGAGTATCAATCGCTTATAAAAAAAACTTTTAGAGAGTGGTCTGGAGCAGAAAGTGAAGAAAAAAGAAAACTAATAAGAAATATTTTATCAAATGCTGCAGCTTGTAATATTTCAAGTGATGATGTAGTCCGTCTTTTTATAGACTGGATTAATCAATACTCTGAGCTTCATTTTCAAGTAATTGGTGCAATATATAATGCCAATGGTATAAGTCGAGGGGAAATCTGGAAAAAATTAAATAAGTCTCCAGTACGTGAAGATTCAGCTGAGGCTGATCTTTATAAATTGATTTTTAGAGATTTAAGTACAGGCGGAATAATTAGACAGCATAGGGAAATAAATTATGATGGATCTTTTAAGAAAAAATCAATCTTAAAGCAAAGAAACGCTGGACAACATCAAGTTACTTCTGCTTTTGATGAAGAGGATTTGTATGAGTTAACGGCATTAGGACAGCAATTTATCCATTACGCTATGACAGAGCTTGCATCAAGAATAGAATATAAGGATCCATTAGAGACTACAAATTCAAACATCACATAATGTGATTATTTGGTCACTTCTAACTTTTTTATATTTTGTAAATAACTTGCGTATAAGTGATATATTATGAAAAAAATGAAAAAAAATAGTCTATGTATAAAAGTGTATTGTTGGGATCTGGCTTTTCTTATGACTTAGGAATGCCTTTAGCAAGTGAATTAACAGAGATTTTTTTAGGAATTTTTACTAAAGAAAAAGCCATGATTTTTGCGGAAAAATTATCAAGAAATATACCATATAGTCATGATCGGCGTATAAACAACCAAGCAATTTTTGCAGGGATGAATCTTCTTTTAGAGTACAAATCTAGTGGGGAAAAGAATTATGAAGAATTTTTATCAGAATTGCAGAAGCTTGGCAAGACCCAGTCAGATAAGGATTCATATCATTTGAAGCATGCGTATGCCTAAACATATGCCAGGTAAAATGAACTTGAGAACGACGGATAAGGTATGTTTTAAGCTTGTTCACATAATTAAAAGAAAGGGCACGACCAATGATCCCATATTTTATATTACAAAAAATAAATTTGGAGCCTGTTTCAAATGCGCTGCTATATTCTTCACTTGTTAAATAATCTTCGTACATGTTAATTAAATAATCATGCACATGTATTCCTCTAGTGCGTTTCGATTTGGCTCTAGCGCCATTTTCGTTGTCATCTCTAGGTATGATCCATATGACCTTATTTTTGAGATCAATGTCTGTGTGCTGTAATCCTAGTGCTTCTCCAATACGCACACCTGTATTGTAGAGTAGTGCAATTAAGAATGCATCTTGCATCAATGTGCAGTTTTGGATTAACGTAAGTACTGCTTCTGGCAATAGACGCTTTTCAGTGATCTTCTTTTACGCTAATGCTATATCTCCGCTTAAATATTTTTCTTTCCTTCGAATATGCTGGCGCAAATTTATATGTTCAAGAAATGGTTTGTATGCAGCATTGCCTTCATAGTATTTATTCTTATTTTTTTGCATGAAGTTGAAGTGATTACAATTAGTTAAGTAGCTGTAAAAGCATTTAGTAGCAATAATGATTTGATTTTTCAAAGATGCTGATAGCTTTAGCGGTGAATCTTGTGACAGTGCAATTACATTAGAAGTAAAAGCTTCTTTGTTGCTGGTCCAGGGTGCCCATCTTAAGAAATAGTCAAAATCAGCTATGGTGATGTCAGCAAATGTTTTATTCTTAGACTGAAGATAATTACCAAGCCTTACAACGTGCCTTACATAAGCCTTTATTGAATTTGGAGAAGCATTCGTTTCCTCAAGATGGATTATCCAGTCTTGTAGATCTCCAATGATGTAGCCATCATTGTCTAAAATTGTCCATGAACAACAATTATTGGGTAATCTAACCTTAGCGCTTTTCAAAGTTACCAGTCCTTACGATTACAAGGTAAGGATATTGGCCCGGTTCCTAATGAATGATACAGTAAACTCTTAACTGTTTACATGGATTACATTATAGTATGTGGTGCGTGTATTTAACATAAGATAGATTATACGAACCAAATAAAATATAGTTTTTTAACTAACTATTTTGCACTGCTAAAATACTTGCTAAATTATTATAAGCGGTTAGCTTAACTTCTTTTTCTTAGAAATGGCTAGTTACGATAACTAGCCTGGGCATCTGGGCCATACCAATATTGGCATCTAAGACCTCTTCTCAAGAGCTGATCTTCTGTCCCAGCATCTAAGCCGACTTTTAAGAGCTGGCTAATAATATACTAAAGAAGTCTCTTCCAGAAATATAAAAAATCGGATAGAAATCTCTAACCGAATAATTCACTATGTGAGCCAAGCCGCGCTAGCCGTAAGGTGTTAGCATCTGCTTTCCTATAAATTAACAACAAATCTGGCTTAATATGGCATTCCCGATAGTTTGAACAATCACCACTTAATGCATGGTCACGATTACTCGCTGGTAAGGCTTCATCAACTAGCAATAATGTTACAACAGCGGACACAAGCAACTCCACGTCTTTGCTATGGCGTGGAAGTTGCCTTTACCCGCTTATAGTCTCTTTTAAACGCTGACGATCGCTCAATCTTCCTCATTTAAATCCGCCATCAATGCGTCAACACTTTTGAAGCTCTGTCCCTTACCTGCTTCAAGCTCAGTGATGGCTTTGCGGGTAGTTGAATTTGGTACCTTTACCTCAAAAGGTAAACGATGCTCATCCGCTATGCGCAACATTAGCAAACGGATAGCGTCCGAAATGGACAAGCCCATTGCTTCCAGCGCAGCAGCGGCACGTTCTTTAGTGGCTGTGTCAATCCGAGCGCGAACGTAAGTATCAGCGGTGGCCATGGTGATTCTCCTTGAAATAGTCCCTATAAGTACATTGTAGTCTTATTGTGACTACATATCAAAACTAGTGTCTTCTTAGGGTACACATATGGATAAAAGGTTGGTAGGGAGCATTCCATTATTTCTTCAAAAGTGTGAGGTCTTAGACTTTTATAAGTCGGCACTATCTCACCTTCTTGATTCAATGAAAGTGGGGGCAGCATATAATTTTTTATTAAAGCGTATTAAATAAAATATCATGAGAGCATAAAAAATTATATGCTGCCCCCATATATGGTTTCGCTGATTTTATCTGCTCTGCTTTGCCCAAACGAAATGGACTTGCTGTAACTTTTTTCTTTAGATTATAATGTAGAACTACAGGAGATCCTTGAGTATTATTAGTAGACAAAGTGTTTACAGTTATTTCTGCAATACTCGCCTCTAATGAAATCCCCCTATTTTTTTGATTTTGTGATATGGAAATAGGGTGTAGATGAGTTAATTGCTTATATTCTTCTTTGTTGGTAGGTTTTCTATTCATTTCTTCATGATTTAATATTAACCGGTGTGTTTTCAATAAGGTAGCCAGTTAAAAATCAGTTCGAGTAAAATTTAATTTTTTTAAACCCATTTCCTGTATGTTGTTAGCCAAGTCCTCAGCAAGGATTAGGGAGTGCCTCAAAAATGATATTGACGGTTTGAGGGGTGAGACCCCCTTTCTTAATTCAAGTCAACAGTTAGGGTTTTTTATTTAATATTTCTAACAAATTAATTTTAATAATCGATAGCTATTTTTAGGCGCTACCAGCTTATTTTTAACATCAATATTAAAATATTTGTATTGTGGCCATCATATATTTCTATCATTAAAATTACTATTGACAGACAGCTAAGTATTAAGATAAATCTTAAGAGCGGTAATTATTTTTGGATGGAAGGAATAACTAAGGGTATTGTGAATTTTAATGAGGAGGCTCAATCTTCCATTGTAAGAAGGCATACTTCTGATTATAGTGTGGTGATTGCGATTGCGCTGGAAATTGTTTCGATTGCTCTTCAGAGTGGCAAGCAGGCCATGATCACACTGCTCTCTTTATGCCTCTTGATAAAGATACGAGTCTTAATTATAGAGCTCAATGTCTAAATCAAGAAATAGCGCTCAATCCCAATAATGTGCCGTTGTTGCACCAACGAGCACTTATCCTAGAGGCGCTTGGACAATTTAAAAAAGCTTTAGCTGATTATACTCTTTTGTTATCACTAGAAAAGCATGCTTCCGAAAGCTTATTACTGAAATGCGCAGGTATTCATGATAAATTAGAAGATTACAAAGCAGCTTTACACGATTATAATGTAATAATAAAAATCAACTCGAATAACTCAATGGCTCTATTGGGTAGAAGTGACTCACTAACTAAGTTAGGGGAGTTTAACTTGGCAGCTCAAGATCTGGAAAGTATAATTAATAGCGGCAAAGCTTCATCTTATGTGATGGATAAATATACTCAATTGCTATCCCAGCTTAACCCCGCTAGTAAAAGCAAATGTACTATGGGATAGAAATATTATTTGCCATTATCTTTATCCAGATTGTTTATTTATAAAAACTACAAAGGATCGTTATGAACGTTAAAGAAGATCCTGTAAAACTTAATAGTAATGATTATATTTTCACTTCAACAAAAGCTGCAAGGTTTAAATTGGATGACGGATGGGTTTTCTATGCTCCTGATTTTTACGGAATGCCAATTGTTGGAGGCACTCTAATAAATCAAATTTTTGAATCGTTTCAAGGAGGCAGTATATCCCAACACGTCCTTGACTTACTTACCAACTTAATGGGTTATAAATATGCAGAGGTCGTAGATTGCATTAATTTTTTACTGGATAAAGGTATATTAAAATCAAATAATGATGCAGGGAGATATAAGTCAACAAATTATCAATCAGCAGAAAATGTAGAAGTATGGCTGCATATAAATAACTCCTGCAATTTAAAATGTGATTATTGTTTTGTTGATAAAGATAAGAGTTTTATGACCGATGAGGTTATGGCTCGGACAATAGAAAATTTATCTACTACAGCAAAAACTCGCAACTTAAAACAGTTGACTATAAAATTTGCTGGGGGTGAGCCAACTTTGGTTTTAGATAAAATGGAGTCATTTTATGAACAGCTTAGCGATAAACTTGCTGATTCCGAAACAAAATTAAATGTCGGCATACTGAGTAATGGTACCGTTTTATCTGATCAGTTAATTCGTTTTATAAAGAAGAATAATGCTGGTATTAGTATATCGCTAGATGGGTATGGTGAAGAAGGACACGATATATATAGAACTTTCAAAAATAATCCTAACAGAGGCAGTTGGAATCTAATTTATAAAAATATTAATCAACTATTATCACATGGCATTAAACCATACATTCTGGCAACAATTAGTGAGGAATCATGTAAAACATTAACCAGTTTGGTCCAATGGATTATGCAAAATAATCTCAGCACTCGCCTTGGTATAGTCAGGACACCAACAATTCTTAGAGAAAATGCTTCTCAGGCTAAAGAACAAGCATATGAAAGTCTTTGTCAAACAATGATAGAAGCATTTGAACAAGTTTTCATTGAGCTTGAAAAACCAACATATCCTTTTAATATTGTAAGGAAAATTGGTATTTGTGAACTCCATTTTGAACGACCCTCATTTACTACCTGTTGTGGCATAGGTAACAATCATATTGTGATCAATGAGAATGGGTTCCTTGCTAATTGCCCTATGACTTTAAAGGAAACATTAGTTTCGCCTGGAAAAGATCTTCTTTTATCTACCAGAAAAACATTTCCAATTTCTCCAGAAATAAGGAATTCTGAAAGCAAAAAGAATTGCTTAGATTGTAATTGGTTCCCAGTCTGTGTCAGTGGTTGTCCCATTAATAATAGTCGAAATACAGGAAATCTATTTAGTATATCACCATTGCATGAGTTTTATGATTATGTGATCCCACGGTTTATAAAATTCTATGGACAGAAACTATTACAACATGCCAAGATAAATAATATAACAAACTATCATGTTCTCAATTATTAAATTGTACTTTTAACACTACAATGTTCTTTTTTATTTACAATAGCATCAAGCAATTTTTTTCGTTTTTCCAGAGCATAATCAAGGCCTCCTTCAAGGGTTAATATTTTTTCTATGTCTTGTAGTGCAGGATTATACTGCCGTAATTTAAATAACAAATCGCTCCTACCAAACAATGCAAGAATGTTAGAGGAATTATGCTCAAGTATTATATCATAATCTCTTAAGGCCGCCTCATGGTCTCCTAATTTATCGTGTGCTTTAGCTCTTTTTAGTAATAAAATTGCAGAGTGTTGATCTTGTAACTTCAATAGTAAACTATAGTCAGCTAATGTGCTGGCGTATTGCCCCTGAGTCTCAAGGATTGCTATCCTCAGATTTAGTAATGCAACATTATTAGGATCAACCTCTAATTGCCTATTTATATGCACTAATTGACTCTTAGTGAATTTCGTAGCAATATCTGTGTAAAGAACTAACGATTTAGTTGGCGGTATTTGAGACCCATCTTCGTTAATACAATCCCGACAATCAGCAGCGCATTCACAATCGGTACTGCAATCACACTCATTCGTTTTGTGATTATTATCACATCCACTTTCATCACGAAAGTCATAGATTGTCTTACTCATTACGTCCTCCAATGATGATATTCATGTGAAACACAATCCTCTATGGCTATTTGCATACATATTTTACTGATCTGTATTTTACTTCTTGCTTCATCATTTTTTCTATGTGTTTTAATAGTCTATTTAGAAGTTTTTTGTTTTTACTATATCCACCCTCTACAGAGCTATAAAAGCTTCCAGCTTTTAGTGCATAGCCATGGGCAACTTTGTAGTCCTCTTTCATAAAATAAACTTGAGCCAAAGTCTGTTGGGTAAGTACCGTGGACACATTAAATTCGTAACCTAAAGAACTTTTATGCAGCTCTATTGCACTACCTAGATATCCAATTGCATCTCCATACAGACCTTCCTGAAAACTGACCATTCCTAAATACCTTAGTGTAATTGCCAAACCTTGCTGACTGTAAGTATCAGGGTGAGAAAACGTTTTTTTTGCCGCTTGCAATAATGTTGCAGCATCAAGAAGTCTATTTTCATGGATGGAAATTCTGGCGAGCTCTATTTGAATTGATGCCATCTCAACAAGATTATTAGAGTATACTGGTTGTGCTTTAGCTAATAATCTAGCTGCTTCGCTATATTGTTCTAGCTCAATATAAGCTTGTGCAAGGTATATCTCAGTTTTTGCTATAGTTTCTGGTGTATCTGCGTAATATTTTTCCTTTATTGTAAGCGCTTCATTAAGACATGTTATTTGTTCCTCTGTTCGCCCTAATCCATAGTAAGCATGAGATAGATTAGTTAATATATGTGCTTTTGTTTTTAATGCTGGCACTTCTTCACGTCCTTGTAATAATTGGCGTGCTTTCTCACCATACACTTTCTTCTTTGCGTAATCATTTCTTATGCCATAACTATCCGATAAACAATTAAGTATTCTAGCTTTATTTATTACTACTTGTAGATCATTCTGCTCCTGAAGAAAAAGAGGATGTTCATATATTGCACGTAAATGGGGGGCTAACCCTAATCTCAAGGCATCACTTCCAGCTGTTGATTGCATCCAATAGGCATCAGCAGGAGCTGGTATTGCCCGTATAAATACATGTTGACGACTTAAGTTTTGCTTTCCTGTATTAAATTGTTTTTTCGTGTATATTAAAGTTGCATCTTGCATAACTCGATGCACAGTTATACCAGATTGTTGTTGATTAACTATCGCATATTGCTCAAGATGACGAAGAATCGTATTTCTCTTTGCATTAAGAAATGCCGCGGTAATTGTTGATTCGGTTTTTAATGTTCTTTTTAATGAAGAGGTAATTAAATGATTCGGTATAATTGCGTCCGGTGCTAAAAATGCACAAGTACGTAAGAGCTCAACAGCCTCTTCATCCAATTGTTCAATTAATGCTTGACATGCAGCCAATTGACTACGCTGACCCACTTTCTTATCTAAATAAAATTTAGCTACAAACTCATCTTCTAAAAACTCGACCTCAATTCTTGCCTCTTCATCGCTAATTAGTTTTAAATATTCTTTTACTGATATAGGAACCGGGGAATACTGCAAGTATAACTTAGCGCAAGTAATTCCAAGGGGGAGGTTATTAAACGTTGAGGCAAGTGTATTAGCTTCAATTTCGTCAGGAACTACATCCTTAAGGAAATTGTAGGCTTCATCTTTTAAAAATCCTTCTAATGGAACGGAATAGCCTATATTATGGGTTGAGCGCAGGATATTTTTATCTAATGCTGTCATTATAATATGTCTACCTTGCCTAGCCTTTGGTATCCAATCTGCAATACCATCCCAAGCTGACATATTGTCAAAGAAAAATATTATTTTTACATTGGCATCTTGAAAGTCAAAAATTGCTTTAATAACATCTTTACATATTTCATCGTCTAGTTTATTTATATTTTTATTAATTTTTCTAAAAAACTCTGATAAAAATAGGTAATAATCATTACTCAACGTTTCTTTCGTACTAGCATTAAACTGGCGTATAATGCATTGTTTGTTTCCAGTAAAGTTTCCTAGGAAATCCATTACCAGTTGTGTTTTACCTGCCCCAGCAGGGCCTGTAACAGAAATGCAGTTGTGAAGCTCTAATTGAGAAGATAAGTAATCATTCACATTACTAACCATCTTAATAGAATTATCTATTTGTAAAGGAACTTTCCTTGGTTGATAATGAGCGACTCTATCTTTGTATTTGGTTAGACTTCCCAGGTTTTCCTGGAGGAAAACCTGGGGAATATCCTCTTTATTAATTTTTTCAAAGAGCTCTGAAATATAATATTTATCTCCATAGTGCTCAATGTACTCGGTAACGTACTGTATGGTAGGTGCAACCTGCCTGTCATTATTTGAACTAACTGACGGCAGGCTTAATGATTTCCCAGAGTGATTCCAGGTTCTGCTTGCAATTGCATTTTTGCAATAAGCTCTTTTGCTTGAGCAATTAAATTTCCAGCTGATTTTTCCGAAGAAAAGGGAAGTTCAATAATGTAGTCCCCATCATCATCTTTCTTTGCATCCCCTTTCTGAGTTGCTGCTTTTAGTCCACTCTTGCCTTGCAATAAGTCTTGAAGTGCTATAGCTTCGTCTTTAGATAGATCTTCGTAATCGATTTTAACCACATAGCGATTACCCACTTTGTCAGACTTAATCCAATCTGCCTTTTCTTCAGCAAGCACACTCGTTTTATCGGTATCTTTTGGAGCCACCGATGGTCTATATGGAATACCCACACTAGAAGATCCAGCCGGTGAGGTCATTATCCCTGTGTGATCTTGCAAGGTTGATGATAACTCTTGTCCAGCGCCTAATTCTCTAGCTAAACGCAACGCTTCTTGAACTAAAGCTTTGTTCACTCCTTGTTTAAAGCCATCGACGTAATGCGCAACAAAAGCAAAATCTACTTTTTCAGCAAATTGTGGTGTATCTTGTGCTCCTTTTTCGGCTTGGCGATCTTGCCTGTCTAATAACATTTGTAAGGTTTTACGCTTTCCATCAGTTTCAGGAAGATCCTCAAAATGAATGCCATATTTACCTACATAAAGAACGATAATTAAATTTTTAACTTCACGAAATAAAGCCGGGGATTTTTTTGAGGATGCTTCAACAAGAATATCCACACCATATCGATTAAAAACAGTAGCTAATATGCGTTGCTTTTCTTCGGGCAAGGACATCCACTCGATTAACATCAAAGAAGGTTGTGTATTTTCTATTTGTAATTGGCGCTTAGCATCTTGTCTAGCTGGCTCTAGTTTATCTTTCATTTGAGCTTGAATGACTTCTAATCCACGATTTACTGGATTCTTATCTTCAATGCTCTCATCAAGTTCTAATAAACATAAGGTTTCAAGACAAGCGACATTATTTTCGTTCATGCAGCCCGCAACTAAACGACTAATTAATATTTTTTGTAATTCAGTCCATCTTAACTGAGCTGCAGAGTCATTTTTACTTTGTTGTTTAATTCGCGCTAACGTTTGGTAAAAAATACTCATGCATTTTATAAAGTCAGTTGTCAATGGCAGCTGGGTAAATAGCTCCTCATTTTTTACTATATATTCCACCCATAAAGCAATGAAACTTTCATTAATGGACGATTCCTTCATGAGCTCCATACTTGCAGAAAATAGCCTGGTTACTAATACTTTATCGCCTATATTATTCAAACAGTCTTGTATAAAAAGATAACATTGCTCATGATAATTTTTATAGGTTTCTCCTTGAAAACTAATCAAAATTTGTTTGAATGTATCTAATAAACCATCTGCCAATGATAATTTTAATTTTTTATCAGATAAGTGAATGAATTCTTGTGCTAGATTTTTAAATTGAGTTTCTTGTCGATAAGAAATACTTAAAATAAATAAAGAACGCAGTTTAAGAAGTTCCTGATACCATTCTTTAGTCTCTTTTTTCTCTTGAATATGTCGATAAATATCTTTGGCTAACTGGGTAATATTGCTTATTGCCTCTGCAGTAGGTGCTATAGCTCCCAGACTACTCAGGCCAAATGTTACTGGTAAAGCTCCCAGTGCTGCCGCAGATAAAGTTAAATTTTTGGCAGCAGAAAGTGCCTTCATGCCAGCCCGTTTCCACAAAGGTGCTCTATCATCTTTAACATGTAACAGACTTTGTTGCGCTAATGCTACCAACGATAAACCGACCTCATCGTTAGACTTAAATGATGTTTCGTAAGCCTTAAAACTTCGTCTTAAACTCTCCTTTTGCTCATCTTGTATTTCAGTGCCAGCATCCGTTAGAATAAATAACACTTGTTGCCATAAGAACAAACACTGATAGCGTTCCATGGCATCTTTATTAGTAGGATTTAATAAGCGATTTTTCTTTTCATTTAATAGCAGCGCTAGAATTTGCTCTCCATGAGAGGCGGTCATCCAATTTGGATTTTGAGCAAGACTCAAGATATCCGCTAAACCTTCAATATGATACTCTTCAACTATACGCCCTTCTTTTTGTAAGAACATGAGATAATTATCAAGAATTCTTCGATATTGAGATTCGTTTTCTGTAATGGCTAACGCTACAATTTCTGCAACCCATTTCTTACTAGGACTTCCTGTATTTTGAAATAAACGTAGCAAGTCTTCTTGGTAAGCTACTAATAACCCTCTTTGTTCTTGCGCAAGTGCAGCATCTCGCAGTCCTTGTACTAATAATGATATGACCATGTTATTTTCTTTCATTTTTTGGGCTCCTTATTAAACAAAATTTTATTTTCCTCATAGGGGGTTTCATTAAAATGTCATGCTTCTTTTCCTTCCTTTGATTTCATGTGACAGACTCAACTGATTTAAGCTTTGCTCAGAAGGGCTGCGTGCCAACTGGTGCTGGCTTAGCAAGGGTTTATTGGTAGAAGTCATCATTGTTAGTTTTAGTAACGGAAAAATATTATTTTTGTAAATAGCCAAATGAATCAACGCTTCATCTTTATGATCAATTTCAAATGGATTTTTTAAAGGAATTGGAGGTGTACCATCGTTGTTTTGTAGTTTATGTGAAATGCTTATATTTGATTCTTCATCATCGAGAACCTCTATCCAATGAATCTTGATTCCTAATGTCTTACAAAGAATACGACTATTTATTTCTAAAAGCTCTGATCTCGTCAATGCGTTATAGGTTTGCTCTATCGCATCTGTAGCAACACGCCTGGTGGATAAATAATAAATATATTTATTAGCGCGCATCATCAACTCATGATCCGATTCATCATCTATTTTGGTTTTTGCACGCAATGTCATTGTATAATTGTAACATAATTGGCGCAGTGTTTTTACATTATAATTTGCACCATTTGAATGTATTTTACCTATCGATTGTAAAGCCAGTGCCGACGCATAAAAAAAACCACATCCATCGCCAAAAAAATCAACTAAGATATAATCACTTAAATTTACTCCTTCCAAAGATAAATGTTTTTTAATTTTACTGCCAAGTTTAATTTTAAACAATTCGTCTTTTCTTTTAGTTATTTCTTTTTTAGTTGAAGAAATATTGAACGCACTAGTTGATCCTTCTAGCCTCATCAAGGCTTGTATGACCGTTGAACTAATTAATTCTCCGTACCACGCATAATCCCTCAAAGTCAAATCCATAAGCAATTGAGATCCATTTACTAGCATTCTATTTATTGCTTCTGTTAAAATGTTTCGGCTACCATCTAAGTATAGAGTTGGTATCCAGCGTTTTTGTATTAAATTCATTTTTAATTGCGTGAAGTTATTACAATCAATAGTTATGGATTCTCCATTAATGAACAAGTGACATTTATTAGTTGCGTCTTGATCTTGAATGACAACAGAACCTGTATTATGTAACTTCATGGCTACTATATTACTGAATATTAATAGTCCTTTACCTACTACAGTTTTTGGATAAAATTGACACAAAGCAGTCAATGAAAAACCGTATAAAACAGATCGAGCATCTCGAAAAGAATCTTTATCCTTATCTTGATCTATAACTCGTATTAATAAATTGATAATCTCCTCAGTAGGCGGAATAGACCTTAAGATGTGTATGGCAAGTTCACGTCTATACGAATCATTACCATCACATAATTCAGATATAATGGCTATGATATCTTTAATCGGCAGTCTATTTTTCTCAGAGTTGAGCAAATCCATAGCCATACAGATCCAAGCCGTCCAAAAGCAGGCCACTTTCACCTGATTATATTTATATGGATCCAGTTCTTGCAATATGAATTCACGCAAAATTTTAATGCATTCTTTTACAGAAATTCTATTTAGCGCATCGTGAAGAACGTACCCAATATGATTAGGATTTAGATCGTTTCTTTGCACTGACTGGATTATTTCTTGTGCACTTGTATTTTCATTAAATTCTCTATTGGCCAATAAAATCCCTTCAAAAACCTCATGTTTATTTTCTTGCAAAACGGCTATGACGAGTTCAGGGTGAGATTTATGAAGAGTGCCGAAAGCATTCAGAGCCTCCTTGAAAATAGCTTGATTTTCACTTTTGAACTTTTTTAATACGGTTGATATGACTAATTTATCAGGTGTTTGAAGATTAGCTAATACTTTTAAAGCCGCTTCGTATACCATTGGCTCTTTATCCTCACATGCTTCTATAAAAAAATTTAACACCGTTTGACTAGGATCTTTTATCCTACCCAATGTTGTCACAACTATTTTACGAACAGATCTTTCCTCATTGTTACATTCATCCAATAGTCCTTCAATAACTTCCTCATTAAAATGTTGAAAATTATTTAAGGTATTTTGGGCAGCTATGCGAACAACGCGGTCAGAATCGCGATAGGCTTGCAACAAAGTAATGATGGTTTCTTTAGTGGGATTTTTGAGCTCATCTGAATCTATTATAATTACCTCATGTGAACGTTGCTCTGCATCATCCAGTTCAAAACTAGGTTGCTGCGTATCATTATACTTAGATAACAACGTCTCATATTTTTGTATTTTAGAAGGATTTTCTAGTTTTAATTTATTTATGGCAGGTCTAACAATTTCACGCGTTGCTGCGGATTTATCCTCACATGCAGCAATTAAAATAGAAACTGCCTTTTCACTTGGATTTTGAAGTTTACTTAGAATCTTTATAACCGCATCTAGAACATCTTTATCCTCCCGATTCTCTTGATAATATTGAAGCAATAGGTTTTCAACTTCAAGTTTTTCCATTGTATATGGACAGGAGAGAACAGTAGAGATAATAGAACCCCATAATTCCATCTCAACACTTATAATTATCCACATTTGCAAATATTGAATAAATAATTGTTGAAAATCATGCTTTAATTTATTGCTCCACCCACAAGCTTCCAAACACAGCAGTAACAAATCTGCCTCATATCGCCCCCATACATCTCGCGGCTCTTCCAGTAACAGTTCAAAAAAGCGATTTAATCTAACCTCATCATCTTTAATTAATCCCGTAAGGAAAACCCAAACCAATTGCCAGCTCTGGTTATATTTATATTCTGCTATAAATACCCTGTGCGATTCCAGATCTTGGCTAATGTAGAGGGCCGCAAAATATTCCTGAAAGGTTAAGTGCAAAAAATAATAGTGATTTTTGCTGACATCTTCACTGTCACCACTGTTTTTAAAAAACACCCCTTTTAAGATATGTTCTACCAAAGTAACTTCTCTTGCTTTTCGTAATAGCTCATCTTTATACAGGCCCCAATTATAACCTACTGGCGCAATAATATTGGGCCGGCCATCACTCGTTAAATTGTTTCGCAGCTCATCACGAACGGTAACACAAACTTGCCCTGACATTAATAAGCGGCCTGTTTTTAATCCCTCGAACGCAAGGTGTGATAGATACGATTTGGCTAAAACGGTATCAGGTAATTGATTGAGCGCAGAACTGTCCATTTCTTGATGCCCGTCTAAATTGGCGGGATCTATTTTCCCCAACATTTTTTTGAATAATCTTTCGATTAATAGGTTATATAAATCAACTACCTGTATATGATCTAGCGCACGCAATTTTTCTCTATCGGTTGCCCACACAAGGCATAGCAACTCTAAATATATGGGGATAATACACATTGAAGATACGGCGGGTTGTTGCTTTAACCAGATTTCAAGCTCTTTTTTAATCTTTATATCCGTTCCCGTACGAGAAAAATAATTATCAATGTATTTCTGAATATCTGATGCTAAGAAGCCAATATTTTCTAATACTTTATCCACCTTATGTTGTCGTAATTGCACCTTATGAGAGCGGGAAGTTAATAAATAATAAGGTTGCTTTAGTAATTCCTCTACTAATGGGTGATATAAATGCGATACTTCATCATAACTGTCTAATATAAATAGAATTGGATTGCCTTGTCTTTGTATAGCTTCCCATAAAGGATGGGCATCTGCTTCTGATATATTATATTGTTTCCAGTAGTAATGATGTAACAATTGTGACAATGTTTTATTTGCCGAGTTTTCTTTTGGAAACTCATTGGCTAAACGTTTAAGATCGATATGAAATACCCAGGAAAACTCAGCCAAAACAGCTTCGCCATTTAATGAATTAGCCCATCGATAGGCTAAATAACGACACAAAGTCGATTTGCCAATGCCTGCTCTTCCTAATAACAATAGCCTTTTAATTTCCGATATTTCGGATGCATTTTCAGGTTTAAACAAATCTTTTAGATGTATAGCTTCTTTTGAATTTCGAATATCTTCAGGACTATTTAATAAACCCAAAGAGCGCTCTTCGTTTTTTACTGAATGTATTGGAGTGTTTGATAATTTTCGGTACTCCTCTCTTTTTTGTTGATCCTCCTTAACAATTACTAAGTTAACGAAAATATCTTCCAAAGTTAAAGGGGATGATGTTTCATCTCCTAATAATTTCACACGGATATAATTTTCGCTTTGATAATAAGCCTTTAGCTTTAGTTGAAATAAATTAACTTCTTCAGAAGAGTATTCCTTAATACTTTGAATGTAGTATTTATCACCGAAATGCTCAATGATAGTTGGGGCCTGCCCATCAGTATCGGAGCTAACTGATGGCAGGCCTAGCGATTTCCCAGGCCAAATTCCTTCTGTGACTGCAATCGCATTTGTGTAATAAGTTCTTTTGCTTGGGCAGTTAAGTTGCTAGCCGATTTTTCAGAAGAAAAAGGCATTTCGATAATGTAGTCACCATCCTCATCTGTCTTACATTCACCTTTCTGAGTTGCTGCTTTTATCCCACTCTTGCCTTGCAATAATTCTTGAAGTGCTATAGCCTCATCTTTAGATAATCCTTCATCATAATGGATTTTAACGACATAGCGATTCCCAACTCTCTCAGGTTTAATCCAATCCACATTTTCTTCAGCGAGCACATCTGTTTTATCGGTATCTTTTGGAGCCACTGATGGTCTATACGGAATGGCTACACTAGAAGAGCCAGCAAGTGATGCCCTTGCAAGATGGTCTTGCAAGGCTGACGACAATTTTTGTCCGGCCCCTAATTCTCTAGCTAAACGCAAAGCTTCTTGAACTAAGGATTTATTTACCCCTTGTTTAAAGCCATCAACGTAATGTGCGACAAAAGCAAATCTCACTTTTTCAGCAAATTGTGGCGTATCTTGTGCTCCCTTTTCAGCTTGCCGATCTTTCCAGTCTAATAGCATTTGCAGGGTTTTACGCCCCCCGTCAGTTTCAGGAAGATCTTCAACATGAATGGCATTTTTACCGACATACAAAACGATAATTAAATTTTTAACTTCACGAAATAAAGCCGGGGATTTCTTTGAGGATGCGTCAACGAGAATATCCACACCATATCGATTAAAAATAGCGGCCAATATGTGCTGCTTTTCTTCGGATAGGTACGCCCACTCGATCAACATTAAAGAAGGTTGTGTATTTTCTATTTGTATTTGGCGCTTAGCATCCTGCCTTGCGTGCTCTAGTTTATCGTTCATTTGAGCTTGAATGACTGCTAATCCATGATTCACCGGTTTTTTATCCTCAATGCTCTCATCAAGTTCTAATAAACACAGAGTTTCAAGACAAGCGACATTATTTTCGCTCGTGCAACCCGCAACTAAACGACTTACTAATATTTTTTGTAATTCAGTCCATTTTAACTGGGCTGCAGGATCATTGTTGCTTTGTTGTTTAATTCGTGCCAAAGTTTGGTAAAAAATACCCATGCTTTTGATAAAATCAGCTGTCAATGGTAGATGAGTAAACAAGGATTCATTTTTTGCTATATACTCTACCCATAAAGCAATAAAGCTTTCATTAACAGAAGACTCCTTCATGAGCTCCATGCTTGCAGTAAATAGCCTAGTTACTAATGCTTTATCGTCTAAATTATTTAAGCAATCTTGTACAAAAAGATAACATTGTTCATGATATTTTTTATACGTTTCTCCTGGCCAACTGATTAAAATTTGCTTGACGGTATCTAATAAACCATTGGCTAATGATAACTTTAGTTGCTTATCAGGCAAATGGATAAACCCATTTACTAGATTTTTGAATTGGGTTTCCTCTTGATAATAAATACTTAATATAAATAAAGAGCGAAGAGTCAGGAGTTCCTGATACCATTCTTTCGTATCTTTCTTTTCTTTAATGTGTCGATAGATATCCTTGACCAATGCAGCAATATCGTTTATCGCTGCTGCAGTCGGTGCTATAGCCCCTAAGCTACTCAGACCAAATGTTACTGGCAGAGTCCCCAATGCTGCAGCAGATAAAGTTAAATTTTTAGTAGCAGAAAGTGCCTTCATGCCAGCCCGTTTCCATAAAGGCGCGCTGTCATCTTTGACGTGTAACAAACTTTGTTGCGCTAATGCTACCAATGATAAACCCATCTCATCGTCACCGTCTTTAGATCTAAATGATGTTTCATAGGCTTTAAAACTGTGTCTTAAACTATCCTTTTGCCCATCTTGTATTTCAGTGCCAACATCTGTTAGAACAAATAATACTTGTTGCCATAATGATAAGCATTGATAGCGTTCCGTAACATCTTTATTAGCAGGGTTTAATAAGCGATTTTTCTTTTCATTTAATAGCAGCGATAAGATCTGCTCTCCATGAGAGGCTGTCATCCAGTTTGGATTTTGAGCAAGACTTAAGATATCCGCCAAACCTTGAATATGATACTCTTCAACTATGCGCCCTTCTTTTTGTAAAAACATGAGATAATTATCAAGGATTTTTCGATATTGACCTTCACTTTCAGTAATTGCTAACGCTACAATTTCCGCAACCCATCTCCTACTAGGACTTCCGGTATTTTGAAATAGGCGCAGTAAGTCCTCTTGGTAAGCTTCTAATAATGCTCTTTGTTTTTGCTCAAGTGAGCTATCTCGCAATCCTTGTACTAATAATGATATGGCGATGCTATTTTCTTTCATTCCTTGAACTCCTTATAAAACAAAATTCCATTGATGGTATTGTGTTTTTTATCCTAATCCATCTATAAAATTAATTTTTCTCGTGATCTGATGCCATGTCTGTACAAACATATTCCTGTGAAAGTGATGGCGCACACTATTCTTTAATTTTTACGGCTCCGGTGCAAAGTTGAGCTATCCATAGTAAAATAGTTTTTAACTAATTGATAAGAGCTTTAAGTATGCAAGGAAAAATCAAATTGAGTCAAACTGCTAAAATGTTTAAATATAAACATTCGAGGCGGAAGTGATACTCTGGGCAGTACGCTGGTATTGTCAATTTACCATTAGTTATCGTGATTTAGCCCTCATGGCTCAAGAATGTGGACTATCAGTATCTCATACCGCCATAATGCGTTGGATACATGAGTATGCACCCAAGCTTGAAAAATAAAGCGATATATTAAGAAAAGCGGGGATTCTTATCGAATTGATGAAACCCACATAAAAATAAAAGGAGCGATATTTATATCGTGCTGTTGATGCCAAGGATAATACTCTAGATTGGATGTTGAGTGTATATCGGAATAAAAAAGCGGCCAAGAAGTTCTTTAAGAAAATTTTTGCTAATGACTATTGCTCTGCTCCAAGAGTCATGAATGTTGATAAAGCAAAGGCATTTCCACCAGCTTTTGAAGAATCACAAGCTGAAAATGTAATACCTTTTTCTACGGAATTCCGGCAAAAAAAATATATGAATAACATTCAGAAACAAGATCATCGTTTTACAAAATGACGTGTCAGCCAAAGTCAATGGCTCCAATCATTTCACACTATCAAATATACGATTTCAGGTTATGAGACAATGCATATGATCCGTAAAGGACAAGTGAAAAATATGGCTGCTAATAACGTTCAAGCTCAAGTAAAATTCATTACTAAATTGTTTGGACTTGCTGCATAAAAATGTATACTAATCAATAGTAAAATATCTTGTGTTAGGAGTTGTACCAGAGCCTCTTTTCGCCTCGATTTGCAGTTCCAGCCCTAATTAAGAGGTTCACTTATTATTGGATCTGCGCCCGAATAATTTTAACCATTTTTTATTTTTTCTATTATCTTGGGAACTTGAAGATACTAAGGAGCTTCCGATAGTAATTGTGGTTTCTCCTGTCTTCTCAGCGTCTACATATTTATTATCCTTTGTATCCTTACCTGCAAATATTGGAAGCATAGGTGCAGATGTTGAACTACTTACCATGCTCCTTGAGTCAGTAAAAAAATCAATATCTTGAGCGTTTAAAAACGATAAAGGCACCCAGCGCAACTGTTCTATTGCTGATTTTAATTGGTTAAGGTTCATAGAACAAAAAGTTTCGCAGCTTCTATTAATAAAAACCTTAAACTCACCACTTGGCAGTTGAGTAATAGCAGTAAATTCTCTGATTAATGATCTTTCTAACACTTTTTGCCCCATATCTTGCAAATTTGTTTGAGTTGGATAATTGGTGCATATTACACGTAGCGGGAGTTCAGCTGGAACGGTGATGGAGGGAAAGCGACGTTTTAGTACAGATAATACTTTAAGTAATGTATTAATTACTTCAATATCTGGGGTCAATAGGTTGCAAAATTTTTCAATACCTTTAATGCTTGCGCTACGAATAGTATCATCCCCACTTTGACACCCTTTTACTAGTAATGCTCCTACTTCCCTATTTCGTTCTCTGCTATCACTTAGCCCACTTAATATCTCCAATGCAGCGCCTCGCACATATCCATCACTTTCTTTTTCGTGACCATAACTTAACAACGCGGTGATTATATCCTCTGAAGGATATACCATGTTATCTAGTCCCTTGATAGCCACTCTGCGTATTGGGCTTTCGTGCGTTTTTTCGCACCCTTTTAGTAATATGCTGCATATCCTTGGGTCTGAACTTTTTAATTCTACCATCGCTGCTATAGCACAATAACGCACAGAATCGAAAGATTCGTTCTGGTAATTTTGATTTTCCCAGCCATGAATTAGAAAACTAATAACTTCTTCGCTAAATTTGGGAAATTTACCTAACGCTCTTAAAACACGGGCATAAACAAATTCGTCTGACATATCGCATCTCTCGATAATCTTACTTAAATAACTTTCGTTTCTGTAGGCTATAACAATCAGTGCCTCATAACTTGCAGCACGTATGTATCTATCTCCACTATTACATCCCTCTTGCATAAGAATAGCGATAGCATCTTCGCTAAAGTTAGCAGCAAGTTTGATTAGCGCTTCTCTAGGTTGGTAGCGATATATCTCTCCTATCCCCCTCGCTGCGCATTGGTGTAATAGAGTTCGAGCTACTTCTGAATCAGATTTGGATAGATTACCTAAAGCCTCTACGGCATCAATATAAATGTTAGGGTCCTTATCCTTAGCGGCCTCGATCAGAGATTCTATAACCTGATGGGTTGGTTTTAATAATTTTCCTAGAGCAGTAATAGCCGGACACCGGACCCACATATCATTACCACTTGTATTTGCTGTAAGTAATAAATTAAGTACGCGTTCATCTGAGCTCAAAGTTTTGCTTAAACTGCCTATAACTATCCCTCGAGTGTGGGAATCTTCATAAGATTGATATAAATCTAGTAGTATATCAATTACATTAACCGTAGAATCTTTTAACATGCCTAATGATTCAATTGCCGCCCAACGAACATTATTATCTGGATCATTACACGCTGCCTGCAAAGTATCAATAACTGCTTGCGTCGGCTGTATCTTATTAATAACATTACTTAAAGCTCTAATTACAACCTGTTTTGTATATTCATCTTTACTGTTAACGTAGCTCAATAATGCATCTAAGGTTTGCAAACCAGGACTTTCTAAATTAGTTAATGTTATTGCTGCACATTCAAGAACCTGGCCATCGTTGCGACTATGTACAGGTTTTATAAGTAAATCTATACCAGACTGGCCTAGATTTTTTAAGTAGCCTAGTGATATCATTATCGAGGAGCGAATTCTTCTTTCAGAATGCATATATAAATCATTTAACAATTGCTGGACTTTTAATACTTCCATCGTTCGAGATAACTGTGCCATTCTATAAAAAGCTGAGACATTCTTTTCAATACATTTTTTTATCCATTCTTGTAAATAATTAATAAATTTTTGACTAAGATTAACGTCTAGCTTTTCACTCCATCCACAGGATTCTAAGCATTCAGCCAATAAAATAGCTTCATATTGTCCCCATAAATCTCTAGGTTCTTCCAACAATAGGCGGAAAAATTGCGTTAACTTAATGCCATCATTTTTCAATAAACCCGCAACCAATGTCCATACCAATTGCCAACTAGGATCATATTTATGTTTAACTATAAAGTCCTTCTGCGCTTCTAAGTTTTGACTCAAATAAAGCGCCGCAAAATATTCTTGAAAGGTTAAATGTAGAAAATAATAACTATTTTTACTAGCGTCTTCACTATCCCCTATATTCTTTAAAAACCCGGATTTTATAAGCTGTTTAATTAAATCTATCGAATTTATCTTTCGCCTGAGTTCTTCTTGGTTTAGCTTCCACTCATAATCCTCAGGTAAAATAAGTATTTCCTTATTATCAGTAGCTACTTGGTGACGCAGTTTCTTATGAGCGTCAATAAGTGATTGCCCTGAGATTAACAGTCGCCCACTCTTTATACCCTCAATGGCCAACTGCGCCAAGTAGGATTTAGCCAAGATAATATCAGTCAATTCATGCAAATGAGTTTCGGCTATTTGTTGATAACTGTTTAGATTTTGTGGATCGCTTCTTCCCAGCATGCGTTTGAATAATTTTTCCATTAACAGGGTATATAAATTCACTGGCTGAATTTGAGTTTGTACTTCTAATATTGTTCTTTTCTCTACCCATATATTACATAACAATTCTAAATAAATAGGAATAATACACATTGAGTGCACAGCAGTTTGCTTCTTTAGCCAATTATTAAGCTGCAGCTTAGCTTCTTCATTCGGATGACGATGTGTAAAATAATTATTAATATATTTATCAATATCTTGTTGCAATAAACCAACATTTTCTAACACGTCGTCTACCGTATTACGCTTAGTTTGTATAGCATATGGTCTGGAAGTTAATAGATAATAAGGTTGTGACAATAGGGTCTTTTCAATCAAGGGATGATTTAAATGTGCTACTTCGTCATAACCATCCAATAAAAACAAGACCTTTTGTTGTTGCCCTCCAATAAGCCTCTCGAGATCTTTTGTCATATCTTCTGAAAGTATTCCCTTGGTTCCATAAGCTAAAAACAGTAAATGGTTTAAGGCCATAGATCCATGACTATTGTCAAAATCATGAATTGCTTCTTTGAGGTTGATATGAAACACCCAATCAAAATCGATTAATAACTCACCTTTAGCCCATTGCCAAGCAAGATGACGACATAACGTGGACTTACCAATCCCTGCTCGACCTAACAACAATAGACGTTTAATCTTTTTATCTTCTTCTTTAATAGTTCCATCTGATAATTTTTTTAATATCTTTCTTGGCTTAAATAAATCTTTTAATTCAATGGATTGTTTGACTTGATGAATATCCTCATGGTTATTTAAGAGCCCTAAGCTACGCTCCTCATTTTTAATATTGAAGGTGGTAGTTTTTGATAAATTTTCCTGTTCATATTTTTTCTGCTCTTCTTCTTTAACAATCACTAAATTAACAAAAATATCGTTTAGCTCAATGGATGACGGTTCTTCATCATCTAATAGTTGAACACGAGCATACTCTTTACTTTGATAATACTTTTTTAATTTCTGCTGATATTCGGCAATCTCTTCAGAAGAATATTCCTTAGTACTTTGGATGTAGTATTTATCTCCGAAGTGCTCAATGATAATTGGGGCATCCCCATCAGTATCGGAGCTAATTGATGGCAGGCCTAGCGATTTCAACTGCAATTGCATTTGTGCAATAAGTTCTTTTGCTTGAGCAATTAAGTTGTTAGCAGATTTTTCAGAAGAAAAGGAAATTTCGGTAATGTAATCTCCATCCTCATTTGTCTTAAATTCACCTTTTTGGGTTGCTGCTTTTAGCCCGCTATTGCCTTGCAATAATTCTTGAAGTGCTCTAGCCTCATCTTTAGATAATCCTTCATCATAATTGATTTTAACAACATAGCGATTACCTACTTTATCAGACCTAATCCAATCCAGATTTTCTTCAGCGGACATACCCCCTTTATCAGCTTTTTTTAGAGCTACTGATGATCTAAAAGGCCTAGCTACGCTAGAAGCGTCAGCGAATGATGCCATTGCAAGATGGTCTTGCAAGGCTAGTGATAATTTTTGTCCTGCACCTAATTCTCTAGCTAAACGCAAAGCCTCTTTAATTAAAGATTTATTTATACCTTGTTTAAATCCATCAACATAATGTGCGATAAAAGTGAAACCCACTTTTTCAGCAAATTGCGGTGTCTCTTGTGCTCCCTTTTCATCTCGATGAGCTTTCCACTTTAATAGCATCTGTAGTGTTTTACGCCCTCCCTCAGTTTCAGGAAGATTTTCAACATGAATAGCATTTTTACCTACATATGAAACGATAATTAAATTTTTAACTTCACGAAATAGAGCCGGGGATTTCTTTGATGATGCATCAACAAGAATATCCATACCATATCGATTAAAAATAGTGGCCAATATGCGCTGCTTTTCTTCGGGTAAGGACGTCCACTCGATTAACATCAAAGAAGGTTGTGCATTTTCTATTTGTAATTGGTGCTTAGCATCTTGTCTAGCTGACTCTAGTTTATCTTTTATTTGAGCTTGAATGACTTCTAATTCGTGATTTACTGGATTCTTATCTTCAATGCTCTCATCAAATTCTAATAAACACAGGGCTTCAAGACAAGTGGCATTATTTTCGTTCGTGCAACCCGCAACTAAACGACTGATTAATATTTTTTGTAATTCAGTCCATTTTAACTGGGCTAGAGAGTCATTCTTGCTTTGTAGTTTAATTCGCGCCAAAATTTGGTAAAAAATACCCATACTTTTGATAAAATCAGTTGTCAATGGTAGATGAGTAAATAAGGGTTCATTTTTTGCTATATATTCTACCCAAAGAGCAATAAAGCTTTCATTAACAGAAGACTCCTTCATGAGTTCCATGCTTGCAGAAAATAGCCTGGTTACTAATGCTTTATCATCTAAATTATTCAAACAATCTTGTACAAAAAGATAACATTGCTCATGATATTTTTTATGTGCTTCTCCTGGCCAACTGATTAAAATTTGCTTGACAGTATCTAATAAACCATAGGCCACTGATAACTTTAGTTGCTTATCGTATAAATTAATAAATCCTTGTATTAGATTTTGGAATTGGGTTTCTTGTTGGTAGTAAATACTTAAAATAAATAAAGAACGCAGTTTAAGATGTTCCTGATACCATTCGTTAGTCTCTTTTTTCTCTTGAATATGTCGATAAATATCTTTGGCCAATTGCGTAATATCGCTTATTGCCTCTGCAGCGGGCGTTATAGCGCCTAACCCACTCAAACCAAATGTTACTGGTAAAGCTCCCAGTGCTGCAGCAGATAAAGTTAAATTTTTGGCAGTAGAAAGTGCCTTCATGCCAGCCCGTTTCCATAAAGGCGCTCTGTCACCTTTAACGTGTAACAGGCTTTGTTGCGCTAATGCTACCAACGATAAACCGACCTCATCGTTAGACTTAAATGATGTTTCGTAGGCCTTAAAACTTCGTCTTAAACTCTCCTTTTGCGCTTCCTGTATTTCAGTATCAGCATCCGTTAAAACAAATAATATTTGTTGCCATAAGGACAAGCATTGATAACGTTCCATGATGTCTTTATTAGCAGGGTTTAATAAGCGATTTTTCTTTTCATTTAATAGCAGCGATAAGATCTGCTCTCCATGAGAGGCTGTAATCCGGCTTGGATTTTGGGCAAGACTCAAGATATCCGCTAAACCTTGAATATGATACTCTTCAACTATACGCTCTTCTTTTTGTAAAAACATGAGATAATTATCAAGAATTTTTCGATATTGACCTTCATTTTCCGTAATGGCTAACGCTACAATTTCCGCGACCCATTTCTTACTAGGACTTCCGGTATTTTGAAATAAATGTAGCAAGTCTTCTTGGTATGCTTCTAATAACGCTCTTTGTTCTTTGCCAAGTGCATCATCTTGTAATCCTTGTACCAATAATGATATGGCAATGCTATTTTCTCTCATTCCTTGAACTCCGTATAAAACAAAATTCCATTGATAGTATGATATTTTTTGTCTTTACTTATCTATAAGATTAACTTATGAACAATGCCGTATTGATACTCCTTATATTCAAGAGTACCCTAAATATTTTGTGAAAAGCAATATTTCTACAAAATGAATTTTATTTTTATATTATGTGAGTTAAGATAGAGTTTCATGCTAATTGGAGACTTACTATGACGAGGATTGCACAAGTTGATGTTGTAGAAGAAAAGATAATGTTCACTTGTGAGAGCGTTGATAATGCACAACAATTAGATATGTTTGGATACCCATTAATTCGTGAGCAACCACGAGGTACATTTGCCACATCAAGTCTTGGTAATGACACCTCATTAGATTGAGCACCAATCAGTGTATATAATAATTGTTTCTCCCAAAATTGAAGGTTGAAATTGGTTTGTTAAATTCGGTTATTTTTTCAACTAAAAGATACTCATTATTTTTTGGAATTCTTGAAATTTGGACGTAATAAGCTTACTTTTTTTACTACTATTTAATTTAATCACATCTCCGGATGTGAAAATCCTAAAGAAGTTGCGCACCTCTTCAAAGACGACACAAAAAATAAAAGCACACATAAAATCTTTAAAACCATGTAATGCATAATACCTTGACTTTATATCACGATGGTCTTGTTCGATGCTATTATTTAAGTATTTATTAGTACGATGCTTCACTTTACTGCTAAATGATTTGATAATGGCTTTTGGATATGCAGGATTTTTATCCGTCGTTACTTTTTCAGGTTCATGTCCTACAATATCAATTGCAGACTTAAAAAATGCCATAGCTGATTTTTTATCTCGAGTAGGGCTTAGGAAATAATCTATTAATTCACCTCTTTCATCACAGGCTCGATATAAATAACACCATTCACCACTGACTTTGACATAAGTTTCGTCCGTAAACCAACTTTTGCCCGCCTTCCCTCGACGTTTCTTGCGTAATGATTTTCCCAATAAAACACCAAACTGATTGGATAGTTTCTCCACAAATTTTAAATCCTCGTAACCAGAAAATTTCCGCTACATTGTCAAAACTTAATTTGTACCGTGTATAATGAAACAGCATCAGGATCACAATGTCAGTAGGATATATTCGAGATAATTATAAGGTGTACCTGTGCGCTCATTATAACGGCGTGCACAGTTTCTGCATTGATAACGCTCGTAACCTAACTCCGTATGGCCTTTGCGTTCAAGAATATTGTTTGATTGGCAATATGGGCAGTTCATTATTTGAAAATCCTATTGACATATAAGCTTACGTAGGAAATTGTACCATATAGGTACTAAAAGTCCCCAATTTTGGGAAAACCTAAAAATACATCTTTGATGTTATTTTCTGAAAAATCAGATGAAATTATTATGCACCGAATTGTGCAATCCGTGTTATTGTTAAAAATTAGTAATAATGACAAAGACATTAAGTCTTACATAAAATTTTTATTAGATTATTTCTCAAAGGAATATCTAAATACCAGAACAGCTTATGTTAATTTTACGTTCTTTTTAAGAAACATCATTAATCGTAAAATATTTTATGAACAAGTTAATCTTTCAGATAAAGAGGTTATTAAATGCTTGCTTCAAGTTGCCCGATCTTACAAGCAAGTCAATGAAGTTGATCAAGCCATCTTATTCTATTCCGACGCCATTAAAAATATAAATATGCATACCAAACCGGAATTGCATGATGAAATCAAAAATGAGTTAATAGAAGTTTTAAGCACCAACTTTAATTTAAGTAATATAAACGAGGACTGGTTAAAGGAATTATTGCAAAAATTAAACCCTGAACGCGACGCTGAAATAATTGATGTATTATTAGAAAAAGAAAAGCAATTCACTCAGAATCCCGATCGTTTTGAAGGTGAATCCTATTATCCAACCATTAAAGCAATCGCGAACGCTATTATATTTAACTTAACAAAAGTAATAAATGCCTTTGACGTTCTAGTTTATAAGACTACTCTAAGTACTAAAAATGAAAAGGCTGCACAAGCTCAAGCCGAAAAACAGCTGGCACAGAAAAAATCAGAACAGCTTGCTAGTGCTTATTATATTTTGGGCCACGCTTTTCGCGAGAATGCAAGCGGCATAAACACCCAGATTCAGAGAGCACACAAAGAAGCTGAAGAGATGCAAGCAAAAAAGGATAGTTATCCGGTTTTTTGGTGGAGTCTTCACAGTAAAATCTCACAACAAATTGAAGAGCTATATGATGAAATAGAGGAATTAGAAAAAGAGTTTACTAATTATTGTATATTAGCTAAAAACCACCTTAAGGAATCAATTAATTTAAGGCGGAAATTAAATCAAACTGATAGTTATTCTTATTTAAATGCTTTAAAGCAGGTTATTCGTTTGTACCAAATTTATGAATTTAGCACTATTGATAATAGTGATCCTCAAGAGATAGCCAAGACTCTTGTTAGTAACAGAGAGCTACTAGAAAAATACGAAAGCAATCATGATATTTTAAGGTACTGCAAAGAATTTATACAAGAAAATCCAGGCCTGAATAAAAAACCACGTATTAAATAGCTTTTACAGGCTCTTGTATTCGCATCCATCCGACTAAGAGTGACTATTATTTTTTGACTAATGAGGCCTAATTGTAATATATAAAACAGTTTAGCTAGGAGTTGCACCAGTACCGGTTTATGCGACAGATACCGCGCAGTGAGTTGCGCGGTAATTCAATTTTTTTGAGTGAGACGTTTGAAAGGCGTCACCTTTATTTCAGGTGATAAGTTCAAGATTAGATTACTCATTGGGTGCGCTGGGTTTTCAATAAGTAATTGACGAAAAGAGTTATTGCTGTTGCGTAAACCAACTACCCTCACCGCGAAATCTTTTTGCAAAAAATCCTCTAGCTCATCCATTTTTTGTGTAGTTATTAAAAAGCGAATCATGAGTGCATTTATGAGTAGGGGCTTAATATCAGGAAGAGAGAATTTATAAGCATTGTTCGTAATCAATGCCATAACCTGTTCTGAGGTCTTCAATAGTGGAGGATATGAGGTTATATACTCGTATCCAGTATATTGTATGTCCGCAGTAACTGTTTCGTCACTATCTAGGAATAAACTATTAGCTATATTTATCTGCCGGCGAACTATCACACTAGAAGATTCGTCAACATTTTCTGGTATTGACTGATGATTAATTTCACCGCCTCTTGTAACTGTCACAAAGTGCTTTTTCAAAGAAAGGATGGAAATAGGAATACTAGAATAATGTGCAGCAAGAAAGTCTTTAAACCTTCTAATACTTTTTTTCACGTTTTCAAACATAGCAGGAAACTTAGCAATATTTGAATTGTAAGCAATAGAAATTTCTTGGGGATTTATTAAGTTAACTTCATCCCATATGACATTATTTTTCTCTAAGTTTAGTTTTCCAGTATCATGAATCATTGAAACTTTCTGGTCGCCGATTAAAATAATTGCTATACATGTTTGTATTTCTTCTGTATAAATCCCCTCAATATCGGATGGCGTAGTCGCTAGGCATCTACCAATGCCATCTTCTGTTATTTTGATAAACATTTTTTATCCTTATATTAAGTGGCTAATATCGAATGTGGTGATTTTATAGCATACTTGAGTAATTGTCTATGATGATGAGTCTTGCACTAGGGACTCCTTGCTCTGCTCATTAACCTGCAAGTAAAGTGTCAGGCATTGGCATAGGATCTGCGAATTTATTTCTTTTATCCCTTAGCATAAAACATCCTTATCTACAGTTAAAACTTATTATTCTAAAATAATGAGGTATATGAGTTCAGTGGTCAAGTATTAGGCTTAGCCGCATAATACTGCGATGTGATGGCTTTTCTGGGTATTATCATTTTGATGGCGTACCACGAGTTTCATTCGTATTATTGTTGGACACATGCTAGCCGCTATTTTGCAGAGATAGTGATTTCCATTGCATAGCAGTGTAAAGTAACAGTTCAAGAAATTTTATTTTAATAAAGCTAAGGAAGGAATAAATATGACAAAAAAATTGACATATCTCGTAAAGAAGGCGAGATAGATCTTTTTCCCGTAAATCACGATAGGAGAGTGCATATCGGTAGCACCAAGTAACCAACCAGAGGATCACATCACCTGTCGCATGCTTCTATTCAAAGGGCTTTTCTGAAGCTTTGTATTTTTATTTGCCATGAATCCAAGCCCCATGTATTATTAATAATAACCTTTAACATGGCTGAAAGTTTTCGCAACAGCACTGTATAATTATATGTAAAGGGGATAAACCATGAACTTTGAAAACCTACCAACGTTTCAATATTTTGAAGATATCAAGCAAATATGCAGACCTTTACAGGAGTTTGGTGTCAAAGATTTTATTTTTATGCGTATTTTCCCTGACGGTTCGAAAGCCAATCTTTGTTCTCACAAAGATTGGTCACATTTTCACTTTAATTATTACTACCAGGGGAAATATAATAAAAAGGTAGTTGAACAATATGAGCGTAATAAATTAGATATTGAATTTTCTAAATTTACTGAGAATGGGGATTTATTATGGCAGTCCGCAAGAAAAAATTTTTCAATTGGCAATTGTTTGCTACTTAGGAAAAATCATCGTCTTTTTACCGAGGCATTTGTATTCTGCGCGGACATCTATAATGATAAAATTAATCAATTTTATTTGGAAAATATTGATTTGTTTACACAATTCAGCTTTTTCTTTAAAGAAAAAGCTCGCGATATGATTTCTGAATCGCAAAAAAAACGCTTGCCCGTTTCAGATAAATATAAAAAAATTTACTTGCCTGAAGAAAAATTTACTCAAAATAATGTTGATTTTCTCATTAAAAGATTCTTTATAGAAGAGACTTACATTACAAGACGTGAGCATGACTGTCTATATTGGTTATCAAAAGGGAAAAATGCCGGAGAGGTTGGTCTAATTTTGGATATTTCTAAAAAAACTGTAGAGCGCCATATAGATACAGTAAAAAACAAATTAGGGATTTATAAAACCGCCGAATTATTACTAATGGCATGTTATTATGGCATTATACCTAAGAGTAATCCGTAGTTACGCTATCATTTGTGACTGCTCTGCTGCAAATAGTTATGCACACTAACGTACCTTGGAATTTCCCGAGGTGGTCTCTCTTATTTTCTTTTATTTACTACAATTAGATATGTATTTGACTAAATAAGAGAAAGCGTGGCGAGAATTAGTATCAAACAAATTTCCAGTGGCTTTATATATCCTATCGAACAATTACAAAATATATTTGACAAGTTAAAACAAAACGTAACTTTCTAGTCAGCATCAGATTTAATTTCATTAAGATGAGTAGACTGACAGAAAAGTTACCCGGGTCTACTAACCATTAAAATCGACTTTTCATAGTAAAAATGGGTATTAATACCTATGGTTACGACTTTTAAATTAAATTACTCTGTTTCCATAAAGCACTTTTTATAAATCTTTAATTTTAATGGAATGGTTACATGAAGATTTTTACATATGCTTTTACATATGTTTCGGAGTGATGTTCACCACATGTAACACATTGTTATTCCATATGTGGGAATTATATAACGATACATGGCTGCGTCGGCGGACGCAATAAGAAAATTGTTTGTACTTGTAAAATCAAACTCAGGAGAAGCAATCATGAAACTATATTTTACACTTGAAATCAATGATTTAACCAATAATCATAATGTTGTAAATGAAATCGAAAATTGGGAAAAGTATATTAATGAATTAATTGAAATATTAACAAAACTCGATTTGGATGTAAGATACAAAAAGGATATTATAGATTTGGCTTTTGATAGAGGACATTTAAGCAGGATGAGTAATACGGCCAAAGAAGAATTGCGCAGCAAATTTCACTATAAGTATCTAAGTAATTCATAAATCATTTTTGTAATAGGAGATCCACAAAAAATTGGCTTTAAAAGCTTAAATGAAAATATTGACACCACAACGAGTGGCGATAAATTAATATTTGATATTTTTGGGGCTTTAGTCGAATTTGAGCGGGAAATTATTAGGGAACGTACACAGGCTGGCCTTAAGGCCGCTAGAGCGCGAGGTAAAAAATGAGGCAGACCAAGAGCGCTTGATGATAAAAAACAATTATGGCGAAAGCGCTACACCAAGATACACGTTACTCTATTGGTGAAATTTTCCAAATGTTAGGGATTAAAAGAACAACCCTTTATCGGTTAAAAATGTCAACCTAAAGCCTAGGATGTCAGCAGTAAGGGTTATCAACGTTATGGCATAACCACCTAAAAAATATCGCTTAGAATAAAATAGTGCTTAACTAGTCAGATGTTTTCTGGTTAGTTAATATATCATCGAACTAGTTTGGAATAAGAATAAGCATTGCTGCTAGTACTAAAACTTTGTTCGTTACCTTTTGCTATTTCTAATAAGTACTGCTTAAGTTCGCTAGAAGCTCCTTCTGGATTAAACCAAAATATACGGTTAGCGCAGTCTAAAATGGTATGATCTTTACGCCTACCTACCTTGCAGGTTATATCAGCTCCATATTCTTCAATTAATACTCTTACCGTTTCTAATCTATTATAAGCGACTGCTAAGGCTAATGGATTATAGCGACCTAAAAATACTTCCACAGGGCCAAAACCAACATTTTCTGTTAACTTATTCACATCAATTTGATCATTATCAAAATTGATTCTAATAGCATCAACATCCCCATTTTTAGCAAATTCGCATAAGTCATTTATAGAATACTCTTTGAGTTGAGCACTTGAGCTACTGTACCTATTTGTATAGCAAACTAAAAAACTCTCATTACCAACTTCCACATTAATACCACTTTTACGCAATTTAGTTAGCGCCCATGAGGAGCAATTATCAGCAATTGGAAATCCCATCATTTCTTTTATCAGGTTAATAAGATTATAACGACCATATAAACTGAATTTGCGTGAAGCTCGATTTTCTTTTTCATCTTTTTCTTCACTCTGTGCAGAAACTAATAATTTTTGTGCAGCTTCTTTTGCTAAATACCATGTGGAGCTTTTATCATCATACTTGAGATTTGCTGCGTGACCCGTGAGGTCCTTTACTCTTACACCGGCATTTGATGTATAGCTAGGCAAAACTCCAGAAGCATACCCTATTCCTGAAAAAATTTGTGGCGACGAACCAAATCCAGTTAAGTGTAAAAGCTTACAAAAATATTTCCCATGTTCAACACCCTCCATGATTATTTCAGCATGTACTTGCACTCTAGTTAATGTCACCGCCCAAATATCTTCAGTTAATTCTTGTTTATTTTCGGTATTATCCAAATGGCTGTAGTACATATGCATCTCCTTTATTTTAGGCAATCACTAAAATTATCAAATGCTATTTGAAATTCTTAATTAAGAGGCTCACAAATGATTTGAGGGCGTCTCATGATATTTAGCATACCATCAAGGTATTAAAATGGATAGTATAGAAACCTACAAGGAAATAAATGCTTTATTACAGTTGGGCAGCTTATTATGTTAAACTGGCTGTAACTGCAAATCGGGGTGAAAAGTTTCGTAGGTTGGTTATTCTTCCTTAGAATAGTACGACACCTACGTCTTCAAATGGACAGCGGTTTTTGCCTGCTATCTAGCAGCAACTAAATATATGTTTTACTCCTTGCACATCAATTGAAAAATAATCACAAAGAAATAGATCGCGAGCAAATGCTTCGTAATCGATATAAAATTTCAAATTGTCCCGTATTTCATGAGCGTAACAATCATCAAAGAAGTTGGTGGCAAAATCAATTTCACTTTCATATGCTCCATAATAGGTATCCTCAAGTGCTTTTTCTGCTTGCTCGAACTCTAAGCCAAAGTGAGATAAAATCTCAGTACCCAATTCGCCATATTTACTGATAAAATCCGCTATTTTTACCACTTCATCAATACTCATGTGCTCGTCTAAGTAGAGTGAACCAAAATTTTCATAGGCATGGATTGCCCATTCTTCTGCATGTTCTACGGGACTTTCTGCTAGCATTTTATGGATTGCTTGATAAATTGCATTGGTATCAGTAACATCAATCCATGCTCCATGCTCCATGCTCCATGCTCCATGCTCCATGCTCCATGCTCCATGCTCCATGCTCCATGCTCCATGTAGGTATCCGTTATTATATGCAGCTAAACAAGCCACATAAATTCTGGGGATTTCGTTGTTAAGTTGCTTCATCACTTTTTCTCCTAGCTATTAAATTAAGGGTTTATGCGAGTTCATAACCCTGACTAGGCAAACGCCGGTGAGAGCAACGAGTCAGTGGGGTGATGGCAGTCAATATTATTTTTGAGGAGGGGAATCGCTCAATCTGCACAAGTGCGAAGCGGGCGGAAGATAGGGGATACCTCAAAAATGATCTTGACGGCTTGAGGGGTGAAACCCCTTGCTTAATTAAGCTCAGCATTTAGACGGTTTTCTTCAATATCATTAATAAGTTAATTTTAATAACTGATAGCTATAGGTTTTTTTATGCATGTGTTTATTAAGATTTTGATAATAATTTTTGTTTTAAATGCTGATTTAGAGGCACATCCTGGGGGATTGGATTCACAGGGAGGTCACTTTGATCGTCGAACTGGCCAGTATCATTGCCATAGGCCTTCTTGCTATGTACAACAAAATAAAATCAGAGAGGCTACTGATGAAGTCATTAAGGAAAATCGATCATTTAATAAACTGTATAGCCGTGAAGATTGGCCACATTGGCTTGATCTCGATGGTGACTGCCAAGACACTCGAGTTGAAGTATTAATTCGCGACAGTAAAGAAGGCTTAAAATTTAAAGATAATGAAAAATGTAAAATATCGGAAGGAAAATGGGTAGATCCTTACACGGATACTGTTTTGGTAGATATAACGGAAGTAAATATTGATCATGTGGTTCCACTTAAGTGGGCACATGAACACGGCGCCGCGAATTGGTCCAGTTCGAACAAGATGCTTTTTGCTAATGATATGGACAATCTTCTAGCTGTAGGAGAAAGGGTTAACCAATCAAAGGGAGCCCTTAGGGCCTGATAAGTGGATGCGTGCGCCGCAGACGCACAAGAAGGAGGGTTAAATGAACTGACCAACTTGTGTATAAGCTCTACGAAAGATGAAGGTGGGCCCTTCGAAGTTGACTTGCAGGAGTGAGCTTCAAACCCCCTCAAGCGGCTCTTGTAAAGAGCAAGGGTCGTGAGCATTGAGGAAAAGTCGCAATAAATGCGGCAGGTAAAAATCAGAAAGACGAATACACCTGAACCACTGTTGAAGTGTCGTAACATCAAGAATCAGCATCAAAACTAGAGGCTGCATCCATCTCTAGGATAAGTCTGCAGGAAACCTGATTACTGTGCAGACGGTGCTCGGCATAGAAGTGGCGTGAGTCTGATTTAGGCTTTTGTAGGGAACTGCGGGAACCAGTCGTCTTGATGTTAAGGGAGAAACTCAAGTAGCGGAAAGCTACAAGGGTGAGAGTACCGATGCAAGGCACTGGGGCGGAACAACTTGTAGTAGTGATGAAACAACTGTAATGGTTGTGGAGCGAAGAAGTTGTGTTAGGTTGTCGAGGCATAATTCAACTTGAAAGAGGATGAAATTTTGAACGAGACAAAGCCATTCACTATTTCAAAACAAATAGTGGTGCAAGCCTTTAAACGAGTCAAAGCAAGTGCAGGTGCTGCAGGAGTTGATCAGCAGTCACTTGCAGACTTTGAAAAGAACTTAAAAAGCAATCTATATAAGATATGGAATCGTATGTCATCGGGGAGTTATTTTCCTCCACCGGTGAAAGCGGTACCCATACCGAAAAAGTCAGGAGGCGAAAGGATATTAGGAGTGCCAACGGTATCCGATAGAATCGCACAAATGATTGTTAAGTTGATGTTCGAACCGTGTGTGGAGCCACACTTTCTCCAAGATTCTTACGGCTATCGTCCGATAAAATCGGCGTTAGATGCCGTAGGAATAACAAGAGAAAGATGTTGGCGGTACGATTGGTTAGTGGAGTACGATATCTGCGGACTGTTCGACAATTTAGATCATGAACTTCTGATGAAAGCGGTCAAGAAACACACAGACAATAAATGGATAATACTGTACATAGAACGATGGTTAAAAACTCCATTGCAATTACCTGATGGTAGATTACAAGAGAAAACCAAAGGGGTGATGCAAGGAGGCGTGATCAGTCCGGTGTTAAGTAATCTATTTTTGCACTATGTGTTTGATGCATGGATGAAAAGAAAATACCCCACTATACCGTGGTGTCGCTACGCAGATGATGGTTTAGCGCACTGTAAAACAGAGGGAGAAGCTAGACACATTCTAGCTAAACTCACGCAACGTTTTAAGGAATGTGGACTTGACGTTCATCCAACAAAAACAAAGATTGTTTATTGCAAAGACGGAAGCCGAAAAGGAAATTATCTCAATACAAAATTTGATTTTTTGGGATATGAGTTCCGGCGCAGGTTATTATGGAACAGCAAACGAAACAGTGTGTTTGTAAGGTTCACACCTGCGATCAGTAAATCGGCGCAAAAATCATTGCGAGCAAAAACACGTGAACAGAATTTTCGTAACAGAACGGATTTAAGCCTGAAAGAGATAGCTGCACAGTATAATCCAATCCTGAGAGGATGGATTGAATACTATGGTAGATATAATCGATCAAGTCTATATCCTGTCTTTACGCATTTTAATAGAACTCTGGCTGCGTGGGCAATGCGTAAGTTCAAAAGATTTAGAGGTCGAAAAGTAAAAGCTTATCTCTTTATAGAAAAGATAGCAGCAAGAGAACCGTTTTTATTTGCACACTGGAAATTTGGAATTGGTGGAGGGTGCGCCTAATGGAAGCGGTGTGAATCGAGAGGTTCATGCACCGTTTTGCGAGAGACTGATGGGGAAGTTCCATCGGTCGACTCCCCCATCTAATATAGGTTATCATTGTGATTACATAAGCAAATGGAATAAGATAGTTAATAAATATTCACTCAAATTCACAACAAATGAGTTAAAAAATGTATTCAGTATGAACTGTAATTTACTAAATTAAATTTCAAGAAATATTTTTAAGTTGAATTAATGATGAAGGTAAATAGTAACAATGTTAAAAGATGATAAGAAATATATAACAATGAATTCGAATGGAACAATTGGCAAACCTAGTGAATCTACTTTTCCAATCTTTAAACAGCTAGAGAATGATAGCTGGCGGCTAATTGGCACTGGCTTTTTTATAACAAACAATGGTATTTTTTTAACTGCAAAACATGTATTAGAAGATGTAATTGATAACGCCTGCAAACAAACGCATCCTATCGCAGCCTTTCTTTTACCGACACACAGTAGCTGCCATATTTGTCCCATACGGAAAGGATTCATGAGCGTAGAAGGTGATGTTGCAGCGGGAATAATAACTAATCCGTCGGGGGAGCCGTTATTAAATCCATTTTATGGGCTTTGCAGCAATCCCATAAAGATTGGCGATAAAATTTTCACCTATGCCTATCCTAAAACAATACACACGGGTAATACTATTACTATAGTCCCAGATTTTTATCAAGGGGATATACAAGCATGTTACCCTGAAGGAAGAGATAAGATTATTTTACCTAATCCTTGCTATGAAACGAGTATGAAAATTCTTGCTGGTGCCAGTGGTGGCCCAGTATTTAACATTCAAGGAAATGTTATTGGCATTAATAGTACTAGTTTTGACCACAATGATGAAGATTTATCTATTTCTTTTATTTCGAATGTTAATGCGGCTTTTGATATAATACTTGAGGATATTACATTGCCCAATTTAGGCCATATAGAAAGGTGCACAATCGAAGATCTATTAGCTGAGCTAAAGAGGGGCGCATGAGAAACAGCCCTACAAAGTCTAATTGTAATTGATATGTTGCATTTGAATAAGAGATATACCAACATCGCGTTTAAAAGCAAACTAATTTGTGCTAGTAATCTTTTATAAAATATCGCTTCAATTTTTTTGAAAAGCAAATTTCAATAGGAATTTTTTATGCCAATATCTTATGACATGCACAATAATATTATTTATTTATCCTGGAATAGGCAATTTAATTCACTTATGCAGTATTTGGTAGAGCAATTAAACATGCGGCATATTTCAGTGCAGGATCTATATCAATACGTTCTGTATTGTCAATTCCCTAACACGAATCAGCACGTTATAGACCCGTTGACTATTGCTAAAATTGGGGCTGAAATCTCGCGCATTTCCGAGCTTCAAAATTGGAAATTTAATTTTTATAACTTGGCGGCACAACGTGGTAGTTTTTTAGGAAATATATTTGGTGCAGAATGTTTTCTTTATGGATGGGGTGTGAATCCAGAGCCTTCAACAGCTTTATTTTGGATAGGACATGCTCTAAACGGAAATGTAAATATTAATCAATTAAATAAATTTTTTGAAGATAAATTATATTATCTACAGGGACAATGTTACGAAAAACTGGGAAGATATTCAGACGCAATGTTTGTGTATTGTAAAATTACCAATAAAGACTTCGATCTTTATCATGAAGTTATTGCTTCTCGTGCAAGGCTGATTAAAAGGCAAGTAAGTATAATTCTTGATAGACCCACTCATGAACACGAATTAGTAAACTCCTTGAAGCAACTGAATTTAGCAGGGAATCATGAGGGGGCGGTTGTTTCACACGAAAGTGACAATCAATCCGCACAAAATTCTAAAAAAGAAACACAGCATGAGGTTCCTTTATTAGAAAGTACACTTTTGCCAATGGAGTTTGGAAAAAAATGGAAGCTGGGCGCTAGTTGGTTTCATATGGTGGATGAAACTGCACTTAAAAAAGAATATGATAAACATCAAGAAAATATTAGCCAATTAATTTTGGCTAAGAAGGTGGAGATAGAGTCAGTTAATAAGATGCTAAAAGAAATGATAAGTCCGCTTTCTAATACAAGCTCTTCACACGCATTAGAGGAAAGGCTGGATGTTTTAAAAATGGAACTAAAGGATTTAGAGTCCAGCTTAAATAAACTTTATGACAAATATGAAAAATACCTACCAGAAAAACGTAAAGTTATCAGACGACATGAGGCAGAGAAACGATTTTTTAACCCAAGACGATCTAAAAAGAATCAGGAACTAATCACCTTAACAAACGCAATTATCGATCAACGATTTAAATTAAACAATAATGCAAGCAACCCGATTAATTTGAATGGAAAGAGCTCTCGGCAAGTAATTAGTGCTGAAAGAGCCTTTCAAGAAGCAGTTATTGCTTTAACAGGAGGTGATTTCCCTAAACTAGGATTACCGATAATGCGAGAAAAACCATGGCAATTTATTGGTTATGATAATAAGCTACGTTCAGGCACAACTTCATTTGGACCTATTGAAGTTTATCAAATTGGAGATACGCTAGTACAAAGTGAACATAGAGTAGAACCTAAAAGAAATAGGTTGGGAGATAGTTTTTTGCCACAACATAAAAGTTATGACAGCGATATCTCTCAATTTTTATTCAAGCTGGCACAAGCTGATATAGAAAAAGAAAAGCAAATTGCCACTTATATGATTCGTTATGGAAAGAGCCATAGAGGTATTTCCTTAGAGGAGCTTCAACAAATTAATGCAAATCTAGGACAAGAAGACGTAGATTTTTTTAATAGGATTTGTTTTTTAATTATGGAAAAAGAGCAGGCGCAGTGGCATTCGGCAGTAAATGAGAGTTTCCATATCGGCATGGCACTAGCACAAGCAAGGTGTTTAATAATGATTGAAGCAGGTTTTATAAGTTTTGATGAGGCATTTAAGAATAATGTTCTCTTTGGTATCTATTCAAATACAGGAATTATTGATGATCCTTATAAAGTTGCTAGGTGTTGTAAGAATATTGATAATCTTTATATGGCATATCTCCAAAAAGAATATCCATTAGACTTTTTTCCATTTTTAAAAAATCGTATTCGAAAAAGTCATGGAGCAGGCATGAACGATGAAATTTATCCTGGAGCCGTAGCAACAAGAGTACAAGCACATAATGATATGACATATGTATATGGGGGTGATAGTGATACCGATGGAGAAGGGTATGATACAGATTCATCCATAGAGAACTTTGATAGTAAAAAAAGAGTAAAAAAATTGTGAATCACTACCGCCTCAAGGCGGTAGCTTCTGTAAACGCTTGCAAAGCAGATGCTAGCTTAAAAGCTTTCAGTGCTCAGAGATCGAAAAATTATCTTGCTTATGATGCATTTCTTGGCTTTCGATATACTCTTGAACCTGCTGCTCATTTAAGTTACCCACTGTGACTACAAAATAACCTCTCGCCCAAATATGTTGTCCCCAATATCTCTTACGAAAGTGCTCAAACTCCATCATCACCTTGCGACTGCTTTTCCCTTTAATGTATTGCATTAGCTTAGACAACGACAAATTTGGTGGAACAGATACCAAAATGTGAACGTGGTCTGGACTTAAACTCCCGGAAACAATTTCAACATAGTTTGCAGCACAGATTTCTCTAATCAACCCTCTTACCCGTGTTGCTACTTCACCTATTAGCACCCGGTATCTATATTTAGTACACCAGATAATATGGTATTTTAAATCATACGTCGTATGTGATGACTTTTTGTACATCTCTCACCCCCTTCAGCTCGGATATATCCTAGCTTACTGAAGTGTTCGCCTAAAGGCGAGGGTGTTTTCCCATCCCACAAGAGGGACATAAAAAGTGATAGATTTTACTATCACATTTCGGAATGTGGTGTTTCTATTCTAGCAATAATATGAGGGTAGCATTATGGGAGATATTTTTTATTTAGATAAAGAGGAATTTGGCGAAACGTACCATGTTGCAGGAGCATTAATAATATCACTTATTAGAAAGGAAAGAATAAAAGATTTCCCTTTACCTAAAATTAATTTAGGCTTGGCCTCTACTGGACAAAAAGCATTTATCGAAGCTATTGCCAGCAATCAGACCCTACTTAAAAATGGGCTTGTAGCTCCTGTAACTTCTAATGAACCCCAGAGAGATGTTTCTAGAGAAAAAAGAAGCTTTTCTGAAGCAACCGAGATTATTGAAAGTGCTTTTAGAGAGCTAGTACAGAAAGATAAGGAGGAAACAGAAATAATAAAACATAGAGTTCCTCAACTAGCCACGTGCATTAAAAAATATTTTGTAGCCGGAGTTAACGAAAAAGATTTTATCCCTCTTTTTAGTGATTATGGAATTCAAAAAGAAGGAGAAAAAATTTTAGTTTACGTGAGGCAAGTTTCTTTAGAGAGAGGATCAAAAGATGTATCTCGCAATATGCATGTAGGTTGCCTATGCCAGTTGGTTGAATACTTACTGCTACATAATGAATCAGCTAGTATTATTATCGCAGGCGATATTAATCAAGCTACTTTTAACAAACACTATCAAAAGCTATCTAACGAGAAAGATCAATCTCGTATTATAGTCATAGGTAAATTTTTTGAAGACGAAAATTTTTTAAACGTTGCAGGCCAAAGTGTATCAAAACAACTCGCTTTCTATCATCAGTTGTATGAGGTTTATAATTTAAAGTGTGTGATAGGCATGATGTCAGGTGCATTAGATGGACTAGCATTTAGTGGGATTCCTGTCCTCTTTATTACTAAAGATGAGCTTAATACTAATCATCCGAGTAGAATGATAAAAGCAAGTATGGATATTCCTTATTTAAAGCCCGTTCATTGTAATACAGATCAATATGAAGGTCGTGTTGGCACCGAATGTGAATTTGAAAAAAGCGTCCTAGAAACGATCAATACACATGTAGATGTCATAATCGAAGAAAATAAATTACAGACTAGCAGCCGTTCAACAACATATAAACCCACTTTAAAATCAAAATAATTTTAAAGAAGCAGAAAATTCTTACAATTAAAGGCCTTAGGGATCCTTGACATAAGCAGCTGAAATGTTACGTGGGTAAATTAAAAATTAGTAAAATCATAAAGTTATAAATTATCTTAAATTTAAGATTTATAAATCATAGCCTATTTGCTTTTAATTTAACTTATTGTTTTTACTAATAAAAAGTCTTGAAAATTAACATTTCACCCACTTATATCGCGGATCCCTTAGTTTTTCCATGCTACTTATTGAACGCATTGTTTACTAAGGTTTATTAAATAGATTTTTTGCTAAATTGTTGGTGATGTGTTATTTTGATATTAAGTTTTTTGGAATTATTTTTTTAGGAGTAGTAATTAATTTTTTAAATATGCAGGCTGAAAATGTGTCTTTGAATATGCATAATAAAATCTAATAGAATTTTAACTTGAGCATAGGGATAAATTTATGAAACCTGGTTTGCTGAAAAAGCTCAATAAGCTTAAAGATAAACAAAATGATTTAATAGAAGCCTTAGCTAAGGCGCTTGAAGATGAATCAATATCTATTGATGAGTTTTTTGTCTTAAAAATTCCTAGTATTCCTCCTGATGATGACTCTTCTTCTGAAGAAGAGCCCACAAATGTTATTACTTCAAAGCTCATTCATTTAGTTGGCAATGAATGCCTTGAAATTGAAGAAGGAAAGCTGGCTAATAAAATATGGAAACGTAATTTTGAAACAAATCAGTATTATTTATCATTGTATCGTTACGCGGTATCTCTTTTGTTTGGTAATGATATAGAGCAGGATGTAGATGGGGCGATTGCCTTTTTGAAGCAAGTGGTAAATAATCTAGGAAATACAAGTGGAAAAAAATGCTTATACTACTTAGGGTATGCTTATTGTTTAAAAAAAGATTTTGAAGAGGCTTTTAGCTGCTTTGAGAAACTGCCCTCCGATTATGATCTATTAAAAAATCTTTTTACAGAAAATAATCAATATAAGCGATTATATAATTTATATACTTTATATAAGTCCGCCGATAAATATTTTGACCCTACCGCCAATCCAATTCCAGAAATGGAAACCACCTCTTTGGAAAACAATCCAAAAATAAGGGTTGAAGATGCTAATTCGGGCACGGTACAAGAAGAAGAGCTACATACCGCCTTGATTGCAGAAAAACGCTTTTTTGATCCTGGTAGAACATATGATACGACCCCAAGATGGTTAAGTTTGCTCCTTCTACGTCGTCGTTTGAGTACACAAGCTATTACCGCTAAAGTTAATTTGGAGGATGATACCCCTTTCAGACAAATTATAACAGCAGAACGTTCTACAGTTGAAGCGTCCAAAAAATCTAATGGTGGAGTGCAACCAGGCCCATATGCAAACCGCTTAGGTTGGCATGCCGCTCATCAAGTAGATGAAGAAAGAGAGGAATGGTTTTCTTATTATGAGTATTTGAAAATTGGTAATACCACCCTTAAATATACACAAAAAGTTAATCCTTATCCTACTCATCTTGGTGATTATTACATGAAAAACCTTGGTGAGTATTCCAATATCCTTGACCAAATCAATACAATAATAAATCATCCAGCTGATGATGTTATAAAGAAAGAAAAAGAGCAAAAATTAGCTCAATTTATCAGGGAATTCGTTAGCACGGGAAAACCTATTACCCTTGCTAGTCTTAAAACAATTAATGATAACGCTGATGATGATGATGTTAATAACATTAATCGTATTTGTTATCATTGCTTTGTTAAAGAGCCTGCACGATGGATGTTTCATAATAATCAACTACCAATTGCAATTGCTCAAGCTCGAATGCTCGAATTACTAGTAGCAGGGCACATATCTATGCAACAGGCATTTGATGAGGACTCTCCTTTTGGAGTAGTAACAGTTAAAAAGGTAGGAAATAACTGGGCTGCAGTTAAGGGAAAAATTAAAGCATTAAACCGTCTTTATGCAGAAAAAATATTAGTTCCGCAGGTTGGCGTTAATCCACAGCAATCGTATGCCTTTGCAAGACGCAAACAATTTCATGTTGAATTGAGAAATACTTATGGAGGAGCGAGTGATACAGATGGCGCAGGATACACTTCTTCTGAACCAGAAAGTGATTCTAGTGGTGATGAATTACCAGCAGAAAAACAAAAACCAGTAGCAAAAAAGAAGGCAAAATGAATTAGATCTTACTAAATAGGGATCCCTTATGTTTAGCGACACGAGAACAAGCACATCAAGATATAAAATATGTATATGGTAGCTAGTTGCCATGAGGGAATCTGTTACATTTCATCCAATTACGCTTATGTCACCGATATATGTTAAATGAGGTTTAGTATCGAAATAAATATTAAAGGTGATTATAAAATTAATCACTATTATAATTCTTAAGTCGGACATACTTTCTTAGTATTCACGTCTTTGCGAAGTGGAATAAATAATGGGATATCTTCCTGCCACAATTCTGTTAGCCCCTCAACTTCAAGAATAAAACGAAATTTGATCCAATCAGATATCGTGGCATTTTGAACAAGAAGCTGTTCAACGCTATGAACTCTCAACACGCTATAAAAAGGAGTATTGGTTTGATGATTTTTTGAAGCGGGATACGGTATACATGCATGCCGAATTACCTCTAGTTTAATTAAGCGTGAAAGCCATGGGGAATCACGAAACAAATCAAAATACCCCTTAAGCCATGAACCAAAATTTGTGTCAAATGGATATTCACCTCGCTGTGTGAATAAATATAGCTTAAGCCTCTGTGGGAGAGAGTCTAAACCTGAAATAATAGCTAAATTGCCATTGACTAAAAAAATATCATTTTTCTCATTAGTTGCAAAGTCCTGTGGGAGGTTATGCACATTAGTACGAGGAAAGCTTTTAAGTATTTGAAATGAAATAATATAATTTGAGTCGTTTTTCTTCCAGCTTGGCTTGCAAGCAAGTTGCCTACCATCACCTAGTGTATTTAGCAATACATAACGATTATAAGTATTGATATCGTCAAAATTTTCACAATACTTAATAAGTACATGAAGGTCACCTAAAAGAAAATTGTCTATTTTTATGCACCACGCATTTTCTTTGATACTAATCAGCTCTCCACTGAAAATCATATCTGGACCAAGAGCGATTAAGTCATTATCTATTTTAACTGTCCCTTGACGAGATATCTCCGCTCCTATACGCGATTCATGCTCATTTTTCATTTTTAAAAGTATTTCTTTTGTATATTTAATAGGATCTCTATCAATTAGGGTGCTATGAGTTGGGCACAGCCAAATAGCATTAGAAATACATGACCGTTCCTCTGGAGACATTTGATTATCGTAGCGCGGCCCACCAGGTGCGGCGCTACAAATATGTGCCGCCACGCCTATTTTAACAGAGGCGACTAAAGATACATTACTAGGGCCAGAGGTTACAATTCCACAATTAGGAAATGAGCACTTGTGACCAGCTCGGAAAGCTAATGATCTTTTTATAGATTCCTTAAAGTTATCACGTCTGGACTTTGGCATATTTCCACCCAATTAAATTTTATTAAGAACCTTTTATAAGTTTTGAGCAAATAAGTGTTTAATTATGTTTGAACCTCTCTAACTAATAAGCTAAAGAGAGGTGGGCATATGGAAAAAGTCTGGGCAAAGACTCACTCTCTTATTAAACCGTTCCCGTTGTTCATTTAGCGCTTTATCTAATCTTAATTTATGTAACTCATTTTCGGTTTTATTCCTAAACATAGCTAGAATACAAAGGAAATGATCCCATCCTTTTAAAAGATAATATTCAGCTGATTTTTTATAAGCCTCCACTATTTCGTTAATATATTCAGGACTGCTTAAAGCATCCTTATTATTTATTTTGTGTTTTTTTCCAATTGAAAATATTGCTTCAGCTGCTGATTTTTTGGGTAGACGAGAAATGTAACTTAACTTTTGTTCATATAAATCATGAGCAATATATTCATCTTTATATTGTTGTATTAGGTCCGTCAAAAGAGAAAAATCGGCTTTATAAAGGGCGCAAATTTCCCTAGACAAGGCTTTACCAACTTCCTCCAATTTCTTTTCAAAAGCTACTTCTTTTTCATATTGATGATGCTCCTCATCCATTGCCCTGTCATGCGAATCCCAATCAAAATCTTCCATTTCTTCCATATATTTTAGAGTTTTATTAAATTGACCAATATTCTCACTTAGGTTATATAGACGTCCAAAATTTTCATTTTCTAATATATAAACAGAAATACAATTTAATAATCCACTTATGTCATATTTATAGGCCCCTTTTTTTTCCTTAAGCCAAGATGTAAAATTAATATATTCTTCCCATAAAAATGAAGTGGAACTCACTGTATTTTTATCCCAATCAAATTTGGCCAAATAATGGAGCAAATCTTTTTCACTTTTCGAAAACATCCAAATAGTTGGCCCAGATTGATATATTTTAAAGCAGTACCTAATATCGGGATGATCGGCAAGGAAATTCTTTACCGCCTTTGAATTATCAGGAAGCGTATAGTATAACCCCTCAGATAATTCCCATATCCATTGCTCTTCTGCCAACTCATCCAAATTTGTCCACTCTCTTTTCGCTTGCTCCCAGACAATTTTTAATGCCTGTATGGCTTCTTCTGGGGTATTCCCAGATGCACTAATTGAAGGTGCAGATTCAAACCAAGCATTACAACAATCCTCATTTTCCTGTAAATTAATTAAAAAACCATCAAAAAGATTTGTTTTCAAAATGCACTCCTTCTTTTTTTGGGGTAGAGATAAACTATGGCAAAAAATATTATGTCTAACTTACATTACATCAGGGAAGATTAAGATAATATTACTCTAACACTAAGAGCCGACAGCAATACTAGCTTTTATTCAGTTGGGCTTTACACCACATCATTATCTTTAGTTCCCAGCCAATTTGGCCATGATATCCACCCTTTCTTCTTATATGTGAGGCTAGGAGCTGCCGGAATATTTATGGGCTTTTCCCCGCTGGCTTTATACTTTTGCCATTCCGTTTTAGTTTTTAAGCTCAAAGTAAGTATAAATGCTCTTGCCTCTTCAAAGGGTAGAAAAGCTCTATTATATGAAGCAATGGTGTTTGTGCCAAGCCAATCCCCCCAAGAAATCCATCCTTTGTTTTCATAAACTTGTGGTGGCGAACTTGGTATATCATTTGGCTTATTACCACTTTTAGCATAGGTTACCCATTCTTCCTTCTTTTTCAAATTTAACGAACGGGCAAAATTTCTTGCATCATCAAATGAGCGAAACTCTTTATTTTGTGGTGCTACAGCTCCTGTTCCTAACCATTCACCCCAACTTTTCCAATGTTGTTTGTAAACAACTTGTGGGCTAGAAGGAATATCTTCGGGTTTATTGCTATCTGTACAATAATTATTCCATTCTCTTTGACTGAGAAGTTTTAATGAATGAACAAATGCCTTTGCTTCTTCATAAGTTCGATACTCTCGATTGCGTGGCGCTACACTTCCTGTTCCAAACCATACTCCCCAGTCAATCCATCCTTTGTTTTTATAAACATTGTCTGGATTCGCGGGAATATTAGCCGGTCTATTTTCATCCTTTAAAAATTGCCTCCAAGATTCTCGTGTACTAATTTTTAATTCTTGAATAATTTGTCTAGCTTGTTCATAAGGAAGAAATTGCTTTTTTTTATCTGCTATTCTTCCGGTTCCTAACCAATCACCCCATGATATCCATCCTTGCTCTTTGTATGTCCTATCAGGGGCCGTAGGAATAAAATCAGGCTTCTTTCCGTCCCTACAATATGACCTCCATTCTGATTCACCCGTTAACCCTAAATTACGAACAAAGTTTCTTGCTTCATCAAATTCTAGAAATTTTCTGTTGAAATTTGCTATGCTACCAGTCCCTAGCCAATCTCCCAGGGATACCCAACCCTTATTTTTATAACTTCTTGCTGGCTTCGCTGGAATCTCAGCTGGTTTTTGGCCGCTTTTGCAATATTCTAACCATTCAGCTTGACTTTTTAATTGCAAAGTATGTACATAAGCTCTTGCCGTTTCAAACGATTGAAAGGCCCAATCCATTGGACTTTTATTTGTTGTCCCTAGCCAATCCTTCCACGAGATCCAACCTTTATCCTTATAAACCTGTTGTGGGTTTGAGGGAATATCCATGGGTTTATCAGGGTTTTTAGAGTATGCTGCCCATTCATTATAACTTTTTAAGTTAAGACTTTTTACATAATTTTTAGCTGTTTCAAAAGGCAGAAATATATAATTTTTTGGTGCTTTGTTCGTTGTTCCCAGCCAGTCTGCCCACGAAATCCAACCTTTATTTTTATAAGTTTGTGGAGGCGACTTAGGTATGTCATTTGGCATTTCACTGCTTCTGGTATAGTTTTCCCATTCAGACCTACTCTTTAGGTGCAAACCTTGAACAAAATGTCTTGCATCTTTAAAATCTTTCCAGCGGAAAGCAACCTTACTGACAAGCTGATCAAAAATCTGATTCTTTAATTCTTCCTGAAATCCCTCAATAACTATAGGGCTGCCAGAAATGTTAATTGATATATGCTCAGAATAAACACTTCTCTCTCCTTTTCCTATACTAATTTCACGTATTTCATCAACTAACCTTTCATCATGAGCATATCGTGCCCTAACTACACCAATAAGTTTTTTGAACTGACTTGAATCAATCATTTGTTCTATTTTTTCTTTTTCTCGATGAAAAATAGGAACAACAATATAGCCAAACTTTTTTCCTTTGTGATCAGCACGTCTTAACGCTCGCCCAGCTGCTTGCACAATATCAATTTTTGAATTTTTAGGATCGCAAAAATACACAACGTCGATACTAGGAACATCAACACCTTCTGTCAAACACCGAGCATTTGTTATAATTGATTTAGAGGAATTTTCGAAGCTCTTCATACGAATACTTCTTTCATTGGTTGAAAGCTCACCGTTAACATGATAAGTATTTATCTCACCGTAAATTTTTTGATGCCTCTTTTGAAAAGCTTTAGCTTTTGTTACTGAAGAATGAAAAGTAACTGCATGTGTAGCTTGATGTTTTTGCATAACTTTCTCAAGAGCATAATTATTAGCAATCTCGTCAATGGTTTCATTTTCTGAGATATATTTACGTTGCCGGATTGCATCTTCAAGTTCTTTTTCTTCAACACCAATGGCTACTATTTGATAATCAACAAGGATTTCCTTATCAATTGCTTCTTTAAAACTCATTCTATAAAATTCGGGGCCAAATATGCCAGGGTTACTCATGTCATATAAATATTTGTGCGTCTCTTCCTTCAACTTATCTTTTAAGCTTTCAGATATAATGCGAGGTGTCGTTGTCATGTATAAGCGTTTATTAATAGCAATATTGGAGACCATTCAGAACCATGGGGTCATAAAAATATTTTGTAAGTTTCCTTAATTTGCCCATTAAGAGGATAATGGTAATCACCTTAATACAAGAAACCTGCAAAAATGTATATCTTTACCCAGAACATTTATCAATTTCGGCTTTTACTAAAAGGCATCAGTCCCATTATCTGGCGACGCTTATTAGTTAATGGTAACAGTTCTATTGCCGATTTTCATCACATCATTCAAATGGCTATGGGATGGTCTAACACATACTTGCATCAATTTATCATACGAGGCAAATCGTATGGGATCAGTTATGCCGGTGGAATGAGCTTCTGTGATGATCCTCACCAAGTAAGATTATGTGATTTTCAATTTGATCCAAATGAACGATTTATTTATGAATATAGTTTTTTTGCGAACTGGCAAATTGAAATCCGATTAGAAAAAGAATTAACGGCTGTGCCTAACAAATTATATCCTTTCTGTGTGGCTGGCGCTCGAACTTCGCCACCGGAAGAATGTAAAGGGGCTGTAGCATTTATGGAGTTGGGCGATTATTATTCTGATTGGCGAATTGAAGAAATTCTCTATCATAGCGCTAAACAATTAAAGTCTAAAGAAATCACTTTACCTGAATTTGAAGAGATTATTAATGAGTTAAATTATTGGGTTAATAGGCACAAGTTTGATCGTCATGGAGTTAATCACCTTTTAAAGAAATTTGCAACTCATGATCCTGAATGGGAAGATTATATGGCGGAGGTAATAATGCTATGAAAATAAAAATACAACTTATCATTGATAGTGAAGAAAACACGACTTGCATTGAGGATGTTGTCAATTTTCAACGAGAAGGGTTATCAGCGGCAACACTGGGCTTAACCTTACAAGAAGCAAAAGAGATAACCTCTAACGTTCAACATATCATGACTCACTATCAAATTAAAGAATTTTTGAAAACGGAGCAACCTTGTCCTGAATGTGGTAAAGTACGTACTATTAAAGGTTATTGTAATATTATTTATCGAACTTTATTTGGAAAACTCACGTTAAAAAGCCCTCGTTTACATCAATGTGAATGCTCAAGAAAAGAAGCGAAAACATGGAGTCCATTAGCCTACTTATTATCTGAAAGGTTGCCGCCAGAATTCAGTTATCTGCAATCAAAATGGGCTTCTTTAATGTCTTATGGTGTGACAGTAAATTTATTAGAAGAAGTATTACCCTTAGATACTAGCGTTTCTTCGCTATTTAATAATATTCAGCAAGTGTCTAGTCGGTTAGAAGGAGAGCTAGGTGATGAGAAAGTATTTTTTGTTAATGGTTGTCAACGGGATTGGTATAATCTCCCGAAACCCGATCTTCCGATAACGGTTGGTATAGATGGCGGATACGTTCATGCTCGTGAAGGAGACAATCGCAAGGCAGGTTGGTTTGAAGTTATTGTCGGGAAAAGCCTCCAAGAAGAGGAGAAAACCAAACGATTTGCTTTTGTTACCCAATATGATAAAAAGCCTAAACGTAGACTTTATGACATGTTGATGAAGCAAGGACTGCAAATGAATCAACAAATTACCTTTTTATCTGATGGTGGAGAAAATGTAAGAGAGCTGCAGAAGTATCTTAGCCCTCAGGCAGAGCATATTTTGGATTAGTTTCATATTACGATGAAATTAACAGTTATGAATCAAATGATAAAAGGTTTATCTTCTGTAAATAAAGAAGCTATCGAAAAGGAGCTTGAACGAATAAAATGGTATTTGTGGCATGGTAATCTTTTTAAAGCGCTACAGACATTGGAGAATTTATCGTTTGAAACGGAAGCTGGACTTGAAGAACAAGATAATAAAGAGATTAATTTTTGGAAAGCTATCGATGAATTTTACGACTATATAAATTCAAATAGAAATTTTATTGTTAATTACGGTGAGCGATACCATCATGGTGAAATTATTGCAACTGGATTTGTAGAATCAACGGTTAATGAACTTATCAGTAAACGTATGGTAAAAAAACAGCAAATGAGATGGACTAAAAAAGGAGCCCATCACTTGCTACAAGTGCGGGTTAAAACGTTAAATGAAGAATTAAGAGAATGCTTTTGTGAATGGTATCCTGGTATGGGCTCGGGGAAGGAAGAGCTTGGTGTTAAAGTGGCATGACCCCACGGTTTTGAATGCTCTCCGAAAAAGAAACGTTCAATGAGCGATTGCATCAGGCACCTTCTCTTAACCAGAGTTAATATTTATAGGTTGAGCTAAAGGAATTTTCCGCTTTTTTATTTTTATCCTTATATAATGAATGTCAAAAGTAGTATAATTCGGGTGGTCTTGCTGGTTGGCGATTCAACTGGGTATAATGTTATTAGGTCAGTATAACAAAGAGGCAGTTACCATGATGAGGTTTTCACAGAGCGCTATAGCTAATAATGTACTTCAGGATTGTCCTGCGGAATTTAAGGGGGTAATAAGTGCCTTTTTTAAGTCGCTAGAAGCCCTCCCTTCCCATCAATTGCTATTAATATCTGGTGGAGAGCAGAGAATTAAGGCCATGGTGGTTGAGGTTGTAGCTCAAGAAGTAAAAAATAGCACTAAAAAAGTGAAACAAATTAGAGAGGAGTTTGCAGCTGGAAAGTATGATGAACAGGTGCTTTCTGATAGCCCTCAATTAACTCCAGATCTTGAAATAATGATTGCACAACATCCGAGAGAATTTGTAGAAAGGTTATTTTTTAAGTGTCAGTCAGAGCAGCAGTTATCTTTTTGGATGACACATACCCCATTACCGCGAGACGCTTTAGCTTTAACAGTTCATCTGGGTAATAATATTCATGCCCTGCGTTATCTTAAAGCAAAAGGAGTTTTTGAGCATCTATATCAAGATGATAAGAAAGATCTCTTGATGAAAGCTGAAAGGTTTAATAATGAGGGTTTTGCTTATTTAAAAGAGCAGCTATCGGCACCGCCAGCAGCAAAGCTAAGTTAAAAATGAATTAAATTTTCATTTAAAAGACAAAAGGGATGCTCTTCGTTGGGCATGGTTGTCAAGAAGCGGTTCATATTTTTTTATTGTAGAAGTTACCCAGAGTGGCGATGGCTTTAAAAAGTATTGACGGCTTTCTCGCATAAGGTCACTTGGTGTT
>Ga0302300_1000033_pt1 | contig 197406 bp, 141 predicted proteins | sample III_Palsa_E1_1_FD_198756 | JGI IMG/M metagenome (GOLD analysis project Ga0302300, IMG submission 198756) | Peat permafrost microbial communities from Stordalen Mire near Abisko, Sweden - III_Palsa_E1_1 | ecosystem: Environmental > Terrestrial > Soil > Palsa > Peat permafrost | place: Sweden...
TCCTGTACTTCCTTGAATACCAGTAGATCCTTGAATACCAGTTGCTCCAGTGTATCCTGTACTTCCTTGAATACCAGTAGATCCTTGAATACCAGTTGCACCTTCAATTCCAGTTGCTCCTTCAATTCCAGTTGCTCCTATGTATCCCGTACTTCCTTGGATACCAGTACTTCCTTGGATACCAGTACTTCCTTGGATACCAGTGCTTCCTTGAGTTCCCGTCGCACCAGTAAAACCAGTGCTTCCTTGAGTTCCCGTCGCACCAGTAAAACCAGTGCTTCCTTGAGTTCCAGTCGCGCCAGTAAAACCAGTGCTTCCTTGAGTTCCAGTCGCGCCAGTAAAACCAGTGCTTCCTTGTATGCCGGTAGAACCTTGAATACCTGTAGCACCATCAAAACCAGTACTTCCTTGTATGCCGGTAGAACCTTGAATACCTGTAGCACCATCAAAACCAGTACTTCCTTGTATCCCAGTCGAACCTTGAATACCAGTTGGACCTTGAATACCAGTACTTCCTTCAAAACCTGTAGATCCTTGAATGCCAGTACTTCCTTGAATACCACTACTTCCTTGAATACCACTACTTCCTTGAATACCACTACTTCCTTGAATACCACTACTTCCTTGAATACCAGTAGCACCAGTAAATCCAGTAGCACCAGTAAATCCAGTAGCACCATCAAAACCTGTAGATCCTTGTATACCACTACTTCCTTGAATACCTGTTGCTCCAGTAAAACCTGTTGCTCCAGTAAAACCTGTTGCTCCAGTAAAACCTGTTGCTCCAGTAAAACCTGTTGCACCATCGAAGCCAGTAGTACCATTAAGACCAGTACTTCCTTGAATACCTGTACTACCTTGAATACCTGTACTACCTTGAATACCTGTACTACCTTGAATACCTGTACTACCTTGAATACCAGTAGCACCATCAATACCAGTACTGCCTTGAATACCTGTTGCTCCAATAAATCCTGTTGCTCCAACAACACCAGTACTACCTTGAATACCAGTAGCACCATCAACACCAGTACTACCTTGAATACCAGTAGCACCATCAACACCAGTTGATCCATTAATACCTGTACTTCCTTGAATACCTGTTGCACCACCAATACCAGTAGAACCTTGAATACCAGTTGATCCATTAATACCAGTAGCACCTACAGTTCCTGTACCAGTACTTCCTTGAATACCAGTAGCACCATTAAAACCGGTAGCACCATTAACACCTGTTGCACCATTAACACCTGTTGCACCATTAACACCTGTTGCACCATTAAAACCGGTAGCACCATTAAAACCTGTAGCACCATTAACACCAGTAGCACCATTAACACCAGTAGCACCATTAAAACCGGTTGCACCATTAAAACCGGTTGCACCATTAAAACCGGTTGCACCATTAAAACCGGTTGCACCATTAAAACCGGTAGCACCATTGATACCTGTTGCACCATTAAAACCGGTAGCACCATTAATACCTGTTGCACCGATGGCACCATCAATACCAGTGGATCCTTGAATACCGGTACTTCCATTAATTCCAGTAGATCCTTGAATACCGGTACTTCCATTAATTCCAGTAGATCCTTGAATACCGGTACTTCCATCAATTCCAGTTGCACCTACAGTTCCTGTACCAGTTGATCCTTGAATACCTGTAGCACCTAGTAATCCAGCAATACCACTAGCACCTATGATACTAATACCCGTAGCACCTACAGTTCCTGTCGAACCTTGAATACCAATACTTCCTTCAATACCTGTAGCACCAATTTGACCAATACCAGTAGAACCTTGAATTCCTGTTCCAGTTGATCCTTGTATACCAGTACCACCAATTTGACCAATACCAGTTGAACCTTGAATTCCAGTTGAACCTTGTATACCTGTTGATCCTTGTATACCTGTTGATCCTTGTATACCTGTACCTCCATCAACACCAGTAGATCCTTGAACACCAGTACCACCAATTTGACTAATACCAGTAGATCCTTGAACACCAGTACCACCAATTTGACTAATACCAGTAGATCCTTGAATACCAGTACCACCAATTTGACTAATACCAGTAGATCCTTGAATACCAGTAGCTCCCGAAGTACTAATACCTGAAGCACCTTGTAATCCTGTGGCTCCAATAAATCCAGTCGCACCGGAATCACCAGAACCAGTTGCACCTACAGTTCCTGTTGATCCGACTTGTCCAATACCTGTAGCACCAACTTGTCCAATACCTGTAGCACCAACTTGTCCAATACCTGTAGCACCAACTTGACCAACACCGGAAGCTCCTTGAATACCTGTTGCTCCTTGAATACCTGTTGCTCCTTGAATACCTGTTGCTCCTTGAATACCTGTTGCTCCTTGAATACCTGTTGCTCCTTGAATACCGGAAGCTCCTTGAATACCTGTTGCTCCAAAACCAGTTGCTCCAACAATTCCTGTACCTGTAGCACCAATTTGACCAATACCTGTAGCACCAATTTGACCAATACCTGTAGCACCAATTTGACCAATACCGGAAGCTCCTTGAATACCGGAAGCTCCTTGAATACCTGTAGCTCCAAAACCAGTTGCTCCAACAGTTCCTGTACCTGTAGCACCAATTTGACCAACACCGGTAGAACCAATTATACCTGTGGCTCCAGGATTTCCAAAACCAGTTGCACCAACAGTTCCTGTACCTGTAGCACCAATTTGTCCAATACCAGTAGAACCAGTCATACCTGTAGCTCCAAAACCGGTGGCACCAACAGTTCCTGTACCTGTAGCACCTATTTGACCAACACCCGTTGCACCTACTTGTCCGACACCAGTTGCACCTACTTGTCCGACACCAGTAGAACCAATTATACCAGTTGCACCTATTTGACCAACACCAGTAGAACCAATCATACCTGTTGCTCCAGAACCAGTTGCGCCAACAGTTCCTGTACCTGTAGCGCCTATTTGACCAACACCCGTTGCACCTATTTGACCGACACCAGTAGAACCAATCATACCAGTAGCTCCAACAGTTCCTGTACCTGTAGCACCAACTTGTCCTGTAGATCCAGCACCAGTTGCTCCAATAGTTCCTATACCAGTTGCACCAATTTGACCGATGCCTGTAGAACCAATCATACCTGTAGCTCCAACATTACCTAAACCTGTTGCTCCAATAGTTCCTGTACCTGTTGCACCAATTTGTCCAATACCAGTAGAACCAGTCATACCTGTAGCTCCAAAACCAGTTGCACCAACAGTTCCTGTAGAACCAACTTGTCCGACACCAGTAGAACCAGTCATACCTGTAGCTCCAAAACCAGTTGCACCAACAGTTCCTGTACCTGTAGCACCAATTTGTCCAACACCAGTAGAACCAATCATACCAGTTGCACCAACAGTTCCTGTACCTGTAGCACCAATTTGTCCAATACCTGTAGCACCAACTTGACCAATACCTGTAGAACCAATCATACCCGTAGCTCCAGATCCAGTTGCACCAACAGTTCCTGTACCTGTAGCACCAACTTGACCGATACCAGTTGCACCAACAGTTCCTGTACCTGTAGCACCAACTTGACCGATACCAGTTGCACCAACTTGACCGATACCGGTCGCACCTACTTGTCCGACACCAGTAGAGCCAATCATACCTGTAGCTCCAGAACCAGTCGCACCAGTTTGACCAATTAATCCAGTTGCTCCAACAGTTCCTGTACCAGTTGCTCCAACTTGTCCAATACCTGTAGCACCAGTCATACCTGTAGCTCCAAAACCAGTTGCTCCAACAATTCCTGTACCAGTCGCACCTACTTGCCCGACACCAGTAGAACCAATCATACCCGTAGCACCAGTATCACCAGAACCAGTAGCACCAACAATTCCTGTACCAGTCGCACCTACTTGCCCGACACCAGTAGAACCAATCATACCCGTAGCACCAGTATCACCAGAACCAGTTGCACCAACAGTTCCTGTACCTGTTGCTCCGATTTGACCAATACCCGTCGCACCAGTTATACCAGTAAGTCCAGAACCTGTCGCACCAACAGTTCCTGTCGCTCCAATAATACTATCCCCCATTATTCCAGTTGGACCTTGAAATCCTTGAATACCAGAACTACCAATTATACCAGTGCCTCCTTGAAGACCTGTAGGACCTGTTGCGCCAGTTGCCCCTCCAGCATTTCCTGCAGGTCCTTGTAATCCAGTCGGACCTTGAAAACCAGTCGATCCATTAGAACCATTATTACCTTGTGGTCCTTGAATACCCGTGCTTCCATCATTTCCGTTATAACCATTCTCACCATTATTACCATTATGACCAGGAAATCCTTGTGGTCCCTGTGGTCCAGTAGCACCTTGCGGACAACATCGATAATTATGACATGCATCCGTAATATAAAAATTATGACAATTTAGACATTTTTTTCTTGGTCCATTTATCGATGGTTGCATTAATTATATCTAGGTAACTTTTATGAAAACCAATTGTACTATTTGTCATACAGTCTCAAGAAAAATATGTTTTTAATCGACTGACCAAAGGTTATTCCGTTTACCACAGGTTACTCCGTTTACCACAGGTTACTCCGTTTACCAAAGGACCGAAGGTATTACTCCGTTTACCAAAGGACCGAAGGTATTACTCCGTTTACCAAAGGACCGAAGGTATTACTCCGCATACTGTCTCGTGAAAAAATTGAAATTGTATCCAAATAATTATATGTGTAGCACTATTAACAATGGATTCGAGTATAATGAGCAAAAACACAGATCAAGAAGATAATAAATTAACATTATTAAATATTATTCATAATGGTCTTCGTCTACGTGAAACATTCACATCTTGTTTCATTTTCGGTGAATTTGCCAATGAACTTCTTTATTCCATTTCAACAGAAAAAACATGGATCTTTTTCAAAGGATCAGGTTCGTTATTCGAATTTCATCGCTCTATTCTTCAACAACTCAAATTATGGATTAATGAGACCAATGGAGAGACTATTCATCCAATCACTCTACCAACATCTGTTTCATCAAATTCCATGAAAACAAATCTCTCTTCATCAGATGAAGATAAATTAATCGAATATCTTTGTGAATTGAGTCGCAAAATATCGATGCAAATCGCCATTCCATTTTTCTCACAATTACCTGCTGAAACAGTTCGATTCCTTAACAAACTCTTTTACCATCAAAATCACCAAATCCATCTTATCCTTTCAGAAAGTATCTGCCAGAATTCTGACCAATTCCATCATTACCACAATATTTTCTTCAAATTACATCAGGAAATGCCTACTAAGACTCTCCCCAATCTTGTCATGATTAACACAAAAACACATTTAAAGATAAATCATTTTTCCTATGACATTCCTACAGGATATATCGATCAACCACTTGATACAAATTTAAATCTGTTTATTGAAAAAGGTGAATATGAAAAGGCAACCAATAAAATTCAAGAAATGCTCAAGACAAAAATCAATGATGATGAAAGAATTAGATTATGGATTCTACTTCTCCAGAAAAATGTTGGAAATGATATCAAAGATTTAGCAGATGAAGCCGAAATATATCGTCAAACACCTGAATTCCTTTCCGCCATTAAACACCAACAAATACGTTTTTACACAGCATTAATCGATATTCATGGATTATCAAATGAAAATATGTTAGTCATGAAATTGATTAACAAATCACAATATCTTCTCCCTAAATCTTTCAAAATAACCCTTCGTGAAAATGACAATTATTCTGATCTTCATTTACGATCTACCTTTTTCACTTACACAGTGACCCATTCAGCTCAAAGTCTAGCATCACGATTAACAAAATTGTCATTACAATATGATAAATACGATCACACAGCACCTGATGGATCAGTCATGAAATACATTAAAGAGACTGTCCAACGAGAATTTGTCGGTTATGATCAAGAATATATCACTATTGCCCTTTTCAAAGTCTACCAAAAATTTAACCGACACATCGACAAACCAAGCATCGATGAACTTGAACTCGAAATTAAAAATTATGTTTTCAAAGTAAAACCATTACTCGAAACACAATTCTCCATTATCGAATATCAATCCGAAATTCCAGTCATTTCCGCCGCACTCGAGAAAGGATTTGTCGCCTTCACATACATTCTCAATGGTCTCGAATGGATGCTCAAAGAACAATTATTCTGCTCCAAATTAATCGATAGTATGGCTCGAATTGTCATCCTCTACCAATCTGTCCTCAAAAAGAATATCACCGAAACTCGATTCCTCTTCAATGAAATTGAACGACTTGTCAGCAAATACCCCAAGAATGTCAGTCTACTCTACAGTTATTATTACACTATTCCACTTTTCCGTAAATTGAATGATAATGATATCACCAATCTCGAGAAAACAATCACCGTCGCTATGCAACAAGGAAATGTTAATATGGTTGGTACGCTTGGTCAATTGGTCATGCATTATGATTTTGCTTTTGTCGATGATATACAATATCGCTATGAGAAAAAACGCAGAATCATTATGAATATGCTTCCATTTTTACTCAATCGACGATCACACTTGTATTTCCTTCTCACTTCAATTAGTACCCTCAATCATGATCTCATTCTCTTAGGTATTGATGACCTCCAAGGAAATGACATCATTCCTAATTCAACACTGATTACACTAGTACAACAAATTGTGAATGAAAATAATATCGCTGTCAATCCAATTGTTAGCTTACTCTTTCCTTATCGAAATGATGATTATTCTCTTTTTCAAATCAGTCATTTATCCAATAATGAATTGAGATTGTTGATCTTGTATCTTGAGAATAACATGGTTGGTGTTTATATTGCGATGACTTACAAGATTTTCGGATGCTTAGTCAAACAAGATATGGTAAAAGCAATCCTCATGGTGAATGCCTTTTATCAAATTAAACTCGATAAATTAAATGTCACTATGGCTTTACCCATCCGAATTTTGTCAGGTATGTGTATTAGTCTTATTACAGCCATTCATTATGCTGATAACAGAACTATTTCGGACACACTCAAGAAACGTGTCATTTCGACTCCTTACACTATAACGAAAAAGGTCGTTAATTATTTGGCACATGCATACATTAAACCACTGACATTAGAATATGAATCAGGATTAATTGCACAAAATGAAAAAACATTACTCGTCTTTTCGAATGCAACTAAATGGGCAACACAATATATCAAATACGGTGCTAGTAAAATGATGAAATCTGTCAACAAAGTTCTTCAATCATTGAATTGGTCAACTGATCAAGAAATTACCATTGAAAACAAATTAGGATTAGCTATTACACTCAGAAGTATTGTTTTACTCCTTGAAAAACACTCACGACATTCACCTATAGAAGCATCTCATCTTGAATACTATACCAGTAAAGCATATCTGTTATTCAAAGAAACACATACGACAACCATTGCACAGGATATTTTACAGAAATATCCTAAATCGGCCAGTAATTCTTCGAGTGTCATCATTAACAATATTAAGAATTGTATTATTGGCGGTTCTGAGCGTTCATGGGTTGATACATTTGCACTTTTACGCGATGATGAAAACTTCAATTATTACACTGATTTATTACAAGAATTTCACATTGCTTATGGTAAAAGAGTTATTATGAAATCACCTAAAAACACACTTAACAAACCAAGACCACCTATTGTCATTGAAGATTCTATTAAGAAAGTCATTGAATCATATTCCAGTATTAAAGATTACGATAAAAGTAATACTTACATCTTTCCTCATTTGCGAACGGTTCTCGTTGGTGCATTGAAGGAATATATTAGATTGTATTTGCCTGTTATTTTGGAAAATATGATGAGTCAGTCCATTGATGATGTGACGATCGCTATTTTGACACGTGAAAATAGGAAAGGATGGGATGTCTTGACATACGATTTGTGGAAATCAGATTTTGAAAGACATGATGTTGATAAAACCAAAATTCCAATGTCAATTGTCAAACGATCACCATTAAATGCCATTACGACTTATCACAAACCAGAAAACATTTATTCTGGTGACCCATATTATAATTTACTCTTTAAATCAATTACTGAAGAAGGATTAATTGTTATTCAATGTTCATCTGCTTGTTTTGTTATCTTTTGTCATTGTCCGATTAAACCCAAAATTGAATTAGAAGCACCATTTTTCCTTGCTGTTCTTGATATCCTTATTTCCGATATTGTGAAATTTAGTGTTAGGAAAGAATCGAGATCTTCGATGATTAGTACGACACCAAGTGAGAATAGCAAACAATCGATTGATAAAGATTCGTTATCTGATAATTCTTCAGATTTGTTCCAGGAAGTAAATTACAATATATCGGAAATTGTGCAATTAACTGGTGCTTTGAAAACTCTAAAGGAAAAAATGATCGACAATACTTTGATTAACACTGATTCGAAAGTTCTGAGAGATTATTTTAATATTATTTACAAATACAAAAATAAGTCAATTGTTAAATCTTTGTTTGATGATATCAAGAAAATTGCTCAATCACAACAAGAATCAATGGCTAAAATTATTAACAAAACCCTTGATGCTGGACATGATAAAACAGTTCTCGTTAATTTTTATTTACTGATCAAACATGAATTGTTTTCCAAGTTAGAATTAATACCTGCTGTAACTGAATATTTACATAAGCCTGAATTTAACCCACCGATCGAATTAGTTGTCTGGATCGAACAGCAAAATTTCAATTACTTAGCAAATTATGGATTTCATAATCTCATCACAACTAATTCTTGGAAACCTGTCACAGCATTTGGTCAATATGCACTGAAAACACAATCACACGAAAATCTCGTCTTCACAATGGCATTCAGATATTTGTCATCTAATAATATGTTCCTATCACCAGAATTTAAGATTCTCATTAAGTTGTACATCATTGGTGAAGACGATGTTGGGATCTTAAATATTAATGATGATCTCTCCAAAATTGAATTAATCAATTTCTACAAAAATGCTGATGCCTTGTATGGAAATTATTCTCAATACATGGATAATGTACTCAGACAAGTTTTCGAAATTATCAAAACTGACATCTACGGTAAATTCATGAAACCCCTAACAAAAATTGACTAGTCGTCAATTTGTGACGTGAAACCTCTTACGAAAATTGATTAATCACTTTTTATCATTAAAAATTGATTAAAAATATCACGACGAAATAGAGTAATTAAATGGAAGAATTGTTTCAGGAATTATTGTTGAATAAAGGTACTTGTTTGCCATGTGCATATGATACGGCATGGGTTGCATTAGTTACTAAAATAGATGGTACACTTGAATTTCCAGAATGTTTAGAATGGATGAGAAAGAATCAGCTTTGCGATGGTAGCTGGGGAACTGATCTTCCGATGTCACCTCATGCTAATACACTAAGTACTCTTATTGCGATTATTGCTTTGTCACATGCCAATGACAAGAAAGATTTTATTTCCATTGATAATGGAATTAATGCTTTATGGAAGTTGTCTGAATTATTACATGATGAGATACATATTGGTGCTGGATTTGAGATTATCTTACCATCGTTATTGAATCATTTACGCAAATATAATCTGTATGATAAAGTTCCTCATGACATTTATGCACGTTATCTTGATGATGGATTGAAGAAACTGGCATATGTTCGTAAGGATAAAAGTGGCAAACCAGCAACATGGTGGTTTAGTGCCGAAATGTTTTATCCAGAAGATATTGATCTTTCGCCGGTAGTTATTGATGAGAATAGATCTGCCATTGCTTTGTCACCATCAGCAACTGCTTACAAGTTAATTAAATTGAGGGAAAAGGGTGAAATTGGTCAAGAGTATGTTAATTATTTGCGATCAATTATTATTGACGGTGGTGTTCCTGATCACTCACCAATTGATATTTTTGAATTGTCATTTAGTCTTGATTTTTTGTATCAATCTGGAGCGAAGATCCCTCGAGAATTGTATATCAAATTGGAAAATATGTGGTCTGATTCTGGTGTCGGATTTTCGAAACATTGGAAAATGCCAGATGCCGATGATACTGCAACTATTTTATCAGTTCTTCCATCGAAACCATTAGAACCATTACTAAAATTCTATAATACGAAATCAGGTTGTTTTGAAGGCTATCCGGGTGAACGTTCTCATTCTGTTAGTGTTAATGTCAATGCACTGAAAACACTAACATTACGTAACTTTGAAGGAAAGGAAACATATATTGAAAGCATTAATACTTGGTTAGAAGATAAACTTTTGACACCAGATAAATGGAATGTTTCAAAATTTTATGTTCCGTCACGCGCTGTCTTTAGTGTTAAAGAAGAATTAGCCCAGAAATGTATTGATTTTCTCATTACCAATCAAAATGACGATGGTGGTTGGGGAATTTCAATGGAAGAATCAGCTTATGTTGTTTTGGCATTGTGTTATTGGTACAAGAGTGGATATGCTTCAAATTTGCTTGAAATTGTCTCAAATGCGATTATCAAAGCAAAGATATATTTTGAAACACATGAAATGAAAATGGTTCCATTATGGTGTGCCAAAGTATTGTATTGTCCTTATTTGATTGCTAAATGTGCTATTTACAGTGCGAAACATATTCTCATGAATACTTATTATATGATTTATGTTAACATTAAAGGTGAACAAGAATTTAATGGGAAACTTTTTACCTTTTTTCCTAGAAGTGAGAGACCGAATATTGAACTTTCAAATGTGAAGAAATATTTTGGAGACAAAATTGGACAAAAATATGACAGTGATGATGCTCTAGATTCATTGGTTTACACGATGTATAAAAATCACATGAATGATGAAGATAAAATTACAGAATCGAAATTGTATCTTGTTGTCTTTATGTATGATGTTATTATTGACAAAGGTTTCAGTAAGATGAAAGAGAAAAGTGATCTTGTTATGAAAGCCTTTGATGTTTTCATTGCGATACTTTGTGGTCAAAATCAAAATGTCGTACATATGAAAGAATTTGATAAATTTGATTTCATTTGTCATTTGTTGACCGAAATAAGGGCAGAGTTGGCAAGTAAGAATATTGATATGGAACTTTTTGAATATGGGGTGATTCAGTATCATAAAGCATATGTGCAAAAATTCTTGAATCGTGTTAATAATGTTATTTTGAATGCAGATGATCATTTGAAAATTGCTTCAATGACATTTGCTGTTCCAATGTTCTGTGGGATGCATCTCATTTTTGCTGGTGAGAAACAATCAGATCATGTCGTCATGAAAGAATATCAAGAGTGTGCTTTCAAATTAGGTCGATTGATTGGGGATTTGTTTTCTTTCATGAAGGATTTAGCAAAAGTTGAAAGTAATTTAGATAATTATGTTCTAGTGAGACATTTCGTAGATGGTGAAACATTAGATCAGGCATTCATGATAACGTGTGATTTGTGTTTAGGATTTGTTGTGAAGATGACTGATCTCGAGAAACAACTTGATAATAAAGTTATTGTGACTATCTTTAAGAATATGATACAAGGGATTACTGATTGGTCATCAACAACAAAAAGATATGCTGTTAACTGTCAGATCCAAACAGAGCAGACAATTATTATTTTCTAAAATTTTTATTTTAGAAAATATATTTAGCTTTAAGTGTTTCAAGACCTGAATCAATCTCAGGGAAATTTTTGTAGAGAAGTTCAACGATTTTTGGATCATTTATGAACATAGATGCATCGTGATGTCTATCAGGATCTGATAATGTAGAATTTTTCAGAAATGAAATGAGACCAGCAAAAATCAATTCACCATAAATATCATTTTTGGAATCAGGTTTGTAGAGAACAGGGTCAATGATGAGCGACATTGTATCATAATCAAGATTGTTATTCAAAACCAATTCTGATATGATCAAAAATAAACCTTTGTTATCTTCGGTAATGTTATTAAAATAACCGCTATCAATTAAATCAAAGCTGACAAGGTTAATTAATTTCTCATTACTTTTGGTAATGACAAGACGACCATTCTGACAATATTTCTTCAGGATAGTGATTTGAAGAATATGACCCATATTCAATGCTTCGAAATAATTGAGATATGATTGGTATGTATTTTCTGAAGTGTCTTGTGTAATGCAATTGTAAATAAACACATCAGTAATAATTTTAATGACTTCGGTGTTTGATTCACCATAATGTTCAAATAACTGACAAAAGATTTTCAGACTAGTTGTGTTTTTCAGGAGGTTAGTTACTTTAAGAATGTTTTGTTGTTCGCAAAATTTCTGAGCAGTTGACAGAATTTCTTCAATTTTTGACACATCTTTAATAGTCTTGACATACTTGTAAGAATAAGTTGTTTCAGAAAGTGTCATACCATTTTCATAACGATTGATGTATTGGTAAAGTGAAATCAATAGTTTTTTGGGTAAATTGTGAATATCAATTTTATCTGGAAGTTCCCATGAATTTTCCAAATTGAATGAAGTGAAATCAATATGACTAACTTGTTTTCTGACAAATTGTTGGAATGTAACACCATCACGGTAAGTATCCTTCATGTAATAGTCCTTCAATTTCATGAAAATCTCTTTTTCTTTTCTGTCATCGAGAATAACCAAAAAGACTGGACACATTTTGAATTTCTCTATTTTCTCGAAATGTTTGATCAATCGCAAAATGAAACGATAATGGTTCATTTCGATAACATTGTTCACAAAGAAAACCATTCCATCTGTCAAATTGAAGTAAGATGAACTAATATCATAAAATTGTGATATCATTGTTGTTTCATTCTTGAATAATTCTTTTGTCGCTGAAATATGGTTATCACCAAAGCCAGCAAACGTTGTGTAAGTCTTAAAAGAAGTGTATGATGTCATGACAGTTTTTATTAATATAATTGATATATTGATAAAAAATCAATTTTTTCTTGAGACAGAATGTCGAAAGAAACAAAGTGTAACTGTAAAAGTTCAATTTTTTCTTGAGACAGAATGTCGAAAGAAACAAAGTGTAACTGTAAAAGTTCCACAGGTTGCTACGCCTACAATTTTTTTAGAAAATGATCTTGAATTCGATCAAATTGAATTTCCATGGAAACAAATCCCTCATAGTTTTTCCACAATAGAAAGTAGAATAGCCACTAGTAGGTAGTGTGCGGAAATGTTGTCGACAGTAATCACAGCGGTAGTAATGTGTGATGACATCCAGGAGATGGATTTTGTCATCGACGATATACATCAATTGATAGCTTTTGTTTGTTAGTCTCCAGAACAGACCTTTGAAAATATCGAAAGGTAGATATTTTTTGATGTTATCGAAAATCATGACTAAGTAAATTTTCTGAAGATTTCTTGTGCGATGGCACATCAGTTGTTTAGGAGAAGTCTGACAAATGAGGTTTTTGAGTTGATCATTACTGTAATAAGTATCCCATGGTGGATAAATGGGATTATCAGATGTAAAGAGGAATCGTCCAGTGTTTTTACTGTCAAGTTTCAGTAGAGGTTCCAGAAGAGAATCGGGATAATTCTTGTACTGGTTCCATCCGTCATTGACAAGAACTGCGTCAAGATGTGTTTGTGGTTTGTATGTATCAATGACATACCGACCAACACCAAGAGGATTTGACAAGTATTCATGATGAATGTAATTGAAGTAATTGATAAAATCACCATTGGTCACGAGAGCCATGTCGTATTCTCGAGAGTAATCCTTTGGTGTGAAAGGTTGTGGTGTATATTCTGTGACGTGGTACTTTTTAGGAGAATCTGGTACCGGTGACGTTGTCTGCAAATAAGTGAAGATTTGCTCTTTCATAGTGTTAATAACTTTGGTTTGTACAACATGTGGACGAAATTTCTTGTTGACAAGATCGATAATGTGAATGTCAACTTCTTCAGAATAAGTCGTTGTATCAAACACTTCATTTAAACGCAATCCACATGGTAAAGTGAATTTGACAAATGTTCTCATGTCTTCAGTTTGGCAAAAGACATTGAATGAGAACTTGAACGATTTTGTACATTGATTGCAAATTTCAATGTGCTTCAGCAAATGTTCCATTGTCATGATGTCACTCTCCACCTGACAACGCAAATATCTCTCATATTGAGTACCACGATTGTTCTCAAGAACCAAAGTCTTAAGTGAATCAAGGAGGTATTCCATTTGAGATGATAATATTATAATTTACGAATAATATGTACTCTATTAATCAATTTTTTTAGGAAATTATTCTAAGTGAGTGTTTTGATAATTTTGACGATTATTGGACGACTACAATGACGATTATTGGGCGACTACAATGACGATTATTGGGCGACTACTGTGACGATTATTGGGCGACTACAATGACGATTACTTTGGTGACAATTAATTGCCAAAACCATTATTTTGATACTTGTCTAATAATAACTTGATGGTAATTTTATTTTGCGTTTATTATTTTTATAATAATATTACGTATAAAGTGAGAATCAATGTACAATCATTATATTAGTTAAATAATAAATTAAGAATATGTAATTCATGTAGTTATTACAATAATCGCCAAATTATTGTCACTGTAGTCGCCAAATTATCGTCACGGTAGTCGCCAAATTATCGTCACGATTATCGTCATTGTAGTCGCCAAATTATCGTCACAGTAGTCGCCAAATTATCGTCACAGTAGTCGCCAAATTATCGTCACAGTAGTCGCCAAATTATCGTCATTGTAGTCGCCAAAGTAATCGTCATTGTAGTCGCCAGTAATCGTCATTGTAGTCGCCAGTAATCGTCATTGTAGTCGCCCAGTAATCGTCATTGTAGTCGCCCAGTAATCGTCATTGCAGTCTCCAAATTATCGTCATTGTTAATCGTCATTGCAGTCTCCAAATTATCGTCATTGTAGTCGCCCAGTAATCGTCATGGTATTCGCTAAATTATCGTCACTGTAGTCATCGTTTTATAACCCAGTAGATGAGAAAAAATATTTACAGTTAATAATTAATATGGTTCTTATAATATTGCCTGCATTGTGGTATTTGTACAAAAAACTATATAAGGATGAGGAAGATTGTTCTTTTTTTGACATTAGTCCATTGTTAGCAACTGCAATTACTTATCCTCCTCCACCAAATACTGTCAGTACTCTAACACCTGATTTATTCAAACGTGTTGAAGATGTTATTTTAGTTAAGGGGGTTTCACAAGAAGTTATTAAAACAAGACAATATGCATCGCTCCAACTCGATACTATTAATGTTACCCCAACAGATTATCTTTTGGAAATTTCATTACCGAGATTCAATCCAATACCTCTTGAAGCACTACAAACAGTTCATACATTAATGTTCCCCCTCAAAATTAGACAAAATGTCACCACCAATCTCCCATCATCTGCCATCGTTAATTTCGATTTTTCCACTATTGTCTGGTCACAAAGTCTCAATAATCATGATTATGTTTGCAATGTTCTTCTTGTCGATGATCCACTACTCAATATCCCAGATCATTTCTCCAATAACCAAATTCTTGTCGTCTATCGAACATCACCTGGTCCCTTTTTCAGAAATACCGATGAACCTTCAGTCATGTCAGTCATTTTCACTAATCTTACATAATTAATCGTCATTCTTCAATTACAATTAATTCTCGTAAATATATAACTAAAGATGTCTCATACTATTTCTCTTCCAATTGGGAAACATCTTAAGGAAATTCTGAATAACTTACCCAAAAATATTTCCGCTAATCCAAAAATTACAGGTGTCATCACTAAAGATGGTCGACTCCTCCAGTCAGGTTTAATCAAAAATAAAATTCAAGACGATTTCAAATCATTAAATGTCAATAATGCTGTCATCGATGATATCGCCGATTCTGTCATCTGCGAAGACAAAGTTTACATTCTCAGCAGAAAAGGATCTGTCTTTGCCTACAATCACAAATCAACCACCAAATGTGTCCAGTTCGAAGAAATCTACATCCCAAAATTATGCTCCGGAAAAGATAACAACGCAGTCGCTATTCGTGGAGGACGCGCACACATCCTCATCCTCACAAACTCAGGTAAAATTTTCGGTGCCGGTGACAATTCCAAATACCAACTTGTCCCCCAAGGAAAACGCTATTATGAATCAGCTGTTCAACTCATCGTCACTGATTATCTCACTCACAATAATGATTCTTGCGATAATTTTAGTGGTACAGTCAAGTTAGTCAATGGCCCCACTCGTCCAGAACTTGACACCAACTGTGATGATTGTCTCAGTGAATGTGCATCTAAATTCTTCACCGGAACTGTCTCAAGTATTTCCGCTACTTTTGTCATAACCGGTTTTTTTGTTGGTGATCCAGAATTAACAACACTCACACTTCCCATTACACTTGATTTTAATTATTTCGGATCTTGTTGTTGCCCTGACGAGGATGGTCAATTAGGAGGACATATCACTTTCACTCTCATTTCAGCAACAATTGCACAAGGTACATATCCAAATGCCTTCAGTGTCGATGGATTTATTTCAACATTATCCGTTCTTTCACCTATTAATGTCCTCTCATTAATTGTCCCCGATGCTCAAAAAACATTTCCACTTAATTTCTTCACTTGCAACACTCTCCAACAATTAAGTTTATCATACCAATTGATACCTAATATCAACAATTTTGTCACATTCAGAAATTTTGGTTCTAATCTTGGAATAACCATCGCAGGAACAACATCACAAGTAACACTCGTCAATGGGCCTTTGACTATCTCTGCAGGTACCCCCATCGTAACAACAACAACTCTCAATGTTAACTTCCAGTCAATCTTAGGCACACAAATTATTCTTCCATGTTGTCCAGTGGTCACATCCAATTGTGCTATTATTCCAGTCGGCACTACAATCACCGAAACAGTTTATGATAATTTGTCCACTGTCATCTATTCTGACGGTGAATCAACTTATCAAACATCGATAACTTTGCCCATTGTTCTCACAATTGGTGTCACAGGTTATTGTTGTACCGATCCTAATGGTGTCCTCTCAGGAAATGTCTTGTTAACTGTTACAGGAGCTGTCATTCCTCCTGGTACTTATGCAGGTACTGGATTCGGAGTATCATATAATGTTACCATTCCATCTGCCATTAATATGCTTTCCTTGATCTTGAACACAAATACCGATGGAATTGATCTCGATAGTTTGACTTGCATCGATGTTCCTTTGTATGAATTGAATTTATTCATTAATAACTCTGTTTTCTACACTATTCGGAATTCTGGAAATGGTCTTTCCGTTACAATCCCTGGTAATGTAGCTGTTATCATTACTCCAACAACTGGTTCGATATCAGTCGGAACAACACTATTGTCAACAATATTTAATCCGACTGTCAGTTCTATCTCTCTTAATCCACTCGTCTATATCGGATGTTGTGCACCACCTGCACCACCTTGTACACCAGTCGCCTTTGCACCACTTCAAGTCACTGTCATTGAAATCATGGCATTATTAAATGTCAATATTAATGGAGTCGCAAGTAGTCTGACACTACCTGTCACAGTAACAACAACACTAACTGGTAACTGTTGTCTTTCATCTGATGGTTTATTGTATGGAACAGTAACATCAACTATCATATCTGCCGTTGTTTTACAATCAAATGCACCATTTATTGCCGGTGGAACCACACAATCATTGGTTTATGATTACACTATTTTAGGTGATATTGATTTAACAAGTGTTATCAATCCTGGATCACTCTCAACAACTTTTAGTATCAATAATATTCAATGTGGTTCAGAATTACAAAGATTGCAATTTTTTCTCAACAATGATTTAATTACTTATGCCGACACTGCATCAGATATCACTATTTCAGTCAGCGGTAACACACCGATTACGATTTCGATCGTCAATACATTAGGAATAACACCAATTCAATTAATACCAGATTCACCTGTACAAATTGTCCCACAATTAGCTTATGAAATTATCAGTAATGTTCTACCTTGTTGTGATCCTGGTACTTGTACTCCTGTTTCTTCTGATAGTTATCTTACCGAGTCAACCATTTTGCCATTGATTAATGTCACTGTGGGTGGAAATCCAACAATCATTAATTTACCGGTGAATATTCAATTTGAATTATCGTATTATTGTTGTGTTGATACTAATGGAGTTCTGACTGGTAATGTCACTTTGACAATTGTTGGTGCATCGATTCCCACTGGTATCGTTGGTGCTGTAACAATTTCAGGTACCAGTCTCAATTTGACTTATCTTTTGTCCACTAACAGAATTGTCATTGTTCCACTTGATGGTCTAACTTGTACTTCACCAGAATTGAATGTTGTTTATGATTTGGATTTGTTTCCTGGAAATTTTATTTTCATTCCTTCTTTGAATACTGTTACGATTGTAAATTCTCATAATAATGATCAAAGTATTCAAGTATCAACAACAGGATTGGTTGGTGCACAGAACACAACTTTTGGTCCTATTCCTGAATTTACATTGATTCTAGGTCAAACAATTAATTGTTGTCCACCTGTTTGTGTCCCTGTTGAATTTGAACCTCTTATTATTAATGAAATTGGTGGCCTAACACTAATAAATGTCACTTACACCGGAATACCATCACAAATTGTCTTTGATGTTTATATTACTGCTATAGTGAGTGGAGCATGTTGTCTTGCCAATGGTATGCTGAGTGGTTCAATTACAGTAGTAGTGACATCAGCTATTTTTAATTATGATGGATCTCAGGTGCCACGTTCTGGTGCTGGAACTGAACTTGTCTCGCCATTCCAAACTTTTAGTGCAACGACTGACGATCCAATGTACTATATTGATATTACAAACACGATAACAAGTACTCCACAAACCATTGCACTCAATGGTCTGACGTGTGGTGATCAAAACTTAACTAATTTTACTTTTCCAGTCAATTTTGATGATAGTGGTTTAATAGTCAGTAATTTTGGACCTGGTAATATTCTTTTTACATATGGATTTCAAAGGATTCAATTTGTTGATCAATTGGCAGTATCATCTCCAATTTTAACTTTAAATCCAATTGTGCTTGATCTAGCTAATGGTATTCAATGTTGTTTGTGCACACCAATTGCAATGGAACCACAAACAATAACTATTGATACTGTTCTTAATATCAGTAATTTTCTGTATTATCCCAATGGTATGACACCAATTGATGCCAATATTTCGTTACCTGTAATAATAACAGCTCAATTAACTGGTGCTTGCTGTTCACAGGCAGGTGTTTTACAAGGATCTGTAACAATCACAATCACAAGTATTTTAGTAAATGCTGGTACATATTATCAACCTGCTATATTTCCATATCCATTGACAGTAACATCAAATTTAGAATTAATCAGTGTTACTAACCCAACGACATTAACAACTGTTTTATCACTTAATGGTAAAACATGTTCCGATCTGACTCCAGTCATCTTTCTGTTCCCAAGTATTCTATCAGCAGATATCACAACAGCACAAAATGGATCCAATGCTATTTCAATCTTATTGAACAATGTGCTAACAACCATATTTGAAGTCGTATCACCAAGTCAATTATCGGTGACAGGACCTCCTATTTTTTCATTTGAACGTGTTGGAATACTTAATATTTATCGTCAAATCGGTTGTTGTGAATTTACTCCATGTATTGTTCCTAATCCAACATCAGGAGTTTTTACAAGCACTGGTATTAATATCGATATCTTCAATCTCATCTACAATAACAATGTTAATTATGCCACAATACCTTTGATTGGCACTGCATCTGGTACATATGAAACCGCATGCTGTGTTAATTCCGATGGCACACTCAATGGGTTTATTACTTTTAACATTACATCATTAGTTGTTCCACAAGGTCAATATCAAGGCTTTACAAGCAATCTGATATTTGACGTTACTCTTGATACGAGCATCGATTTCGTTTCTGTCTTACTTACTCCGACTGTCACAATAAATTTCGATAATCTTGCCACATGTGGAGAATTAAATTATAATAATCCAGTCATATCATTGAATCAATCTTTAATTACTCTCACTAATGTCTCAACTAATGATATTGCGATGACAGTTAATGGTACGACATCACACATCATTCTAACAAATGGTACTGATACTTTATTGACATCATATTTATCATATGTCAATCTGCTGAATCTCATTAATAGAACTTACGCGACCAGTCTTATTACATGTTGTCATCAAACACCATGTATTCCACAATCATTCAATGTGGTCTATCCCATTATGACAAATATTATTCTGACAGGTATCAACAATGATGGTGTTCCATCTCAAATTAATTTTACCGTACCAGCAATTATTAGTTTTGTCGGATCATGCTGTAATAACAGTGATGGTAATACATTAACTGGTTCTGTGACATCGACAATCACTAGTCTGACAATTCCACAAGGAACGTACACTAATGCAGGATCATACATCTTGCTACCAAATAATACATTTGATGTCGTTGTTTCAGGAAATGATATTAACCTCTTACCACTTTTGAATACTTCACCAACGATCACAACAAACCTCAATGGTATGATTTGTAACATACCAATTACATTCAATTTATCAATTACCAATCCTCTCTTCACTGATCTTCAAACAACACCTGATTCTTTTAGTCTAACAATTAATAGTGTTGTTTCAACCATTAGTAACCCAACACAATCACTCGTCCTAGCGACACCTGCCTTAACAATTAATTCAAATGCATTGTCATTGAATGTGGCTCATTATATTCCTTGTTGTATCAGTGAATGTGATCCACAACCATTCACTAATATTCCCATTACAACAAATTCAACTATTGAATTTACCGGTGTCGGATACAATGGTGGAACAGTTAATCTCACTTTGCCAGTTATTATTACGAGTCTTGCTCAAGGAACGTGTTGTGTTAATTCACAAAATGGTTCTCTTTCATCAGAAATGACAATAACACTTGAAAGTGTCATTATTCCAGCATCATCACAAATACTTTATGATGCTATCAGTGGTAATCCTAATGTCGGTCTTGTCAGCACAGCAAATCTTAATATTACCAGTGCCATTACTAATCCATTCGCAATTACGACTGGTATTCCGAATGGTATAATTAATTATATTTGTGGAATGTCAATGATTGAAAACATCAATTTGATCAGTAACAGTCTTGTCTACAATTTTACGACTGATGCGAATAGTAATCTGAGTATCAATGTCGGAGCAAGTACAACATCAATCATCACTATCGGTGGACCTGCACTGACTCCAGGACGTATTACTGTTAATCCCATTTCTACCAATATTGACCTCATTGCTTCTATTCCTTGTTGTCATTGTGATCCTCAAGATATCGGTACTATTTCTTACACATTGAGTGATGTCGAATTTGATGTTTCACCTATTAATTATACACCGAATACAACTCCACCAACGACCAGTCAAGCATATCTAAAGCTTCTTGGCAATGCCACTGTCACAATAACTGGTTCTTGTTGTCAGAATTCTAATGGTATGTTATTCGGTAATGTGCAATTTACGATTACTAATCTCAATATCCCTGCTGGTACTTATCAAGGTTTTACTTCAAGTGGTATACAATTTAATGCGACATTGGCGAATTCCCTTGTCTTTACTGATCAAATGACCTTCTCACTTGATCTTGATTACCAAACATGTGCTGTTTTCTCTAATGTCCTCACTCAATTAACAACCTTAAGTGAAAATGTCATTAACTTCAATGCAACATCGATTGCCATTGTTACTGGAACAACACAAAATCAAATTACAACTGATCCATCAATAATCCTGCAAAAAGAGATTAATTCTGTCGTTAGTGTACCGTCATTCTCAGTACCCATTCCGAATGATGTTTTACCATGTTGTCCAATTATTCCTCTGTGTAATCCAGTTCCATTTAACCAGACTATTAACACAACAAGTGATGTACAAATGACAGGATTGAATGTCAATGGTATTGATGGAGGATCAATGATTTTACCTGCAATTGTGACTGGTCTGGCGGTTGGATCATGTTGCTTGAATAGTGATGGTACATTGAATGGATATGTGACATTTATTGTTTCTGATGTTATCATTGTTGCTAATCAATACAATGGTGCACTATCGAATGGTGGTAATGTGATCGTAAATGGTAATTTAGTCTTTGAAGGTGCTGATTTGTTGGAAACTGTTTACACTATTAATTTTGATAATGGGGTGACATGTGATAACATACCTGATATTTTTGGTAATAATTTGATTAATCAACAATCTGTGACATATGCTAATGCAACTCCCGGGATTAACATCAGTACGACTTCAGTATCAAACGTTAATTTTTCGTCTACCGTTCCAATTATTTTAAGTCTTGATACCGTACAACAAACCACGTTTTTGGACATCTTTCCTCAATCATACATTACATCGCTTATTCCTTGTTGTGTCACCAATTGTCTTCCATTACCTATTACACCATCAGTGAAAACAGCATCAGGATTACCATTTGTGATTACAGGTTTACTTTATAACGGTCTTGGTGCTGTGATTAACATTCCAAATATGTTTAATGTGTCGTATGGTATTACTGGAAGTTGTTGTTTGCAAAATGGTATCCTTTATGGAACATTACAATTAAACGTCATACAATTAGAAAACGCTCAAAGTGGAATTATTGTGGGTGTTGGTACTGCTTCACCACCGATAACGACATTTGATGTTAACATATCAAATGAAATGAATTATTCACAGGCAATTAGTCCTAATCCAATCATTTTATCTCTTAATGGTCTCAGTTGTTCCAATTTATCAAGCGTTATTTTCCCTATTTCGATTACACCTACTTTTTCATCACCTGATGGTAATTCTCTACTCATTACTGCTGGAACTAATACACAAACAATTACAGCATCAGGTAGCACAACATTTAGTTCGACAAATCAAACAGCATTTAATCCACTATCAATCAATGGATCATCATATGTGACATGTTGTGCTCCATGTACTCCAGTACCATTTACTACTTTTACAACAACAATGAATCCATCATTGAATATACAAGATATTCTCAATGGAAGTATTCAAGGATATATTGAACTTGTCAATATTGTCGCAGTTGTCACTGTTTCTGGTACTTGTTGTCAATCACCAAGTGGTGTCTTGTATGGATCAATAACATTAACCGTGACAGAATTTGCCATTGATACATCACAAACATCTGCTGTGTATATCGCAGGTAGTAATACATATCCTCTTTCTATTACAAACACAACAAACCCATTTGATTTTTCGAGTTTTCTTTCACCAACTTCAATCACAATGACACTTGATAATGGTTTTTGTTCTGACACAGCATTAATTGCTTATGTTCCGATTAATATTAGTGGTGTGACAATTAGTTCATCGAGTAGTAATGCCATCACAATTACGGGTGGATCGAATACTGTCAATTTGACAATCGGTGATGATATCATATTATCAACAGGAAGTAGCACAGCATTCACCAATACAATTCTAACACTTTTACCTTCAGTCTATGTTCCTTGTTGTTCATGCAACCCAGTCCCATTCTCCTATGTGAAAACACTAACAACTGAAGTTGTGATACAAAATTTGTTATTTGCCTTTGCTTCAACACCCATTCCTCTTCAGGTCTTTTTACCATTAACAGCACAAATTACTTATTCTGGATCATGTTGCCAAACGAATGGACTTCTTCAAGGTTCACTAACTGCAACAATTACTTCACTCACTCTACCTACACAGACAGATATTCTAGCATATGATTCTTTACTCGTGAATCAATTCTTCTTGTCGAATAACATGGAAATTGATTTTACATCATTCTTGACAAATAATTCTTCGACAATATCACTGGATGGATTAACTTGTGATAGTTTGAATACCAACCCAATCACTCTTGCTTATGGTTTGACATCACCAACATTGGCCGTTATAACGAATGGAATCTCATTGACAATTGGAGCATTCAGTACAAATTTGTTGATTACTAATATGACAGGTGTTTTTAGTAATACAGCAAATGCTAGTTTTACAGTTAACAATATTAATATTAATAATATTTCAGCATTAGTACCTTGTTGTCTGAATAACCAATGTCTTAATTTGATGACGACAACAACGCCACTTCCTGGACTGACCAATTTAGCAATTAATTATTTGGTTTACAATGGAGAAGCTGGTGCGCAAGTGACAATTCCTGTTAACATGACAGGTACGATAACTTCTGTGTGTTGTCTCAATGATTTAGGTATTTTAACTGGTCAATTGAGTATTCAAATAACATCGATTGAAACAATTTTATCGACAACACCATTACCATATGGAAATATTAATGGATCACAATTTGATGTTGTTGTTGCACAAAATGTTGATTTGATTGGTGCCCTGAACATAAATCCATATGTTATTAATCTTGATGGATTAACATGTAATGATGTGCAAGAAATGCTGAATGTTACTTCATTATTGAGTGCACCTTTGTTTACTGAAATTGCATTCGTGAATACAAACACAGGATTTAATTTAGAAACATCATCTGGTTCAGTTATCTTATCAATCTCTGCTTCAAATCCTGTCACAACATTAACAACAACATCATTAACTATTCTTGGATCAACGGTTGTGATTCCAAATAGAGTATTGATTGGTGCTGTTGGTTGTTGTAATCAAAATAATAGTCGAAAAATGGCACCAAAAATACATTCTCTTCTCACAAAGAAACTCACGAATGAAGGATGTAAGTCCTGTCATACAAAATCGAAAACATTAGTAAAAATGACAAATGTCAAAATTGTCACTGCTACTAAAACAATTGGAGCGGTTAAGTCTGGTTGTAAATCTTGTCGGACAACTCGTCCAGTAGAAGTAAAACCAAATTGTAAAACTTGTCGTAAAGCAGTTATCGTCAATGATCATTTCCATCATGAAATGAGGCATTCTGATGTCTATCAGAATCATCATCATAAAGATGTCATCTTAAATGTAGTGAAAACACATACTCAAATAACACCAAATTTCACTAAACCTGGTTGTCAATCATGTCAAACAAATATTACGCCATTATCAAACGCATGCGGTTGTGTTGAAACGATGCAAGATTCATGTGCGTGTACACCAAGAAGAAAGAAGAAGGTACAAGAATGTGAGATTGAATTTCCACAGCCATGTTGGAAGATTATTAGAGCAGGTGATGATATTAGTGTCTTTGTTGATGATAACAATAGGTTATGGGCACTTGGATCACTTTATGAAATTAGATCAAATCGACGTTTGATTGAAAATCAGGAATTGATTAATATCTTGAGTACTGGTGATAATGTTGTTTCGTTTAATGCACAAGTTGTTGACAAATTGGCGAGAAAGTCCTGTGAACCTGAGTTTAGAAATAAATTCTCATTTGATGATTTTAAAGTTAAATTAGATGTTGGTCATGGAGGAACCTGTGATGTGATGAAAGCGATTCGAGATGTTAATGAAGCTCCTTGGTGTGATAATACTTGTACCCCATGTCACAATGAAGTGAAGATTTATGTTAATCGATCGGATAATTGTCATGATTTGAAACCAACAAGTATTACGATCTATAATAGAAAGAGTGTTTGTTTGAATCTTAATGTTGGAGCAACAAAAATGAAGAATTTCATGATGTATGAAGATATGAACCTTGATTTTAGTCCTCATTCTTATTGTCTTGATGGTACCAATATTTGTTTAGACGATGTTATAATTATCAATATCGAGCAACCGTGTCAAGGATGTGAAGTCGTTAATGTTAATTTGTATATTGATATTGATGTACCGGGTGGTTTGAAGTTTACCTTTGTACGACCAAAAGCCTTTAGTGTTGATTTTACGAATGTTTCTGATGGTTTGGTACAGACTGTTTTGAATATGGGACCGATCATGGATCCGACTGTTCTGACAAACTTAAAGACTGTCTTTACGACTAATTATGCTAATTATTGTAAGGAATTCACAAATCCAGCTCCATTTAGATTGATTAACAATTATTTGAGGGCTGGTGATATTGTAAGATTATTGGCGAGAAGAATGGGAACATTTGTGGAGGCTGTAACACCTGATTTACCGACAGTTTTTAATATGAGGAAACAAGTGTTGGATATTGCGATTGGTCATAATAATCTTTCGGTGTTAGTTGGTAATGTTAATTGTGAGCCAGATATTGTTGCTCTTGGTAACAATTGTCATGGACAACTTGGTTTGAGGAATAATGTGACGACGACTGTTTGGAAGTGTGTGAATAGATGTTACTTTGAATGTCCGGTAGTGAAGATCTTTCCTGGACCAAAATCGACATTTTATTTGACGAATGACTGGAGTATTTATTCGACCGGTGATTACAAGAATCTGAACCATTCGAATATACCACAGAGATTGAATGTCATTAAGAGACATTGGCAAACTCGAAAATTGATTGCCACTGAAAACCAGATTATTGTTTTGGGTGATAATGGTAAGATTTATGGTTTTGGTCCTAATGATATGGGACAATTGGGATCTGATGCCAATTACGATCCGTGTCGCTTTAGGAGATTACATATTAAAGAAGAAACATTGTGTGAAGAATGGTGTTGCGATGGTGACCCATGTCGTCATGAAGGTTGTGTCTCGAAAGAATCAAGAAGAATTGAATATGTACCTGTGAGGGAAGAAAGACATGAAAATGGAAGAAGGAAATATGAATGGTCATCTGTCATTCCTGATTGGGATAATAGTGTGGCTGTGAGGAGTGAATTCAGGAGAAAGTATGGTTGGGACAATGGCAAGAACTTTGAATGGGGTGTTGCCAGGAATAAGAGAGAATAAAATGATTATTAATGAATAATGATTTTAGACGGCAATGAAAATAATGTTACAACATTTCCAGAGAAGGTAATTAAGGATGATTAATAGTAAAATGACAAAAATGATGTAGTAGATATTAACGTTCATACTATTTTATAGGGACGATTAAAAAGTAAAAATACCAAACAATGGTTGATGATCAGAGGCAAGTGCTGGGTGATCTTTTTCAAGTTCTTCAAGAATTACTTCTTTCAAGGCGTCTGATTCAAAAGGTACTCTCCTTGTTCCAGTAGTCCATGCAGGTACTAAAGTGGCATAATCAAGGGTTGGTTTCACTCCTGCATAAAAAATATGGTCCAATTGTCCACCTAAAGGATAATCTGATTGATCATTACAACAACTCTTAAACAAATTATTTATTTTTTCTTTCGTCTTATTAGTGTCTTCAGCTTTAACTGATTGATAGATATCAGACATTTCAGTCTTGACATGTTCTAATTTTTCACTAACACCATAATCGTAGGGGAAGAAATGAAAAGTAGTTTGTTGCTTCATTGGTACTGGATGAGTATTATTGTTTTCCCAATCTTTAATATATCGTATTTTTTTAGAAAGATCTTTAGGAATGATTTTTTCGAGTTGTTCTGGTCCTTTCCAATCAGGAAAAGTGTTGAAATCACCAGTCATAATGACATTAGGTCCAACAAATATTCTAGTCATTTCAAAAATTTCATTAATCTTTTGACTAGCAAACAATCTGTGTTTTTCACTAATACCAAGATGAGCATTAATAGACATAAGCTTGTTTTGTGTATCACGTTCCTGAAGTACAACGCAGAGAAATGATTTTTCGAATTCTTCAAATCCATTCTTTTGAATCCATTTCTTTTTGAGTTCAGGCATTTCTTCCACAGTTGCTTTCGAATATTCTTTCATTTGTTCATCTGTTTGACAAACAAGTGGAATGTCAGTAAGATAAAATGAAAATGGTTTCTGAACACCAAGATCAAATCTAGTTTTTCTAAAACACGAAATGTAAATGAATGCTTTTTCTGTTGGATTGTATGGTTTGGTAACAATATGATAATCATCTTCAAATTCATGAACCAAAGGTTCAACCGAATTGACATCTTTGACAATTCTTCCTTCTTGAAAATGAATTATATCAGGGTTGATCGTTCTAACAACCTTAATAATTTCAGGAATTCTCTTTGCAATTCTCCAGTTTGCATGACTCTTTGTTGCAAAGCCATCTTCTGTTCTAGTAATATTGGTGTCGATGTTGAATGAAAGAACATTGAATGAAGCCATTATTTAGTGTTTTATTCTATTTAATTTAATAAATATTATATAAATCAACTTTTTAAAGATAAACAGTAATTAATTAATTTTCTTAAATGCTCGGAAAGTAATACTAATCCTTTTTCCAGATATTACTTTTTTTGGTGTTTTGGGAATAGAATGTTTATGTGTCTCTTGACATGTTCCACCCATGATGACGACGGTTCCATTAGTTAACGATACTTCTTTCTTTGTACTATTGATATTCTTTTTTGGTTCAAAGAGCATTTTACGTGTTGCACCTAATGATATTGTCCAAATATTACTGCCACGTTTGAGAGGTTCCGTATTATCACTATGAGCACCAATATAACTTTGACCTGAATCATACCAATTAACTAAACAACCATTGAGATCGGGATCGAATTTTTGACACCATTCTATGAATTTAATGAGTATTGGTTCCATGGGTATTGCCTGATGATAAAGACCGGAATAGAAATAAGAATTACCGAAAACTTGTTGCCATCTTGGTATTTGGATTAATTTGCCAAACATTTTAACAAAACCTTTTTCTTTCGGATGTAGATTCCACAATTCGTTAAATTCATCTTTCGTTGGTAGTAAATATTGCGGTAACTCCATGATTTTGAGATAACTAGTCTCTGCAAGATCAATATGATTCATTTTAACGCCGAGATGATACATTAATAAATCTTGATTATCTAAGGAAATGTACAACACAGGAAATGTCTTATGAACAATGGCAAAATCGAGAATATACTTGATATCATGTTGATGACTACCACAATGAAAGATTTGTTTGATGTTATGAGAATATTTTTTGTATGCTACTTTGATTGGTAACTCTAATTTTTGATATTCAAGATCGTAAAGAACAACAACAGGAACATGTATTTTATGAAGCAACTCGAATAATTTTGTTTTGTTTGTTTTTAATTCTTTAAAAAGTGACTCATACCCAAATGTGATGTATTGAGTTTTTGTTTGTTTTCTAATGAAAGAATATTCTGTTTGTGCAAGATTTATTTTCTTAGAAGTCATTAATTTGATCAAGTAAATTATTATTTAATCAAATTTTTTCTGAGACTGTGAAGTCGAAAAAAACAATTTGTAATCAGAATGATTCAAATTTTTTCTGAGATTGTCATTCAATCTGTAATGGTAAAAAATCACAATGATAATTCATGCTTTCTTTTGTTTTCATTGGGTTATCAAGGATGATTAGTTTTTTCGTTGCTATTGAAGCTAGGTTTGTTCGGAACATACCACTGATTTCGAATTGTGACAAATGAGGTATGATACCATGAAGATGGATGACTTTGCTAAATTTGGTCTGTTTGATTCTAAGAAATGATAGCGTTGATGAATGAAAATGAAGATGATTGAATCGACCATACAAATTCAGTTTTGTGAGCTTTGGAAAACAGAATGACATATTTTCAGTGACTTCACAAGAATCACTTTCGATTTGTAAGTTTGTTAATTCAGGAAAATCAAGTTGCAAGTCTTCGAAAATATTAATGTCTTCTTGATGAAAAGAGGTTTTATCCATGATGGTGAATTCTTTAATTTTATCTGATCGTAAGATAATTGGTAATTGTGAATCATCATTCAAACGCATGTGTTTATTATTAATACATAAATGAAGTTTAGTTAAGTTTGGATGTTCATCAATGATTGTTTGTATCATGTGTAATTGATTGACGTTAATTTTGATTTGGATATTTTCGAGATTTGGAAAATAGAAGCATAAATGGTTGACTTGATGATGATAATTAATGTTGAGACTGGTTAAATTTGTGTTTGTGATGACTAATTTATCAGACCAAGAACAAATTGCCATATTGGAACAATCTAAAAAGAGATATTGTAGTGATGAAAAATGAAAGAATGAATTACTGTAAATATGACTATGAATAGTGGTGTAAATGTTTCTCATGTTTTTGGTAAAAGCATGATAATTAACAAATCCTCTGATATTAATTTTCAAATCACGTAAATGAGTAAATCGGCTGGCATACACATCAATGAATTCGCTAATATTGAAATCTGGATGGTCAATTGTCAAATTAGTCACCAAAAAAAATTTATTAACTAAATGAGTATTGATTCTCATTAATGAAAGTTTTTTAATGAATGTGTTTGTTCTGATTGTCTTAACACAAGATTTTAGTAAATATGACGATCCCATTGGAAATAATTTTAAATTGAATGATGTTAGATAGACAGTAAGCATCATGTTTGAACAACTAGCCAAATTCCATTTATCGTTATCATTGAGAATTGTCATGATGGCAACAATAATCTCATACGGTAAATGATCAAATTTAGCCATGATAATTGTATCAACAATTAATTCTGTACTTTAATTTGAGAAGAGGAAAATCAATTTTTTCTTGATAACCGTAGACGTAGTAACCTTTGGCTAGGTTTGAAAGAAACAAATTGTAACTGATAAAGTTCAATTTTTTCTAGAGACAGAATTGTAGTTATCTTTGGTAAGTCGAAATAAATGACGTTCGAAAACAAAGCAAAAAGAAGAAAAGGAAACAAAAAAAGAAAAAATCAAATGTGTTTTTGTGTCAGAAGATGATAATATGATTTTCTCTACATATGTATGTTAAGAAAAATATAAATCAAATTGTGAAATGAATGGAAATTATCTTAGTTCGATATTCCAATCTTCACTAGATTTTCCCCAAGAGCCAGAACGACTCAATGAATGCCTCTCGAGAGCACGAAAAGCAACGATTGGTGTGTAAGTTTCGTAATCAATTTGATTAGCTTCTTCTTCAATGATCTCAGGAAGTTCTTCAATCGAATCACTAATAGATGGCTTTCTAGACAATCTCTTTTTGTCAGTCTGAGTAACAAGTTTGGAAGCGAATCGTGAAGTCATTCTAATTATAGTGATAATTATATTGTTAATGGAACTTATTGACAGTTAGAAAATCAATTTTTTTATGGGTGATAAATGAGAAAAATAAACCTAGTAGTTATCAAGAAAAAATTGAATTTCTCCTTGTGTCGAAATTATAATTTGTTTCTTTCAAACCTAGCGGTGATCAAGAAAAAATTGATAACATAATAGTAATAAAAAAATTATTATTATTATGTTTGAAGGGCTTCCAATTATTATGATGCAGTTAAAAAAGAAAACTAATCATTCAGAGAAAAAAATCAAGATTGATCCACGTGATGATCCTTTTTTCTGGCATTGGTTGTTGATGAGTTAATTATTCGAGAATTTCTTCAATCTTTGCTGGTTCAGCTGGTGAATCTTCAATCAACTTGACAGAAGGGATGTCATCCTTAATTTCTTCGATCTTTGCTTCTTCTTTCTTGTTCTTCTTTTCCTTTTCTTTCTCGTCTTCATCATCTGAATCCTTGAAATTTCTCCACCTATCGTAAGAAGATTGCAATGGTCTATCAATCTTTGTTTCTTCAAGAAGTTTTGGTGCACTCTTGAAACCAAATGGCAGAGTTGCTGGTACACCGGACGTCGTCTTAGGGAAAACGTAATCCTTCCCGTCACTGGCAACTGTGATTCTCTGGACCTTGCGTGGAAGCAGAATGAGGAGTGGCTTGAAGTTGAGTGCAATGCGGATGTTTGGGAATCCCTTTGGAATGACTGCGAGAAGATCCTCGATGTTGATTGTCAAGACGAGTGACTTGAGAGCGATCTTGGGCTTCTTGGACTTCTTCTTTCCGAAATCCTCTTCGAAATCGTCGTCGAAGTCATTGTCTGAGTGGTCACCAAACTCTTCTTCAGGTACGAGTTCTCCTTGATCATTTCTGACATAGCGAGTACCACCAGAACTTCCTTTCTTGAATTCCTTTTCGAAGTCATCGTCGAAATCAGAATCATCAGACTCGACTTCGCGGAAACTTCCAATCTTGTCCTTGACGTAGCGCTTGCCACCTTGCTTGTCATAGTTATTCAGTTCTTTCTTCTTCTTTGCTTCCTTCTCCTTCTCAGCCTTCTCGGCATCTTCATCAGTACCAACAGTCAAGTTAGTCACACCTTGCAAAGTGTACAACTTGTCAAAGTGATACCCGTCAGCGGTGACTGGGGTGTTGGGGTATCTTTTGGCAAAGATCTCGTCGTAGTTTTCGACATCACCGACTTCTTTGACGCCGTATTCCTCCATCAATTTCTTGCGGAGTTGAGCCATTGGCATAATGATCTTGAGATGGTTCATGCCAGGAATCTTGTTTGGATCATATTGAACATCAAACAAGAATCTCACCACACCAGAACCAAAGATAGGTTCGTTGTCAGTAATGACACGCTTGATAAAGGTGTCCTTGGTGACAGTCAGGGCAGTGTTAACGTCTTCCTGGGATGAAAAGGCCATTTGTTTAATTGATTATTATTGATATTAATTTATTGATATCAATAGTAATTTGATTTTTCAATTTTTTTTACCCTAAAACTACTCATATTAGTCCCATAAACGACTACTCAGACGATTACCTTAACGATTGTCAGAACGACTATTTGAATGATTACCTTAACGACTATTGGACTACTATTGGATGACTATTGGACGACTATTGGACGACTATCAAGACGACAACCAGGATGACTATCTGGACGACTATTGGACGACTATTGGACGACTATTGGACGACGATTGGACGACTATTGGACGACTATTGGACGACTATTGGACGACTATTGAACGACTATTGGACGACTATTGAACGACGATCAGGACGACTACTGGACGACTATTGGACGACTATTGGACGACTATTGGACGACGATAACTTAATTAACATCTTGCTATTTACTTGATTAATTGCTTGACTAAATATCATAAATATAAATCGATCCTCACTTTACAGTTATTATTAAAATAAAATTATAAAAACGCATCAATAAGATATCATAAAATTAAAAGTCAAAAATAATCAAGCAATGAGCAAGATGTTAATTAAGTTATCGTCATTCTGGTCATCGTCCTGATAGTCGTCCTGATAGTCGTCCTGATAGTCGTCCTGATAGTCGTCCTGATAGTCGTCCTGATAGTCGTCCTGATAGTCGTCCTGATAGTCGTCCTGATAGTCGTCCTGATAGTCATCCTGGTCATCGTCCTAGTTGTCGTCCTGGTTGTCGTCCTGATTATCGTCCTGCTAGTCGTCTTGGTAATAGACAAGGCAGTCATTCAAAATATTCGTCATATTAAATGACAAGGTAATTAGTAAAAATTATTTCTTTAAATCATTTTTACTAGTTCAGGCGACTAATGAAACAGTGGTCATTTCTCGATGTGTATTCATAATTTGTTTCATGATGTGTTTTTGATGATCAGATCCTGCTTGCTCAATCAAGTTATTGATAAAATCTAATCCTTCAGGAAATTGTTTCATGATATTCGTCATGATGGTCCAGATTTTATTATGTTTGTTGTGAACAAATGGTGTGTTTCCTTGATGATTAGCATAGGGTAAGAATTTCATAAATTGAAAGAGCTCAAATTTAATAACTAATGATTGATACTGAAAATCATTAATAATGTAAGAATCGAGCCATCTTTTACCAATACTCATGACATCGATATCAAAATCAAGTGAAACCTTCTTTGCAAAAACCATTTTCTCAAAGATCGTCTCGATGAGTAATCTTGGCTCATAAATGATTTTATTCAGATCTTTCATAAAAATCAAGCGATTCGTCATCAAGAAATCAATTTCATCCCAGGCATTCTCATGAATAATATTATGAAAAACAGATCCAAAATAATCATTATTCATCTCAAATCGTGTCGATATGTCAATACATATATCGGTGTTATGTTTTAGACGCAATTTATCATTCAAATAATCATCGAAAAAATCTGAAGTCAGTTTTAATTGAGTTGCTTCCGAAAACTGATCAAAATGTTCAATAATAATATTTGCTTCTTTGTATCTCAATTTGAATGGAGGTAGTTTCCTAATAATGTATTCCAATGTCTTCATTTTGTTTTGTGGAAGTAACAAATTAATACTCATGTAAAAACCAAATTGACTAAAAATTAAATCAGGAAAACACGAAAAAATATATTTATCACATTCGAATGTTGGTAAATTAACTGACAAAGTAATAATTAACCATTCAAGTACTGAAAAGAAATATTTATCTTGAGGCAGTGTTTTGAAAATAAGTTTTAATTCAATTTTCAGAGTTGCCATATCTTTTGTAATCAAATTATAACCAATTGAAGACGCATAAGCATCCCAAAATTCATAATAAAACCAATCAATAACTTTGGCTGGATTATAAAACCACTCTGGATCTGTCCAATCAACGTTACTCAATCTTTGATGCAATGAATCTTTTCGAAATAATGTTAAATAATATGACGTTTCTTCTTGACGTGCAAGAATGATTTCTTGTGATAACCCATAACCATTCTCATCTGTGGCATACAAATGAGCAACACTACAACGAAATTGAATCGCACAATACTTAAAATCATTGAGTAACTGAACCATGTTTTTAAGAATTACACCATTACATTGATGATGAATAATCATTAATGATTCCGGTGAAATGAACTGCTTCTTTTGTAACGCATTACCACGTAAACTTTTTGCAATATTATGGATAGGAATGTATTTATTGATATCATGAACAACATAATTTTTATGAAGAGCAGACCAAATTTCTTGCCACAATATAGGAGGACACAATTCAATAATATCATCAACGTGATCAGTAAAGAAATCCATTCTAATTGCTTCAACAACACTAACATTACAAATAAGTTGATAAATAACAAGTCTTGTCATTGGTTCATAAGCAATTTTCTCTGCTACTTTCAGAAAATGATCATAAAAACTAACATTGTAAACATACGAGCGATTCAATTCTTTACATGGTTGTGGTGCTTTATGATCAGGATGATCGAAATATTTGGCCATTATAAAATATGCATTCACCGTTTCCTCAGTCGCAAAATTATAATCTGTCAGATCTATCTTGTTTGGTAACGGAAATTTGACATTGAAATATTTTGTCCTCTTTTTACCAGTCGATCTATCAGCATAATATAGTTGTTTCATTGTGAATTAAATTAATAATATGTATTATTAATTTAGTTTTTTCAATTTTTTTCTGAAACCGCTAGGTTGATGAAAACAAATTGTAATCGGAAAGATTCCAAAGGTTACTACGTCTACAATTTTTTTCTGAAACAGCTAGGTTGATGAAAACAAATTGTAAGCGTAGCAACCTGTGGTAATCAGAAAGATTCATTTTGTTCTTGATAATTATCGTCGTCATAATACTTAGACTTGATGATAGACGGTAATTCATTCTGAGACGCTTCATAAAGATCATCGAGTGAGACAATACATTTTGGAAGTAAATTGACAAAAGTAAATTCTTTCTGCATGGTGTAAAAACAAAATGCATAAACGATGACATTCTTGGGATATTTCTGAAGATAGGAAATAATCTTTTTGTTTAGATGTGGACTAAAAACACTTGGATGAGAAAACTTATGTATTAGTTGAAGAGGATCTGGATAATAATTTTTAATAATAATTTCAATTTCACTGAACAACCACATGTATGGATAATCCAAAATGTCAATGTTATCTTTATCTTTGATAATTTCACTGATAATCATTTTTTTAACTGATAGACCTTGAGTAAAATAAAACAAGATCATAAAGTAATAATAACGAAACATAAATCCATGAGTAAACGCCAAGTGATACAAATTAAGATAACCATGAAAATCTTTTTCATGATAGTAATACTTCATCAATGGAATGATTTGGTTATTTTCAATTCTCTTCTCAGAAATGTAAGTTTCATAAATTTTCTTTTGTAATCTGAAATCTCTTTCATTAGCATCCCAATTCAAACTACAAATTTTATCTTTCAATTTCTCTGCCAAAATATCAGGCGGTAATTGTTGATGATTAATATACTCCATTAACATCGTACTCGTATACTCACACGACAGTCTGGTGTCTTCATCAATTTCTTCCAATAATTTAACCTGTTCATGTTTAATCAATAGACTAATCAAACCAGAATCGACAATGTTTGATGCACCATTCCTCTTATGCTTAGACATGGTGTATGGTGATTAATTGACCGATAAATCATATGAATAAATTAAATCAATTTTTTTATGAATGTTGGAGCAAGACTAACATAATTTGATATGTCTGACATACCGTGGAATATCGCAAGCATACTTACTTTTAATTTTAATAAATCGGAGTGATTTCGGTAAATTCGTTAGTTTTTGATCAAAACCATTACCGATAATAATATGTGTCAATGATAAAGGTAAGTTTTCTATCTCTTGATTAAAAAATGCGCCAAAATGAATATGAGCTAGGGTATGAGGTAAATTTTGAATTTTTTGATTGAAACGATCACCGAATTTGATACATATTAGTGATTCTGGTAAATTCTCGAGTATTTGATTGAAACAATAACCAAATCGTAAAAATTTCACTGATCGTGGGATGTTTTCTAATTTTTGATTGAATTCCGATCCGAAAATAATAGTTGACAATGAATGAGGTAAATTTTCTAATTTTTGATTGAAAATATATCCAAACCGAATATATTCTAATGAATCAGGAAAATTTTTAAGTTTTTGATTAAAATTACCACCAAATTTAATATGTGTTATCATATGTGGTAAATTTTCCAATTCTTGATTAAAACTATCAGAAAATATTATATGTGTTAACGATAAAGGGTAATTTTCTATTTTTTGATTAAAATTCTGTGGCAATTTAATATATGTCAGCAATAATGGTAAATTTTCAATTTTTTGATCAAAACCATAACTAAATGATAAATGTGATAAACGAGACAAATTTTCTAATTTATGATTAAAATCACTGTGAAAAGAAATATGTGTCAATGTATTAGGTAAATTTTCTAATACTTGACAAAAATTATATCCAAATGTAATATGTGTCAATGCATTAGGTAAATTTTCTAATTTCTGATTGAAATGATGATGAAATGAAATATGTATTAAAGATTGAGGTAAATTTTCTAATCTCTGGTTAAATTCATATCCAAAAATAATATATTTTAATTTGGAAGGTAAATTTTCCAACCTTTGATTGAATTTGCCTCCAAATGATATACAGACCAATGATGGAGGTAAATTTTCTAATTTTTGATTAAATTCGTATCCAAAAGTGATATGAGTCAGAGATTGTGGTAAATTTTGAAGTTTTCGATTAAATCCACCTAATCTGATATATTTTAATGATTGAGGTAAATTCTTTAATTCTTGATCGAAATGAGTGCTAAAAATAAGATGCGTTAAAGAACATGGTAAATTCTTTAATTCTTGATTAAATTTTTGCCCAAACATCACATGAGTCAAAGAATTCGGTAGATATGTTAGTTCGCGATTATATTCGTATGTGAATTTAATCATTTTAATATTTGGTAACCATTCGAATGGTTGATTGTAATCCCATCCGGTTGAAAGATATTTTAAAGAACGAGGTAAATGACGGAATTTTTGATTTAAATTGTCATTAAAATGTATGTTAATAACGTAAAATGGTAAAACTGAATCATTATGGTTCTCAATCTCACAAATCTGTAATGGGTGTAAATATCTTAATTGCAAAAGCATCTTACATGAATAGTAACAAATTGCATTCTCACTTTGTTTTGAATATTTGAAAATTGTAATTAGTAATTCATAAGGTAAGATGAACATTTTGATATATTTATTTTAATATTACCAATTATCAATTTTTTCTTACTCTAGAAAAAATTGATTTATGTACCATCAATAACAAATATTAACTAAACAAAAATGAGAATTTCTGACAGATGCCTTTACAACATTAATGAAGAAGCAAAGGAAATCGAATACCATATTTTCGAAAAGGATTACATGATTAGTAACAAAAGAAAATTCGATAATGTCGAAAACATCATTTACACTGATATCATTGACATCATGGAAGACAATACATTTATTGGAATTCTCATCACGAATACTCATATTATCATTTTCAACAATGAAGTAGGAATTTGGGAAAGTGAATACCAAATTTACAAAGTTATTAAAAACCAAGGTGTTCTCTTTTATCGTGCAGATTTGGCATTTTTTCTTAATTTTAAATCCAGTAAGAGTGATGGTCAATACCAAATCTTTGAACTGGGTGTTACCAATACTGAATATGTCTCACATAACGATAGTGGTTTTATTCTGAAAATTAAAGGCTCAAGCGAGATTTGTCTTGTTGGTTTTGATAATGAAGAAATTGTTTTCAATAGGATGAAATGTCAGAAATATGACAAGTTGTTGCCTGGATTTGGTATTATCATTAAAGAAGCCACCATTGATAATGTTAAAACGGTTTCCATTTTGGAAGACAATGAAAATGGCGATACTGATGAAAAGAAAATTGTTGGTTATGGATATTCCAAGGATATGTTCAAATTGGGACAATTATGTTTGACAATTATTGGCAAGAATCATTTTCACCATTACGACAAAGACAAGATTGAAAAACAAAAATTCGATCTTGATTCTTCCGATATCATGCACAATAACAAATGGGAATTTCATAATACCATTCTCTTCGTTTATCTCAAAAACAATGTCACTTATGCTTATGGTGGTACTAGTCTTGCTGTGCCAGAAACAACAAAACATGTCTTTACCATTAAAGAAAATTATGTTTGCATTGACGGTGATAACAATCTCATTCACTTCCACATTCCAAAAACTAAATCACTGAAGGATGTCAAAACAGTGACCATTATGGATCATTACAATATTAATGACGAAATCATTGTTCTGGATCATAATTGGATCACTAACATTGTCATCTTTACCTGCAAAATCAAAACAACGAACGAAATTGTTTATCTCCGCGTTAACCTTGAAAATGGTAAGATGATCACTAAAAATGTCGAATCTTATGAACAACCTAATATTAATCCGATGACAATGATTCATACCAGAGAACGACCAGAACAAGAAATAACAATTGCATTAAAATATGAATATACCAAACAAGAAATCATTACTATTTTGGCAAGTGGAGGTCTTCAAGATTATGTTCTGACAGTCATGGTCTGGCATGAAGATATGACAAAAGAATTTTTTACTCGATCATTGACATGGATTAGTAAAAACATTAATCATTTGAGTAAAATAAAACTGAATCCACTCAAACCAAAAGTGTTAACAGAACTCAAAAATAAGATTAATTGTGACAGATTTACCAACCTTGATCACTTTATTGAAGATTGTGCCATTGTTCTCTGTCGGTCTATTCTTCAATATCGCACGCATTTACCTTTTAAAATTTCATTAAAGTTGTTTTCAGAAGAAACAACGACTGATGTTATTTTCACAAAGACCCTATTAAGAATGTTTGATCTTGAATTGTTTAAGAATATGTCATTGGTTGATAAGGTTTATTTTGTGAATGGTCCTGAATGATTAGTATTTGTGAACGATTTCTTTTGTCATTCTGAATAAAATGTTTCTTTTTCTTCTCACAAGGTACTTTATTTTCAAAGACAAAAGCACGCGTCATGATTATATTTTTAGATATAATAATATTATCATGTGAACTGATAGGATACATAATGGCACGATATCAACCACGACCTCCACCAATTAATCAGATAACTCTTCCCCCAATTGGGAAGATTGAAACATCAATTAGTGAAGGATTATTTGCCGTTATTAACACCGGTGTTTATATTGACATTGAAAATTACATTAATCGTAACAATATGAGTGCCAATGTTAGACAAAGTATCACCGATCGAACACCAGTCCATGTTGCCTTACTCATCGATCCTAGTCTAGCAGATCAATTAAATATTCTGGATATTGTACGATTACTCTTTGACAAACAATCACCAATTCATACACCTGATTATCAAAATAATTGGCAAATTCATTTTGCGATTGATAAACAATATGACATCATTGTCAAATATCTTGTTTCAAAAGGCGCGAAACTATCAGAACAAGATGCTGTTGGTAATAATGGATTACAAGTTGCTGTTATTGGTAAAACTATTAATTGTCCACTCGAAAATGACGATAAACCAGAACCACTGATTACTTATCCCGCAGATCAAAAATCAAATAATATTTTGAATGAATTAATTGCTGAAATAACGAAATTAATGAAGAATGATCCTGGTACTACAACCACAGCAAGTGTTGGTGATGATCTAAAACAACTAACAACGATTATTGCCAGAATTCCTGAAGCAGATAGTGATGCACAGAAAGATTTGATTAATCGTGTGAAGAGAAGTATTTCGTCGACAGATTATCAATCACAAACATCAGCACAACAAATACAAGATTTGGAAAACATTTATCTTGATTATTATCGTAAAATGAATACGACATATGGTCAATTTCTTAATCAGTTAAATATTAAGTCTGATAATACTGGTTTTCAAAATTTACTCGATAACAATGAAGCATCACTGAAAAAGTCACTCAATGATAGTGTCGATGATCAGAAAAAACTAGTGTCGGGTGATCAAACAATTAAAGATATGCTTGTCAAAGTTTCAGCCAAACAACAAGAAATTAAAAAAACGGTTAATGACATGTTATTTGATGGAGTCTTTCTTGATTTAACAAGCCAAAATATTACGGGTGTCTTTTTACTGAATTATTATTTTATGGAGAGACACACCCGATTCACTAATTATTTTGTCAGAGAATACAAAATCATTGCGGATCCCATTGACTATTTAGAAACATATTTTTCCGATCCTAATGCCAATGTTGTGTATATATATAAAGATAATGAAATAGCACCTGTTGAATTGGGAACATTAGTCAATTCAGATCTTTATCCTGATGTGAGTACGAATCAAGCACAAGTCATTGATGATGATTTCTCAGAATATGGTTTAAATGATCATGATCAATTATTTCCTGATATTGTTAAAATAAATAGTTCTGGTCAATACGCAGATGATCAAAATACATTTTTTAACTTATCTATGAATGATCATCCATTCTTATCAAACGAATCAATTAATGAATTATGTCAGATTTATCAACTTGATAAACCGAATAATATTGATGAAAATTTATTAAAAGAAAGTTGGTTATATGTATTTTGTAATCTAATGGAAAATAACGAATATTTTGATGATCATCAATTCATAAATTTTATTGATGCTACTGCGGGATATGTATCAACTTATGAATGGTATTATCCTAATAATTCTTTAATGACAAGAAAATCGAAACGATCAGTGAAGACTCGGATCAACGATACACTTGCAAAAGCAAAAGACAAATCATTATATATTTATTTTGTGTTACTCGATGGTTTATACCAATATTTAAACAGAACTGATAACACTACAACATATGATATTTCTAAATTTCAATCTTCGCCTTTGATTCACACAAATGTTTATTCGATGGATACCAATTTTATAGAACAGATGACAACTGACACTAATAATGCAACTGTTTCCGTAATGAGACTTTTTCTACAATATGTGCAAAAAGGTTTAATCACTATTGTCGATAACTCATTACAGCATTTACTTTATGATGGTTATGAAGATGTGATGAAGGAAGAATTATTGACTGCGACTGTCATACCAGGTAATACATTTTATCCGAAAGTCAATAAAAACCAAGAAATTCTGAGTGCTAGTCAAATTGGTGCATATTTCAAAAAGAAAATTGACGATTATTTTAATTCTGATGATGATAAAATGTCAACGTTAAGGCATTCTGAGTTAATTCCAATAATTAGAAAAATCAGAAATATATCTGAAATTGTTCAGAATATTAATGAGGATGATTTATTTACGAAAATAACATTTGATGATGCTGGTAATATTGAAGAACCCAAGCGAAATCAAAATAAAAAACATCTTGATCTTTATTTGGTCTCAGATATTTTATCAAGTAGTCTAGCAAGTAGTTTTTTTGACAAAGAAATGAAAAATAAAATCAAAGAATATTTTAAATCACAGAATGACAATCATGATACATTTTATTCTCATTTAAATTTCAATTACGATTTTGTTCTTGATTTCACACAAGCAAGCGACGAATTAAATGATTTTGTTTTGTTAGCAAAGGATTTTGGATTATTTGTCTCACAAGAAAAAATTATGTTATGGAATATTCACAGCAAAATGATCATCATCTATCAAATTCTCATTGAAATAAGGACACATATTATTGCATTATCATATATTTACACCGATATTATTCATGATATTAATACTGATTTTCATTATTTCATCATGCAGATTTATCTACCCAATTTTCTACTCATTGTTGTTAAATTATTGGAATTACGTGATAAATTACGTCATGAATTTACCGATACAATCAAACTAACAACACTTTTGGTCACCATCACAGATCCAAATAAATTAACATCAATTAATAAAATTATCGATAATTATTCGAGTGGATTGAATAAAACAATCAAAGATCTTGAGGCATCAATCATAAAATTAATGGTTTTCTTCAATAATGTTATTAAATATCTTAATATGGTTGATTTTCTGAAAAACATTGATGGAAATGGCGAAGAAAATTTTGATGCTTTTCTACCAGAATTCAAAACCATCACATCGAATTTAATCTCAAATCCTGATTGGAAAACCGTTCTTAATGATCAATTAATGAGCTACATGTACAATTTTTCTTACTATATAGGAGGCTCATCAATAGACATCGTTTTTCCTCATTATTCACTGAACTACGATTGTTTTGGTGAAAAAATCGAATCAATGCACAAGGATCACCCGATATTCGATAATTTATTCATTATGAAACCTTTCAAAACAAATCTATCGGAAATACCTGATTCTATCGGTATTCTCATTCCAAATTTTGATGATAACATAGGCTATTATGTTTATACACCACAAGGACAATATCTCATTGAGACAACAAACTTACTTAGTGCAACTGTACTGCCACTTAAAAATATCGACGGTGTTGAGTATGAGAATAATGTCAGAACGATTCCAGATAATACATACGTAACAGGATATATGATTTATCTCAATAATGGCACAAATGACATGAAACTTGCAAGGTATCCCATCAAAAATATGAGAGTTAAAGAAATAGATGGTACAGGAGAAAGTAGTGTTAAATTTTATGATATTGATGAGTTAACAAACATAGAATCAGACGACAATCTTGATCCGAATGATAAAAAATTATTTTATACTGAAAACGAAGTACCTGGACATTCATATGATCTTATTGACAATGCTTTTGTCAGTAATGAAAATAACAAATTCCAAGAACATATTCCTGGTATTGATATTGCATTACATCCAGTTATATCGTATAATGATGATAACTACAAACACATCATTTCAGTAGATCCATTAAGAATTCCATTGTTCAACAAAGATCAATATATTATGAATGATTTTGCTATTGGATTATATCATTTAAATCTTGATTCTGTTTACTCTCCAGATTTAACACCAATGATAACAGGTTCACTTTTTCAGAAAAAATACAATCCAGTCCATGATGCATTTTTAGTCAAGGAACTAATTCCGAAATATTTATCATATCAATATCAAATCCTTGTTGAACGAGCATTCACCGTTTCAAACACACCTGAAATTAATACGCTCTTGAATGAACTCTCTAAAAATAGTATTACCATTGGTAGTGATTCTAATAATCCCAAACTTTTACGAATTATTGACCAAATTCTCAATGATATCTATGAATACGTCTTCCGTAATGTTGCTAATCTAGAAATCTACAAAGTTGTTGAACCTAGTTTTAGAGTTGACACATCAAATGTTCTCAATATTAAACCTGATATCGGTAAAATGATTGATGACGTTTACAACAAGAATGATTTAACTATTGAACAACCAATGCTACAAACAAATTTATCAACACTACCAAATAGACCACCGAAAGATACTATTCACTATCTTTATCATGGTGATTTCACGAGAAGAGAGAAAATGTCATGTTATCAAATTGATCAACAACTCATTGATTACATCATCAAAACAAATTCACAATTGGTCAATCAACAAAATAAATTAGGTGATACTCCATTACACATTGCGACACAAATCAAGAATTTACCACTTGTTGTGACATTACTGAAAAATAATGCGATTCAACTTAAAAATCAACAAGGAAAAACACCTCGTGATATTATCTTCTCAGAATTAAATGATCATCTACGGTATTTCTCACCTGATGGATCTTCAGAAATTGATACTTTCTCAAAATCACTCAATACAGTATTTCTCAATAATCTCCAATTGGATAATTATAAAAATAACATTATTGAAAATATGATGCTCGTGGTACCAATAACTTACATCATTTATCAACAACAAATTTATTATGATCTGATTACTTTCAGAAATGGTTTCACAAAAACAATTTATGACAATGTGTCAAAAATAATGAATATTGGATTACCAGACAATTATGACGATATGATCAATATTGATAAAACGGACATTAATTCATGGGCATCACTCATTGCAAAACCGAATGTTTTGTCTGACAACACAAGTAAAAAGAAAGAATTAGAAAACCAGTTGGCATTGATCGTCAATCGTCGAACTGAATTACAAAAATTACCGAAATCTAATCGTCTCGATAACTTGATTGCTTCATTGACAGCCGATGAAACTGTATTGACAAGTAAAATATCCACTATGGCATCAAAACCGGCAGATGTTAAAACATTGTCTGATACCAAATTGGCTATTTCATCACAAGTTATCATGTCAACAGGTGGTAATTCATTTAAATCACCAACTGATTATTATGAAAGTGTCATTTCGAATTTCAATGATCCACGAATCCAAATTGCAATCTGGAAAAAATATATCCAACAATTATCGCCCACAATGATCCTAACGGTAATGAATAAGCATCTTCTTCAATCGTTAAATGATATCAATCAAGTCAATTTATATGCCGGATTTTATGATACTCTAGCGAAATACGAATCAAATCAAAAATTGTATGGTCATGATCTGACAAATCCATTCTGGAAAGACGATTTAGATGCAACTATTTATGTTATTGGTCTTATTATCACACCTGCTTTCATTAATCTACTCAAATTAGAATTAGCAAAAGGTATTTCATCTAAAATCACTACTCTTGACATTAACACAGTTGTTAATGATCTTATGACTCATGTTATTCCATCTGGTGAATCGGCAGAAAAATATATTACAAACACTCTACCAACGCGTGCGTATAAATTTTACAGGAAACGTTATGATAGTACGTTAGTCAATAATGATCCTGATAAAGCAATTTTAAGTGGATCTGATTTATTCACACCTATTATTTCAGCATTACAATTAAATGACAAAATAACACTTGATAGTAATTCAGATACGATTCAAAATCTGAGGACTAAATTCATTCCATGGATGAATAATGTTTATCAAAATACCATTAAAATAATTGCCTTGACAAGAAATTCAATGGATCGATATGTGCAAATGACTGATCAGTTGATTAGTATGATGATTTTATTGAAATAACCTAATTAAAATTATCAATAACTCTTGGTCCGACAATCGAATCAATATTCGCATCAACATTACTTTTTGTAGGGACGTTATTAACGATGGTAAATTCGAGAGTAAAATTATGATCAGCATCATAAAAATTAACATCGGTACCATCAGGATTAACAAATCTGAATCTTAGTTGATTGAGACTTGTTAGACTCGGGAAGACTTTGTAGATTGGTTCGAAAGAATTAATGAGATAATTTCCTGGATTTTTAGTAATTTGGATTTTAGCAAACACGGAATCTAGTCCAATCACACTATCATCTGATCGATAAATTTGTGTATTACGGTAAGTACCCATTCCAAGTTCTGGACAGATAATGTAAAAATAACTATCACCCGTCATTTGGAGTGGATGATCTGATGGCTCGAATGACTGACTAATTCCACTAAAATTAAAATCTTGTCCATATGAATCAATATTCCGAATTATTGATCCATAAGGAGTAATAGATAAAGGATCACCAACACGACGAAACGCTAGAAGATCACCAAATGTATTCTTAAAATTAAAAAACAATTGGGTAAAATCAGGATAGCGAATAACAATTTCATCAGGTAAATCATCAATCAATGGAATAACATACTTATCTTCATTCATCACAAAAATAATATTTAATAAATGATCACCAATCTCAATCATTGTATTTTCTGTAAATTGATGATTTCTCTGCGTCACAATCATGTATTTGTTATCATCTTCATTAATGTCAATCGAATCAATATCAGGAATGTCATTTTCGTCATATCCTAATAACATGTCATGATAAATCATCTTGGTATCAATTATCTTTAACAACAAGGTATCTGTATCAATAACATAAATAACTTCATAAAAATCTAATTCAGCAAATAAATCAGTGTAAAATATTGTCCCAATTTGTAATTGATGATTCGGTAAAATCAATTGGAAAGATTCTGGGTCATAACTGAAATTTTCCAGAATCGTGTTTGTATTAAGTGATACTCTCTCTCGTTCTTCATAATAAAAATCAATAATAACTGAAGTATCCATATCCATTGATACTTGATATGACCATTCTGATATTTCATGACTAAATGTATACAATGTCTTTTCTTGTATAAAATACTGACACGGTTCACCAAGACCATTGATAATTAATGACATATTGGGTATTGTCACAGCATCAAATAATTTAAGTCGTCTGTAAAAATAAAATGTCACAATCGAACTGTTTGGATCAATATTTACTTCGACATCATGGTATTTGTAATGACCATTGTTGTCATAAGGATTTTTGTTAAACAAGTGTAATGTACTTGAATCGATCAATGGTTCATTTGCCGTATTGACATATGGTAGACGAGGAATGAGGGCATAAAGTTCTTCAATTATTTCGGCCAATTCACAAGGAGAATAATTACCTGGTGTGACTTTCAGATAATAAATAGAATCACCATCATCGATATTCCTCCAGTAAAGATAATTATTGGATAGATTGATAATTTTGAAAGAATTGGGGAACATACTGGCAATGATTCTGACTTGTGAGACATTATTGTAATTTTGATTGAGTCGAACCAAATAATTATTAGGATGAGGTGATCCTGGCACAATTTCGGTAATGATTTGAACAATGATTTGTTCGCCACCACCACGATCATTACCAGTTAGATTAATCACATCGTCATCATAAAAAGTGTAAAATGGATCAATAATTGCATTCATGACCAAATCAACCGTAATTTCATTTTCATTGAGATCACTGATTTCGTAATATGGTGTTTGTCTCATCACTGTATTTGGTGTTCCGGCATTCAAGATATTAATTGGTAACCCATACAAATTATAATAATTAATCAGAACAGTGTCATTTGTACTGAGGTAATTGATACTGGCCGTTCTAATTAATTTGATCAGATAGGCATTACGGTTAAGAACCATGACACCAGCAACAAGATTAAAAATAAGGGTTACTTCGAGTAACTGATTGAGATAATTGGTTGGGATATTTCCGATGTATGAAGTTGGAGATTTGATTCCGGATAATTTGACGAATAGATTTGATTGTTTCTTGAGAACGAAATTAGTGAGGATATCAGGAATGGGATCATCATGAAATGAGGTATTCTGATGTCTATCAGGATCGTGAGGAGTAAAAACAGGTGGTAGATCTGAAGTGTAAGGTGCAATTTCGAATTGATTGGTATCTGTCGGATCATAGAGGCCAAAGAGACTCATACCATGGTGTGTTTGATTGATACGAATATATTTGCTTTTCATTTTGAGTGATAATGGATTTTGTATGAGCAAATTTTTCGAAGTGACATTATTAATGGTAATACGATCACCGATGTGGAAACATTCGCTATCTGGAACAATAATTCTCATTTTATCAGAACCATTCTCGAAAAGAAGTGGATATGGTTCTAAGAAAATGATTTTTTCATCAAGGATGTTTTCAGGATAGATAATTCTCTCTCGACTATCAATATGCACGTATGTCACAGTTGAGATAGTTGACTGATTCGGTTTTGGTGTTGGTTTTGGAACAGACTGATTTAATTTTTGAACATCTGCTAGACTAAGATGATCTTTGTCTGGTTGGATATATGACTCTTCAGTGTAGTCATAGTGATTATCATATTCTCTTGTGTCATATTGTTGGAAAGGAGACATCTTCAATTGACCAGCACCTGGTCCCGAATATTGGGTCATTACTACTTAAAGTGTGTATGTTATCTTTTTAATAATGAACACGTTATACGAAGATAGCTTTAAATATTTGGGAGATAGATCATTGAAGATCATTGAGAAGACATATCGGAATGGTGCTCATAAATACCGAACGAATCATCCTTTATTAACCCTTCATGCTAATGGAACAGGTAAATCATGTTCGATACTTATGATCATCGAAATGTTTCATAAAGGTGTATTTAATCATCATCGAAATGTTTCACACAGGTGTATTTAATCTGAACTAATTCTAATGGATATAGTAAACATTGTCAATGTGTTTATCTTTATTTTATTTTTTATCATTAGTTATTTTTTTAATTTTCCAAGATGGGATAATAAAGAAGAATTTGGTGTCTGGTTCGCGTTATTACGATCCATGATAATTGTTTATTGTACTTGATAAAAAAAGCTGAATTTTCGATGTTACATCTTTTTTCATAACTTACAGTTATGAAAAAAGCTGATTATTTTATTTTATTTGACATAAAATAAAATAATGAATGATATACCGAATGATTTACTTGAAGAGTTATCAAGATTTTTAGAAATCGATACTATGATATTTTTTGTTAAAGTAAGCCGAAATATTTTTCTCAAAAATATTTTACAGAAGAAAATTAACGAAAGATACAATTACGATGGATATATTTTTAGGTTATCGTATTTAGAAAATAAGAAACTCGATTCAAAATCATTCCAATGTTACAAAACGAGTAAACAATCTCAAAAATTGGAAATATCGGGTACATATGAAGAAATTAACAATATCTTAAAAACAAAAGTGGATGTCAAATCATTGTTTATTAACATTGTTCCTCAGAAAAACATGGATTTTTACGATAAATATTTTGATATTGAAAATTTTATTTGTCATTTACATCGTCTCAAAAATCTAGTATGCTTGAAAATAAATTTTTTATTTTTTATGGACATTTGTGACTGTTATTTGACATTTGTCGAGTATTTACCCATAGACAAAAATATTAAGGAATTAATTATAACAAATGTTACATCTGAGAATGATTTACATGACATTCTCAGATGTAGTGTAGAACAAATGCAACATGAATTGACATATTTGACGTTCGTTGACACTGACTTTAAACTGTTACATTTAGTGATGAAAAATAGTCATTAACATAACCTATAAGTCTAAAAATCTATGTTAATTTAATAATGGATATTCGAACAATTATCATCATTATCTTGATTATTATTCTGATTATTTGGTTCATATTCTGGTGGGTTTACACACCTTCATGTGAAGGATTTTCTGATTTAGGAGAACCAAAAATTCCCAGTATCTCACCAAAGAAGAATTGTTGTGGTATTAATCAAACAGAAGGCCTGACGCCACCTTATCAAATTAACCAAGCGATGATGTTACGTCAGATGCTCCGTGCCAATGAACAACCCAGCAACAGTTATTATGAATTATGGAATACTGAAAGGAAGCTCACTGGTGATTATGTCGCCAATGAAGCAGAGAATATCATGCAATCAGGTGCGACTTGTTTATCTTATGACAATATTAACCAATGTATGTCACAATGCACATCAAGTGATGGTTGCAATGGTTTTTATGTTTCAGAACCTGGTACTTGTTGTCTGACTTACAATCCGAAATTCGATACAAGGAGAACTTCAATGCTCGATGTGCCGAATAGTAGGCTTCAAGATACATACAGATCGATTTCTGATTACATTCGTAACAAACAAATCACGGAAGGAAAACCAGTCTTTGAGAAAATTGGTGGTGAAAACATTGGTGATTCGATGTACAGAGTTCCACTTGATAGGAAATCATGTCGTTCCCTTTGTCCAAAATGTGTTTTGGGTCAGTGTCCTCGTAATTACAGATGTAAGGATATTCAATCGGATCCGAGACAGAATAATGGTTGTATTATTACGAATGAAGATCGATATGATGAAACGGAAGGGTTGACATTTGATTCTGATAAATTAAATTTTTTAAATCCTCAGTATCAAATTCAACAAGATGCTGGTATTATTCCTGACGAATACGAACCGTTGTCAGACACAGATTATGCAACACCAGGAGTAAATAAACTTGACAAGATGTTTGTTCGTGATAATTTGTGGAAGAATAATACTGAAAAACCATATCTTGCTAGTTTTGGTGAGAATGAAAGATTCCCGAATAGAGGGAAGTGGAACAAGAATACTCCGAATGTTCAATTGGAAGCATACCAGAGATTTGATAGGTATCAAAAATAAGAAATGTATTTGACATGTCTGGGTACGTGAACAATTTTATTAACTTTGACGTATTTGACATTTTTAGGAAAATGTTTCGGTTTTGGTCTAAAATCTCTTCCAAAACTAATATGTGTCAATGATAAAGGTAAATTTTCTATTTTTTTAATAAAAGTAGTAGCTAACATGAGATGTGTTAACAATGGTGGTAAATAATTTATGTCTTGATCAAATGTAATTCCGAACATGAGATGTGTTAATAAAGGAGGCAAATTTTTCAATGATTTTGAAAAATAATTTCCAATTTTCATATGTGTTATGGTAGATGGTAAATTGGTCAGTTCTTTATTAAAATAATCTCCAAAAAAAAGATGTGTCAATCTTGGAGGTAAATTTTCTAACTCTTGATTGAAATAATAACCAAAACGAATAAATTTTAATGAATCTGGTAAATTTTCTAATTTTTGATTAAAATCAGTCCCAAAAATGATATGTGTTAATGTAGGAGGTAAATTTTCTAATTTTTGATTAAAATAATAGCCGGAATTGATATATTTCAATGTTCTTGGTAATTTATCCATATCCATATCCATATCCGTATCCATATCGACATCCAATTGATATTTTTGACATCCACCAAATGATATATGAGTCACTGAATTCGGTATATCATCAAAATAATCATCTAATTTGATATATTTTAATGATTGTGGTAAATTATTGAGATGATATTTGAGTTTATATCCTAAAATAAGATGTGTTAGTGCATTTGGTAAATTGAATAATTTTTGCTTAAAATTCAAACCAAATGACAAGTGAGTAATTGTATTTGGTAATTGACATAATTTTTCGTTGTAACAATCACCAAACTTTAAACGAATTAATGATTGAGGCCAATGAGTTACTTGTTGATTAAAATTATGACCAAATATCAAACATTTTAAAAATTGTGGTAAATGGTTAACTGTTTGGTTAAAATTATGACCTAATCTAAGATAAATCAATAAATGTGGAAGATTTTTTAATTCTTGATTAAAATGTTTACCAAAAGTGAGGTGAGTTAATGTAGGAGGTAATTGACATATTTTTTGATTGAAATTTTCTCCAAATTGGAGATATGACAACGATTTTGGAAAATTAAAATTAAAATTAATTAATTCGCTATTAAAATGATTGCTAAATGCTAAATATTTCAATTGATGAGATATATTTTCTAATTTTTGAGGGCAGAAATGAATTATGCCAATACAACTAATGTAATATGATGTATTTTCATGATATTTATGAAGACGATGATCACGATCACCATACCTTTTCAATTTGCAAATTTGAATTGTCATCAATGTTCTTAAGTAATAAAAGAGGTAACTTGTGCGACAAAAATTAATATTAACATTAGAATTGGTGAATTTGAGAACGTTTATTAATAACTCATATGGTAAGGTATCCATTTTTACTTGAGACTTAATTTATTCTATTAATGAATTAAACCAGTTTTCAATTTTTTCCTAAGACAGAATGTAGATGTAGATGTAGTAATACCTTCGGTAGACGTAGTAACCTTTGGTAGACGTAGTAATACCTTCGGTCCTTTGGTAGACGTAGTAATACGTTTGGTCCTTTGGTAAGTGGGAAACAACAATTATTTTATAATATTATTCGACAAATAATTCTATAAAAATTACTCATAAATTTTATTCTGTTCTATTCAGCAGACCAGAGATATCAAAAATAAGAAACATATTTGACATGTCTGGGTACGTGAACAATTTTATTAACTTTGACGTATTTGACATTTTTAGGAAAATGTTTTGGTTCTGGTCTAAAATCTCTTCCAAAATTAATGTGTGTCAATGATAGAGGTAAATTTTCCATTGTCAGAATAAAACATTTACCTAAGATGAGATGTGTCAATGATGAAGGTAAATAATTTATTTCTTGATCAAAAAAAGTATCAAAAATGATATGTGTTAGTAAAGGAGGCAAATTTATCAATGATTTTTCACAATGATTTCCGATTTTCATATGTGTTATAGAAGAAGGTAAATTGGTTAGTTCTTTATTAAAACTTGTTCCGAGAAAAAGATGTGTTAATCTTGGAGGTAAATTTTCTAACTCTTGATTGAAATAATAACCAAAACGAATAAATTTTAATGAATCTGGTAAATTTTCTAATTTTTGATCAAATTGAACACCAAAAATGATATGTGTTAATGTAGGAGGTAAATTTTCTAATTTTTGATTAAAATAATAGCCGAAATTAATATATTTCAATGTTCTCGGTAATTTATCTAATTCTAATTCTTGATTCAAATAATAACCTAAATTAATATATTTCAATGTTCTCGGTAATTTATCTAATTGTAATTGTTGATATTTATTACACCTAAATGATATATGAGTCAATGACGTTGAAACATTAACAAAATAATCATAGTCAATGTAATATTTCAAAACAAGATGTGATAATGAATACGGTAAGCGGAATAATTTTTGATTATTATATGACGTAAATGTCAAGTGAGTGATTGAATTTGGTAAATTATTTATTTTTTTTTTGTAATCATCTCCAAATGTTAAATGAATTAATGATTGAGGCCAGTGAGTAACTTTTTGATTAAATCTTGAACCAAATTTCAATCGGGTGATTAATTTCGACAACCGATTTATTTTTTTATTAAAACAATCACCAAAAATGAGAGTCACTAATGAAGATGGCAAATGATCAACAATTTGATTAAAATTAAAACCAAATTCAAGATAAATGATCGAATCAGGAAGGTTTTTTAATTCTTGGTTAAAACATTTCCCAAAAGCAAGATGAGTCAATCCATGAGGTAATTGGCATATTTTTTGGTTAAAATGATATCCAAATGTGAGATGAGACAATGATTGAGGTAAATTTAAACTAGTCAAATTACGATTTAAATAAAAATCAAATGACAAAAATGTCAATTGACTAGAAAATTTTTCTAGTTTTTCACTTTTAAAATGAGTTATGCCGATTTGAGCAATGTAATAATTTGGTGTATCATTATGATACCTATCAATATAATGAGTGCTATAACTATCATCATAACTTTTAATTTTGCAAATTTGAATTGTCATCAATGCTCTTAAATAATAAAAGAGGTAACTTGACTGACAAAAATTAATATTAACATTGGAATTGGTAAATCTGAGAATAATTATTATTAACTCATACGGTAAGGTATCCATTTTATTGTAATTTTTGATGAATAAAATAAGTTTTTCAATTTTTCCTGAGACAGAATGTCTAAAAAATAAAATGTAGACATTAGTAATATCTTCGGTCCTTTGGTAGACATTAGTAATACCTTCGGTAAAATTTAAAAATTTTATAATATTATTCAACAAATAATTCTATAAAAATTAGTCATCCTTCTTACCAGACTTTGACCTCTTTCTCTTCTTCAGTTCTGCTTGACCTGTTTTCATCAATTTCTCATGAATTTTATCCTGTACAACAGACCATTTATCATACTCATCTTCGAATATTTGTAGCTCATCAAGCCACAAGTCCGAATTACTCTTGGATTCCAACAACTTAATTTCTGCAACCTTGTCGTCAAGTAACTTTCTCAGTCTTTCAACTTCCTTCCTTGTCAATTGATACAATCCAATCTTCGTGTAATTATATGATGGTTTGTTATTATCTTCACCAGTATCCTTTCTAGTCTTGTCGACTAACATTGGAAATTCATGATCCTTCAATTGCTGGTGAACATCTTCAATTGTCCTTGTCTTACCTTTGCGACCTTCATAAATAATGATCTTTCCATCAAGAACATATTCGACAAACTTCATTTTCCAACTCAACAGCTTCTTCTCCTTACCATATTTCTTCAAGAGATAATCCTTTCTCATCTGATAATACTTCAGTCTAACTTTTGCAAAATCCTTCAGGATGTGATTAAACGATTTGTATTTCGTGATTTCGTAATTTTCGTTGAACATATGCATATTAGATGTCTTGATTTGCTTCTTCAATCCAAGTAAATCTTCAATTTGATCCTGAGAAGCATTCTTCAAATAGCCATCCTTAAATGTGATCGTAAAATCAATCTTGACATCAGATGAATCACTCTTGTAATTCTTGATAATTGGAATCACTTTCGATGGCTTCGCTTTTTCTACTTTTTTACCTTTAGTCGCCTTAGTCGGTTTAACAGATTTACCTGCACGTTTTCCTTTGGCATTCTTAGCACCTTTCTTTTTCTTGTTATCCTTTTCCAAGAGAGATTTTCCAGTAATTTTTTCACCTTCAGGATTCATGAGATTCTCAAGATGTGCCTTAAAATCAAGTGTCCATTCCTTAACCGGTAATTCAGTTACTTTAATCATATTTTCACCGATAATTTCATACTTACCTTTACACAAATAAGTATATTTGTCAATCTTCTCAATTGTGCCAGTAAAATGACGATACCAAGGTAGCATTTCGAATTGTTCCTTACCTTTGATAATTCTTCTTAAATTTACCATTGTTTCTTTTGGATTGGCGGGTGGAATATCTGTCGAATAACCAGTCCCAACACCTTTATCATGATTCAATAACGGTAACAATGCAGGATAAAATTTCGGTTCTACTTGGACACCATCATCAGTAACATATGTCAATATTGGTTCATCCAATTTACTGTAAATCAATCTATCAAGATGATTCAAATGAGTGAAAATATATCTAGCGCTAGCACTATCTTCACCACCAATTAGTCTTGTACCAAACATGCCCTTTGGAACCATAAGTGGCATATTGTTAGAACCGACATAATTTTGAGCCATTCCAACCATTGTATCTAACAACGATTTTTCACCATGATGATACGCTGAATGCTCAGAGACATAACCTGCAAATTGTGAAACTTTAATTTCATCATTAAGATTCCTCTTGAATGCTGAATAAATAATTTTTCTTTGTCCCGGTTTTAGACTATCCATCAAATTTGGAATTGCTCTAATGTTACTAGCATGTGAAAATTGAATCAACTCAACATTAATAAAATCAGAACATGATACTTCTTTTTGGGATCGTTCAATATACAATTTGTCATCGTATTTTTTCAACCACAATTTCCTCAAATCAGAATCCTTTTCATCACCTTTTTTCTTCTTATCATCACGAAAAGCTAGATCCATGGCTTCTCTTGTTGTCGTTACTTTGGATTTATCTCCTTTTTTTCTTTCAGCATCAAAATAACTAATCAAATTTTGATCAATGTCCCTAAAATATTCTCTCGCTTCTGTACTATCACTTGTACCTAATCCCTTATAGTATTTCGTCTTCCACCCTTGATTATTTTCCAACCATTCATTGTATTCATTCAAATTATAAAATTGCATCACATCCTTACCTTTCGTACATTTAACAATCGGAGTAACCAATGATTGGATAAATCCAGGATGATATTTCAAAATATCAGGAAAGAAGTGATCAAGAAAATTCATAATTAAACCCTTAATGTGAAATCCATCCAAATCTTGATCAGCCATAACTAAAATATGACCATACCTCAACCCATCCAAACTCTTTTTATAATCAGCCTTTGGATTTAGTCTCAAAATTTTCATCAATGCCGATATCTCCTCATTATCAGCCGTTTTCTTCGTATTTGCCTTTCTGACATTCAGCAATTTACCCTTGAGTGGAAAAATACCATAATAATCCGTTCCACGTTTCAGAGCAGATCGTCCAGCAGTAGCAAGTGCCTTAGCCGAATCTCCCTCAGTCAAAATCAAAGCACAATCTAATGATTCTTTCGTGCCTGCTTTATGAGCATCATCTAATTTCGGAATTCCACTAATTCTACCTCCCTTGTTTCCACCCGTCATTTTACCCAAAAGCATTGTCTCAGCATTCTTCAGTCTTTCAATGATATCTTCCACAATACCAGAATCAACAATCTTCTGAATGAAAGGCTTAGTCACCTTAAATTCTGATCCAAAGTCAGATTCCTTCAATGTCATGCATTCTTTCGTCTGAGTATCAAACCTCGGATTCTCAATTTGACAATTAATAAAGAAAATCATCGACTTCTTAATAATATCAGTTGTCAGACTACTTGACTTAACAGTTCTCTTTACTTTTTCCATCACTTTATCAACAATCTGATCAACAACATGATTGAGATGTTTACCACCTCTGGATGTACAGACACCATTAACAAAGGAAATGTGCTTATGATCCATAACACTTTCACGATCATAAACCATAGCTACTTTCCATCTCTTCTGTTTGTCATCAACAACTGCTTCATACTCATTATTCGGGAAATAACACTTGATATACTGCAAGAATGACTTTTCCTTAATTTGCTTATCATTGAAATAAACCTTGACCTTATCACTGGTGACCATCGTGATATCATAAACACGCTTCTTCATCAAATTGTACATATCATCAGAAAATCCTTTTGTCTTGAAGATTTTCGTGTCTGGTGTAAAAGTAAAAGAAGTGAATGATTCATCACCACAATCAGTAATTTCAGGACCATCTGTTTTTTGCATGTTGTCAGTCCAGGTTTGCTTGAGTTTCTTCTGTCTCTTCGCATCGACGGTCTCAATGACAAACTCCGTTGAAAAAATATTGGCTAATTTTCCACCAAGACCATTACGACCACCAGTTGTCCTTTTCTTTGAATCATCATAATTGCTCGATGATCTCAAATGACCAAACAACATAGTAGGATAATAGATCTTATGTTTCGGATCTTTTGTGATCGGAATACCTTTGCCATTATTCCAAACTTTAATGGTACCTGCTTTCTTGTCGATCCAAAATTTAATTTTGGTGCATGATGGATCTTCTTGAGTATGATCATAGGCATTGACAGCAATTTCATCAAAAATCTTGTACAAGCCTTGAATGAATTTCATTTTTTCTTGTTGAATCAAAACATCATCTTTGGTGGAGAAAATCCACTGTTTAATCTCTTCCTCTTGCACTGACCCAATGTATGTATCAGGTCTGTGAATAATATGAGGAATTTCGTCCATCATCTCATATTTTGATGATGATTTTTTGGTTGTTTTCTTACCCATAATTGCTCTCTAGACGTATAAGGATGATGATTTTTTTAAAACAAAATATTTATCAATTTTTTTCTGAGACTGTAAACGAAGTAACCTTTAGGTAAGTCGAATAAAACAAATTGTAAGCGTAGCAACCTGTGGTAAGTGGAAAACTTCAATTTTTTTCTGAGACTCTACGTTTAAAAAAGTGTAAGTGTATTACATATTATGTTTAGAAAAAACACAAGATGTAAGTATTGGTAATTAGTATTCGAAGACATCAATCTGTTTAACAAATTGAAAACCTGAATAAAATACGATGGATAAATCTATGAGGTTTATTCTGATCGCATGGTTGGACTTCTCGTTCAGCATGCACATCAATGTTTTGTTAAAGAAGTTGTTGTAAATTTTGTCTTGTGGATCAAATTCTATAAGTTGATCAGGACTAGTAGGGTAACCACGATGAAGCAATTCAGCAACACGAATTTGGTAGCCACCACCAAGAACATCAGTAGAATTATCATGAAATGAGGTATTTTGATGTCTATCAAAATTATCATGAAATGAGGTATTTTGATGTCTATCAAAATCATCATGAAATGAGGTATTTTGATGTCTATCAAAATCATCTTGGTGTTTTCCTGTCTTGCTGTTTGGAGTAAACATTGGAACTGCTATGAACACCGAAGGACGAGCTGACGATACTTTCGATACTTTGAAAAGACAACCTTTTCCTCTTCTGAGGATCGTGTTCACTTCGTCAGAGTAGGTAATCCAAGTACCAGCACCCAAGTCTTTTGGTTTGCGGTATCCGAGGAGAGTGTCAGTAGAATCAATGGCTTCTGCTGGAGTGTTGTTCATGGAGAATTTATGGAATTGACTCCATGTCAGTGTCTTTGGAAAAGTTCTTGTGAAGAATGAGTTCAGACATTCAAGGAAATGAGAGTAATCACCGTAAGCACCGAAGTACTGAGTATTATCGGGGATCTTGGCCAATTTGTCAAGATACTCGATACCGCGTGATTGACCATGATTTGATTGTCTCGAATGGATTGTCCTTGCTGTTCTGGTGACTTCTGATTCGGTAATTTTTGCGCTAGTGTATTTGTTTCCCTTGGTACTGAAGAAGGATCCTTCGATGTCAGCACCAATATTTCCAGCACCACAAATAAATGCGTCGAATGGTGAGTGTCGGAAGGCAGATTCGAAGGCAAGAAGTGCATCTTCGGGTGAGTCTGCTTTTCCGTCAGTTGCCAAAATGATCAATTTCTTGTTCTTGTTGATGTGATGAAATTGATCAAAATCTTTTCGAAGAACATCGAATGCATCAGTCAAGTTCGTTCCATCACTAAAGTAAGGAAGAAAAGTGGGCATCATTGAAATGACAGTTTCGTAAAAAACCTTGGAATCGGTGATAATCACTTCCTTTGCCAGGTGTGTGATGTTTGAAAAGCTGTAAATTTTGACGACAACACCTTTCAGATCAAACTTACCAATCATCTCCTTGAACAACTTGGCAATACCTTCACATTCGGCAAGAATAATTCCTTTTGTTGTCATTGATACGTCATCACTGATACCATAAATATCGCATGAATCATTGATACATTGTGTTGATCTAGATGTATCAATGATGACATACACCTCCGCGTACGGAAATGGACTTGTTCCAATGATGCCAAGTGGTTCAATTTGATAGGTCTTTTGGACCACATCTCTCAAGACAACCGTTTCCAAGTATTCAGAAACAGTAGCAATTCTAACTGAGCGAGACATTACTATAACTTGTTAAGACTGAAATTTTATTAATAGATATACTATAGCACACGAATTTCAATTTTTTCATAATTTATATGACAAATTTGAATAACCATTTAGACAACTATCAGGACGACTATCAGAACAACTATCAGGACGACTATCAGGACGATTATCAGAACGACTATCAGAGCGACTATTAGGACGATTACCAGGACGATTACCAGGACGATTACCAGGACGATTACCAGGACGATTACCAGGACGATTACCAGGACGATTACCAGGACGATTACCAGGACGATTACCAGGACGACTATTATGACAAATTGAAAAATGATTTAAAGAAATAATTTTTAATTGTAGGAAACAATAATGTTAGTAGCCATAATAATCGTTAATTGAAAAATATTTCTTTAAATCATTTTTCAATTTGTCCTGATAATCGTCCTAATAGTCGTCCTAATAGTCGTCCTAATAATCGTCCTGGTAGTCGTCCTGCTAGTCGTCATAATAGTCGTCCTAATAGTCGTCCTAATAGTCGTCCTAATAATCGTTCTGATAATCGTCCTGATAATAGTCAAAATGGTTATCAATGTTATTATTTAAATAATTACCTAGTAAATTATTGGAGTTATGATTTACCGAAATATTTCTTATAAAACACCATGAATTGTGAATATGCTTTCTTTTGATCAATCATTGGTTTTGGATACATAACATCTGATGTATATTCAACATCCCATTTATGTATTGCTTCTGCTGAAATATTCTTTAATTCAGGTATCCATGTTTTGATATATTTTGCATCTGGATCATATTTTTTACTTTGGGTCCATGGATTCATCAATCTTGGAAATGATGTATGATCCAATCCAAAACTTGATGACCAGTTCCAATTACCAACATTCTGTGCTCTATCAATATCCACTAATTTCGTCGTAAAATATCTTTCGCCATACATCCAATTAATCAACAAATATTTTGTCAAAAACATGGCAACCATCATTCTCACACGATTATGCATAAATCCAGTTTTATTCATTTGTCTCATACCTGCATCAACTAAAGGAAACCCAGTCATCCCATTTTTCCATTTCTCTAGATTAACTTTATTATCTTGCCATTTGATTTGACGATTTGGTTTTTTAAGTAAATGAGCATAAAGATACATCTGAGGAAAATGATATCCAGCATAAAAATAGAAATCTCTCCAGTACAATTGTTTCACTAATTCTTTAATTTTCCTAAATGCAACATAAACTTCACGAATACTAACCGTTCCAAATTTATTATGTGCACTTAATTGTGTCGTTTTAATACTTGGAATATCTCTTGTTTCCGCATAATTTTTAAATTGTCTGATATTTTTGAAAATTTGCAAAGCATTTTTTCGACCACCATGAATTGCAATGTCATCGTTAATAACATATGTCATTTTATCAAGTGGATATTTACTGTCTAAAACATAATTCAGATTCAATTTGATATTATTAACTTTTCGAATTGGTAATCGTGAAGCGTTGTTATAATATTGGGTGAATGTTTTGTAAAAAGTGTCATTTTGTGATTTCACTATTAATGTATCGACCAATAAAATATCGTCAAACGAAAAAACTTCACATTTATTTTTCTGACACCATTTATCAACCTTTTCATCTCGAGATAATGCATATGGTGTGTAATCTCTATTGTAGACCAAAAACTGAAAATCATGTTTTTCTTTCAAAAATGCCAAGACTTTGATTGTATCACCTCGCATGACCCATAAGTTACCTTTTAAATTTTTATCTAGATCTGATAAGGATTCCATCATAAATTGAATTGAATTTAATGATTTCAATTTGTTATTATCAATTTGTTCTGGTGTCAAGATAAATAATGGTATGATCGTACATTTGTTTTTGATCAAAAAATTTAATGCTGTGTTATCGACAATTCTTAAATCACGATGAAATAACATAACAGCTAATTTACTCATCTTATTAAATAGATTAAGAAAATTATCGTTATTGCTAAAATCGAGAAAACCAGAGGTGTTATTTTAACATTATTAAACAAGACCGCAAGCATGATACTGATTGGTATGGTACTAACAAGAATGATTGTTGTATCAGTGAAATTGTAAAGTCGATTGAGAATAATGAGAATGATGTAAATGAGCACAAAATAAATAATAGGTATATTTCCAATTTGATATCTCGAAATGAGATCTAAGACATTAATACTGGTGGATTTATCTAATTCTACTTTTTCTTTTTCTTTTACTTCACTCATGATTACTTAAAAAAACTGATAAAAAATTTTATGATTATTAATAAATTAATGCTACTGATTGATAAATACCGACCAAATAATATTAATGAGTATTTATTTAACCAAGAAGTATTATTACGCTTATATTACTTAGCACAACATGATAATATTCCTCACTTAATTCTTGTTGGACCACCATCTTCAGGTAAATCCATGATGTTGAAACATTTATTGATAGCCATACATGGTCGTGAAGTCACGAAAACAAAAATGATGAAATTCAAGATCAGTGGTTCGAATAGCAAGAAAGATATTGAATTAGTCACCAGTGATTATCATATCGTTATCGAACCGACAAACACGAATCATGACAGACATTTGTTATCAGGTGTCATTAAACAATATGCGATGGAAAAACCAATTGCCATTATTACAAAACATCATCATTATAAAACTATTGTCATTAAACATCTCGAGAAACTATCCTACAGTTCCCAGGCGACATTGAGAAAAATTCTGGAGGAATATTCGTCAATTTGTCGTTTTATTATGATTTGTGATAATATTACGGTTATCATGGAAGCTTTGAGAAGTAGATGTCAAAGTGTTCGAGTTCCGCATCCACCATTGAGTAAAATTAGGAATGTTATTACATATATTGCACGTCATGAAAACATGGAAATGGAAGAAGCAGATTATCTTAAAATTCTGAAAAAATGTAATTACAATGTCAAAAATGCTATTTGGTTACTTGACAAAAAGAAAATGGGCGTTAAGATGATCAATTCGACTGATGAAGTTTATAGTACCATCGCACAATTAGTCATTGATGCTATTACGAATGATAATATTAGTTCTATTTGTCATGTGAATCGTTTTTTAGTTTACAAAGTTCTTGTTAATAACATCAATGGATCAGATATTATTAAATCTGTTATGGATATTCTTATTGAGCGAATTGATAATGATGCGATTTGTTTTAATATGTTAAAATTAGCATCAAAGGCAGAATTGAATCTTAATGAAGGACGAAGAGAAGTGATGCATATTGAAGTTTTTTTGAATGGTGTGATCAAAGAATTGAGACAAACCAAAAAAGTGAAGATTATTGGGTCACCTTCGAAATATTGTTTTGATATCATTATTGATCCAGAACAATTAGATATTGCCACTGCGAATGCTTTATCAATTCTAGAGAAAAGCAGTGGTCAGTAAAGCATAACTTAGTGTCACAACATCCATTTCTGATGATGCTAATTTCAATAAATAATTAATTATTTGGTCTTTCTTTTGTAAGACTAAATACTGATAAAACGGAAAATAACCATAACTAGCACTCATCAATTCTTTGTTTGGTATGAGTGTCAATCCAATTTGTATTTCTGACATTTTTTTAATGGCATAAATTTGTTTCAACCGTAACAAATCAGGAAGAGGATGGTAATGATCATAAGTTAAGTATTTTGTTATTTCTGCAGTATTTTGACCAAAGATTTCAATTAAATATTCAATTAACCAAACAATCTCAGTTATTCTGTTATCTTCAATCCAGACTTTGAAAACATTAACTTTCTTTTGTTCTGGAAAATTAAATAAGATGTCACATGGATGAACAAATGTGGCATCGAGTAATTTTTGATATGTATTCGATCCTTTACCTTTATGATCAAAGAAATATTCAAAAAAATAATATTCTTTGATAATTTCGAGTATATTATTGTTCATTAATTCCGAGAGTGTCTTTCCAGAATTGACATTAACTAACTGGAATAATTCTGGTAGAAAATTAAAGATGTTGTGTGGATGTAACATATGATCAACACGATAACTAATCTTGTACATTTCAGTAAAGACTTGACATAATGAATCATTTATATATGGTTTCTTTTGACGATACTTAACTATTTTCATTATTAGCATAGTGGAAATAATTATTCACGTTTTGTGTTAAAATGTTCATGTTTGTTTTGATCATTGATTTTTTTGGCATGTGCTCTATCTCTTTCATATGTGGCAAAAGTATCATCCCACGAACTGCTGTTACCTTCTGGAATTTCACCATAATCACCTTTAGGAATGGGTAAAATCTCAATCATTTGCATTTTATAGGCATCAGCTTCAGTAAATGGATCATCTGTTTTCTCTAACCAACCATAAAACGATGCCTTCATATGCAATGATTTGCCTAAATACATAATTTTGATGTTTGCTTTCAGTAAAAATTCATCCATTGTTTCTTGAATAAACAACAAATTGATATCACTTAACTTAATAGGATTCTCGCCTTTCGGGAAAATGTCATTCCAAGATTTAACAAATTGAGCAATTCTTTCGAGATATTTCTTCTGAACGTCTTTGTTGTATTTGGTTGGAATGATAGTTGTGATGGGTTGAGTTGTCATGTTAAATCTGTATTGAGTATCCATGTATTCTTCCTGAATCACTTTCATGACGTCACGTGCATCAGGTAGTTTCTTGGATTTCGTAAATGTAGTTTTCTGTGGTTTTTTCTCACTTCCTTTAAAAAAATCTTCAGTTTGTAATTGTTTTTTGGCTAATTCTCTGGGTGTCCTGAAAATAGGCTCTTTGTCACTGTTGTAAAAATAATTTTCCGTTTTTGATTCGAAACCTTCGATTGTTGGTTTACCTTTCTTCGTCACATTTTCAGGTACTTCTTTTTTAGGATAAACTTTAACCTGTCTGAAAATTAAATAAACAATAATTAAAATGACAATGATAATGATTATCTTCATTATTATATGATGAGAATTATTTGTGCTATTTGTTTAGACTAATATTTGTTTATTAGTGATTATCATAATTTTGGTAATAAAGGCAACGATAAAGGCAACGATAAAGGCAACGATAAAGGCAACGATAAAGGCGACGATTATGGCGACGATTATGGCGACGATTATGGCGACGATTATGGCGACGATAAAGGCGACTATAATAGCAACGATAATGGCGACGATTATGGCGACGATTATGGCGACGATTATGGCGACGATTATGGCGACGATTATGGCGACGATTATGGCGACGATTATGGCGACGATAAAGGCGACGATAAAGGCGACAATTTACTGACAATTAACCTTAATACTAAAAATTATTTCTTTAAATCATTTTTTTTTTGTAAAATAGTCAATACAATAGTCGCTAGAGTAGTTGCCAAAGTAATCGCCAAAGTAATCGCCTGAGTAGTAGTCAAAGTAATCGCCTGAGTAGTAGTCAAAGTAATCGCCTGAGTAGTAGTCAAAGTAATCGCCAAAGTAATCGCCTGAGTAGTAGTCAAAGTAATCGCCTGAGTAGTAGTCAAAGTAATCGCCTGAGTAGTAGTCAAAGTAATCGCCTGAGTAATCATTAGGGTAACAATAATAATAGTCGTCAAAGTTATCACAACAATTATTCTTCAGGATTTTCTTCTCCATAATCTTCTGCATTTTCATCCTGCCATTCTTCCTGTTCCATATCAAATCCTTCAACTGCTTCTTCATCTTGTTCTTTACGTAACTTTTCTTCTTCAGTCATGTTTTCTTCAGCTTGTGCTTCCATTTCCACTCCAACAACATCTTCATCAGTTGCCTCAATAGTCTGTAACCCTTGTCCACGTTTCATCAAATCAACCACAAATTCACTACCAGTTAACATGAAATTTAACAAATAATCAAATCGAATCAATTCCAAACTATGCTTCTTCTGATAAGTCGATTGGAACACATAATAAATAATTTCAACAAACATCTGACAGAAATTCATCCGAATAATTTTTTCCGGATTAGTCTTCATAATCTCAAACATTTGGTTAATCAGATAATAATAAATTACATTCGACATCACATCATAATATGATAATATCTGCACATTAATAAATTCCGATACTTCAATACTCGTCGACTTCCAATCAATTGGCAATGTCGTAAAATAAAATCTCATATTATTCCATGCCTCCATGAAATGTTCCGGTAACTGCAATTTATTATTCTTCTTGTAATTTTTCTCCATTAAAACATGTAATTGTGTCATAGATACTAAAGGTATTATTTTGGTACTATCTTTCGTAAATTTCTCACTTTTATCTGTCTCTGTGGTCTTTTCAGCAGTCTGCAAGTAATTATCATAATTTTTAATCCCCATCATAATCGTAAATATCCGATGGACAGCACCTTTCGTCTTATTTAAATGATCATCAATCTGAAAATTCATTCGATTATAAAAATCATCCTTCATGACCTCTTCTAAATGCACATATTGGTCAGGATATCCTAAATAATAGAATTGTTTCTTAATACTCCAGTTAACTTCCAGATATGTATTCGGAATATTCACAAATTCATAATTTCTTTGTCCTTCTCTATGCCCAATCAATTTAAATGTCCGACTATCATAAAACACCTCAACATCATTATGTTTGTCATGATACCAATACACATTTCTCTTAAAAAAAGAATGATTCTCTTTGTAAATCATCTTATTCTCACTATCTCTCAAAATAATCGGCTTATCAAGAAGCGCTCCATTAAATTTATGATTAATAACAAAAACATCATCACGCAAATAAACTGGTGTTGGTCCTAAATTCAAATCAGTATCAGTACCCAAATATTCTTCTAGCGTATCAATCCATTTCTTCAGAATATGTTGTAACGTACCATACATACTTTCCTTATTCGTCTTCTCATAATCTTTCAATAATTCTGTAATCATCGTTTCATAATGTTTGTCATATTCATCCGCATCCTGATCTAATTTCGACATCTCCTTGAAAAATTCATCGAATTGTTTCTGTCTTAACAATTGTATGTTATGAAGCATTTCCAGTAATTGCTCATTCGTATACACCTTATTTTCACGTTGGTGACAATGTAAACATTTAACCGACGAATTTTCCTTATCTGCTTCCTCCATTTCTAAAACAGTCATATCAGCATCAGAAGGTGGCATCGTCATTGTCGGTATAGGTGTTGTATCCTGTAATGGCAAAGCAGTGTTATCAGCATGCACAGGCAAATTATCATTAAAAATATGGAAACTACCATCAAGACATCTCTTCTTAGCAACATCTTTCAAAACTCTGAAAAAAATAGCATCTTCCATTGACACAACTTTTTCGTCATGTGTATGATCCATCAAGTTATAACCACATATTTGACAAATCATCGAAGTTGCCTTTGATTTTTTACCAAGTGGCCATTGATGAGCAGTACCGGTTGGACAAAATGCATTGGCATCAAATTCGACATTTCTCTCAGGCGAGATCAATGATTCATTAGTGTATGTTTTCTTAATCAGACGTAATGGTGTTGGCAACTTAAATAAAGGAAATGGCAAGAATTGTTCTGGTGTGAGAATAGGAATAGTATTTTCCTGATACTTCACTTCACTAGGAATATATTTCTGATGGTGAGTTAACAAGTATTTCGTGATGGATGTATTCTTCAGTAAGTGGTTCATCTGTTCATAGATTTTCACCAGAAAAATGGAATAAATATGATGATCAGGATCAGTATTTTTCATGTTATTGTATTCATCGCAAATACCATTCAGTAAATCAACCACTGAATTGTATATCACTTTCAAATAGGCAAGACTTGATGAGCCAACTTTCGTTCTGTTCTCGTTCTTGGGAATATACCATCTCTTGTAATAAATAAGCAAATAACCACACACAAAAATAAGATAACTCATAATCGGAAAATCATTTAAAGGAATTAATTGTTTATCAGTTGTATTTTTTCTGATTTTGAGATCCTTAATGTTTGGCTTGACATTCTGTTCAAATTGATAAATATTCACAATCTTATTCGAGAACATATTGGCAATCTGTGGTCCATTCAATTCAGAAATAAAAAGCAAGACGAAATACAAAAACATATTATTGATCTTCCATCTGTTAATTCGGCTCGCATCAGGATTATTAGGATCAATCTCGAATTTCAAAATCGAATCATCAAGTTCGAAAAATGTCACCACACTGAGATTATTCGTCTGTTTCTGCTCTTTCTTCATCATTCTCGTTCCATGTGCATTCATAATATCAATCATTGTTTTGATCAAACTCTTCTTCTTGTTCATCACCTCACCAGTACTACCAAGCAACATCGACGTCTCAGTAATTAATGCAAATTGCTCGATTTGTTGGTACCAAAACCGAATAATGGTGATATATTTGCGATAATCCCTCATATCTTCCAGTCTTTGATCAGATGGAATGTAAGCTGTAATAAATCGTTGTTGTGTATTATCGTAGGTACCATCAATAACATACTGATCAATAGGTAAAATACGAGAACAAATCTTACAGATATATTGACCATTAGTGAAATTCTGTAAACCATAAGTATCAATAAAATTAGACATTTCAGAATTAAGTAATTTGAGATCATCTTTCATTCTGCTAATTAATTTCAATTTGTAATCATGCTCACACGATGCCTTTGTTTTTGTCATCCCATGTTTCTTGACTTCTGTCTTTGCTTTTTGTGGATGCAATGGGTTGACAGTATCAACGAAAATACGATAAATATGCTTAATGACTTTCGGATGATACATTGGTAGAACAAATTCAGGAGTAGTTAGTTTAATAGTGAAAGCAGATGGTTTCTTGTTGTGATAATAATTTTCAATCACCATTCTATGTTTATCAACTTCAGGAATATCGAATTGATAATGACGTAAATACATTTCAACTAACCTCATCATATCGATAATATCAATATGCTGATTAACAAACAAAACATGTTGTAAATGCTCAAACAGATATTTATAAATTTTATCATGAATGTATCCATTAAGGTACTTAATGTTTTCTGATAGACTGGCATTCGTAATATTCTGATAATAATCTGATTTAAAAACATCATCATTGACATTGTAAAGCCAGTAAATAACCTTACTATCCAAACCAGGATTTAATTTTTGTAATTGCTTGATATCATGATAAATTTTCAGTTTATGATGAGTGTAATCAACTGTGAAAGTCTTAATGAAAAAATATTTAATCATACGTAAATACAATTTAAGGCCATTCTGGGAAGTGACTGATTTTTCGCCATAATTAATGGTAATTGTCCTGATATCAACCAAATCACTTTTACGAGCACCACGGATGGATTTTCGACTAAAAGGTGGTAAAGAAAATCCAAGAATGTTTAATTGTATTTCTGGTCTCATTGTTCGTGTTTCAATGAGATCTTTCGGACTAGTCGTTTGGAATTCAATATTGGTAAACCTGAGTAATTCGACGACATATTTTGTTTCGACGAGAAAAGTGAAACCTTCGTGACGTTTGCCATTTTTATCATATGGTAAATCCTTGAAATTTTGATATGCCGATTCAATCAGCGATGACATTTCAAGATAATTATCGCTGTTATCACTAATAGTTTTACTCTCAGCCAAAATTTTATTGAATGACTTTAATTCTTCAATGAAGTTAATGGAGACGACTTTACGATACATCAATGGTGGATAGAACAAAGAAAGGATATTTTTTCTCATTTCGGTATTTTTAGGATCAACAGAATAATATTCGGAGACAAGTTCATTTTTATTGACAATGACCTGAATACGTCTGTTATCTTTCTTCTTATTTTGTTGCAGATAAAGACTCGGAAGTAGATTTTTCCTCAATGGCAAAATCTGATCAAATTCATTTTCTATTTTTTCACCATCACGATGATATCTGAGGTAGTCATCAATGATAGGCACGACAAATGGAAATTGAATCAATTTGACATTTTTGATATCCTGATCTTCTCTCTCGAAGACCACAGGATTATCATTAATAAATCTGTACAAACGCTTAACAAATGCTTCAGGTTCATCAGAATAATATTGTCTAAATGTCTCGTAATCAATAACAGATTTATCAACAACTAAAATATCAATATATGTATATCTGTTATCAGCATCATTTTCCTCATTGACAATTTTCAGAACACTATTTCTTTCTTGCTTCTTGTAAATATCAATGAAGACAATCGTTTTAATCAATCCAAATGGATACACGTCGACTACAGTTTCATTGTTTTCAGTGACTTCAGTGAGCAAATTATCATTAATCCATTGTTTTCCGAGTGTATTCATAAATGATAATTCGGCTGGATAGATTTTAGGATCAAGTGCATTAATTTCCACGTCGCTAGCTAAGAGAAATTTACGTAGATTCTTGATAAATTTGAAATACTCGATAATTTTGGCTGTATTCTGGACATCGAAAAAATTGCGAATAGTGAATTTACTGGTTTTCTGTAAATCGGAGAAGGTGAGGAAATTTTTACGAAATTCTTTGATACTATTTTTATCATTAGGATAATAGAAAGCAATCATGAGGAAAAAATAGTAAACGATGTATCGATTAATAATTTGGACGATTTGTTCTAGATTTTCACTATTATTGATGATACTACTTAGTTTCGAATAATCGATATTATCGATGTAGGTTTTGAGCAATTGGACAATTTGTTGGTAATAATCAGAGAAATTTTTAACTGTAATCAATTGTTCAAACAACTCATTGTTAGCTAAATAATTTTCATGAAAATCATCTATTAGATCAGCTATTATATTGTCGACTTCATTAATGTAACTCATTAATTATTCTACTAATTTACACAGATATTTGATTAATATTTTACAGATGTAAAATATTAATTAATTAGGCTTCACCAATCTGATCAAGAATATTATTATAGACATTAATCAAATATTGCATCACGTCTAACAGAGCTTCGATTGGATCTTCAATTTTTGATTTTTCCTCTAATTTGTATTGAATCATAATATTATTGACAAGTTGATGTTTCATTGTATAACTGGCTTCACTAATATCTTTCGATTTTTTCAATGTGGTTGAAAGCAAATTTCCCATCGTATGTTCTTCACCATTAATATTAATTTCAACCATCTGATCTTTCGTAATTTTATTTCTGTAATTACCAGCAATAAATTCCATCAATAATTCTAATTTACGAATTAAAATAGCACAAGCTTTCTTAAAGATTTTCTTAGGCGAACTTTGTTCAAGACTTTCATATTTGATGAAATAGTGATTTGAATTTTCCTCAAGACTGACGGGTAAAGTTGTGGCATTATAAATACCATTAATGATACTAATTCCAAGAACAGCTTCAGCTGACAAATTAATACTTTCACCAGGTCGCAACATAAAGAGATCGATTCTCGGTCTCTTTTTGTAGGAATTAGAAACTTTGCCATTGATTGTTAATTTAGCATCATGTGTTGTGGCGAAAATCGTCAGAACAGGATCATTGTTAATTTTCGAGAGTGACATAACAACTTTCGGAATTTTGTTATTTTCAGGATCAGATGAACCATATGTTCCGTCTTTGTTAATCATGACGCCTGCTAATGATTTATTATCAATGTCTTTGATATCTTCGTAGACTTCTTGAATGAATGAACTGTACATCGTTTTATGTACTTCAGTTGGTAAGTAGGCTTGTGGATCCATAATATACTCGTCAAATTCAATATCATAAATGGGACAATTTTCGAGAATGGTCTCAATTTTATCGTTATTATAACTATTAGAATAACCTGATTCCTTTTTTTCGACTTTCAGTTTTGTCCGATGAAAACAAAAAACTGGAACATACAAAGCAATGACTAATCGAAGAGAATTGGAAATGGCATGATCGACTGACCGTCCAACCAAATCAACTCGGATATCATTTTCATTCTCTTTGTTAATTTTGATTTTGACTTTCACATCAACCTTGTTTAAGTCAATATCATCAGATGGATCATCCGATTTTTTATAAAGCACAATTTTCTCATCATTATATGTTACAGTTGGGCCCAACATTTACTAAGATAATATATATTGTTTCTTTGGATCAATTTTTTTATGAGACCTTTAGGTCGATTAAAACAAAGTGTAAGCGTAGCAACCTGTGGTAAGTGGAATACTTTTACTACGTCTACAATTTTTTTATGAGACTGTAGACGTAGTAACCTTTGGGTAAATCGATTAAAACAAAGTACAATACTATATTTTTTTAAGAAACAAGAGTTTATTAAAAAATTATTGCTTCGTTTTAATACCTTCAGAATATGTTAAGAATGCTTTTTTCCATTTTTCGTCTTTGAACAATTCGGGATCGATGCGCCAGTTAATAGTAGCAATTTTATCGAAACCTTCATCCTTTGATGGTTTTGTGAGTGATTTTTTGAATTTATGATAGACAATGTTAGTGAATTTTTCGATATTATCCATGAGCATTCTGACATTATTCAAGTGAAAAGCTAATTGCATACTTGCACCAATGATGTAACAACTGATTCTTTCATAACCTCCGTTTTTGGCGACAGCGACCCACCTGACACGAGAACCGACTGTCGGATGAGTGTTAGCTAAGACAATTGATTTTTTTGTTTTGAGTGCTTTCTCGACAGCACACTCATATTTGCGATAGGTAGAATATTCATCTCGAGTGTAGATATCATAACCGAGTTCTTTGAAGTATTTGTCGACGAGGAATGTTTTGCCGACACTGGGATAACCCATGATGATCACTAATTCTTTTTCATGGAATGTGAATTTTTGTTTTTGTGGTTTGTATTCTTTCATGAATTTGTAAGGATCGAATGACAATACTTTTGGTGGAAGTGATTCTCCGAGATAGAACATTTCTGGTGTAGTGAATGGACATTTGATGCCATATTTGGCTTGAGTGACATTGGAAATGTTAAGAGCAAATTTATAATCACCATCACTGAAATCACCTGCTTTTCCTGTTGGATAGAATTTCTGGCGATAAAAATCTTTTTCGACACGTCCACCAGCATCACCACAAAATGAGATTTTCTTGATTTTCGTAAAGCCAAATTTCTTAACTAACATGTGATACATACCTAAATTAGGTTTTCTGAATCTGTCATTACCGAAACTGGCCATGATTACCATGAATATTTTTTTGTTGAGTTGCTCACATAATGTAAAATAGACATCATCAACCAATTCTTTCCATTCGTTTTCTTTTCGTTCTAATCCTGATTGGTTGGACCAAATGACGATCAAGTGGTTTGTATCAATTAATTCTTTTAATTTGTTTTTCAATTCATCAGAAACATAAACCCAAGGTTGATCGACATGATCTTTTACTCTGGTGTAATGATGAATGATTGTGTCATCGAAATCAAAACCTGCAATCTTGACATTATTAGTGTAAGGATGGTCAGTGATGTCATCCCATGTTGTTTTATTGGTACCATTGTTGAATCCTACTAAGACACTTGCTTTTTTAGTCCAATTCATAATTATTCTAATTAAGATATTAAGTAAAATAATGAATCAATTTTTTTTACACTTCTAATGTACAAAATGTCGCAGAAAACAAATGAAACAATTTTTATCCAGAATAAAGTAAAACAATGAATCAATTTTTTTACACTTCTAATGTACAAAATGTCGCAGAAAACAAATGAAACAATTTTTATCCAGAATAAAGTAAAACAATGTGTTTAATGAATCGTGGTATTTGGTTCTGGTAATTTACGGGAATTTTAATGTATCGTAAGCTCTTTGGTATATTTTCAAGTTTTCGTTCAAATGCGTGGGATAAGATGAGGTGTGATAGTGAATGGGGTAGATTTGTTATTTCATGATCAAAAGATATACCAAATTTAATATATGTTAATGACTGTGGTAAAATGGTTATGTCTTGATTGAAAAAATATCCGAATTTAATGTGTGTTAATGTGTTTGGTAAATTTGATATTTCTTGATTAAAATAATTACCAAATGCAATGTGTGTTAAGGATTGTGGAAAATCTTTTATTTTTTTTTTGAAATCATGACCCAGAATAATGTGGGTTATTGTTTTTGGTAAATTTGATATTTCTTGATTGAATTGATTGCCAAAATGAATAACTTTTAATGAATGTGGTAGGTTTGTCAATTTTTGATTGTATCTTTCATCAAATTTAATGTAGATCAATGAATGTGGTAAATTCTTTAATTCTCGATCATACCAATATCCAAATATAATATGAGTTAGTGTGTTTGGTAAATTGTTTAATTCTTGGTTAAAATTTAATCCGAATTTGATATGTGTCAATGATTGTGGTAAATTTTTTAATTTTTTATTGAATTTCATACCAAATTCGATGTGTGTTAATGTTCGCGGTAATTTTTTCAGTTTGGTGTTTGGTCGTTTTGTAAATATTATTTGTGTTACTGATAATGGTATTTTCTGGAGTGATTGATTAAATTTATCTCCAAATGTAATAGATATTAGTGTTGTTGGCAAATTGTCCACTTTTTGGTTAAATTTATTCCCGAAGACAAGATGTGTCAGTGATTGTGGTAAGTTATCAACTTTTTGATTAAAATGTTCACCGAATTCGAGATGTGTTAATGTTTCAGGCAAATTATTTACTTGATGATTAAAATTATGACCGAATATGATACGTTTTAATGAAGATGGAAATTTTTTAATTTCACGATCAGATGCATTATAAAATGCGATACTAGTAACAGAATTTGGTAAATCGTCGACTTTTTTATCGAATCGTCCAGAAAATGAAATGTGTTTCAGTGATTTTGGCAAATTGTTGATTCTTTGATTGAAATCATGACTGAGGATAATATGAGTTACCGATTCTGGTAAATTGTTTAATTTTTTGTCGAAATCGTCACCGAAGAATGCAATATGTGTTACTAGTTTTGGTACATTTTTTAATTCCTGATTAAATTCATGACTAAATGTGATATATTTCATTGAACTCGGAAAATATTTTAATTTTTGGCCAGAATCCTTTCCGAATTCAAAATATTTTAAAGTTCGCGGTAAATTTTTTAATTGATATTTATGTTTACCACAACATTTGAGAGATATGATGACAAAAGGTATTTTTTCTAATTCATGACATGATTTTTTTTCTGGACGAAAATTAACAATTTCACAAACCTGAACAAAATGGAAATGTCTAATAATCAATAAATTTCGACACGACGTGTAACAAGTTAGGTTGTTAGATTGACTCATGTATTTGAAAACAGTTATTAGTAATTCATATGGTAATTCCAACATTTTATTATTTGGATAATGACATTATTTTTATCAATTTTTATTATTGAATTCTACACATACCTTTTTAGTCCAATACATAATTATTTTAATTAAGATCTTAAGTAAAATAATGAAATAATTTTTATCCAGAATAATGTAAAACAATATGTTTAATGAATCGTGGTATTTGGTTCTGATATTTTACGGGAATTTTAATGTATCGTAAGCTTTTTGGTATATTTTCAAGTTTTCGATCAAATGTGTAGGATAAGATGAGGTGTGATAATGAATGGGGTAGATTTGTTATTTCATGATCAAAATTAGCTTCAAATTTAACATATGTCAATGATTGTGGCAAAATAGTGACATCTTGATCGAAATAATATCCAAATTTAATGTGTGTCAGAGTATTTGGTAAATTTGATATTTCTTGGTTAAAACAACAACCAAATATAATGTGTGTTAATGATTGTGGTAAATCTGTTATTTTAAGATCGAAATCATGACCTAGTATAATATGAGTTATTGATTGTGGTAAATTTTTCAATTCTTGATTAAAGTCAGCACCAAAACGGATAAATTTTAGTGAATGAGGTAAATTCGTTAATTTTCTATTGAAGTTATTACCAAATTTAATGTAAATCAGTGATGGTGGTAAATTTTTTAATTCTCGATTAAATGCATCTCCAAGTGTAATGTGTGTCAATGTGTTTGGTAAATTATTTAATTTTTGATTAAAATCAAATCCAAATGTCACACGTGATAATGATTGTGGTAAATCTTTTAATTTCATGTTAAATTGCCTACCAAAAGTGATATGCGTTAATGTTCTTGGTAATTTTTTCAGTTTGACATTTGGACGTCTTTTAAATGTTATTTGTGTTACTGATAATGGTATTTTTTCGAGTGATTGATCAAATTGATGTCCAAACGTAATACTAATAAGTGTCGTTGGTAAGTTATTTACTTTTTGGTTAAAATCTTTTCCAAATGTAATATGTGTTAATGATTTTGGTAAATTATTAACTTTTTGATTAAATGGATTACCAAAAATAATATGTGTCAATGTTTCCGGTAAATTATTTACTTTATGATTGAAATAATGACTGAATACAATACGTTTTAATGAGGATGGTAATTTTTTAATTTGACGATCAGAATAGTTTTGAAATGAAATACTTGTGATTGAATTTGGTAAATTATTAATTTTTTGATCGAAGAAATAGCCAAATGTAATATGCTTTAATGTTTTTGATAAATCTTTTATTTTTTGATTGAAATATTCACCAAGAATAATATGGGTGACAGATTCTGGTAAATTTTCTAATTTTTTATTGAAATATTCATTGAAGACAATATGTGTCACTGTTGGAGGCAAATCTTCTAGTTTTTGATCTAATACGTTACCAAGTGTGATATGTGTTATCGAATGAGGTAAATATTCTAATTTTTGACCAGAATCCCATCCATATGCGAAATATTTTAAAGATAATGGTAGTTTTTTCAATTGATATTTGTGATTACCATTACACATGAGGGACGTAATGACAAAAGGTATTTTTTCTAATTCATGACATGATTTTTTTTCTGGTCGAAAATTAACAATTTCACAAGTTTGAACAAAATGGAAATGTCTAATAATCAATAAATTTCGACACGATTTGTAACAAGTTAGGTTGTTAGATTGATTTGCATATTTGAAAGAAGTTATTAGTAATTCATATGGTAATTCCAACATTTTATTATTTGAATAATGACATTATTTTTATCAATTTTTATCATCATTTGCTAACTACTCGACGATAACTTGGTTTACTACTTGACGATAACTTGACTTACTACTTGATGATAACTTGACTATTATGATTGTAAATAAATTCTCACTTTATGGTTATTATTAAAATAATAATTATAAAACGCATGTCAAAGATATTGATCGAGCAATCAAGTTATTGTCAAGTACCATAAATTTCCGTTTTTTAGAACAAAACGACAAATGTAATAAATTTCGGTATTTCGTGCATATATGATTTAGAAACGGTAATATATCGAAGACTTCGTGGTAAATTTTTTAGACTCTGTTTAAAATCAGATCCAAGTATGATGTGTGTTAACGACAATGGTAAATTTGTCAATTCTTGGTTGAAATAATTATCAAGTGAAATATGTGTTACGGTGTTAGGTAAATTTATTAATTTTTGATTAAAGTAGATTCCGAGACTAATATGTATTAATGATTTTGGTAAATTTTTTAATTCTTGATTAAAATTACTTCCAAATTTGATATACCGTAATGAATCTGGTAAATTTTTAAGTTCTTGATTAAAACTATTCCCGAGTATGAGATATATTAATGAATGAGGCAAATTTTTTAATTCCTGGTCAAAACCACTTCCAAATTTAATGTATCTCAGTGAATGAGGTAAATTTTTTAATTCCTGATCAAAATTACTTCCAAATGTCACATGTGACAATGTATCAGGCACATTTTTTAATTCTTGATTGAAAGTGTCACCGAATGTTATCTGTGTCAATGTTTGTGGTATATTTTTTAATTCCTGATTAAAATTTATTCCGAATGTTATTCGTGTTACTGTTTGTGGTAATCTTTTCAATTTAGCATCAAATTTCCATAAGTATCGTATATGGGTTGATACTTGTGGAAAATTATCCAGTACTTGATTATGATAATTTTTTAATTTAATATGTTTCAATGATTGTGGTAAATGTTTAAAATCGTAATTGTGATAAACGTCCATATCAATTGTAATATGTGTTAACATTTCAGGTAAATTTTTCAATTTATGATTGAAACGCGATTCGAAGACAATGCGCAATAAAATTTGAGGTAAATTTTGTAGCTTCTGATTAAATTTTCTCCCAAATATGATATATGTTAATGAATGTGGTAAATTTTTTAATTCTTGATTAAAGTCTCGACCAAATATGATCTGTATCAATGATTTAGGTAAATGTTCTAGTTTTTGATTAAAATGATCTCCAAATTCAATAAATAGAAGTGATTGTGGTAAATTCATTAACTGTTGATCAAAATTACCTCCGAAAACAATATATTTTAATGATGATGGTAAATTTTGTATTTCCCGATTAAATTGATATCCTAATTTAATATATATGATCGAATCTGGTAAATTTTCAAGTTCTTGATCAAAATACCATCCAAACGTAACGTATTTTAATAATGGTGGTAAATTTTTTATTTGGTTGTTAAAATGATCACCAAACGTCAGATGTGTTATTGATGACGATAAATTTTTAAGTTCTTGATCATAATTGGCACCAAATGTCAGATGTGTTACCGAAGATGGTATTTTTTTCAGTTCTTTATTGAAATGAAAATCGGTTGATATATTTTTAATGTTAAATTTTGAGATATCTTCATTTTCATAATTTACAATTTTATAGATTTGAATAGGATACAAATGTCGCAAAATGAATAAATTACGAGATGATTTATAACAAATCGCATTTTTATAATGACATGAATATTTCAGAATTGTTATCAATAACTCATACGATAAATCAAGCATTTGTTTAATTTATGGTAATGTTTAATTATCAGTTTTTTTACACTGCAATTGCGATACCAGTTACTATGTCTATATTTTTTTCTAGAATAAAACGACAAATGTAATATATTTCGGAATTTCGTGCATATATGATTTAGAAACGGCAATATATCGAAGACTTCGTGGTAAATTTTTTAGACTCTGTTTAAAATCAGATCCAAGTATGATGTGTGTTAACGACAATGGTAAATTTGTCAATTCTTGGTTGAAATAAGTATCAAGTGAAATATGTGTTACAGAGTTAGGTAAATTTATTAATTTTTGATTAAATTTGGTTCCGAGATTAATACGTCTCAATGATTTCGGTAAATTTTTTAATTCTTGATTAAAAAATCCCCCAATTTTGATGTACTGTAATGAATCTGGTAAATTTTTCAGTTCTTGATTAAAACCAATTCCAAGTATGAGATATATTAATGAATAAGGCAAATTTTTTAATTCTTGGTTAAAACGACCTACAAATTTAATATATATCAGTGAATCAGGCAAATTTTTTAATTCTTGATTGAAATGGTCGGCAAATGTTATATGTGTTAATGTTTGTGGTAAATTTTTTAATTCTTGATTAAATAAATATCCGAATGTAATATGTGTTAATTTCAATAAACATAAATCTAATAGTTCTTGATTAAAATCAAATCCAAATGTCATTCGTGTTACTGTTTGTGGTAATTTTTTCAGTTTCATATTAAATTTCCATAAGTATTGTATATGGGTTGATACTGGTGGAAAATTATTCAGTACTTGGTTATTATAATTTTTCAATTTAATATGTTTCAATGATTTGGGTAAATATTTAAAATCGTAATTGTGATAAACATCCATATCAATTGTAATATGTGTTAACGTTTCAGGTAAATTTTTCAATTTATTATTGAAATACGATCCAGAGACGACACGCAATAAAGACTGGGGTAAATTTTGTAGCTTCTGATTAAATTTTTTCCCAAATATGACATGTGTTAACGAAGATGGTAAATTTTTTAATTCTTGGTTAAAATCTCTTCCAAATATGATGTGTATCAATGATTCAGGTAAATGTTCAAGTTCTTGATCAAAATAAAGTCCAAATTCAATAAATAGAAGTGATTGTGGTAAATTTATTAATGGTTGATTAAAATTATCTCCAAAAATAAGATATTTTAATGATGATGGCAAATTTTGTATTTTTCGATTAAATTGATATCCTAATTTAATATATATGATCGAATCTGGTAAATTTTCAAGTTCTTGATCAAAATACCATCCAAATGTAATGTATTTCAATAATGGTGGTAAATTTTTTATTCGGCCATTATAATGTTCACCAATTGTAATATGTGTTATCGAAGATGGTAATTTGTTAAGTTCTCGATTATAATAAGATCCAAATGTCAAATGTGTTACTGAAGATGGTATTTTTTTCAGTTCTTTATTGAAATGAAAATCGGTCGATATATTTTTAATGTTAAATTTCGAGATATCTTCATTTTCATAATTTACAATTTTATAGATTTGAATAGGATACAAATGTCGCAAAATGAATAAATTACGAGATGATTTATAACAAATCGCATTTCCATACTGATTAACGTATTTTTGAATTGTTACCAGTAACTCATACGATAAATCAAGCATTTGTTTAATTTATGTTAATGTTTAATTATCAGTTTTTTCTTTCGTCTTGCAAGACGAAAGAAAAAAATGTAAGTGGGACACTTCAGTTTTTTCTTTAAAAAATTAATAATTCTAAGAAAGATCCCCAAATGGATTGGCATTAAACACCTCACGATGAACATCAATTGCAGGATTTGTCTGATTAAACCTCAGATCCTCATATCGATAACAATTAGCCGTGTTTTCTTTACACGATTCTGATTTCTTAAACAGACTCTCAGCAAATCCTGTTTGATCATTAGGAATAGTCGTCACAGGCATTGTATAAAAAGATCTCTCAACAAACTTCCTCTCAAATGGATCTCTCACATTAAAATAAAAATTTTGATTAAAAAATTTCTCAATTTGATCTGTATCATCCTGACAAGCAGGTCCTCGATTCGGGTTTTCATAATAATCAAGTAATGAAACATTCATGAATGGGTTATCCAAATCAGGTGCCATACATTTTGGATCAAGATCATTCAGACTGTTTTGTGAGAATGATTCATTAGTTGTTCCATTGGCTGAAGGTATTGAAATCAGAACTAGAAAAACAATAATCACTAATGAAATGTAAATTAGATTCTTCGAACCAGAAAATAATAAAGCTAAAATAATAACATAAATGAAAAAACGAGTTATACTATTTGTCTTTTCATTACTCGTCATGTTTTGTGTCGGATAAAATTTCATGTAATTACCATTTTTCCATAACACACTAAGATCATTGATCCATAGTTGATCATTCATTCTAATATTACTAGTTATTTTGTTGAATAATCATATATGTCCCATCAGCTAATTTAATGTAAGGTGTTCCGTCAGGTAATTTGTTTGTCTCACTAGATGTTGCTGACTGATCAATAACAACTTCATGATTACCATTCAATGACCCAACAACAGTCGGAATAGGCATTAAACCCATTTTCTGCAACATAATAAAAATATTAAAAATTTGTTGCATCTGAGCAAATGATGGAACCGCTAATCCTGCAGTATTTACCTGTTGCAACATCTGATTAATCGCAGTTTGTTGTTGTTGCTGATAATTATTCTGTTGCATTGGTTGTTGATAACCATTGTTGTTGTTATACATGTTATTCTGATTACGATTCATCTGATTATTGTTATTATTATTGTTGTTATTCATTTGCTGATTCATTCGTTGATTTTGTTGTGATTGATTGATCGCCTGCATCACCATTCTCTGACCATCATTAATCAAACTGTTCAATTGTTGTTCCGTCGATACAGTACCAGTAAATTGCGGATTACCATTAAAATGAAAAACAAAAAACGGTGGTGCTTCGGCATTATAGAATTTCACTGGTCCTTGAAAATTAGTCAAATCAATTACTAGAAACAAGGTCAATCGATGCATCTGACTCGCCTTTTGCACAGTGTTGTGCATTTGTTTACAAACACCTTGTGTTTTATCAAGGTAGAAAATAATTATTAACTTACCAGGGTTATTTAACAAGTTATCAAAAGATTTACCATCACTAATAACGATAAGATTATCCATATAATTGTATCAAACAATGATATAATTATATTCAATTGTACGCATTTTTTCATCATGAAATGAGGTATTCTGATGTCTATCAGGATCACTTTTGTTTCGCAAGATTCAGTTTGGTCAAATACTGCTCTAACAAATGAACATCGAGATTACCATTTGTGGAAGTTACATTTCGATAAAATTCACCACGATCAAGTTCATTTTCCATGATAATGTTTTCAAGTTTGTTGTAAATTTCGTCTGTTGCTTCAGTATTAACAACCGTTGCTTGGGCGTTGTTCGGGTTGTTAAAGAACATCTGAGCAATATTCTTAAATTCTTGTGGTACTTCATCTCCAGCCTTTGGGTCATTAATGGCATCCGAAAATACGGATTTAATGGCATTGACTGTTTCCTGATGATCATCTTGGTTTTTCGAAACATCACCCTCCAGTTTCTTCGAGATATCCTGCGAAATATCCATAATCTGTTCCACCATCGAACCTGGATCTCCTGACTCAAAATCATCCAATTTCGATGTAATCATATCAACAATCTTAAACACTGGATCATCTCTCTTCAATCCCTTGTCAGCAAATTTCGACAAAACCTCATTCTTCGCATCCTGAATCTTACTCGCATCCATTTTATTTGCTCCAACCTTCTTGTCAAACCGACGATCATTCTCCATTTTCGACAAGAAATTAGCAAACTCAGCATTATTCTCCATTTCCTCACGAAGAACATGCAGTTTCGCCGAATATTCATTGTAAATAGACTGCTTCAATGCATCCTTTGATGAACTCGTCTGTGCATCCGGTGCCACAAATCCATTAATCATTTGTGAAAGACAATACGTAATCTGAATTTGCTTCCAAATAACATTTTGATAAGGACCTTGTGCCAAGATATATTCAATTTGAGTATTATCGAACAACACAAATGGATACTTAATAAAATAATTCATCATCTGGTTAATATCACCATTGACCATTGCAGGAACAACCTCGTAATTCAAAATGTTCTTCTGAATATCATCAGAATCATTACCATTCAAATCAATTGGTTTGCCATTGAGCCATTTAAAAGCAAAATTAAATTTCTTGACACCTTTCCTAATGTAAACAATATCTGCCTTTTCCCACTTTGCAATGGTTGATAACTTATGAAATTCCTTATAACTCTCACCAATCTTTTTCATTTGGGGATCATCGAAACTTTTGGGTCTTGAATGATTCACCAACTTTAAAATTCGGGCACAATTCTTAGCAAAATCCTTCATGAGCTCTTCCATTTTGATTGTTATTTATAAATACTATTTATAGTTTGATCGCAAACTTTAAATGGTATCACAAAAATTAAAATCCACCCTTCTTCTTGAAATAAGCCAAAGCGTAAGTTGTCATAACAATCAATTTTTGTTTCAGCATACTTTGTTCCTCAGATGTCAACTTCAACCACATTGTCCTGAATTGCTCTGATCTCAAAAATGAGAAATTAGTGTTGCTCGCATTATCAGGCACATCAATCTGCTTATTCTCCATCGAAAGGAAAAAATCAACATCCACATTGAAAATCTTATCAACAAAAATCAAAATTGTCTTACTTCCATTATCAATCGGCAACAAAATATTCGCCTTTTTCGCTTCATTAAAGATTCGAATGTATGTTGCCGTTTGAATACCACTGTTATATTTATAACTCAATTTCTCCATGGTTGAAAGAAAATCAGCTCCATAATTATTGAAATTGATCGCCAAGACATCTTCACCATTCTTACTCGCAATATCACTCGCCAATATCTTATATTTCTCAGGAGTCCTACCAATAGCTTCAGTTATCCATTGAAATATTTCTTGCTGATTAGGCTCCTTATTCTGAACTTTATAATCATGCTTTTGATTACTCATTATATCAATATTTATACTAGAGATCATATATTTAAACACATTTTTCTACAATTAGAGTGACTATAAAGGCACATAATTATCATTATCAGTGACTATTGAAGTGATTAACAAAGTAATAAATATGGTAATCCCCGAAAATATTACTAAAATGATCACTTAATAATCACTTTAGTAATCGCCTTTATAGTCACTTTACTAATCGCCTTTATAGTCATTAACAATGATAATTGATCGCCTTATTCACAATAATAGCTATTCGAGTAACAAACAAAATTAACGTCCACTTTCCAAAAATTTATTCAATTGGCTCTTATGATTTCGATCGAATTCATCACGTTCTTTTAATATTTTTCGGACCATTTTTCCCTGAGCTTCATCATCAATTTTCTTTTCTTCACTTGGTGGTGTGAAGATTAGTAATTTGTCATTATTAATTAATTTTTTCTCATAATCAACAAATGATTGTGGTAATGCGTCATCCGTTTGTAACAAAGCAAATGAATCAGAAAAACCTCCCATTTCTGAGGCACTATATCCAATCACTGAAGAATTCATATTCAAATTATTACCAATTGATTGTGAATATGAATTATACTCATTACCAAATTGACTCAGTAACATATTCTGCTTCCATTGTTTAATAGCACATAACCATTTAAAACAATCTGCATTCTCAATCTTGGTTTGCGAATTTCTAATAATAATCGTTGGAATCACATTAATACCATTGGGCCAACCTTTATCGGTACAAATAGGATTAAAATACTGCAATAAATTTTCATTACGCATCAATGTCATTAATGTCAAACATTCATGCGATTTATTACTAAAAAACAAATAATTAGAATCAGACATCTATATTATTTATCATATTTGGATTAAATTACATTAACGACAAATATGATTTTAATAGACATTAAAATACCTCCGATTTTTTCGGATGATTTTAATATCTACCATTCTGAGTAAAGTTAGCACGTGGTTGATTATAATCGACTGTTCCGTGATTTCCATTCCAGTTGTTGGGAGTATCAGACCAGATGTTATTGCCATTACCATTCCATGCCTTATTCATCATTTCAGGTCTCATTGGCAGACCCTGAAGTCCATTAAATTCTCCGTTGTGTTGTGGTTTCGGCAACCATGGCTGTCCCCTTTGAAATGGAGGAGCCTGTGCATTTACTTGAGGCTGTCCTCTTTGATACTGAGGGGCTTGTGCATTTACTTGAGGCTGTCCTCTTTGATACTGAGGTGCAGTGGGAGCATTAGGTTGTCCTTGTCTCACTGATTGTTGTCCATATGCTGTATTTGGATCGACATTATTGGCATGAACTTGAGGTAGTGCTCCTGGAGAATAAGCACAAGGAGGAGTTCCGTCATTGTAATATGGAATACCATTTGATGAAGGAGGATTCATGTTAGTCGAAACAACTCCTGGGTTATTGGGGTCATTCGAGTGTTTCCATTGATACGCATCGGGTGGTGACCAAACTGAGGCATATCGTGGATCAAATGTATTGATGCATCCTTTGTCATAACAAAATGGCTGTTGATCACCAGAACAATTAGATGAAATAGTATCAAGACCTTTGAGAGAACTGTCAATATCAACCTGGTCAAGCGCATTGTAGGGATAAAATCCGCCACTGTGATAACCAGCAAAATTATTGACATTAACGTAACGGTTGAGATCTAATTCCCATTCTAAGGGCTGAGTACTTTGTTTCAATTCTTGTGTGTACGCGCACTTATCATAGGTTAATCCCGTAAACTGTCCAGACATTATTTATAGTATTGATAAAAAATAATATAAATAATCGTAGCCTTATTCGAAACCGTTTCTGAATGAACTGATCAATCTTGATTCGACATCAGGGTTACTGACGGGAATCAATTGTTTCTCCACTTCACCTGCCATCTTGTTAATTGTTTCAATGGCATTCCTGGAAATTTCATCATCACCAAAGAAAATCAAGGCAGAACCCTCCTTATTCGCTCTGCAGGCTCTTCCCATTTGATGAATCAAAGTATTAATCTGACTCATGAATTTTTTGGAAATATCATTCACATGTCCATAAGATCTTGAATGAGTATCGGGAAAAGCACTCCAGATAATAACACCACCAAGTGATACAACATCATATCCTTTGCTCATCGATGGTGTTGTAATCAGAATGTTGTGACCACTCTTCTTGAAATCATATGCTGATTGAATTTGATTTTTCTTACTAACATGTTCATGACCCATCTTACTCACAAGCAACATCACTTTGTCGGTACTCATTGTTTTTGACATAATAAGAGAATCGTACAACCTGTGAGCAAAATCATTGTTTGGCATAAAAATAATCACCTTCGAGATATTGTTACTAATAATTTTCTTCAATTTCTCTAATTTCACTTCGAACATCTGATTTTCTCTGTTATTGTTATCATGATATCCTTGTTGTGGTTTGTATCCACGATGCTGAAAATTATCGAATCTCGGATCATTCGGCTTGATAAGATAATAGAATTTCTTCAATCCACTAATAATTCTCTTTGATGGATTAACAGAAACAAGTGTAAACGGAATAATCTTCGAATCTGTTGTTCCATCCTCATGTTTAATAATCGTTTTTCCATTACCTTCTCTTTCAATGATGTTCATAACAATACCTGATGATTCCTTTGTCATTGTCGCACTAACAAAACTTTTGTAAGCATCTGATGGGATGTTCTTCAGAATCTTCATGAATAATTCAACATGAATGCAATTGTTCTCACCGTCACGACGAGTTTGACGATTCAAGGATTCATCCAATTCATCCAAAATGCCGTCAAACTCATCAATGACAAGAAGAACAATTCTTTCATTCGGAATCTTGTTTCTAATGGCAGATTGATATTGATGTTTGACTGTCTTTTGCACTGAATAATCACCAATTTTACCAACAGTACCAACAATAATCGTCAACTTAGATGTAATGAAATTAACAACATCAGTATCACAGAAACGACTCATTCTATCATTAACCATTTTTTCGAATGACTGTTCATCGCGGTTAACACCAGTAATGACGTTAGATCTTCTAGCGTCATCGACAACACGATTCTTTCCTCTGGATGACTTCTCAATATTTGCACTGATTTCCTGTCGAACGGCATCTTCATACTGAAGTTTAGCATTCAAGACAAAATCTTCAGCACTTCCTTGCAAAATATTGTTCTTGTCAGGTGATTTTGGCAACATCCAATCACCAATAATTGTCATATTATCAATATCATTAATATCGTCATCTTCCCTGATTTTTCCCATCATACATCCAATGGTAATCAGAGACGTATGAGGTTGATACTCATTCACTTTCAATGGATCGAATCTATCTTGTCTAATCTTGTTGATGTGTTGAATAATTTCATAAAATCGAATAAATGTTTGATGTGCCAATGGTGCTCTTGGTTCAATAATAATACTTTGTGGTCCATCAACATCAGGATGAATAGACATTAAAGTTGTCAGAATGTAGTATTCAGTCTTACCTTGACCAGAGTTGAAATACAAAATTCCATCACCAAAGAGCATCGGCAAGATATACATTTGAGGTGCTGATGGTTTAGTAATGTCACGAATATCCAGTGCAGAGACAATATCATTAACCCATTGAATATATTTTTCAGCCAAAATTTGTGAAAGCTCAATCTTGTCTTCCTGGCGTTTAAGTTTCAAGGCATCATTTTCATTGTTTGTTTGAGGAATATTGAGTGTCGTCAATCCTTCAATTTCAGAATCATCAACCGGAATCTTCAAAACATTCAAGAGCAATGTCTTTCTGACTTTGTATTCTTCGATCTCACCTGTTCTCTCACGTCTGACCAGTTTCTGTTCCCAATAGATGTTCAAGTAATCCGCAGGATCCCATTTTGGAATGAGTTGTTTGAAATCAGTCATTTTCATTAATCCATTGAATTCATCATTCTCATCAACAATGAGTGTTGTTTTGTAATAACCATGTTCACGACATTCTGAGATAATTTTATTTCTAACATTGATGTTATCCAAAAATTTAAACTGTAAATCAGATTTGTTAGATTCAACTTCATCGAGACTGGCAGTGGTAATCATTTTCGGACTTCTGCCATCTGATCTGACTTTCTTCAAATCAGAAAATTCTCTAATCAATTCAACATTAACTTCCTTGCGATAACCGCCACGATCACCTCGTGAATCATTCCTGAAATCATCTCTTGAATCATTCCTAAAATCACTCCTGAAATCTTCTCTCGGATCACTTCTCGGATGCATTCCTCTCGAATCATTTCTAAAGTCACTTCTGGGTTGATCATTTCTCGAATCATTCCTAAAATCACTTCTCGGTTGATCATTTCTCGAATCATTCCTAAAATCACTTCTGGGTTGATCATTTCTAAAATCATTTCTTGGATGATCATTTCTCGAATCATTTCTGAAGTCATTTCTTGGATGATCATTTCTTGAATCATTCCTGAAATCACCTCTCGGATTACTTCTAAAATCATTTTTTGGTTGTTCATTGATTGTTGGATTTTCACGACTTTTTGAAGAAGACCCTTTCCTCTCATCTCCACTCATCAATGCGTCGTAATAATTCGTTCTCTGCCCTGACATTGTTCTTTCTTTATTAGATATTAATCTAATCTTTGTATAACTTAATATTTATAAAAATCAATTTTTTCCTAAGCTTTTAAGTGACCAATTATCATTGTTAGTGACGATTATGGCGACCAATGATCATTGTTAGTGACGATTATGGCGATGACTTAGGTGACGATTATGACGACGACTTAAGTGACAATTATGGCGACGACTCAAGTGACGATTATGGCGACGATTTAAGTGACAATTATGGCGATGACTTAAGTGATTATTAAAGTAATATTTTTGGGATACCATAGTTGTTACTTTAATAATCACTGGTATCGTCGCCAAGTAATCACTCTGGTTGTCGCCAAGTAATCACTCTGGTTGTCGCCAAGTAATCACTCTGGTTGTCGTCAAGTAATCACTCTGGTTGTCGCCAAGTAATCACTCTGGTCGTCGCCAAGTAATCACTCTGGTTGTCGCCTTTGTAGTCACTTACAATGATCATTGGTCGCCAAATAATCACTCTGGTTATCGCCTTTGTAATCACTTACAATGATCATTGGTCGCCAAAGTAATCACTTACAATGATCATTTGTTTTTCCACCAGTACCACAAATCAAATATAGATAATTAATATTAGAGATGTGTGACAGAACCGGTCCTTGTGGTACTGATAACAAAATTGTCAGACTTTCAGATAAATTGAGTTATGTCGATGATATTGATGTTGCACTTATTTCAGCAGTTGCGACCAGTGATGCCAATATTAAAATTCTCGATTTTCTAATTGATTCTCTTGATCCACAACAACGAGAAATTTTCAATGTTCCATTCGATGGTCTGAAAGAATCATTTTCAGAAATTACCGTCATTTCAAAAGAACAATGGGATAATCAAAAAGAAATCTGGAAAATTATCGATGAACCTTGTAATCGTTCTTGTGATAAACCATACGAAAAACCTTGTGACAAACCTTGGTTCCCTCCTGTTTTTCCAGAAAAGCCAACATGTTGTTGTGATAGATAAAGAAATACAATCATATTTGTTTATCTTACTATTTATAATCATTCTCATCAAGTCGTGTCGAAAAACCACCTCTTGGCATATCATTCCAAGTGAGATGTCGTGGATCTTGTGGATTAAAATACAAGAAATCAAATCTATCAACTGGATTCTCCATAATTCGTCGATTACCTCTCTGTTTCGTCATCTGTCCATAAATTAAAGGCGTCTCAATATTAACATTCTTCGTCTCTCCTGGAAATCTCTCCATATATTGACGTGCACTCACACCTAAATCATCCAAAGCATCATAATTACTCTCCCATTCATTCGAATATTGCTCCAAATTGCGTGCTTCCAATGGTGCTTGTCTCGATCCATACTCATAAGGATTATAATAATCTGGATTCGAATTACCAGTACCATAAGGATTTCCAAATTGATCAAAACCAGCCCTTGAATTATGTTGACCATTTTGTTGTTCATTCCAATTACTACCATCAGCAAATTGGTGCTGAAAATTTCTCTGAATTACCTGATTATCATTAAATCGTCTATCATTAAAACCAGTATTTCTATCATTTACATATGTTCGATCATTGTTATAAGTCTGTTGGTATAAATCACGATTCATTATTAATTTAACAAGATAATGTTTTAAATAAGCAAATGTTCAGACAATCACTTCTTATTCCTGTTCCTATAGTTTTAGATAATGATGTTAATATTTTACCATTTGTGAAATATATGTTCGATGTCAATAAATCAACACAACAAGATAATTTACTTATGAATTTCCTCCTCCATCAAAATGATATCAATGCTAATCTGATGTTACTGGCAGATCTTTTCATTACATCGATTGAATATATTGGATCATATGCTGAAAATAATAAACACTACTTAGCACATAATGATTTTGATAGACATCAAAATACTTCATTTCATGATGATTCTGATAGACATCAAAATACCTCATTTCATGATGATTCTGATAGACATCAAAATACCTCATTTCATGATGATTCTGATAGACATCAAAAAACCTCATTTCATGATGATTCCAACACAAATAGTATTCTTGATCTTGTCATTAGGAGATTAAGTCTCTTCAATATTGAGGTTGTTGTTGAAGAAATCAAGACGAATATTTATGAATTTCGCAAATCAGGCACCTATTATGCCGAAATTGTCAAAAAACCAAAAGAATATTTTATTAATGGGCAAACTATCTTGAGTGGTCAGTATCACAAGATCATCTATAATGATAAAGTCCCCATTAGTTTTAATATCTTTCTCAATAAATTTTTGTTTCGAACTGAAAAGAAAACCTATTTATTATATTTTGATTGCTAAAAATATCAAGAAACTATAACTAATGAGTGGTCCTGGCTATTTTGCTAATTTGCGTAATGATCGTCAATATATTCAAGAAGAAACCGGACGATCCGTTGCTCCAGGTCTATGGCGAATGGATGCAAATCCCTATATCAATCTCAATAAATGTCAACCCATGAATGGTCCTATCAATAGTTCGAAAAATACATCAGATGTCTTTTCTCGTCAAGTAGATGTTGCCAGTATTCTTGATGGTCGGTCGAAACCCAGTACACTTGCTAATTATGGATCATTACCCGACACACTTGATATGTTTCAATTAACCGATCTTCCGGAATGTGAATGGTATCGTGACACTCAATACTCAAGATATGATACCCCTGCACGTGATATTCGAGGAATGGCAACACCTGATATGAGATTAGACTACCCACTCTTCGACCCTCAATGCCAAATTTTCGAAAATTTCTCACAAAATACCAGACAACAAGCCAGAGATAACTTTCGTGCTACTTGGCAAGTCGGTATTGATAGTAATTCTGATAATTATCCTAGTGATCGTCTCGGTCGCACAATGAGTCGTGACAATGAATATGATCGAGCCTATTATGGTGCTAATACTCGTTAAGTATTTGTTCGATATTAATCTTCTATTGAAGATATAAATATGGAACTTGCATTAATATTCGGATTAGGATTAGTTGGTTCATATTTTGTGAATGAAAATACTAATTCTGATCCTGATAATCCAGAAGATGGTGAAATCGATGAAAATAAAATTCTCGAAGACACAAGAAGACAATTTAAAAACAAAGTGATGAAAAATTATTTCGATAGCGAGGAGGATAATGGTAGTTTTATTCCTGAAAAATACAATCAGAGAAATAGACAAAATAATAATATGCGAATGAAGAATGACTACAATAATAGATTTGACGCAGATACATTTATGAAAGATCATGGTCGTGATATCAAATCAGTCTTTGGTCAGGAAAATGGCGAATATCAAGATTCTTATTTTGATCGTCCCAGTCCTGTTTACGATGAACCCAATGCTCTTTCGTCATTTCCTAATCGTCGTGGCTTCGATAACGCTGGAGGATCCAGCATTATTGCTGGCGTTCGCCGCGATAACGCAATACCTAATTTTGCTAATTTATCAGAAGGTAAAAATTTCACATCAGGATTTCACAGAAACAGAAATGGTTCCAAATCCTATGATTCATCGACCGGTAAATTACGTAACGGTGTCGATAAACCGACCAATATGGATGCTTTTTATGAAGGACAATCATTCGATGCTACTGATGTTCCATCTGCAGAAAATGATGTCAATGAAACATCGAATATGAGTCGTCTTGCCTTAATGGAAAGAGATATTGCCTCTGATGGCAATTGGTCGTCTTACCAACAAAATGAATCGATGACACTCGGTGTTATACCTGATGATCAGATGTATCATAACAATATGATGCCATTTTACAAAGATAAAGGTTCTTATGGTCCTAATTCTGACGATATGAGTGAAGTCATTCATCAAAAGAATGAATTGTTCAGTGGTCGTCTCAGAGATTCATGGCAAAAGAAACAAGAAACAACTCGCTTTTTCAAACCCGTTGGTGATATGACATATGCTTATGGTACTCCTAATGTTACTGGTCAAATGCGTGACAGATATTTCAGTGGTCGTTATCATCAGAATGAAACCTATTTTGACCCTATTCGTGTCAGTAAAGGTGTTAATTTAGGTGCCGATGAAGTTGGTACTCATGGTAATCATTCTATGTGGCGACCAACATTTAAAACAGTTGACGAACTTCATCCACTCAATCAAGTCAAAACAAGTTATGCCGGTCGTGTCATCGAAGGTTCAAGAGGAACAAATCGACCTATCCAAGCACCCGTCATTAAATATCGTCCTGATGGTTTTAAAGAAACAACCATTGATGATATGTTACCAACAGGTAATAATGATTTGTCAGCTCCTATGATTCGTCCTGAGTATGATATTCGTGATACTAATCGTCAGTATCAATTGACAGAATATACTGGAATAGCCGGTGCTGTTGATTCTCAAGTCCAACAAAATATGCCTGAACACATGAGACCCAAAATTAAATATTCCACCAGACAAAATTTCAAAATGCCAGATCCTCTCCAGAAACATTCCAAAGGCGAAATGCCATACGGTGACAATACTAACAACATCAATTCGTTTCATGTTCCTGAAAATATGAGATCATACACTCAATACAATGATCATCATGGTCCCCTTTATGAAAATTCTGGTGACCGTGCACATTCCAGTGATCCTGCCAGAACAACGACCGCCGAAACAACACTTCATTCAACAGAACAATTTTCCGTTCTCACACCCAATACTCTGCGTGGTACCACTCAACCCATGCAACAACTCAGGACAACCCTGACAGAAACAACACTCGAATTACCTCGAAATTCATACATGCAACCTGAAAATAGTGATCCTCGTGTTTATTCTAATGATCCAGCTCGAAATACGATTGGAGAACTACATAATTCTGTCGGACGCCCTATGTTTACTGATTTGAATGAAGAACAAGGTCGTGTTCAATCCAATGATGCCAGAATAACAATGAAAGATACCACGACACCATTGGAAAGAACGAAATTTGTCACACCAGTGGATCAAGAACGTCAAAGGGCATTTAATCGTGATAAATTACTCAGACAAACAATGGGAGAACTTCACAATACTGAGAAACGTCCACATTTTATGGATCAGGGTATTAATGAAACACGTGGCTTCAATCGCGACGAATTGACCAGAACAACAAATGGCGAGTTATTTAATACAACTGCAAGAAATAATTTTATGGATTCTGGTGTGAATGAAACACGTGGATACAATCGTGATGAATTGACCAGAACAACGAATGGTGAGTTATTTAATACAACTCCAAGAAATAATTTTATGGATTCTGGTGTCAATGAAACACGTGGATATAATCGTGATGAATTAACAAGAACAACAAATGGTGAACTGTTTAATACAACTCCCCGAAATAATTTTATGGATTCTGGTGTGAATGAAACGAGGGGATACAATCGTGACGAATTGACAAGAACAACCAATGGTGAATTGTTTAATACAACACCAAGAAATAATTTTATGGATTCAGGTGTAAATGAATCTCGAGGATACAATCGACAAGAATTAACACAGACGACTAATCGTGAATTACATAATGATATTAATCGTCCTATGTTTGCGACACCAGTCGATCAAGAAACACAAAGAGCATTTAATCGTCAGGAGCTCCTAAGGGTGACGAATCGAGAATTGCATAATGGTGATAAACGACCAATGTTTGCAACACCTATCGGACAAGAAACACAAAGAGCATTTAACCGTGATGAAATGTTACGTGGAACGGTGAGAGAATTGCATAATAGTGAGAAGAGACCAATGTTTGCATCACCAAATCAAGAAGCACAGAGAGCATTTAAGAGAGATGAATTGTTACGAGCGACAACAAGAGAATTACATAATACGACAAAACGTCCTGAATTTATTGATCAACAGAATGCTAAACAAGGTCAAGCATCTGCTTATAATAGGCAACAATTGAGATCAACAACGGGTGAATTACATAATATGATTGAAAGACCAAATTACATTGATTCTGCGAATAGTCGTGAAGGTAGAGTGATGGCAGAAGATGGTGCCAGAACAACAACGAAGGAGACGACAATGCTGGAAAATTACGTGGGTGCTTTGGGGGGTGATGAAAAAATGGTGAGTTATGATTCATATTATCGGATACAGACAAGTGCGAAAAGGGAGGAATCATTGAAGGGAAGAGCACCGACGAATTCTGGTCCTGATTTGATTGCTGGTGCTTATGAAAGAGGTGAAGCATATTTACGTGATGATAATAATCCTGGTTCTGCTCCGAGAAGAGGTTATCATTATAATTCGACGTATAGTCGTGCACCGGTCAATCTGACAACACATAAGGTTGATTTATCTGGTAAACATTCAGATTGGTTTGATCCATCAATTTTGAATCAATTGGATACGAATCCTTATGTGCATACTTATTACAAAGGTCCTATTTAAGAAAATAATAATTTTATTATTCACTTAAATTTTACCTGCCTTCTTCAATTCAAAGAATTTCTTGATGTTTTTTTGAATGGTTCTGAATTTTAAATTGACAATCGTAATATGTTCATGATATTTTTCGAGAATTTTCTGGAGATAGAAATAAGATGAGATGATTTGTTGTAGATTTTTGGCGCCAGTGACAACAATTGATCCTGTTTGAAAAACATAAATGAAGATTTCGTGGAATGTTGGTCCATTGTTTGGATAGTATCTGTGAGTAATATTGACACTAGAATGACCACCACTTGGATCGAAATCAACAATCACTGGACCAATTTCTGTATCTGCTGTCTCTGTATTATGATTCTTCTTGAGCAAATGATATAATTTCTCACGATTGACTTTAATATCAAGTTTAAAACTGGAGTTAATCATGTTGACTTTGAAACCGATAATTTTGATGTCTTTGTTGTAATACAAATATGATTTTTTGTTGTTTCCTTTTTTGAGTCGATTAATCAATCTTTGAGCAACTTGCATAAAACCAGCAATTTCCTTACATCCTGTTACTTGTAGTGATCCATTACGAAAAATCTTGATGTTCATGAAAGATTCGGTTGTTCTATTTGGATCATTATCGTCAGGATTGGAAGGTCTCATCAAGACGGTTGCTTGATTGTAAAAAGCAACTTTTTGTTTTTCTTGCTTCTTCTTCTTTGGTTTCTTCTTAAGATGTTCAGGAATGATACTTCTATTTGTTTCAGGATTTTCTGGATCACCATAGAAAATAGCCTCGACTTCATCATGATCTAAAACAAGATACTTGGCAAGACTCTTCAATTTGATTTTAGTGTATAATTTGCAATTGAGTGTAATAGTGGATACTTGAATATTCTTCTTTTTCATGAACTTGATATATTTACCATACAACTCTTTAGGATCACTAGTTGACTCAAATCGACATTCAGTCTCTTCAATTTTCTTCTTAAAGACCCCAGAATAATCTTCCTTTTTTTCCATAACACATGGTTCATTTTCTTTCTCTTCCTTATTTACTTTAAATGCTTTCATTTGACCCATCGCATAAAGTAAATCCATTTATAATCTTTATTTTTTTAGATATTTTTAGATCAATTTTTTTCCGAGATGGGACATCGATGAAAATAAATTGTAAGTGGAGCAACCTTTGGTAAGTGGAATACTTCAATTTTTTTCCGTATCATTTTTTTTAGATTTATTATTATTTTAGTCCGATTATCAGTCCGATTATAAGTACGATTATCAGTCCGATGATTAGTCCGATGACTAGTCCGATTATAAATCCGATTACTAGTCCACTCGCTAGTCCCACCAATTCTGCAGTAGTCGGCTCATTCTCTTTCTCTTCCTTATTAACTTTAAACGCTTTCAGTAGTGAATCCATTTATAATCTTTGTTTTTTTTTTAGATATTTAAAAATCAATTTTTTAAGATTTACTATTATTGTAGTCCGATAACAAGTCCGATAACAAGTCCGATAACAAGTCCGATAACAAGTCCGATAACAAGTCCGATAACAAGTCCGATAACAAGTCCGATAACAAGTCCGATAACAAGTCCGATAACAAGTCCGATAACAAATCTGATGTCTATTTTAATTATTCATTAGTCAAATAATTGAATATATATTTTTAATAAACATTGTGCTGATAATCGGACTTGTTGTCGGACTGATAATCGGACTGATAATCGGACTTGTTGTCGGACTGATAATCGGACTGATAATCGGACTTGTCGTCGGACTGATAATCGGACTTGTCGTCGGACTGATAATCGGACTTGTCGTCGGACTGATCAAAACAAAAATCTTTACGCTTGAGAATAACATATTTTATCAGAACTAATTATAAATAATGAGAGTATTATCATGGGATCCTGGTATTGTTAATTTGGCATTTTGTTTGATTGATTATAATTCTTTGGATGATTTTAAGATTTTGAGATGGAAGAATTGGGATTTATTGAAAAGGCCCAAACAATGTAATGGTTGTATGAAAGATGGTTCACCATGTAATTTTGCTCCTTTCTACACAATTAAAGAGAATAGTTATTGTAAAAAACATTCTTCACAAATCAAATTACCAAATTTCGAAAAGAAGTATATTACTGATACATCAGGAAAGAAATGTCAATGTAAGAAACCAAAAACAGGTGCTGGTTGTTCGAAAGTTGCCAAATTTATGTACAATAACATTCATTTATGTACCGAACATAAAATGAGTCACATGAAAAAATTAAGGAATGAATGGATTCCGGTTAACATTAAAGTTGCCTGTAAAAAAATATCGACAACTAAAATTCAGATCATGTTAGCCAAGAAATTGAATTCATATCTCCAAAAATTCAATGATGATCAAATCGACATTATCTTAATCGAGAATCAAATTGCCAAATTAGCTCCAAAGATGAAGGCCATTAGTTCGACAATTATGGATTATTTCTTAATTCGTAAAGAATGTGATGGTTATTTTGATTCAGTTTCAGAAATTGCTTTTTTTAATCCAAATAACAAGATTTGGGTCAAGAAAGGTAATTTGGTTGCTGTTCCGAAAGGTGAAAAATCATACAAACAAAATAAATCTAATTCAGTCAAATATTGTCGTAAATTACTTCATATCAAGGGTATGGATGATGATCTCGAAAGATTGGATCAAGACAAAAAGAAAGATGATAAAACTGATGCCTTGTTACAGTGTTTGTATAAAATGTCACGACTGAAAATTAAACATCCTAACAGGAACAAAAAGGATGACGACTAAACAGGAACAAAAAGGATGATCCTGATTGACATCAGAATACCTCATTTCATGATGATGACTAATTTTTATAATAGTATTAAAAAATATTATTATAAATCATCAACTTCATCAATATCAAATGATGTTTCTGTTGTGTTCGGTTTTTCTTTTACATTTTCTGCTAATTTTCCAATCACATTTTTAAATAACTCGGTCAATTCTGATGTCGTTTCAGATGCATTTTGATTAAAATAATCCGCATACATTTGCGCACTTCTTTCATCACTTTCGTAACTATCGTCAAACAATTCTCTGATATCTAACGTCATTATGTATTTGTATTCTTCAATCATTTCATCAGTGACATGATTATAATCATCATATTTTTTTCGTAATTCGTCTGATTTGATATATCCATATGTTTCACACCAATTTTTATGTGTGCTCGATGCATCATCAGCAATGACATTCGTTTTACTCAACGATTTGATGACACATAGCAAAAATGAAGTGACAATTGTAATATCATTCAAAGAAACAATCTTACGACACATATCAATCTCTTTTTGATAGATTTTTGTAAAATCATTGAATCGTCTTTCATAATCTCCAATTAAAAAAGATTTTTCGAATGTTTCATCAAAATAGTAATTGTGTTCGTTACTTGCTAACTGAATAAATGATTTTAATGTCAAGTATACCGAAATTTCATCATCTGAATAAATGATTTTAGTTATCAAACTCTTCAAAACATCTTCCATTTCTTTCATTTTACGTATGCTAACAAGCAATGTATCTATTCTGTCAATATATGACATTGGTTCTTCCAATGATTCTTCCATTATTATATATCTTTTATTTATCTTTAATCTTCTTCTGACTCATCATTGTCTTTTCTGGCCTTACCTTTCGTGATCATATTCTGAATAGTCGATTTCCGATTAATAGGTTTCTTTCTCTTGAGAACAAATTCATCATCATCAAATTCTTTCTCATTATCCACTCTTTCTTCAATGAGTGTATTTATCGGTAACATCGGTGGAAGATACATAATGGATTTCTGATTGAGTGCAAGTGACTTTTTACGATATTGCTTAATGGTCAGATCACCACCAAGTTTCTTCAAACGATCAAGTGGCGGTGCAGAATTAATTTCAATATCCATGTTGACATCACCATGAATCAATTTAAACACATGAATGGTCAGACTCTTTCTCCTTGGTGACAACGAATCATTAATAATAACATCATTAAAATACAATGCACATCCAATACTACAAAACAACTTAAGATAGCCATATTTCTTCTTGGTATCATTGTAATAATCAATCAGAGGCATAGGAACATTTTCATAATTATCCATGCAATTACGACAGACAATCTTACTTGGTTCAAAGACAAATTTCTTACCGGTATTCTTGAGAAAAATGGCAGGTTTGTTGACAACGATCATATTTTCTTTGGAAATTTTGGATTGTTTTTCTAAATCCTCAATTCTCTTCTTCAAGAAAACATTCTCTTTCTTCGATTTCGAACAACTCTGACAATGACTGTCATTTGGAATATCATTCTCGAAAAAAACATCACTTTTCTTTTCTGGCTTCTTCTTTGCCTTCATCTTCTTGTTCTTGAATTTACTGGTATCCATCGGAATCTTCACAATAATTGGTGGACCTTCATCTTCATCATTCTCTTTTTCATCATTTGAGATTGATTCTTCTGAATCATAATCTAAAATTTTCTCAGTACGACGGCCCCGTTTCTTCATCACTTTTCCAGTTTTAACGTCAGCGGTCATGTTTGCTTTAGGCATTTTACTCTTTTTTATCATTTTATTTTTAATCAATTTTTTTTTAATACAGAAAGTTAATTTAACGACTATCTGAATGATCGCTTGACTAATATCATGAATGTCAATCCATAAATATATCAAGTAATCGCCAAAATACCTTAACAAATAATACAAACAACTATTAGGAATAATGGATCCGTATTATATAAGATGGATGCAAGAACATGGCAAGTATTCATTTTTGTTACCTTGGATTGATGAAAAAAAGAAAGATACGACAGAATTTATCGAACAATATGCTGGCGAATCACCTGTCATACATACACCTCAAGTAACACCAGATATGAAAAAGGGTGTTCTCAATTGGGTGGATAACTGGATGAATAGTGTATTGAAAAGAGATTTTAATAAAGATGAAATCAATTTTCATTTATGGCGTGGAGCACAGATCAGAAGAAAAATAACCAAACAACCTTTATTACCTGAATTCAAACCACGAGGGAAAGTACCATTACGAACAAACCCGAAAAACTTACCACAATCACAATTGCCAAGACAAATTGTTGCCTCCAATATTAATCCAATGAATTTTAATCATCAAAGTAATATGCCAGCATTAGCAAGACCATTAGTCTCACAAATACCTGAAAATAACAAAAATAGTATTTTCGATCTTCCACAAATAACACAACGAGCAGTACCAACAAATAACACATCACCTGTCTTACCACCTATCAATATTGTCATTAATAATAATGAATCTGATCCATCTCGAGAAAAACGTGAATTGGTTCCCCAATATCGATATATTTAGAAATCATCAATTTCACTCATGTTAATATTAATGATTGGTCTCTCAGGCTTCTTCTCTGACTTCTTCTCAGATTTTCTTTCAGACTTCTTCACCAAGATTTCTGAAATTTTCTTCGGAGCACCTGATATCGTACCATTCAATCTTTCCTCAGGCGTTTCTGTCTTCATCGCACCAATTGATTGGTTAAATATCGATTGTGTTGGTCTGTTAGTATGAATGTTATTCCACAATGCTTCCTGATCATTCCTGTTATTTTGTGTCGATCTTTCATATGGTCTATCAAGTGGTCTTTCAAATGGTCTATCAAATGGTCTCTCGAATGCTTTATTAACAGTATTCTGACTGACAAGATTATGTTCCTCAATATGTCTATTCGATGTCTGACCAAAAACATTAGGACGATTACTTTGCATTGGTTCTTGTACCGGCATTCTCGATGGTTGTTGCTGAACATAATTGTGTGGATTATGGTATTGTGGAACTCTTGGTGCCTGTACAGGCATCTGTGTTGACATTGGTGTGTAAGCTGGTACAGGTATCTGCGTTGGCATTTGAGGAATTTGTGGTTGCACAATTGTTTGTTTGTTCTTATCATGTTGGTTAAAAATAGCCATAATTTCCTCATGCGATCCTCCGATGACTGGTGGGGCTCCGATTGTCAATTGTGGTGCTTGTGGCGGTGCCATTGGTCCCTTGACATTAGCACTTCTGGCTTGTGTTTGGGCTAACATACTTGAAATACCATTATTACCAAGAAGTTGCTTACTAAAGTGGAAAGTAATAATACTGAAAATAATAGCCACCAAGAATCGAACCTCAATGGGTTGTTCAGCCCCCTTTCCTTTGTATTTATCATACAATTCCTCAATCAGTTCAGAAAATTCATCTTGATTGGCATAAATCGACTTACCCCATCCGTCAATATCAATACCAATCGGATCAAATTTATTATTCGCAAATTCAAGACCAAAACAAAGTGCAAAGAAAATTCTCTCATAAAATTTCAGGTTCTTTACTTTACTCTCGTGAGTCTGAATATTCAACAACTCTGCCTCCATTTCATCAGGATCAGAATCCATCGTAAAACATTTACTCAATGTCAAACCCTTTTTCACTTTCTCCTGCAAATTATTATAAGCACTTGTTGCACGTCTTTTCCTCTTTTCCGGACTCTCCATAAATTTCTTAGCATCATTAATCAATTTATCATCCAGTAATGGCTTAGATGAACCCTCACGTCTATTCTTATACAATCTCTCTCTTGATGATGTCGAAGCATTTGACCTCTCAGATGTATTCGATCTTTCTGAATCACCCGATCTTTCGGAACCACTATATATATCCCTTTCTTCTTCATCTTCACGCTCAGTCTTATTTCTGTTTTCAGACTTTCTACCACCTTCTTGCCGTTTCTTTTCAGTTGTTTTTCTTTCCGATTGTTTTTTATTCTCAGATAAGCGACCATGACGAGTATATTTATCATTTGGTTTATCAGGACGTTTTTCTAATTTTCGATGACGATCGTGATCATGACGATGATTACGTTCACTTTCTGTTAATCTCATGGATTGCTGGCCATCTGAAGGTAATGAATTCTCTAATGGTGGATTTTCGAATCTTTTTTTACTCAGATCATCAATTTCATGCATAAGTGCCTCTTTTATTTTTTTAGCATTCATTAATGGATCCATAACATAATCCGTATGTTTATCAGTTATAAGTTTATCACCCATTAATCAATATGAGAATAGAATCTATATAGGAAAACACATTTTTTCACAACATTGAAATTATCATTTCTGATATAAACATAAGTAATAAATGTCATATGCCAGCATTGAAGAAGCCTGGGAAAATGATCCAATGAAAGAAATTTCCGCCGGAATAAGAGACAGATCTGTTAGAAAACAAGCATATGGCAATAATGTTCGATCGCCTCCTGTACCTCCCGTCTATCACACCGATCAATATTTCAACAGATCACCCACAAAAACACCATTCAATCTCTTTTCACCTGCCAATAAAGTCATCAATCAACAAAAATACCCTTATCGATCATTCATGGAAATGAAAAAAATGGAAAGACAAATGCAAGATTATGCTGGAGGATCCAGCCTAATTGCCAGCGTCCGTGGCGATTATCCTGAAAATGACGATGACAACGACTACAATCAGAGAAATTCTCGACGTCGTATGTATCGCCCTCGAAATGATGCCTACTACACAAAATCCGATGTCAATAATGTTATTGATCGGATACTAAATAGCAAATTAGTCGAAAATATGAGTAATGCTGATACTAGTAAGAATCAGCATTATTTATTAATTATCGGTATTATCATCATTATCCTTATGTTGTTTCTAATCATGAAAAAGTGAAATAGTTATCTTTGCTCCTTAAACCATGAAATAATCAGAAAATTAGGTGATACAAATGAAGACTTGATATAAACTGGTAATTTTTTTTGGATGTATTCTGCACAAAGGTTAATGTTAATTTCACCTGGAGGATCAGTAAAAGTGTAAACAGGTATTTCAAAATGACAATACAATTTATTCATTTTTGATTCTAACTGAATTGTACGAATACACGACTTAAAAACATTCTCAAAAAGCGTCAATTCATATTTTTGGTGTTTATCAAACATCACATATAATTCTTCTTCTGAAATCTCAGTTGAAGAATTTTTCTTTTCAGTTGGTGCATAAAAAAATGGTGGTTTGCTATTATTTTTTATTTCAGAGACATTTGCAGGCGGAGCAATCGGTTTAGCAATAGGCATAATAGGCGGAGCAATAGGTTTAGTAATAGATGTTGATGGTGGTTTTTCTGCTACTTGTACAGGTAACATCGTTTTAGAAACCGTTTTTTTATGTATTGATGGTTTTATATGATTATTTTGTTTGTGCTTATCTGACATTTAATTAAATCTAAGAAACATAAATAAGTCATGTCATCAACAAATAACTATTTAGTTAACGATGAATCTAAATGGTACAATTTAGTTTTGAATGGTGGTAGCACCAAAGGTATTGCTCATTTAGGAGTGATGTGTTTCCTTGAAGAGAAAAAATTACTGAAAGACATTACTTGTTATGCCGGTACATCAATTGGTGCGGTGATTATTATCTTTCATTCTTCCGGTTTTAGTGCTCTGGACATTTGGGATTTTATCAGTAAAATGGATCTCAAGAAATTATTCAAACCTGATATTTTTTCCAGTCTTAAGAATCTCGGGTTAGATGATGGCAAGATAATGGAAGCAACCATGGAAGATATGTTATTTGCGACCTTTGGAATACCACAAATAACATTCCAACAACATTATGATATCACTAAAAAGGAACTGATCATCACTGGTACCAATATGACTCTCAAAACACTCGAAATCTATTCTTACAAACATACCCCTCAGAAAATCATTTCTAAATGTGGAAGAATATCAGGTGGTGTCCCTATTATGTATACACCTGTCATTAATGAAAAAGGTGAAACATTAGTTGATGGTGCTTTTATGAATAATTTCCCTATTGATCTTGTACCAATAACTAATACATTAGGTATTAAAATTAATGCAGTGCTTGATACGAAATACAATTATCCAGAAGAATACATCATGGCTTTACTTAATTTATGCCAATACTGTGCCATCACTAAACCAATACCTAAAAATGCAGATATCATTGAAATCGATTTTGAAGAATCAATTAGCTCATTTAATTTTTCTCTAGATCAAGAAGCTAAGGAAAAATTATTTCAGATTGGTTATGAATCCGCTAGAAAATTTTATCGTCAGAAATTAGAATCATTTATCTAGTTCGAGTCTGTGTTGTCCCAGTTTTGCCAGTTCTTGCATAACCTGATGAATTAGACTGATTGTTTTGTCTCGGCTGATTTGGTTTCGTGTCGATTTGTGATCTATTAAATCGATCTTCAAGTGTTTCTTGACTATTCAATTCCAATCTATCTGTCACCGCAAATTTCGGATCCATTTGAGCAAGTACACTGAATTGATCAAACTCACCTGGTTTGAAATCATTGAACTTCCTTCCATTAAACTCTCTTGTTTCCTTCTTTCGTTCTGACAATTTATCTTTCACTGAACGATAAAATTTCTCATCCTTCACTGCATGGTTAGAATAATCTTCTGAACCCTTCATTGCCTTCACTTTTTCTGCCGTCAAATCAGAATAGTCATTTCCACCAGAAAATGGACTCGCAAAATACTCACCACCTTCTGTTTGACTATCATTATACAACAGACCATAATCCGTTTGATCACTATATTCTGTCATATCAGAACCATATGCACTCCATTGATGGGCTGGAACAATCGCATTCTTATCAACACCACGATTATGCACTTCATCAAACGCCTGATTAAACCGAGCTCGATCCATATGATTAAGAGGTCCATCAAACAACTTTGGTTGATTAATTTCATTAAAAATGTTATCTCTCTCTGCTATCATACTACTCAATTTTTCATTCGCTTCCTTCTGGTTAATAATACCGGTACCACTACTGTTATAGCCATGTTTATTGTCCATTTCGAGCATTTGGAGCTTAAACCGATCCATTTGTTCTTGGTTAGGTGGCTTATATTCGAGAAACTCTTTTTGACGATCAGCATCTTGTCTGAGTTGTTGAAAATCACCAGAATCTTGATCAAGCCATTTCTTCTCATTGTTATATTCATTTCTTTGTTTATCATCAGAAAGAACACTGTAAGCAAGATTAAGCATCATCAATTCCTTTTCTTTCATTGGCTTGAGTTTTTCCTCAAAATTATCAGGATGACATAATCTCAGTTTATCCTGATATTTCTTCTCGAGAAGTTTTGTAAATTCTGGTTTGAGACCATCATCGAGAGTAAGATCGAACAACTCATAGAAATCTGGAATATTTTTCTTCTTATAATATTCTTTTTGTTGTGACATTATTCTTTGTTTGATATCATTAATGTTTTTTTACCGCATTTAATTCTAAATAATATATGGAGCTACTCTATAATGAAATGATTAAAAATGATGCCTTAATTGATATGACGAGTGAATTAAAACGTCATACGAAAAATAAAAAATTAGTCAATGAATTAGTCAAAGAATCATTTACTATCTTTTATCAAAGATACATAACATTCCATTTTACAGCAGATGATAAATTCTATACTGATGATATCATTAATTTATTTGATAACCAATTAGAATTAATTATGTATCTTATTCCAATTTTTCATATGTTAGGTGATACTTTAGGTTACAAAAATGGTGAATGGGAATTTAACATGGGAATCAATCCGAAAGATGTCACTTCATCACTCGCATCAGAATTTGTTTTCGAATTTCTCTCTTTAGGTGGTATTAATGATATCAGTCTACTTAATTGGAGATATTCTGATGATAGCTTGATGTATTTAGCGACATTAGAAGTTGCCAATGATCATTCATCTGAATCATCAACGATCGATGAATTTGGACAAGCACTAAAATTAAAATATTTGGAAATATTTCCAGATCTCGAAACACGGCATCCAGGAACAACAACACGAGAAAGTTTATTTATGCTTCGTGATGGAGTTGCTTGGAATGGTATTAATTATAATAGTATGGCTATTGGTTCTGGTACATCAATGAGAACTGGTGGCTTAGGTATTATTTTTTGTGGTGAGAGAAATAGATTGAGATTGATTTCTTCGAGTATTGAAGCCAGTCGTATTACTCATAATTCGGCTGTGGCGATGTTAGGAGGCGTTACAAGTGCATTATTTACAGCTTTTGCCATTGAACAGATAGCTGTTAATCTATGGCCTCATTATTTGGTTGAATTTATTAGAGAGGATATGATTGATAATTATTTGAAAGAAAGCAGACCGAACGAATACGCATCGTATCAGAGGGATAGAGTTATTTTTCTCGGTAAATGGGAGAAATATATTACGTTACGTTTTAATGGTCGGGATAAGAAGAAGGATCAGAAAATGATGCAGAATCCGATTTCAAGAATACAATTTCTATCGGATAATTTTTCGAGGACAGAGAAGAGTTATTTTCCAGGTGCTTGTGCGGATGATAGTGTTATTATTGCTTATGATGCTTTGCTTGAATCAGATGGATCATTAGAAAAAGTAATTATTAATTCTGTTTTGCATCCTGGTGATAGTGATACAACTGGTTGTATTGCCTTAGGGTGGTTCATTGCATCGTTTTTCTCATTGAAAAATACATCGATCGCGTACAGAATGATTGTCGAATTAGAAAGAATTGAGCACTGGAGTGATACACTAAAGAAAATAATGAAGAAACAACTTCCAATTATTCGTAATGAATTACTGATTGAAACATTTTTAATCAAAACTAATGAAGAAGAGGTGAGCATCAGTTACAATCAGTGGAAAAAATAATAAATGACTAAAATTAGTCTTTTATTATGCAGGAGCGGAATTCAATCCATATCGGAATTCTCTTTGATTGTACATAGTGGTATTTTTGATGTAATTAATCAAACTTTGACGATCACGAGGACCATCATAAGTGGTAAATCCTTTGTTATCTTTCATAATGAGTGTTGGGACATGTTTAATATTGTAATAGAATGATAGTTTGCGATTTGCTGGATCATCGGCATTAACAGGTACAAGTTGCACTAGATTGTTGCCTTTGAAATCTTCAGTGAGTTCACTCCAGGTTGATTTAAAGGCATTACAAGCACCGCAATTTGGTGAATAGAATAGGTAAAGTGTATATGGTCTTGCCATTTTGTCTGTTGGTACACGAACATAGCCTCCATTTCCATCTAGTTTATCGGTGACTGGTGCATAGTGGAATTGTTCGCCAGGACCATTATTGGTACGACCTGGTGTAAAAGAATGTGATCCGTCGCCGTTCGCCATGCCTTCAACGGAAGGAGCGGTATTGTACCAGAGGAAAAAGACGATTAACGCGAGAATGATAATGATGATGAGTGTAGTGTTTTCCATTATATATTTAGAAAGATATTTTGAAGTATAACTTCATTGACATTCAGTATAAATAAGTTAAATTATGTCTAATTAATTTTTTCTATATTATAATTAGACCGTTATGACTGCTATACCACCAGCATTAAACCAGAAAAGTATTAAGAATACCATTGTAAATTTTCATGGTATTGCAGATACTGGGTATCTCACGTATGGTGAAACTAAAGAATCACTTCCTGGAAATGGCGCTACTGGCAATTCATTGAGCCCAACAAATTGGGAAATTGTTTTGGGTATGGCTGAAATGATCAAGACCCTCGAAGCACCAAACACCGCTAAATATAAATCACTCGCTCAAATTAATAGCAATTCTAGTGACGAAATTGCTAACATTATTAAGAGTGTTAATAGAGTCGATACAGCAACAATCCCTTCATTCTTTTTGTATTCGAAAGAATTTGAAGATAAAGGGATTAATTTTTTGATTCCGTCTCTATCAGGATTTGGAACTGACATTTTGTTTGCTGATAATAAACCCTCGTCAGCAGATAATAGTGCTGTTTTTGATATTTTATCAACATTATATATCATCATCTCTTCTATTAATCTGACGACGATGCCCAAATCCGAAGATTTGATTGATTTTGTCTTTTCACAAACAAAAGTGCACGCCAATGTTCTTGCACTTTTAGGTGTCATCAATGATGAATTAGGCGTTGGAAAATCTCTTGGATTTGATATTCTGAAGAGAGCTTTTATAAATGTTGTTCCTTCAATTATCGCCAGTGTTAATAAGGCACACCCAAGACAAGCCACATCTGGATCATTTGAAGCCTCAGATTTTGATTTTAGTAACACTGCATCTACCAATGCATTACTTGCTAAATTGCCTGGTTCTCCGGCACTTGTGGATGCAGGAGCTAACCCTTTTATTAATTTTCTTGATGGTCACACCAGTGTAAATGATGGTGCAACACCGACTCATTTGAATTTGTTGTATAACCCTTATATTGGCGAATACGCAGATTCGAAAGTATTTATTGACCAGAATAAAATCAAGGACGGTTATTTTGATGCTGGAGATGCCTCAGTGGGCGCAACTGGTGAGGTTCAGGCATTCGGTGGTGCTGACTCTGAGTGGGGGTCTTCTTATCTTTATAAAAAAGAAAACGATGGTGCAGACACAAATACTCATGAACGCATCGATGATGTGAATGTTGCTCCTGATCAGGAAACACTTTACACTGCACTTCGTAATCTTAATACAGCATACACACCGGCTGGTAGTAAATATGATCGAATGACAGCTAATGCTCTATTGACTACTATTGTCGCTCAAGCTTGGTCGAATAAAATAAATTTAAGAGGTAATCAATTGGTAAACGCAAATTCTTTGATGGTTGTGACTAAAGATATTACCACGAAAATGAAACTGATCTTTGCCAGATTAGAACAATTCAAATATTATTCGTACAAAATTGATGATTTTGCCACTAAATTGGGAAAACTTTTTGTTTATCAATCTGTGACAGCACCAGCACCAGTATCAGCGCCTGGCGCATCCGCAAAGAAAACACTTAGTGATCCACTTGCTAGTTATGCTTATAACGAATTCAATGCTGAGAGAGGATATTATAATAAATTTGTTAATGTTATTGATAACAATACTAATGCTCAAGTAGATTTGGGTGATGCTAGTATTATGATGAGCCCAGCGAATTATCGTCTCAATTTCAAGAAGAATCTTTCAAGTGTACAAACCGGAGGTGCGTTGTTGCCATCTGATTATTTGTTGTTGTCAGCACTTCCAGAACTTGACCCATCTAAGATTGACGGTATTGTCATTAAAACGACTACTGGATTGATTTTTATTCCTGCAAGCAATTTGGGGGATACTGCCCAAGCAACTGATACAATCCAGCAATTGTTCCGAAGTGTGTCTGGTGTTACTGGTGTTACAGGACCATCAACAGTTACATTTGGAACAACTACCGTTAATGTTGCAGGTACTGGACATGCGACAACTGGTATTGTTTTTGCTCCGGGAGCCATAGCCTCTATCTACGCCAGATTGAAGAAAAATAATCTCGACAGCAGTGTCACTGGTGTTTCTCCTTCACCAGCACAAACAATTGATCCAAATGACATCGTTGCTAAACTTCGTACTGAATATACCGATGACAAAGGAAAATGGATTTCATACGACGCACTTTCAAACAATAACACAAAAATTCGTGATTACAAGCGTTCGAAAAAAGTTAATGGAACTGATACTGACATGCAATCGTCATTTAATGATGATTGTTTGTTGATTGATCCGAATCAATGTTTGGATTTCCTAACAACATGTGCTCTTGCTGAAGGCCAAGATTTCCAAAATAATTGTGTTAAAATTGTTACTGATGCTGGATATGTCAAAAATATTCAAGGTTTGAAAGAGGCGGCAAGTTTCTCACAGAATCTTGCTAACATGAACCCTTTGGTAGCATACGGTGTTTTGTCTAAGTTTGGATTTAAAACAATGACATACTCAACACCCGCACCTAACAGTATTAAACTTGAACAATTCGAAACTTCCGGAAGCTGGTACCAAAGAATCAAAACAGACAAAGCGAGATTTGAAGATGCTTTGCTAACAGCCGGTCCTGGTGGATCTGCATTGTCATTCAATGATTTTTACAAGAAACTTGGTGAAGGCAATTTGTTGAACTTCTTTGACATTCTGATCGCAGTCACAAGAGCAAATCCCACTGTTCTGAACAAAAACTACAAACCTTTGTCTGGTCCACACAAAACTACTGCCTCTTGTTACCAACCTTCACAATATTTGACAAAGTTCGGTATTCCTGAATATTACCAACCATGTGACAAACCTGGAACACTTGGTGATCTTGATAAGTACAAGTGTCTTCTCGAGCAAAGGAAGGCCAACAAAGAGTCAGTGAATGGAACTAATTCACTTCTTCCAGATATTATTCGCAAACTTCCCAATATCTTCTCTTCTGCTAGTTTTGCGGTTGTCGCCAATCAAACTGGTGGAATTGATACTCAACCATTTGAGGGTGAATTGGCTGGTTTTTACCGTGCTGTTTTGGCAAGAATCACACAACTCGCCGCGAATAACAAAATCACTATTGATACCAGTTTGACAAGTAATATTGAATCACTGATTACTGATCTTAATGACAGAGAGAAAAAAGTCCAAGAGAGTATACTTGGTTTGGCAACCCGTATGAAACTTTATGATGTCACAAAAGGCCAAATTGATTATTTCGGTGATACCAATATTTCGACAAAAGATCTTGAGACACAACTTAAGAACCAAGGAAGTCTAGGTGCCACGAACCAACAAGTCACCAATTCCGATATGAAATTGAACAACATTTTCACTAAACTCATCGGTCAGATCTCCAATGCAGTTGAAGGCGTCAACACCCCTCATGTCAATTAAATAATATTTTTTAACTTTTCTTTTGTGAAAAAATAAAAAATATATTTGAACAATTATATAGAACATGTTAAAGTAGTCGTTAATATAGTAGTTGTCTTCTTATTTATGATAAAAAAAATTGATAAAAAATCATTTAATAAGATAAGAATTAATTAATCAATAATCAACAATGTCTAACCAAGGTTACTACGGAAATCAAGAAACATACGGATATTCTCGTCAGCCGGAATATACCAATGTTCTCCAAATTCTTTTTGATGAGCGTATTTCAGATGAAAGAAAAGCTTTTTTGAAAAAATGCTATTCTGAAAGGACTAATCATCCCAATGATAGTGGTTATGATCTCATTATGCCAGATGATTCTGAACACACTGTTAATACTAGACATCGTGTCGGTCTTGGAATCAAATGCAGAATGTTGACAAATGGAGTTCCTTCCCCGTTCGATATTCAAACCAGAAGCAGTTTTGATAACTATCCATTTGTCATGTCGAATCCTCCTGCACTTATTGATGTCGGTTATCGTGGTGAAGTTGCAGTATCATTCAGATGTGTTCAAGACGATAATGTCGTTTTTGTTAATGGTATTCCAGAGCAGAAGAAAGATAATTTTAAGTTGATTGATGGTAAGATTACAGTACCAGCAGGTGCACGTCTTTTCCAAGCAGTTCATGCTAACAGGAAACCAATTACTCTCGAATTTGTTTCGACTTTTGACGAAGCCAGAACATCTCGTGATGGCGGTGGATTCGGTTCAACAACTAAACAGCCAGAATTCTCCACTGAATCAAGACAATTTACCAGTCGTAGTTTCATCAACTAATTATTTTTAATCACTTTCTGTTCTTAAAAATAATTATCCAACATAAGCAAACACAGTCGCACCTAATCCATAAGCAACCCTAAAAATATTATAATTAGTCACATAACATCGTAATTGACATGTATTCTGATTAGTAATCGAATTATCTAATTGTAAATTAAGATTCAAATCATCAAGTTTTGACATATTACAAGAACCATTCGGTTGAAAATCTTCCGGATTAATACCCATCGAATAATCATTAAAACCGACTGGAGGCCCTCTATAATGATGGTAAAATGGTTCTAAATAATTATAATAATCGCTATTCGGTATATTAAATCTGTTATTACCATCTAATTCCAATGCCGATTTCTTGACGATGTTCTTCCCATAAAATTGTCCATCTGGATATCTCACATGAGAAGTCGTAAAATTAAATCGATCATTAATAGTCCCACCGCCGATCAACCGATCTAATTGCCCAATCCAGATAATTTCCTTACACGGATTAATCAAATTCAGATTGAATTTAATAGTTGCACTTGTCACATTCACTAATTGATTAAATTGCAATTGTTCAACCAAATACTCACCCGGTGTCCTCACAAATCTTGTCCTCTCTTCCTTAGCTAAATAAATAAAATCAACTAACAAATAACTCGAAATAAAATTCGGTTGAAAATTTAATTCAACATTCTCAATCTTCTCATTCGAGATCGGTTGCACAAAATCACCATTAATACTATTATAAATTAATGATGAAGCATCAAATGCCTTCTTACTCGACGTCTTATTCGCAATCTTAAAATAAGACAATCTCTTCTGCAAATAATCATAATCCATAACATACCCATAAACCTTCTGACCTCCACTGACCTGTTCAATATAATCACCAGGTTTCATTTGATTTACATCATGCACCAATGAAATAGAATTAGTCGGCCCAATACGATAACATTCATCCGCTCTCCGAAATTTAACATTAAAGGTGACATCAGATGATGAAAGACTAACCATCGGAAGAGCAACACCTGAATTTTTGTTCGGCCAGAATCGTAATGGTACATACACCTTGACACTCTTTTTACCATTCGTAAATTGATAGACTTCTTCAATTTGACCCACCATTTTGTTAATACCGTATGGTTCCATTCCAGTTAATTTCTCGAGAATGAATAACCACTCACCGGTTTGACGATCCATGAGTCGACCACCAATTTCCATGGTGATTTGTTGAATAAGTGCATAACCAATGTATTCAACCCAGGCAAATTTCTTTTTATTATCAAGACCTAAGAATTCAGGTACTGGTGGTAGCTCGACAACTAAGTAGGCAGAACCGATGAGATCACCTAATTTGGCAATATTACAGGATAAATTCTCATCGAAATTAGCAGGGATCGCACTCGCAAAATTCTGTCTCACTGATTCACTATTAAAATTAGTATATCTTCGATAAATCATCCGAAAAAACGTAATCTGCGGTTTACTGGTTAAATACAAATCCTGCACATTAACAGCAACTAACTGAAGGACACCAGCGACCATTTCCTAATTTAATTGATGATTATATCAATCATGAATTAACTTATACTCTCTTACTTTTTCTGGCTAGAAATTGTTCAAATACATCATTGCGTTTAACAACAATATTGACTCCATAGGGAGGAAAATCAAAATCACGATGTCTCTTAAATTGTGTTTTCCAGAAAGTAATTTGTGGTTGTTTCTCAAGATATTCTGGGTGATTTGCTAACAATTTGTCCATTTTATCTTATGACACGATTATTTTCCATACCAAAATAATTCTGGATTATGTTAATGTCAAAATTAGTATGACGTCTATACCGAGACCGAAAGAATGTCACTTCGATTGGTTGATTGACACCTTCATTCAATTTTATCATACGTCTTTCATCCATTATTAATTAGAATACAATTTTCCGTCTAAGCCACTAATCACATTCCAAATATTATATCCATAAGCTAAATGATCAATCGTTGCCGTATTACAATCATTAATTCGTGGATCTAAATAATAAACCATTTTCAATTCAGGTAACATTGACATATTTAATGCACCAGATGGATTTGACTCACATGGTTCAATCGCCCAACTATGAAAATTAACACCGGTCTCAGGTGTGTTATAAGCATACTGAAACCCTGCAACATCAGTCCATTGTTGACCATCATAATTTGGTGCGACAAACGGATGATCATATGATTGTAAATAACCATTAATGAGAGGATTAACTTTCGGATTCTCAACAATCAAATCACATCTTGTATCAATAACCAAATTATCTAAATCATTCATCCTCTGTTTCACTAATAAATCAATAACCATGTCTTCAATGATATAATTACTAATATCATTTTCGAAATAAACTGAAACAATGATTTGAGTAATAATCCTGTTTTTCATTTTTGTTGAAACAGATGCTTGTAACAATTCTGATTTACGTGACGCAGGTAAATCAGAATTTTGGATCCATAATTTCGGATTGTATGGTCCTGATTGATATAATTTTAATAAATTATTAAGAACATTATTCTGGTAAATACTGATTTGGCTGGTTAAAATATTGGTTCTTTTCTTGAGTTCATAAAGACTAATGGGTGATGTAACACTGAGACCAAATACTTGTGCTTCATCAGGCAATATTTTTAATGGAAAGACACTAAGAAGTAAATCTCGAAATTTCAAAAAATTCAAATCAACAATAATCTGTAATTTATCCTGACTCAAATAATCATGTATAAATGCTAATTCTAATGTCAAATGTGATGACTGTATTTTATGAATCAACCCAATGACATCAGGAACCATTAATTTCATTATTAATTCATTAAAATATTTTTGACGATATTCATACCAATGACATAAATTGTAATATGGTAAAACACCATAATTATCTAATTGATGTTCACCATAAAAATAAGAATCATTGTGTTTTCGTAGATTTGGTTTACGATGTTTATCCATTTTGATTAAAACAATCAGTAATTTGACAGAATTTTTGAAATACAATTGATATTCAGTTCTCTTTTTATGTATTATACCTCGTTCAATGTGATCAGTGATTGTATTGCCAAATTTACCTTCTCGTATTGTATCAATGTAATACGGATAATGATATGGAATTTCAAGATCATAAGTGTCCGTTTCGACAATCATCTTTTCATTGTAGAATAATCCGATACCTCGAATTCCTTCAGGTGTGATAATTTTCTTTGTGATACTGGTTGTTGGTATTCTGTAAATTGGTGTGAGATTCTTATCAGTCACTTGAAAGCCAGTATTTGTTTGTAATTCTTCAATTAAATACTGGAATCGATTCGCCAGAAAGATTCTTCTTTCTGTTTCTCCAAGAAAGATGTAATCAACCCATAACGTCACACCATTGAGAACAGGTTTTTTGGTCCATTGTGAGAATCGTTCTTTGTATGTCAGTTCTTCTAATTTTCTAATCTTGACAGTTAGTTCAATTTGGGTATTGATGAGATTAATCATCGGTAATGAGGCATAAATGTTACGATTAGGCCAGAACATTAATGGCAAATAGATCTTCATTGATTCTTTTTCTTTTGTATTAAAGAAAAACATTTTTGGTATATTACCAATCATTGTATCATAACCAATAATTTTACCAGGTTCGATGGTTAGATGACTGAAACTATTGATCCAATCAGAAGGGTGAATGTCAAGTGTTTGACCATTTGATGATAATTGTATTTCTTCAGCGAGAAAATGGCCTAATTTCCGAATCCACGCACATCGAGCATCACCATTTTGAAAAAAACAATCATAAATCGATTCTCTTTTTTCAATTAATTCATCAAGGGTATTTTTTTCTTTAAAAATATGATCCGTCAATGTTTTTAATCGTAATTTCATCAAATCTTCATATGTCATTACTGTGTCCAATCCTGGTAATATGATAGTTTTAGAATGATGATGGTAAAGTGAATATGCTTCGATGATATATTCTGGAAAATCAATTCCCATCATTTCCTTGAGGACTAATGGATTGAATCCTTCCATCATGATTTTCACTCTGTAATCAGAATCAATATCTAAATCATAGAGGGTTCCCTGCTCGAGAGCAAATTCAATTTCTGACTTTAATTTTTGATAATCCTGATATTTTTCGAGAGTGATATCATTCAATTTACCAATCATGTCAATATCATGTTCAAGTATCATTTCTAATTCTTGTGCTGTCTTGTGTATTTCATAAAATTGTTCTGATTGATCAAGATTTATTTCCCTCGTTGCAGAGACAATTAATGATTCATAATCAAGATCTAAATTGACTGCTTTGATTTCAGGTGAATATATTTTTTTCAGAGTATTCGGTTCATTAAAATATAATGGTGATGATCGTTCGTAAGTAATATCATGAGAATAATTTGGAACTTGTGGCAATTGAGTTAATTCTGTATATTGTCGCCACAAATGATTGTTATTATTCAAAGTTTGTGTTTTGATGAATTGATATTGGCATAATGTTTGATAAATAATGTAATCGAGACAAAAAATGAGAATGAGATTATTTGGGTAATCACAATGGTTTGCGGTACTTGAGATCTCACTAAAATTCAATTGGTCATATGCCCAGAGAAATTGGTTGAGTTCATCTTCTTGTAATAATTGATAAATGGGTGTTTGATGAATATGAAAACTATAATCAATGACCCATGTATTTTCATTTGATTTTGATAAATCAATAATTGGTGGATCTCGTGATTTTAGTTCAATACCAAAATTACTCCAGAAATATTGACGATGATCTATCCAATGCCATTTTTCTGTTATAGGGTATTTTTGGAAGAGAATATCGATCTTGTTAGTCATTTCTTGATAACAAGGTAATGCAATACGATCTAATGATTCTCTTTCGTATTGACAAGCAAATGGTACATTGTTGATAAATGGTTTGTAAACAGTGACAATTTTGCGATTGAGTTGTTTCCAGAAATCGATTTGATTCTGAAGGATTATTTTGTCATTGTCGTCTGGTAAATGTTGTTTGACTATCCATTGATCATAGATGTCTTTTTGTAGGGAAGGATCAGCCGGTAGAAAATGATATGGTTGTTTGATATTATATAAGAAATAGATGAGAGCATATTCTGGAAATAATTCGAGGAGTTTATTAATTTTATCTTGACCAGCATAATGATCTAATTCATTGAGAACTGATTGTCGTTTTTGTGCAATGGTTATTTCTTCATCAAGATTTTCGAGTAGATCGAATAAATCTGTTGATCCAAATTGTTTGAGTAATTCTGATCGTTTGGGGAAGAAAGCGTGGAGGGAGGGTAGATCGAAGACGATGTATGATATACCAGCAAGATCGGCACGGTTACCATAAATGAATTTGACTGTTTCGCCGAAATTGGCTTTATCTTCTGGTTGAATGATGACGGATTCGGTAGCAAAGACGGAATGTCGACGATATATTTTTTTCCAGAATGTTATTTGTGGTTTAGATGTCAAGTACATACCTTGAACACTATTATTGTTGGTAATCAGTTCTAGTAGACCACCAGCCATTTATTATATGTATGGTATCATACATTTAATAAATTTTATCAAAAACTATTTTTCTGGCACGTATTAATTTATTACCTTTCACAAATTGTAGATTGAGAAAATGGGGATCGAATACCAAAAGATGGTGGATTGTTGAGTGAAATGAGAACATTTGTAATGTTTTTGGTATATTGAGTATATTGATACTCATGTCTTCTCGTGGTTGTGGTAAGATACTATTGAAAAGTAAATTTTTTAATGAATCTGGAAATTGATAGGTATTATTTTCGGCAGATTGTATAAAAATTGTTTGTAATGTTGGTAAAAATGTAATTGATTGTTCATACTGATAACGAACTGGAGTATGCAATGTAGTTAGTTTATTATTTTTGAAGCAAAGATATTTGATTTCTTCTTTTTGGAGATCGAGGATGTATGGATACATCCATGGTGTTGGATGATCATCTGTTTCTCTAATCAGAAGTTCGTATTTGTCTAATTTTGAAATATCAAAAATACTTGTGTTTGGAAATGTTGGTGTTAATAATTTGACTTGTTTTAGTGATGTTAATAAATGAATATTTTTGAATTCTGTGATGTTATTATGATAACGAACAATGAGTTTATGAATTTGTGGTAAATATTTTTTATTTATTTCCGTTTCGATGTAGACAGCAAGTAATTGAATCGTTTTAGGAATGTGAACATTGAGATGATCACCCATGTAATCAATGAATAATTTTTTAATATGACGTGGCAAACATCTGATATGGGTATTAGATCGAAGAATGAGATTTTGAATTGTGTCAGGTAATTCTGTAATTTCATTTTCAAAGAGTGCACCGATCTTTAAAAATAATAATTTTGATGGTAGATGTGATATTTCTTTATTTGTAATTGATCTTCGAGAATAATTCCATAGAATCAATGATGTGATACGTCTTGACATATTTTGTTTTAATAAACATGAATTAACTGATGGAAAATGAAGTGATGTAATGTGATACAAGGATTTCGGTAATTCATAAATTCTAATGACATCACCATATCTGGTATATTGACTGTCAATACTATCGATATATTTTTGTTGGAAGAATAATTTTTTGAGATTTTTTGGTAGTTTGGTTATTTTCAGATTGAGAATCTCGTTCTGAGCACGTGGACTAACAATAAATTTGAGAACTTCAACATTATTTAATTCATTGTCTTGACAACTGAATACGATTTTTGAGATATATACCAAAATGATTAGTTTTCTAATAGAAGAAAATTTGTTCATATTGGGAATTTCTGGATTAAAAGAACCTTGTGTGATTGTCTGGATTGTTTTTGGAATGTCATATTGTAAAATTCCATCATAGATTTTAAGATGTTTGGTCTGAATATTGTATTGGTTAAAATTATGTGTTGGGTTAATATTCAAAAATGTGAAACAATTGAATTTTGAATGTACATCAAATGAATCAATACAACACACATGATTGTAATAACGTAAAATGAAAAATAATTTCGATGAATGATAGAGATGGTATTTAGATCGTTCATGCAATAATTTTGTTATTGTCACAGTTAATTCGTGCGGTATATGCATTACTGAATATGATAAATTATTTTAAAAGTTATGATATCAATTTTTTCGTAAGTAATGTGACTAGTAAGGCGACGTCTTAGGTGACTAATACGGCGACTTAAGTGATTAATATGGCGACGACTCTGGTGACTATTATGGCGACGACTTTGGTGACTATTATGGCGACGACTTTGGTGACTATTATGGCGACGACTTTGGTGACTATGTTTTTTGATGATTTTATTTTGCGTTTTTGTACTATTAATCATAATAGTAACTATAAAGTGAGAATCGATATATAATAGTCAAATAATTAATGACATTGATAGTCACCTAAATAGTCGCCATATACTCACCATAGTCGTCGCCATATACTCACCATAGTCGTCGCCATATACTCACCATAGTCGTCGCCTTTATAGTCACCAAAGTCGTCGCCATATACTCACCATAGTCGTCGCCTTTATAGTCACCAAAGTCGTCGCCATATACTCACCATAGTCGTCGCCTTGATAGTCATCGTAGTCGTCGTCTTGATAGTCATCGTAGTCGTAACCAAAATCATCACATTACTTACAAAAAAATTGAAATTTCATATGTATGATAATATGATTAAAATTAACTACACTAATCAAAGAATCATCCATGACTGAATCAAGAAACACAAATCAATCTGTTCAGATTACGTTTGACAATTCCAGACTAGAACTAGGAAATCTACCAGTTCAATTGTCTAAGATCACTTATGACAATTTCAGACTAGAACTAGGAAATCTACCAGCTCAATTGTCTAAGATCACTTATGGTTCGATTTTCAATTTGGAAGCAAAGATGGATGATTTGACAGAAATGCTCAAGACAGGAAATTTCAATGTTGAAAGTTTGAATTATTATCAATCCTTGGTTGATAATTTGACAACAACTGATGGCATCTCTGAATTCTTGGTTAGGCTTCATGAATGTCGAGAAAGAGTTAACACATCAACAAATTAAGCTGACATCTTCTTTCTATCGTCAGTGATACTAAAAATTATTTCTTCAAACAAATTTTAGTATTTTTCTCATAACAAAAAAGTCACTCAATCACAATTCGATCTTCATACAAACCAACATGTCGTGCTTTCACAAAATCATTCCCACACACATATTCGAGAAAAGGTAAATTAGTATTGAATTCTAACAAATGATTTTGTGAATAAAAAATAAACATCTTTAATAATTTCGGTAGTTTTAATTTATTTTTGACGCCATCAATGCTTTCTGGGTAATTTTTGTTGAAGTAAATACATTTTGTGTTTTCAGGAAAATCATATGTATTACTAGCAGGTGTTTGAATTCTAATTATTTTAGTATCATAAAATTTAATAATTCTCGGAAGGTTTTCGTAAAAATGAAATGATAACTCAGTCACGGCATTCTTGTAAATTCGCAAAAAATTAAGTTTGTTACCTTGTCGTTCTAAAACATATTGATGTAACCATTCAGGATATTCTGATTCATTTTCGATATGACACTTCAAAATGTAATTTTTCAATTTAGTCACATCAAATCTATTTTCAGTTGGATAATCACTACAATCAATAATAACATTTTCTAACCGTGGAAAATTATTATGGGTAATATGTTCTCGATTAAAAAATATTAGAGTTGTAATTGAATTTAAATATGTTTTACTTGTTTGATTGTTAAAATACGAAACATGTGATTTCAGTGTTTTACAAAATAACAAATCAGTATTAGAATTGTATATGTTTTCACACAAATACTCTAATGGTAACATCACATCAATACTAATATTAGAACTAATACTCAATGTCGTCAATGTTTTCGGTAAATAATCTAATGCCGTCTCTTCAAAATAAAGTCCGATCTTTAATTTCAATAATTTCGATGGTAAATTTTTAACATCATTGATGGTGATCATTTCCGTATGCAAGATCATCGGTATATCGAGTGAAGTGATATGATCAGGCATTTTATTCTTCAAAACGTGTTTCAAAACTGCTATGATTCTCACATGCAAATATTCTAACGATTCCGGAAAATCACACATATTAATCGTATCATTCGCATGAAATGCAAGATCAATTGGTGTTGTTTTCTTCTGAATGAAATACATCTTTTTGACATTACATGGAAAAGAACCAATATCAAATGTCGATAATTGATCTGTCGACCTCCGATTCACTTTAAAAATAAGAATTGTCACACTTGTTAAATGTTCTGGTGAATGAAAAAACCAAGATTGATTATGCATCATCAGAATAATTAACTTCCTAATTTTTGGCAAATTCTCTAGATTGTATTGACATGTATTCGACAGAAAATAATCAAATTTAATAATTTGTGTTTTTGGATCAAATCGAAATTGCTTTGGTAATATCGTTTCATACGGTAGAATCACTTTACGAGCGATTATTTTGTCATACCTCATGAAATGATGGTGATCTAAATAAAAATGATCATAAACATTCAGTTTTCGAAATAATTTTCGAGATGTTATCATACAAATATGATTATGCCATCTCAGAATGTAAAATAATTTCGATGACTGATAAAGAAATAATTTCGATTTCTCATCTAGTATTTTTGTTATTAAGACAATTAACTCGAATGATAAATACATTAATAAAAGTAACAATATATTTCTAAAAGTTTTCGTGTAAATAAATATGTCGAGCCTTCACTAATCTATTACCATTGACATACTCGAGAAAAGGTAAATTGGTATTAAACTCAAGTAAATGATTCTTAGAATAAAAAACAAACATCTTCAATTTTTGAGGTAATTTTAATTTATTTTTCACAACAGCATGACAATCTGGGTATTCTTTGTTGAAGAAAATATTTTTTGTGTTATCAGGAAATTCATATGTGTTACTAGCAGATGTTTGAATAGTAATTGTACCAACATCATAAAACTTGATTACTCTTGGTAAATCGATGTAAAATTTAAATGATAACGTTTTTAAAATACCATTTACAAGTCTTATATATCTCAATCGATTACCTTCTTGCTCAAAAACATATTGATGTATCCATTCCGGATAGATAATTGAATCAGTGTCAGGAAGAGATGGTTTATGACATATCAAAATAAAAATTTTCAATTTCATAATGTCAAAAACACAATCATCTGGACAATGTGTTGTATGAATAATCACATTTTCTAATTTCGGAAAATGATCTGGATTAGTATTTTGCAAGTCATCATCAAACAAATGTAATGTCACAATACTCTCACAATGACGATCATTTATATCCATGTTAGCGAAAAATTCACAATGATCTAATGCTGGCAAATGATTAATTTTACACAGATTATCAAGAGTAACAATAAGCCTTTTTAGATTTGTCGGAAATTTCAAAATATTCTGATTAGAACTGACAATAAGTGATTCAATCGTATTTGGCAACAACTCCACTGCATCATTTTCGAAATATGGACCAATTCTCAAGTTAATTAATTTATCAGGCAAATTTTGAATATTATGACATGTCAGTGCGTAATTAAAAATAACTGGTACTACAATTGATAACGATGTAATGTGAACTGGCATTTTATGACTCACGATATATTTAATGACAGAGACAATTGAAACATGTAAATATTCTAACGATGATGGAAAATCACTCATGATGACTTTATCATTTGAATGAAAGACAATATCATCTAAATCTGTATTCTTCTGAACAAAATATATTTTTTTGACATTACATGGAAATGACCTGATCTCAAAAGTACACATATTTTCAACTGATCGTCGATTTACTCTAAAAATCAATATCTCAACATTTGCCAGATCTTCATTGTAATTGAAGAAATACGATCGACCACTCATCAATAAAATAACTAATTTCTTAATTTTTGGTATATGTGGTATATTGACATGGATAGTATTCTGAAGATAATTACCAAAAGTAATTGTTTCAGTATTCTCATGAAATCGGAAAGAACTTAACATGACATAATCTGATGCAATAGATACCCTTTTTGTTAGAACCTTATGATACCATTTACTCGAATAAAAATCAACATAAAACTTATCATAAATATTGTATTTCAACAATTGTTCATGTGTTGTCATTGAACAAATATGATTATGCCATCTCAGAACGTAAAATAATTTCGATGACTGATAAAGAAATAATTTCGATTTCTCATCTAGTATTTTTGTTATTAAGACAATTAACTCGTACGATACGTGCATTAATGAATTATTCTATTTATTTTTAAAGGTTTTGTTGGTAGGCAATAGCTCCACGACCTCCCATAATTCTCAGAATATTATACGAGAGTGTATAACAAGCAAAATAGATTTGTTCTTCATATGCCAAAAGATCTTCCGTAAAATTTAATTGGATTCCAATTTGATTAATCCTGCTAAAATTACATGTTGATGAAGGCTGATGTTCTGTTGGATGCAAAGCAAATGAATAAAAATACAATCCATCAGGTGGTGTTGCCGGGAAACATTGCCATGGTTGCACCCAATTAAAATACTTACTATCCTGAGTATTTGCCGTTCGATTCAATGAATTCAATCTAATATATGATACATCCAATGTTTGTCCTTGATGATCAGGAAAAGGACTGTAATTATTCCATTGACATTTCGATGTTCCATCAGGATTACGACGATATGACACAGGTTGACAATACCATGCCAGAAATTTACATGGATTATTCAAATCAAGTCTAACAAATGGACTTGAACCTGTTGGATACAAAACATTATATTGTGTCGTTTCAATCAAATATTCATGTGTCGATTGCGCAAATCTCTTCCTCTCTGGTCGATCTAAAAACACATATTCCACCAGTAATCTCACATTCACTAATTGAATTTTGTATTCATTCTGTACTTCCGTTAAATTCTTTGCCCATGGTACGTTAGCATATGCCATTTCACTGAAGGTTCTGAGTCGTAAATCAATGATAATGTCATCGTATCGTAAAGCAATAACAGGTAATGACAAACCAATATGACGATTAAACCAAAAATACAATGGCACTAATAACTGATATTCTTGCTTTACTTCTTCATTGAAAGTAACCAATTCAGGAATATGACCAATTATTTTATTGAAATTCACTTTTTGTGGTGGTAGTACTGTCACATCACTCCATATAATCATAAAATCTCCTGTTTGTCGATCAATAACATCAGTTCCGAGAACAATGGCTACTTGATCGACAATTGCCTGACCAATCCTTTCGACCCAAGCAAATGGATATCTTTCTTCAGGAGAATTGATTTGTTTGTGAGTCTGATAGTAAATATCCAGAAATGGTTTTTGGAATGTTTGGAGGAATGGATAGTATTCGTGTTGTAAATATTGAAAAAGATATTTTTTAATAATTAAGTCACTCTCGACTGCAGGTAAGTAACGATATTTTTGGATTTGAAAATTAATTTGGTAGTTCAATTGTTTAATCAGATTACTGATTTTCAGTTGTTCTAAGGTATTCCATCGATTCATTTCGAAATAACTAAATCGAGGATCATCAATAATCCAATCAGCAACTGCTGTAGATGACAAAGTAATCGGTGCATACCATGATGGATTATTGATCAGTGAAAGAATATATGGTAGCGAAATATTCGAGACAGAAAGTAATCCTGTTAGTTCTTTTGCTTTGACAGAACAAGCAGAAAAATAAGTGTTTAGTAAATTATTAAATTCGATACTAGCGAGATATTTTTGTTTTAGTTGTAATTGATTGATTCGATCAGTGTCTGATTTGAGGAGATTTACTTTGGGTAGATCGATGACAAGTGTCAGTCTGTGGATGAGATCACCCATTTTATCTATTTTGCAATTGAGAGCACCACCGAATTCAATACTTCCGGTAAATGGTTGGAAGACGGTATCAATTGAAAAATTAGTGTATCTTCGATAAATGGTTTTAAAAAAACTAATTTGTGGATTACCTGTTAAAAAAATATCTTCAGATCCATATGTTGCTATCTGGATAATACCTCCAGCCATTTAATACCTAATAACAGAAGCGATTCTAGAAAAGAACTAATTATAGTTATTTTCTAGGATTTTCCGATTAATTGTGATTCTGCTTGAATGGCTTGTACACTTTCTTGTGTTGCGACAACAGTCTCAGCAACAGCACCCATTAAGGTCAAAACAGCCGTGAGAACAGCTCCAGTAACCTCCTCCACTGCAATGGCATCTTTCTCAACAACCACAAGAACATCCTCTATTTTCTCGACTAATGTTTCTTCTGTTACAGGTACAGTTGTCGTAACAGGAGCAACTTCGAGAGGAATACTTGTCTTATTCTTTTTTTGTTGTTGTTCTTCTTTCTTAGCTTTCTTTTTTTCTTCAGTTGCTTTCTTTTTTTCTTCTTTTATTTGTGATTTCGATTTCTTCTCTACTGTATTTGTGTCATCACTGATAGGTATTTTCTCTACTATATTTGTGCCATCAATAGGTGTTATGGTATCAGATTGAGTTTTCTTCAATTTTGGTGCTTCTGATGCGAGTGCAGAATGATGAGGATCATCGATTTTAGTGACAGCGTTGCCGTTGAAACAACAACAGAATCGACTCATGAATCTTTGTTTCGCTGATGGTTCATGGAAGATGATTTGTAATTCGATTAATGGGAGAGCTTCCTTGAGTGTTTGAAGGAGACTATTATGATCTGCTTGAGAAGTGAAATTAGAGAGTGCAATGAGAACGATGGCACTGACTAATATTCTGGAATGATTCTTCATAAAATTAATATTGCATTTTTGCATGTTATCTGAGGATTGTAGTTTAACGTAATCAAAAATATTTTTTGTTACTCCTTCAATAAATTCGAATCGTTGACGTGTATTTTCAAATTGATTGGTATGATCAAAAGAAAGAATAGATTTTTGAAATTCTTCTTGGGGAATTAAATCACTCACTAAAGTTAACATTTTAATTAATTGATCTCGATTAGATTCACTCTCAAATAAAATAGTTACCCAATGATTCATTCCGATCCCAGTCATTTGTTTATAAGTTAAATACATAATTTATTTGACGTGCTTTGATATTATACATATTGGTATTCGACGAATAGTATTTTAAATATTTTGGTAGATGGGGAAATTGTAATTCAGATTCTCGTGAATCTAAACTTAAAGAGACTAGTTTTCGTGGCAGAACAACAATTGAAGAACATCGAATACATGTCAAAGTTAATTTTTTGACATTTTCAGGAATAATTATTTTTTCATTTGAATCGGTGATATATAGTGTCAATGATTTTGGATTGTCTTTAATTTTATTTGACATAACTATTTTATCTTTGATAACATATTGAGCATAACTATCATCATGAAATGAGGTATTTTGATGTCTATCAGGATCATCATGAAATGAGGTATTCTGATGTCTATCAGAATCATATAAATAGTATTTATGAGTTAAATTTTGTAATTGATCAATATTTGTCGTGTAATTATCCATCAGAAAATCATAATAATGAATTTTTAAATGAGTCAATGTTAATGGAAAAGTGAGTTGTGATTCAATTTCTTCGTTTGAACGATGGTATAGTTTCAAAGATAATTTCTTGAGGATTGTTGGTAAAATAATTTTTGATGATGTGGAAAAAGTTAAAATAAGTAGATCTAGATTTTCAGGTAAATCATAAATATCCTGGTATGCTTTTATTTTCAATGTTTTGAGTCCTAATGGATATTTGTGATTTTTGGAATGTGATTGGTCAATTGATAAATACTTTAATGATGGTGGAAAATGAATCTCATTATCACCAAAGACACTGGTAATTAGGTTGCAGTATTTAGTATAATTTATGTCTCCATAAATTTTCAAATGTTCAACACCGTGAGGAACTGGTTGATAGTTAAAAAGAACTAGTTTACGACAAATTAAATTATTTGTATTGATATGTCCATTACCATAACAAATGAATGTCTCAAAACTTTTTGGATATTCCATGACAAAATTATTTGTTGAAATTGACATTTTTCTAATGCTATTTGGTAAGTTTTTAATGTGAATAATGGAATTATAAGAACCATTAATCGTGATATGTGTTGCGTGAGGTAAATTTATAAAATCAATCTGTGCATTTTCATCTAAACAATCGATGGAAATATATTTAATACTAGATGGTAAGTTTTCTAATTGACTAAATATTCGAGACTTTGCAAATATTTTAATGATTGTTTTTGGATAATTAAATCGATAAATACCTGTAACCTCATTACATGAGGTATTCTGATGTCTATCAAAATCATCATTATGAAAGGAATCATCCACTTGACCCCCAAAAAATAATGGTTGATCTAACGATGATAAATGATCCAAGTGTCCACCAAAATGAAAATTGTATTTCTGTATTTTATGTTCTGATATCATCACTCTAACCGGTTCAATATGACTATAAATATTGAAAACTCGTGACGTCGAATACAGAAAATACTTTGATGCTTCACTCATTTTAGTAACAATGTCTAATAACAAATCTTCAGGTAATGATAACATGATTAATGATTATTACTGTTAATAATAATTAATTTTCATTTTTTTTTCTAAAGACACTTCATTATTTTTCTAAAAGTTCAGGATGTTCTTCAAAATATTTAATGACATTTTGACATGTTATGTCTGGAATTAATATCATCAAATATTTAATGTTATTACGTAGAGCATTGCTAATTAATGAATCTAATATTTCAGGTTTTATCTTGATGATTGTTTTGATAAATGCTTCACTGAAATTAATCAGATTGTCATTTTTGATTGACGTTTCGATATCATCAATATTAATCATTTCCTTTACATATTCAAGAAAAACATACGATGACGTCCGATGTGCACTCATCAATATTTGATCATCTGAAAATATGGATCGCAATCGTGCAAACCAGCAAACACATTCTGACATCGTCATCGAATCAAAATAATTGATTATGTGTATTGGACCATACTGACCTTTTTGCATAAATTCCCACATAATATCAAGAATATTTTCATTGGTTATCTCAATTGACTGATAACAAAATTCACCATCAGTGTTGTAATCGTAAAAATCGGTGTATGGTAAAACCATTGACTTCAAAATATCGATTGGTGATAAATTTTTATGTGCTTCAGTGAGGTAATGAGGTTCATAATGAATTTCAAGTGTATATTTATGATCGTATCTCTTGAGTAATTCGATATCTTTCTGTGCTACCAGTGTCCAAAATAATTGATGTGTTTTGTCAATGACATTTTGGTAATGGTCAACAAATTCATCAGGTAATCTGTCATATGAATTAAAATTTTTAAAAAATATTCTTAATAAATTTTCGTATTGGGTAATGTCAGTTAATCCCTCGAATTTTTCTTGACAATAGTTTTTGATCAAGAGGTCTTCGTTGTTAAATTTCGAATCGTATCCACTAAATAGTAAAAAATAAGACCATGGAAGATCCGATTCAAGAAAATAATCAAATGATCGACTTCCAAATTTACTGTTTTGAAAACTATCAACTACAATTTTAATTCTGTCTGGTAAAGTATCATAAAGATCGAAAAATATTTCTTCGTTATCAATAACATAGTTTGTCGCTTCTTGATAATAATAAAATCGTTCAATATTATTGACATCACAATCGATGAATGTTTCGATTTTTTCCTCTAGTTCTGATAACGACATTGATTATTTACTCTAGTTGTGATTTTTAAATCAATTTTTCTATAAAATCATAAGATTTAGAAGAAAAATAAAATGTAGTAACCTGTGGTAAAATAATTAAATTTTACAGAAGTGCTTGTTTTTCCAAAAGTTCAGGATGTTCTTCAAGATATTTAATAACATCTTGACAAGTAATATTCGGTATTAACATATTTAAGATTCTGTCACCAGTGCGCAAAGCATAACAAATTAATAAATCAAGCATCTCCGGTTTCAATTCAATGATTGTTTTAATGAAAGGTTCATTTAAATTAAAACGGAAAGTGTTTTTATTTGTTAATGATGATTCAATATCATAAGTATTAACAAAGTCTTTCGCATATTCAAGAAACATGGATGATGAAGTTTGACTGACAAGCGCAAATAATCGTTTATCATTGTATTTGGATTTTATTCGTGCATACCAACAAACACATTCAGACATCGTCATATGATCAAAATATTGAGCAATTGTTGCCAGTTGAATGTGTTTGTTATCATTCATCATTTGCCAAACAATTTCCAAAATATTTTCATTTGTAATTTCAACAGATTGGTAATACATTTTACTTTTGAAATGTTCTGTTATTTCAGAAGTCAAATTATCTCCGATCATCATATTCAGTACATTGTTATTCGCATCAAATCCATCAGTGTACGGCATAAGATATTCTTTGATAATATCAATTGGTAACCATGTTTTGTATACACCAGTAATATGTCCATCGTTATCAGTAATTTTAAATTGGTACTTATTCGCATACCTTTTTAGTAATTTAATATCTTTCTGATCCAACAAATCCCAAAAAAATTCATGGTTATCATCATTTATATTTTGGTATTGATCAATAAATGCATCTGGTAACCAATCAAATGAATGATTAGTTTCAAAAAATATGGTCAATAAATTCCGATATGTGTAAACATTATTCACACTGTCTAATTTTTCTTGACGATAACTTTCGATCAGAAGTTCTTTGTTGTGAAAATGCAGACCATGTCTCCTAATAAATGATAAGAAAAAAGTCCACGTAATACCAGACTCAAGAAAACAATCTAATAATGTTTGTTCACATTCAATATTTAATGTACCATTAATAATAATTTTAGTTCTGACGGATACAGTGTCATAAAGATCCAAAAAGATCGTTTTGTTATCAGTGATGTATGTCATCAAATTTTCATAATAATCGTCGCTATCGGTAGTAATCGGGCCGGTTTTTCCAGCATAATCTTGTAAGTTATTATTTATCACATTAGAATTCAAATAACATTCGATTTTCTCCTCTAGTTCTAATAACGACATTAATCACTTATTGTAGATATGTTATTAATCAGTTTTTTCTACAAAATCACAAGATTTGGAAGAAAAATCAATTTTTTCTAAGGCTGTAAGCGGAGCAACCTGTGGTAAGCGGAGCAACCTGTGGTAAGCGGAGCAACCTGTGGTAAGCGGAGCAACCTGTGGTAAGCGGAGCAACCTGTGGTAAGCGGAGCAACCTGTGGTAAGCCGAAGAAACAAAATGTAACTGTAAAAGTTCAATTTTTTTACATTAAAAGTGTGCAGAATGTAGACGTAGTAACCTTTGGTAGACGTAGTAACCTACCAAAGGTTACTTTGTCTATGGTAGAATAATTAAAATTTACTAAATATTAAGTGCTTGATTTTCCAAAAGTTCAGGATGTTCTTCGAGATATTTAATAACATCTTGACAAGTAATATTTGGTATCAATATATTTAAAATTGTATCTCTACAACGTAAAGCATAACAAATCAATAAATCCAGCATCTCAGGTTTCAATTTAATGATTGTTTTGATGAACGGCTCATTAAAATTAAGACGGAAAGGGATTTTATCGGTTAACCATGATTTGACATCATAAGTATTAACAAAATCAATTGCATATTCAAGAAACACATATGATGAGGTTTGACAGACAAACCGAAATAAATCTTCATCAGTGTGTTTAGATGTTATTCGTGCATACCAACAAACACATTCAGACATTGTCATATGGTCAAAATAATTAACAATTGTCATTATTTGGTAATATTTATCATCGTTCATCAATTGCCAAACAATTTCCAAAATATTTTCATTTGTAATTTTGACAGATTGGTAATACATTTCACTTTCAGAAAAATCACCTCCTGGTCCGACAATTTGCGTAGGAATAATGTCACCATATGGTTTATCGTTATTCATATTACATCCATCTGTGTGTGGTATAACAGATTCTTTGATAACATCAATTGGTAACCAATTTTTATAAATATCGTCAGTATATCTATTATTCTCAGTAATTTTAAATTGATATTTATTGGCATATCTTTTCAGTAATTTGATATCTTTGTAAAACAACAATATCCAAAAAAAAGCATAATCAACATCGTTTATATTTTGGTATTGATCAATAAATGCATCTGGTAATTGGTCAAATGAATCATTTGTTGCAAAAAATATACCTAATAAATTTTGATATGTGCCAATATCATTCACACCATCTAACTTTTCTTGTCGATAACTTTCGATGAGAAGTTCTTTATTATCAAAATATATATACTGTCCAAAAGTAAATCTTAGGAAAAAAGTCCACGTTTCATCAGAGGCAAGAAAACAATCCAATAATGTTTGTTTATATCCCGTATTTAATACATTATTAATAATAATTTTAGTTCTGATAGATACAGTATCATAAAGATCCAAAAAAATTGTTTCGTTATCATTGATATATATTATCACATCATTATAAAAATAATGTGAGTCATCATAACGTTGTGATAAAAATTTTTCGATTTTATCCTCTAGTTCTAACAACGACATTAGTTAACTTATTGTTAATGTGATTTTTTAATTCAGTTTTTTCTACAAAATCATAAGATTTGGAAGAAAAAGAATTAGAATAATTCACGATTTAACATACTTTGGACTTGTTTTTCCAAAAGTTTAGGATGTTCTTCGATATATTTAATGACATCTTGACAAGTAATATTTGGTATCAACATATTTAAGATTCTGTTACCAGAACGTAAAGCATAACAAATCAGTGAATCGAGCATATCCGGTTTTAATTTTATGAGTACTTTGACCAACACTTCATTAAAATTAAAATTGAGACAGTTTTCATTTGTTAACAATGATTCAATATCATACGTATTAACAACATCTATCGCATATTCGAGAAACATAGTTGACGTGGTTTGACACGTGATAGTAAATAATTCTTCATTATTACATTTGGATGTTATTCGCGCATACCAACAAACACATTCAGACATCGTCATATGATCAAAATGATTAGCAATTGCTATTAATGGACTAAATTCATGTTTGTCATTGATCACTTGCCAAAAAGTTTCCAAAATATTTTCATCCGTAATTTCACTGGATTGGTAATACATTTTGCTTTCTGTTACTTTATTTTTGAGTCGTTCTGCAGTCTCGATAAGTAACTTCTCTATAGGTGTCGTTCCTCCTGGAGTTTCAGAATTATCATCGATAGGTTTTACATACGGGTCATAAGTATTAATATTGAATCCGACGGTAAATGATATGATTGCTACTTTAATAATATCAAGTGGTAGCCAATTTTTGTATATGTAAGTCATATATGTATTACGATCAGTAATTTTAAGTTGGTATTTATTGTCATACTTTTTCAGTAAATTAATATCTTTGTGAGTCAACAATATCCAAAAAAATTCATCTGTTTCATCATTTATATTTTGAAAATGATCAATAAAAGCATCCGATAACCGATCGAATGAATCATTTGTTTTAAAAAAGACGAATAATAATTTTTGATATGCATCAATTTCATTGACACCGTCTAATTTTTCTTGACGATAACTTTCGATCAGAAGTTCTTTATTTTCAAAATGTAGGCTATATATCATAATAAATCTGAGGAAAAAAGTCCATGTCACATTAGATTCAAGAAAACAATCCAAAAATGTTTGGTTACATTCAGTATTCAATGCATGAACAATGATAATTTTAGTTCTGACAGATACAGTGTCATCATGAAATGAGGTATTCTGATGTCTATCAGGATCATCATCAAGATTCAAAAAGATTGTTTCGTTATCACGGATATATGTTATCACATCACTATAAAAATTCTGTAAATTATCGTATTGAGTTGCATCACAATTCAAAAATTTTTCGATTTTATCCTCTAGTTCTAACAACGACATTAGTTAACTTATTGTTAATGTGATTTTTTAATCAGTTTTTCACAAGAATATCAATAATCATGCTTGGTGTTATATCAGGCTCTAAGTGTTTAATCAGATGAATACGTTTGTTCATCAAAGAAAAATAAATCAATTTGTCTTTAACATCAGGACGTCTTTTAATGAGTGCCATTGCAAATTCAGGTGAAATCGAATCTCGTGACACTTCATACTCATCTAATAATTTTTCAGCATGTTCAAAGAAAATTTCTGATCTAGATTGTCTTATTATCAATGTTTGAAAATCATCTTTATGATCAAGAAAATAACCATACCATAAAACACGTTCTGACATGGTCATGAATTCAAAATGATTAGCAATATCAAGCCATTTAATACCAATTCCATTATTCATCAAGTGTTCAGCAATATCCAATGCATTATCATCTGTTACTGTCACCGTTTCGTAGTAATCATGATAATTTTGATTATGTCTTCCGTTGATAATGTAGTTATTGATTTTTGATTTAATACTATGTTTTAATGGTGTGATCGATTGTATGACGTCTGGCCGGGAATCATAAAGTGGATCAAAAAAAAATTTACTTGTGTATGTTTTCAATAAATCTATTTTCTGTTCTCTAATAAAATCCCAAAAAACATAATATCCATGATCTTCAATATTAACGTAATATTCAACAAAATTATCAGGTAATTCACGATTGTAATAATTGATCAACGATAAATACTCGTGGTGATTTTTCAGACCTTCCAATCTTTCATCACGTAAATCATGTTGATCCAGTTTAGGTCTATTATTGTGTATACCACTAATTGTCCCATGTATTCCAAACAAGACTCGCCATGGAATATCTAATTTATATGATTGATCAAAGATCACATCAACATCATCTGCATGATATGCCAATGAACAATCAATGACATATTTTAGTGTTAGATTAACATCAGTATGACGAAAGAATGCATTATTATTACGAACATAGTCGATTACTACCCGTATTTGAGCTGTTAATAATTTCTCTTCAAGTTCTTGAACTGACATTATTAATTCTTGTGATTTTTTCTATAAACAAACAGTCATTTTTGCTGGTATCACATTCTTGATATCATATGACATGTATTGATAAACAGCAATATTTTTTGGTTTATGTGTAAAAGTGAGAGTGGAATTCTGATTATCAAGTGTCAAGTATTTTAACATTAATGGTAATTGTAATTCTATTTTCTCACAATCAACAATGGTGCATTTGAGGTTTTTAATACTCTCAGGAAAAATGACTTTTACTCGACAAAATTTGAATGTCATATCTAATTTAATGACATGATAAGGAATATGAAATTCACCGGTTTGATTTCTAATGTCATAATATTTGACATAGACTAATTTGTAATTTAATGTTTTAGTTGTGCGAATACATATCGTTTCATATTCATGTGATTGATTTGCTAAGATGACATTAGGTATATCTGATATATCAATATTACAAGTAAAATTTACGACATACTCATGATAATTTTCAATTTTTAATTTCTTGAAGTTTGGTGGAAAGATTATATGACATGGTTTTGACACAAAGGCATAGTTATCATGTGATAAGATGAGACATTCCAATATTTTTGGTATAACTAAATATTTCATCAGATGCATATTTGTTTTCAAAGTAATTACAGTGTCTGGTATAAGACATTTGTCAAGTTTGTGTTCAAAACTAAGATAACATAAAGTAAGATTGACAAGAGAATGTGGTAATTTTATTTTAGAATCAAAAAACAATCCATTCATATGTAAACTAATTATTGATTGAGATGGTGAATGAGTAATAAGACTAGTAGAATAGATGAATAATTTTTTGACATGAGAAGTAAATGTTATTGGTCCTGTCACATTCACAAATGAAATTATTTGTGGAGATAAGATGAGTTTGTTTGTGACTGTTAAATGACGAAAAAACAATCGTTGTGTTGTTTTCGGAATATGAGGAATAGATGTCTTCATACCCCAACCGTTAATGAAAATAATTTCGACATTTCTTGGGAATGAAATTAATTTAATTGGTAATGTCTCGTTAATCATAATACTCAGTGTTGTAACATGAATAAAATCTGCTAAGATAACATCAAGTTTGACATTTTTGTTACAAGAAATTTTTAAAAATTTAATTTTTGGTGGTAATTGTTTTGGACATTTTGTCATCATTTCATATTTAATTATCAATGGATGGTCAAATTTTAGTTTATCTCGTCGATCTAAGACAGCACAATAACCTAACATACGGGTTGATTCTACTTCCAATATATTATGGTTTGTCATTCGAATAATATTTAAACGACGAATAACATAGAATAATCGTGTTTGCTTATACAAATAATATTTTGATGCTTCACTCAATTTATTGATAATATCATTTTGAATTTCGATTGGTATTAAGATCATATTCTAATATATGGTATTAATGTTAGACGCTTCAATTTTTATTTCAGATTAAGTATTTCGAGTATATCATCACTTGTTGCATTTGGTAATAAGTATTTCAGTGTTCCAATATGTTTGTCAGCAGAGATAGCATGTATGATGACATCTTTCTTGAGATGTGGGTGTTTATTGAGTAAACGTTTAACGTATATTTCACTAATGACAACATCGGCTTGTGGAATGGGAACAAAATCATCAATGAGATCATTGACATAATCAAGGAATGTTTCAGATAAGGACATTTTGATGACGTATTTGAATTTTGTCCTGATTAATTCACTGATGCGATTCCACCATTCGGTTCGTTCACTTAATGTCATAAAGTCAAAATAATTGACAATATTTAATAAATTCATGTCACCACCATCTTGTCTGACTTTCCAGATAATTTCTAAAATGTTGTTCTCATTAATTTCGACAGATTTGTAAGTCATGATTTCATTTTTATGATGTTGAAAAAATGTTTTTTCGAGTAATTCTGAATATTCATCAGAATAACATTCAATCGATATTTTCATCTTTCGAACAAGTCTCTCTTTGTCATTCTCTCGATAATTATAATCGCCACGGACGCTGGCAATTAGGCTGGATCCTCCAGTATAATCATATGTTTTGTTAATTTCGATTGATGGATCCCATGTATAACGGTCACAATAAATTTTAAGCAGATCATACTTCTTTTTAAAAATCAGATTCCAAAATAATAAAAAATCAGGATCAATGATGTTTGAATAATGATCAATAAAATGTTCTGGTAACTCATCCACACAAGCATAGAGTAATTTAAAATACAGATCGATATCAATCAGACCTACCAGTTTATTTGATCGCAATGCATCAGCTCTTATTTCCTTAAAATAAAGCATCGGCACATAACACCATGGTAAATCAGAATCAGAATATGATTTTTGATCATAGTAGAGAACAACATTAATCCATGGTTTATATGGGTAATCGTCAGGAACATCATTGAAAAATTCTTCATTATTACGGATAACAAGTATTAATTCCTCTATATCTTGACGTGTACCTTTTAATTTTTCTTCAAAACCTTCTAATGACATATTTAATAATATATCGTTAGAATAGTATTAGTATCAATTTTTCCGTGAGACAGTATGTCGATAAGGAATAAATTGTAATTGAAACACTTTTACTCCGTCTACAATTTTTCTGTGAGACAGTATGTCGATAAGGAATAAATTGTAATTGAGACAATTCAATTTTTTATTCAAGATAATGTAAGATATCATCAGTTGTTGCATCAGGCATTAAATAGTGTAGTAATCCAATGTTGCTTTTGATGGCATATTTAATCATGTCATCCTTTAATTCTGGCTTTTTCTTTAATAATCGATTAATAAATTGTTGACTCATGTCAAGCCAATTGACTGATAAATTAAGACTACGTGGAAAAATATTTTGTGACAAAACATCTATCTTGTTTATGATTTCTTCCACATAATCTAGAAATATTTCGGATGTTGTTGATCTTATGACATAATTGAAATCGTTTTCAGGTATATTGACAATACGATACCACCATTCTGTTCTTTCACTTAATGACATGAATTCGAAATAATTAGCTATTGATAAATAATTGATACTGTCACGATCTTCTTTAATTTGCCAGATAATTTGTAAAATATTATCTTCAGTTATTTCAACCGATTTATAAATTGTGGGTTCCTTGTAACTTATTTCTGATTTGATATTTGATTCTTGGAATATCTTTGGAACAACGTCATCGTTGGGGACGTCAGCAATGATGCTGTATTTTGTCGCGTAATCATCAAAATGTATTTCTATCGTCTCTTTTAGTTTGTAATAAGCACTTTGACTAATATTAATCAGATTTAACCAATTATTATCATAGTATTCGACTTCGATCATTAACTTCGGATCAAATGTATAATACTGTAAATATAATTTTAGTTTATCAATATCATTTGCTGAAATAAAAAACCATAATAATTTATGTTTGACATCATTGATATTAGCATAGTGTTCTATAAATTCAATTGGTAATTCATCATTAGAATCGAAATTGTGTAATAATAATTGATATGTCAGTAAATTATCAACATCATGTAATTTTTCTTGACGTAAGCCGTTTGATTGTATTTTATGGTCAATAAATTTAATGTAATTCCATGACAAATCAGAATCAGCGAATTTATCGAATGATTCTTGATCATCATTGATGATAAAATTAATCCACGGTTTGTAAATAAAATCATCATTGACATTATTAAAAAAATCTTTATTTTGTCTAATGTGTTTTATTAAATTTATTTGACTGGTATGATTCTTGTTTAATTGTTCTTCGAAATTGTTCAATGACATTACTGATAATTTATTATAGGGATAACAAATTATCAAATTTTTTTAGAGACAGCATGTCGAAAAAAATAATTGGTAATTTTGACGTGAGGAGAAATTCAAATTTTTTTGGAGACAGTATGTCGAAAAAATAATTGGTAATTTTGACGTGAGGAGAAATTCAAATTTTTTTGGAGACAGCATGTCGAAAAAAATAATTGGTAATTTTGACGTGAGAAGAAATTCAAATTTTTTTGGAGACAGCATGTCGAAAAAAATAATTGGTAATTTTGACGTGAGAAGAAATTCAAATTTTTTTGGAGACAGCATGTCGAAAAAAATAATTGGTAATTTTGACGTGAGAAGAAATTCAAATTTTTTAAATAGTTTTGTGGAAAATTCGATTACAATCGATAAAGTAAAACAATCTTTTTATTATGCATTAAACAGTTCAATGTTTCGGGGATTTTTAGATACTCGCTGAATAGTATTAATAACATATTCAGAAATATATTATTAATTATTTTTAATCAATTTTTATTTCAAGTGCTTGCAAAATATCATTACTAGTTGCATGAGGTAACAAATATTTAAGCATACCAAAATTATTTGAATTTGATAGAGCATACTTGATTAAATCATCCTTCAATTCTGGTTTTTTCTTAATCATTCTATTAACAAAAGCTTCACTGACATTTATTATTGATGATTTAGCACTTGAATCAAATTCCATATCTGCTAGTATATTTTCAGCGTGATCGAGAAATACTTCAGAGCTTGTCAATGTCATTAAACCTTTTAGATTTGATCCCGGAATTACTGATTGAATACGATTCCACCATTCAATTCTTTCACTCATCGACATGAAATCAAAATAATTCATAACAAGTAGTATATCAATTTTAACACCATCAGTTTCAATTTTCCAGAGAATATCCAGAATCGTATCTTCATTTATCTCAATAGATTTATAAAATTGTTCTGTTTTCTCATTTGTTGTTGATGAATTAACTAAACTAAGAAGATTTAACATCGCACTTGACTTATCACCGTCTTCTTTCATCTTCCACATAAGATTCATGATCGCTTCTTTATCCATTTCTTCAGAATCTTCAATGTAATCATCGGTATAACCTTCAATCGATTTTTTCATTTGCAAAAACATTCCATGTTTAGAATTATTATGATTACGAGTACTGGCTTGTTCAGCTAAATCATAGTTTGTATTAATTTTAACAGTCGGATCCCAAGTATAATATGAAGAGAATTTTTTTAAAACATCATAATTCTTCAACTCAATAAACCCCCAAAATAAAGCATAACATTCATCATCAATATTGGCATAATGCTCAATAAAATTAAGAGGTAATTCTTCACAATAATTATTGAGTAATTTATTATAAGTTATGATTGATACAACATCCTTTATTTTTTCATCACGAAGGCCATTTTGTTTTATCTTAAAGTCAAATTTTCCAATATAATTCCATGATAAATCAGAATCAACAAATTTATCAAATGTATTTTGATCATTGTAAATAACAAAATTGATCCAGGGTTTATAAATATAGTTATCACTAATATCTCTAAAGAAAGATTCGTTATTTTTGACATATTTCATCAATTGCATCAATTCACGAAAACCTCCATTAATTCTCTCTTCAAAGTTATCTAGTGACATTATTTATGTTACTTATTAAAGACTATGATAATGAAAAAGAATCAATTTTTTATGTTGATATAATGTCAAAGAATCTAAGTTAATATTTAAATTAAATTAGGCACTCATTGAGTATTTCTAAAATATCATCGGACGTTGCATTAGGCATCAAGAATTTAAGTATGCCAATATTATTTGAAATTGTGAGAGCAAATTTAATGAAATCATTTTTCGATTCTGGATTTTTCTTGAGTATTCTATTGATGAATACTTCACTCAAATTGTCTTTTGATGATAATTTGTTAAGATCAATATTTGACATGAAATCTTCTGCGTAATCAAGAAATGTTTCAGAACTAGTTATTTCAACAATAGTTTCAAGATCTGTCGGAACTAATTCTTGAATTCGATTCCACCATTCAGTTCTTTCACTCATGGTCATAAAATCAAAATAATTAATAACACTCAATAAATTAATTGTTCCGTCATTTTGTTTTACTTTCCAGATAATATCTAAAATATTATCTTCATTGACTTCGATTGATTGATAAAACAATATTTTATCATCTCCTTTTTTGTCAGAAATTTGATTATAAAAATTTCTCATTTTACTCGGTATAATCTTATGCATCCAATCTTTTTCAGGTTCTTCAACATAATCATCGGTATAAATTTCAATTGCTTTCTTCATTTGTAAAAAAATTTCATGCTTCGAATTATTGTGATTACGAAAATTATTACGCTCAGCTTGTTCATAATCTTTATTAATAGTGATAGTTGGATCCCAAGTATATTTTTGTAAATAGATTTTCAATGTATCATATTTTTTTAAATAAATGAGATCCCAAAATAAGGTATGATGTGGATCATCAATGTTTGTGTAATGTTCAATAAAATCAATAGGAAGCTCATCAGAATATTTTTTCAATAATTTTTTATACATTGCACACGATGTAATATCTTTAATTTTTTCTTGACGAAGACCATTTAATTTTATTTTAAACTCAAATTCTCCAATATATTTCCATGACAAATCAGAATCTGTAAATTTATCAAATGAATCTTGATCATCGCGAAGAATTAAATTAATCCAAGGCTTGTAAATAAAGTCATCACCGACATTATTAAAAAAATCTGTATTTTGTTTGATGTACTTGATTAAATTTATTTGACTGGCATGATTCTTGTTTAATTGTTCTTCGAAATTGTTCAACGACATAACTGATAATTTATTATAAGAATAACTAATTATCAATTTATCAATTTTTTATATTGAAAGTGTAGACGTAGTAATACCTTCGGTCCTTTGGGAAGTCGACTAATTCTTAAGACTGTAAGTCGAAAGAATCTAGGCGCTTGTCGAAAGAACAAAGTTATCCCATGAGTGTACAGAATGATTAATTTTCTTTAAGTATTTGTATAATCATATCAGAAGTAATATCTGGTGCTAAGTGACGAATTAAATCAATACGTTTATTCATTAATGATAAGTAAATTAATTTATTTTTCAGATCAGGTCGTCGTTTGATCAATGCAATTACAAATTCTATCGTGGTGTTTGTACTTAACCCTGTTATATTACATGAATCAAATAAAGATTTGGCATATTCCAAAAATATTTCTGATTTTGTTTGTGACATCACCGATAATTTATCTTTACAATATTCAAGAAAATATCCATACCATGTAACACATTCGGACATTGACATACGATCAAAATAATCACTAATACAATACCATTTTATATGAACTCCATTACGAATCATTTGTAATGTAAGTTGTAATACAATTTCATGAAAATTTTCATCTGTGTCCGCACATGTTAGATTTAAAGAATTAAAATTTATGTTATTTTCATCAATAACACTAAATATGTGCTCTTCTAAATCAGTATTTTCTATGCATTTTACCTCTTTATTTTCGTAAAAAGGATCAAATGTAAATTTACTTGTGTATGTTTTTAATAAATCAATCCTTTTTTCAATAATTAAAAACCAAAATAATGAATAATTTGTATCATCAATATTAACATAGTAATTAATAAAATTATCAGGTAAAGTACTATTATTTTTAAAACAATAAAATGTCAATGCTTTATAATGTTCTAAACTTTTCAATTCTACTAATCTATCGTCTTGCAAATCATTTTCATTAATTTTTGGTATTTCTTTGTACCATCCGACAATTTTCCAGTGTATCGTTAACAAAATTTGCCAAGGAATATTTAATTTGTAAGCTGTATCAAATATTTCTTTATGATATTGAGAATCAATGTGTGATGGTGCTAAAGCAGTATCAATGACGTATTTTAATGTATCATTACTCTTACAATTACTAAAAAAATCACTATTATCGGAAACATAATTAAGTATACTTTTAACACTTTCCCGATTAGAATGATAATTAATTGTTAATAATTTCTCTTCAAGATCTTGAATAGACATTATTACTTTTAATTAATTTACCTACCAATCAAATTTTGTTTCAATAATTTTTGGGAAAGATTATATCCACAAAGCAATGCAATTTCCTTTTTATGTATTAAACAAGGAAACACACCAACATCTAAACCCGTCAGTGATACAAATCCAATTTTTTCATTTTTTGGTAATGCAGACATTTTATCTTTTAAAAATTGTGGCTCAAGGAAAAAATAATCAGATTTTGGAACTGTAGACCATTTAATTTGTGGAAGTGTATCACCCTTTCCGCCATTCATATTATTGTCAAGAAGAACATATTCACTATCAAAAAAACCAAACATTCCTGAATCAGATGTTACATTGTAACTGTACTCAGTAAAAGCATAATTTGCCAATGATTGTTTTGTTATTTTTGGGATACTCTCATGAACAATCATTGGTGATTCATCAACCATGTAAACATTATATATACCAGGTCGTAAATTCAAAGGAAGCCATTCGATATCTCCCACTAAGACTTGTTTATAAACCTCAAATGATCCAATAGATTTCACTGATTTAACAAAATCAATGATGACATTTTTGGTTCGAACTTTAAGAAGTTTTGGTAATAACTTATCAACGCGTTTCTTGAAATCATCTAACACTTTTTTCTTAATGACGACTAGTTCCATCTGTTATTCCAGATATTTTAAAATATCATCACTAGTTGCATCAGGTATTAAATAATGAAGCAAACTGATATTATGTTTCATAGCATATTTGATCAAATTATCTTTCGATTCAGGTTTTTTCTTTAAAAATCTATTAATGAATTGTTCACTCATGAGCAATATTTTTGCTGGAAATGAAAGATCCATTTTGTCAATAACATTTTCAGCATAATCGAGAAATACTTCTGATAATGACATTATCATAATCGTATTTAATTCTTCTTCTGGGATATTTTCGATTCGATACCACCACTCTGTTCTTTCACTCAATGACATAAACTCAAAATAATCAGCAATAGGTAAATAATTAATACCGTTTCCATCTTCTTTAATTCGCCAAGTAATCTGTAAAATATTATCTTCAGTGACTTCAATGCTTTTGAAAATGGTGGCATTTTCATCTTTAATTCCCATTCCACCAATAATTTCCATAATTGACTTGAAATCTGTCTTTTCAGATTTTGCAAATACTTCTTTAATTAAATCAAAATTAGTACCTTCAAATATTTTTGGTTTGACATAGTCATCAAAATGCATTTCAATATTTCTCTTCAAACGTTCAAAAGAATTAGATTTTGAATTTGCGTAATTCCTATTACTCATTTTATCGATAAATCCATATTCTTTTTCAATAAGAAGTTTTGGATTAAAATCATGATATTGTAAATACAGTTTGAATCTATCGATATCATTTTTTTTAATAAAATCCCAAAATAATTTATGTTCAGCATCACTGACACGTAAATAGTGTTCAATAAAATTAATCGGTAATTCTTCATGACAATCATAATTATGAAGTAATTTTTCATACATGATTAAATTATTAACATTCGATAATTTTTCTTGACGTAAACCATTCGATTTTAGTTTATAATCAAAATGTCTCATATATTTCCATGATAAATCTGAATCAGCAAATTGATCAAATGATTCTTGATTTTTATTAATAATAAAATTAATCCATGGTTTATAAACATAATCATCACCAACATTCTTGAAAAAATTTTCATTTAGATGAATATCTCTCATTAGATTTATTTGGTCCGCATGGCTTCCGTTTATTTTCTCTTCAAAATCATTCAATGACATTATTGATAATTTATGATAAGTATCATAAATTATCAATTTTTTACACTTTCAGTGTGCTGTAAGTCGAAAGAATCTAGGCGATTTTCAAGTATCTCCAAAATATCATCGGATATTGCATTAGGCATTAAGAATTTAAGTATGTCAATATTATTTGAAATTATGAAAGCAAATAATTTCATTAAATTATTTTTCAATTCTGAATTTTTCTTGAGTATTCTATTGATAAATACTTCACTCAAATTGTCTTTTGATAATAATTTATCAATATCAATTTGAGATTCTAATGGTATTAATAACATATTCTGGAATATATTATTAATTATTTTTTTCGTGAACCTTGAAATAATTCAATTTTTTATATCAAGTACTTTCAAAATATCATTACTTGTAGCATTAGGTATCAAGTATTTAAACATACCAATATTATTCTTATGAGATAGAGCATATTTGATTAAAATATCTTTAAATTCTGGTGTTTTCCTAATCATTCTATTAGCATATGCTTCACTCATATTAATTATTGATGATTCAGTTAAATTAAAATTAAATTCCATATTCGCTATTACATTTTCAGCATAATCGAGAAATGTTTCAGAACTTGTTAATCTGGTTAAACCTTCCAAATTTGCTTGTGGTATTTTTGTTTGAATACGATTCTACCAAGTAGTTTTTTCGCTCATCGATATGAAATCAAAATAATTGATGACCGTCAGTAAATCAATATCACCACCATCTTCTTCAATTTTTCATAAAATATCCAGAATAGTATTTTCAGTAATTTCAACAGATTTGTAATACAATTCTGTTTTCTCATTCTTTGTCATAGAATTTTAAAAAAGTTCAATGAGATTTGATAAGGCATGGGGTTTACAACGTTGTAAGAACGTTCAATGTAAGACCTATCATAACCGCGATTCGAATGCTTGTATGAATATGCTCAATATCACTAAGTGTATATTTGATGGAACTCCTTTACCCAGGCAATTCATACGACCAATAGAACATCGTTAACCGAGTTTGGTGTAATGCCAGTGATCGCTTCGGTACATTAACTGAACTGATGATCTACTTTCTTGGATTGTAGGGAGGTTTATTTGAAAGATCTAATAATAAAGTAGAAGATAATAATGTATCTTTGTAACAAGTGATTTTGAAATTAATAACACTTTGTGGAAATATTACTATTAGTGGTACATACGATGCAATAGTTGATAATTTTACTAAAGTTGATGGAAATTTTTTTGGTTTATATTCATCATGGTGAGTACTCATAAAAAGAGTTTTATTTGTTAATACATTATTACCTAAATGATCATAAAAATTGTATTTTGGAATATTTATCATCATTTTTTGTTTGCTTATCAATTTAATGTTATTGAAATGTTTTAGATTTGTCATTTGTTTGTTTGATTTGTATAACCAATATTTATCCACTTCAGTCATGTGAATGATGATATCAAGTATTAATTCAAATGTGAATAATAACATTATTTAATGAAAACAAATATTTTTTGTATTAATTTAATATGTACCAACCAACCTCATTTTCTTTGCTGGAATAATTCTTCCATTAGTATAAACACTAAAATCAAATTCATCCATATTTTTGGGATTTCCGTTTAAAAAATATTTATCAGATGTATTTTTATTAATTTTTAAATACTTAAGATTTTTGGGTAATTTTAATGCTATTTTATTTGACATCATCGTATGTTTGCAAGTAATTTTCTGAACAGATGCGTGAAAATATACAGTTGACACACAATTATGAAATTCTAAGAAAATCGATTCTGCATCATATGGAATCGTAATGTTTTCTTTAAGATCTCTGTAAATAAGATGAATGAATTTATATTTTTGATTAATTTTTTCGTATGCATAAATCATACCATTTTCTATTTTATCGAGACAAATAAAGTAAAGATCATCGATTGGATATGCATCAATACTTTTTTTAAAGATAACATAATTATTTGTTGATAAATATCGTAAGGTTAATGGAAAATGGAATATTTCATTAAATGGACCATTGTCAAATTCATAAAATAAATTTGTATTAATAACTAATGATATTAATTGTGGAGGATAAGTAATTTCTGGAAACATGTTTGTGATTGTTATTTTAAAAAATAATAAACCATTTGGTAAATTAGTTATCGAATTACAATGGTTTATTTTAATGGATAATTTTCTTAATTTTGGTGGATAAATTAGATTATTCGAATAAGAGAAGATAGAAATTGATAGTATTTTAATTGTCGAAGGTAGTGATTGTTCATGGATTGAGTTTTTTATTTTAAGATTTTTAACATTTCCATGAAATATTTTAAGGTTATTTATGTTTCCTCGAAAATTTGACCATTCGTCAACAACCATTTTTTCTGCTGTGGTTACATTTAAATTTTCTATTGATTTGATATATCTTAAGGTTTTCGGAAAAATAATATCATTATCTATTGAATTTGTTGAATTTAAGTATTGTAAAAATCGTGGTAATGATGATACTCTCGTCATATCAGTATATGCATAAATTGATAAATAAATAATATTATTAAAATTGACGTTATTTAATTCGAGAAATATTATTGATTCTGATATATAACAATTAATTGAAAGTATTTTAACACTTTGTGGAAATGGATCAAGATATTTAAAATATAACGTTGTAGTTGATAATTTAATTAATGTTATTGGGTATATTTTTGGTGTATTTTTATCGTAAAAAACTTCTAAGCTTAGAATGTTTTTTGTTATTTTAATACCTTGCATTGTACTATAAAAATTGTATTTTGGTGTTTGGTGTTTATAATGTCTTTTTTCAATTAATTTAATTTTATTGAAATGTTTTATTTGTGTTATTTGTCGTGTACATCTATACATCCAGTATTTATCTACTTCAGTTACGTAAGTTATAATGTCTAGTATTAGTTCAAGTGGCAGTAATAACATTATTATTGATGTGAATAATGATGTTATTTGTTTTTCAATTTTTTCATGAAGTTGTAAAAGGAGTAACCTTTAGTAAGTGGTAAACTTTAATTTTTTCAAGAGACAGAATGTCGAAAGAAACAAATTGAAATTTCGATGTTAGAGAAATTCAATTTTTTCACGATTCAATAAATTGTAGTAATCTGATACTAGGTGGAAATACAACAATTTGATCTTCTGTCGTGTCCAAATATCGCAATGTTAATTTAACTAGTGATGCAGGCAAAATTTTGGTAATTCTGTTTTATTTGTTATTATTTTTAATTTTAGTGTATTTAACTAATGGAATATTTCCATAACGATTATTTTTCGTTGTCAATTCGTATTGAGAAAGACTTTTAGGAGTGTTATTAATTGAAATAGTTCCACCTTTTATTGACCATATTTCCAATATTTTCAAATTTGACGGTAATGTAATATCCAAATCTGCGTCATGGTTGTAATCAATCGATAATTTTTTTAAAGATTGTGGAAAAATTAGTGTATCAAAACAATACACAGAAATAAACAAATCAATTAAACCTTCAGGATATTCAACATCAAATTGTGATTCTTCACAATAAAATATTGTCATATGTGTCAATTGATTGTTTTTGATAATAGCTTTTCTGATGGTACATTCATAATCAATGCTAAAATATGGTGTAATGATATCTACACTAATGTATTTATCATAATTCACATCAATGTAAATATATGGTATCTCAGTAAAGTTAAACAATTTGACTAATTGATTATGACAATGACAAAAATATATTTTTCTCAAATTAGGAAAATGATTATCTTCGATATTGAATTGTTCCTCTTCGTCATCAAAATAATAGAAACGTAATATTTCTATCGTTTTTGGTATACTATCAAGACAATTGTCAATAAAAAAACCATAATTACTTTCAAAAGACAATATTCTAATTGTTGTCGGATAATTAATTGTATCTATATCGATTGGTGCGCCTTCATAATATTCAAGATTTGGTATTAATTTTATGTTTTCTTGCCATTCATAATTTTCCATCATGTTTAATCTCACTAATGATGGTGGAAAATTTTTAATAGGACGTTTTAACTCTTTTTCAATTGTTAAAATGCTGATATTTTCAGGTAATATCAACCTACTATTATACTCATCACAGCTGAAATTCAACAAAAATAAATTTTCAGGGAATATGATACGACTATTAAATTTTTCTGATTGAATAGACAATTTTCTAATATTTGTATCACATAATACTAATCCTGAGTCAAAATACTCACCAATATACAAAACTTTGAGTGATTCAGGAAATGTCATCATCAAACAATCAAATTTTATTGATACAACTACAACATTAATTGGTAATTTTACACTGCGATATTTGTGTTTGACATTTAATTTTAATTGTTTCAGATTTTGGGGTAAGTTATCAAGTCCGATGAGTGATTTCTGATCGTCATTGTTTGTTATTATTAAATTTGTAAGACCCATCGGAATATCGATAAATTGGACTTTATCTGATCCTATTACTTTAACCGATCTCAATTGATTAGTCGGATCTTTGATTATTACTTCATCTTTCCATTTTGAGAAGATGATCCGTCTGACTGTTTTTGGCAAAATGGCAACATCAATTTTTAAATTTTTTCTGTACATATATTCAATCGAAATGATGTTGAGTGGCCATTTTGTTGGTAATTCTAAACACTGATTGATATTTATGCTCATATGTAGAGAGCTGATTTTGTTATTATTGATGAATTTTCTGCTACTATTGGTAAATGGTATTGATGAATAAAAATCGCGATTTGGTAAAATTTTTGAATGAATTGTTGATTCATTTCCAATAAATTCAAATAAATTGATGGTGTTGAAACAACGTTGATTGAACAGTGTTTTTGATGACGCATGTAGAATGTATTTTGTCTTCTCGCTTGATAGTCTTGTAATTTCGCAAAAGAGTTCGTATGAGAGATGGAGCATTTTGTTATTTTCATATAATTGCTTATTTTTAAATCATTTCATTTTTCGTATATTTGGGGTGATGTCAGGAATGACTGGAGTTTTTATTTATTTTTATTGATATTTTCAGTTATTGTATTTTACTTTATAAATTAAATTATTATTTTTGAATGATAATTTAGTTTATGTAAAATTTAAGGGTGATGTCAGGAATGGCCATTAGTCATCATCATCTTTCTTGTTGCGATTCGATGTTTTTTTCGTTTTGCATTTTTTATTTTCCTTATCATTTTTTTCAATTTCGTTCTTTGACATACCATTTTCTTTAAGAATATCAATTCGTCGTTTAGCATCCAATGTATTTTTTTTAATTTCTTCAATTTCTTCCTTGGATACATTTTTAATGTATTTATTGTATTTATCGTTCATAGCCAGAAGTCTAAGATAACGTCTTTTTAGTTTTTGTCCCAAAGATAATTTCTTCTCACCAGCGCCATTCATTGGAACTGATCGTTCACGTTTTTGATCAACAAGCATCACACCTGGATGTCTATCCAAAGAGAAACTTCTTTGACTGTTCGGAGTACGTTTAGCACATTTACAACAATGTGGAGGTAGCATGAATTTGAACTCATTTTTTCCTTTGACAAAATCATCAAAATCTTTATCTGAATATCTATTTCTGAAATCTTTATCATCACTCGTAGTTTCATCTTCAATTTCTTCGGTATCTTCATCATCTTTTTTGAATTTCATTTTGTGATTTGGATATTCAAAACATTTCAATTCTTGTTCTTCTTCTTCTGTGATGTCATTCAACATATTATATTGATCAATCATTTCACGATAATTAATTTTAAAAAAACGTGTTAGTTTTGTAAATTGTGTCGATGCTTCAATAATTGAATTAAATTTTTTCATTGCAACAACACTTTTGGGATTATTTCCCAAAATATTCATATCGGCAACTTTTTCATGCTTTTCTGATAAAAACCGGATAAATCCCTTAATTAATTCTAGTTTGAAAGCAAGTGATTTTTCTGAATCTTTAGTTCCTCCCCACCTAACTTCAAAATCAGGATATTTAATGTTCAATTCAAAACCATCACCTAAATGATTACCTCGTGGTGGAAAATAAGATACACATTGTGGTATGTGTTTCGGTTTAATACCACTCCTATCATCACAACGATCCAAATTTGATCCTCGTTCCTTACTATTTGTATTTGAATTTTGATAATTTTGCGTCGTGTATCTTAAATTACACAATCTATTGTCATATTTCCATTGATTAATATGATCAATACTATCACTTTTATCGTTCCTCGCTATTTTAGAATTTTCCATTACAAAATCATGTAAATATCGTCTTTTTTTCTGAACTGTATCCGTATATCCAACATAATTACCAAACATAATAATTGGACCGCTACTAATTTTCACTAGTGCTTTGTAATCTTTGTAATCTATGACAGTTAGTAGACATTTTTTGTTAAAATGAACCACAAGAATGACATATTTTTCATCAGATAATTTTATGATTTCATGTGCATTGTCATCTTCAATTGAATCAATCAATGTTTTTACTTTTGGTAAGGTTCCAACAAACTTTTTAAACTTTTTTATGTAGGGTCTTTCTTTTTTTTCTACTTTTTCATCAAACAGTTCTTCCTCATCATCATCATGTTTGTTTCTTGTATTTTTACTACCATTTTTCTTGCCACCCATATTATTTTAGAAAGTTGTCTTATTTTTAAGTTAAAATATATTTTTTTCAATTTTTTTAGCCATCATTTTAATGACTCAAAAAATTCTTAATTTTTATTTTTATCGAATATATGAACTATTTTATTAGTTCTGGTAAGCAATTCCGGCCATTCCGCTCATTACTCGAAGCACATTAATATTGTCAACATAGATATCAACCTGGTTATCAGATCCACTGAAGATATCGCACCACTTGGACGACGAGAACTCACCGAAGTTCAATCCCAAAGTAGCAGTGTCAATCCTCGAGAAGTTGCAAGTACCGCTCGGCTGGAACTTAACTGGCTCCAAAGCAAATGAGTACACATTAATCGGCGAAACAGGAGTGTCATTGAAACACTGGAAGGGCTGAATAGTATCAAAATAGAAGGCCTCTCTCTTCGAAAGACGATCCTGACCGTTCAACTGAATCAAAACCTCAGTAATCGGGTTAACAGTTCCGTCAATGAACAAACCGAAGTTGTGTGGTTGCCAAACACAGACATCAAACTGCACAATGTAATCGCATCTGTTATCACAATCGAACCTATCAATAGGAATCGACAAATCAGCAATGTTCAAGTCATTACGAGTGATACGCTCAACCTCAGGGTAAATCAGACATCCGTTCTCGTAATCAGTGTACAGACGAACAATTCCAGCAACCTTGCACCTCAGATCAGACCACTTACCCCTCTTCAACAACGGAGCAGTCGGATCCAAATATCCAATGGTCATTCCCTCCTCGAAAGTCCTCCTGGTCGAAGAATCATTGAAAGTGAACATCGCATCGTAAGGCTCATCAAGCGGGTTAATTCCAACATAAGGAATGTCGTGATCAGCAACATATCCCGAATCATCAATCGATGTGGGCACCTCCTGGAAATATCCATAGTTCTCCAAATCAAACTGAGCCAACAGCAATTTCCTCGCCGCCTCCTCACGAGCCTTGTTCCAGTCATAAGGAGCATAAGCCTGGAAAATTCCACCCCTGTAATTTCCAATCTTGGTCACCCAGTAAAGAGCCTTGCAAGGATGGTTGAAGTTCAGCTTGTACTTAGCAGTGTTAGCATTAGTAATCGACTCAGCACCACAATACTGCAACTGCTTAATCAAGTACTCGTGAGAAACTTGGGCCATCCTCCTACGCTCAACAGTATCCAGGTAAACATAGTCAACCCACAGAGACACCTCTTGCAAACACGGTTGCTCCCTGTTTCCTTGCTTGAAAGCCTTGCTCGCAATGTAACACTTCTCAGCCTCATGAAGCTTAACGTAAATCCTCACCTGATGGTACTGAAGAGCAATCAAGGGAAGAGCCAAACCATTCTGCTCACAGAAATAGAAATAGAATGGGGTATATCCAATATATGCGGGCTTCAAGAAGTTGTTATCACACTCAGCATCAAGAGTGCTCGGCTCAGTCATAAGAGGAACATCAGCAATCATCCTATCATATCCGGGACGCTTTCCGACGGCATTTGTCAATTCGTACCAGATGCTCAACCAAGTTCCATAATGCTTATCAATTTCAGTTCCACCGATTTCGAGCTCCATCTCGTCAATAATAGCATGACCAAGACGTCTAACCCAGGCGAACACGACGTGGTTCTTATCACCGAGCTGACCCATGTACCTGATTTCGGGGTACACGATCTTCAAGTACATCTTGGTAATAAGATCACCATTCCTCGTAATTTCACATTGCGATCTCTTTCCGAAATTGAGGTTATTCGTGAAGAACTGCTCAATCGATTCAGTCGCGAAATTAGTATACCTACGGTACACAGACTTAAAGAAGGTAATATTAGGGTTACCCGTCAAATAAATATCCTGTGCACCATATGCAACAAGTTGAATCAATCCGTTGGCCATATTATTTATAACACAGAAAAAAAAGCTTTTTTTCTATATGGAAATATGGTGGATTGAAACTTATTTATAAATATGTTTAAACTAATCATGAGAATTCTAGACGATAAATTTAGTGAAATAAAATTATTGAGAAAAGACAAATTGATATAAATTTGCAAAATTAAATTAACTAATGACAGAAACAGCACTCAGATATTCTTCTGATCAGAAGAGTATTAAGAATCGTAAAAAAACTCATAAATCAACAACAGATCTCCAACACCAAAAATTCATCACTGATCAAAAACAAAACGTCAAGAATCTCATCCCCAAAAAGTATTCCCTCAACCGTAAAATCCATGAATTGAAACAACTAGTCGACGATAATAACAAGAAAAGCACTTTTGATCTCATTAACAAAATTGCATCATTCCAACTTGATATCGACAAATTACAAAAAGAAATTAGCAAAATTGAATCCAATAACACTAGCTTCGAATATTCTGTCAAAAACTATGATCTTCTCAAAGAGTATTATGACCGCAAAAAAACAGGTCATACCGATGACAAAAAGACCACACACGTCAAGTTAAAGAAAATTATTAAATCAGAATCCAGTGATTCACCCAATTCTAAAAACAAGGATCATGGCATCATGAATTACTTTGTTGTCAACGACGAAAATGTCGATGAAGAAAACATCCCAACAACCGATAAAAAACAATCAATGAACCTCAATGATTTTTATGAAAAATTTAAATCAATCAATGATGTCGAATACCATTCCAAAGTCAAAGCCTACACCTATACTTGCCCTATTGTCGAATGCGGAAAAGAAATGATCATTTCCTATCGTGATGGTTCTTACTACTGTGATTGTGGTTACATCGAAACATCACTCGTTTCCATTGAAAAAATTAATTACAAAGAACCATCCCAAGAAAAAAACACTAATAATGCCTATCGTCGAATTAACCATTTGACAGAAATAATGAGCCAAATACAAGCCAATGAGTCCACTGAAATCCCTCATAATATTTTCGTTGATATCAAAAAGGAATTGAAGAAGAGGAACCTCAATAAGAACCGATTGGATTTGTTTTTGTTGCGACGCATTTTAAAAAAATTAAAATACAGTCGATACTATGAACATACACCTCATATTCTCCAAATCATCAATGGAAAGGTGCCACCCAAGTTTACCAAATATTACGAGAACAAAATTAAACAAATGTTCCGTGATATTCAAAAACCATTCGAACTCTATCGACCACCAGCCCGCAAGAATTTCCTCAGTTATTCATTCGTTCTCCACAAATTCTGCGAACTTCTCGAACTTGATATGTACCTCGACTACTTCCCACTCCTCAAAAACATCAATAAACTCAAACAACACGACAAAATCTGGAAAGCAATCTGTGCACACATGAAATGGAAATATTATCCTTCCGCCTAAATATATGCTAACATTTGTGCCAGAAGTGATTAGACAATAGGAACAGAAACAGCATTACCAGCTAAATGGTATGCACGAGTATCTGATAGATTTTCTAACGAATATTCATCAGGAAAACCTTGTAATCGAAAACATTCACGTGGTGTCAGTTTTCTAATTTTATGTCCAACCTGAATAATCGGTACATTATGACCGCCAGAACCCATATTAGCTGTCAATGTTGGACATAAACCTGATTTAATTTCACGCAAAAATGTTCGTCGATACTGATAAAAATGCTCATCATCCATATCTTTCAAAATAGGATAGATCGATGATTTTTTCGTGTAATAATACTTCTGATCAATGTCTTTTTCTAAAAATATGTCCCGCGAATAATTTGTGAGACATTGATCAGGAAACGTAAAGTGATTCTCTTTTCGAAAACAAATCATAAATAATCTTTCACGATGTTGTGGTAACACGGAATATTTCGCTGTATCAATTACTTGGTAATAAATATGATAACCATATGATTCTATTTTTTCACGGAACCATTGAAATATTTCACCATTGTTCATCGTCAGAAAATTCTTCACATTCTCAAATAATAACATTTTCGGCGGATACTTCTTGATTAATGTCAGCATGTGTTTCATTCCAGAAATTCGAATATCATCCATTCCCTTTTTATTTCCAGCTATCGAGAATGGCTGACATGGAAAACCAGCCGTAATGATATCGACTCGCGGTATTTTTTTAATTTTTTCAATCGGTAAGCAAATAAATCGATGATCGAAATTATTCTTGATAGCAATCTTGGAATACTGACTAAAATCATTTGACATCACAACTTCAATACCATTACATTCCATACCTATGGCAAATCCACCCGCACCTGCAAATAGATCAATACCAATCATTAATTTAATCGAAAACATTATTTTAAATTAAATTAAATTGAACTAAATAGACAGGTGAACCTGTACCAATCATTAATTTAATTAAAAATTATTATTTTAAATTAAATGGTAAACCTGTACCAATCATTAATTTAATCGAAAATTATTATTTTAAATTAAATGGTAAACCTGCACTAATCATTAATTTAATCGAAAACATTGTTTTAAATTAAATAAAAATTAAACTAAACTAACTGGTACACCTGCTGTTGATAGTACACCGATACCTGGAGTTCCCATACCCATTAATCCTGCACCGGCACTAAAACCAGCACCGAAGCGAGCACCATAAGCAATAGTTGGTGAGACTGTATCTAAAATGGCAAAGACGAGCGCTGCGGTCACTGCTATAATGAGAATTTGTTTCATTGTTAAAGAATCTTTACCAATTAAATAAGCAATAAAGGCAACAGCGAGTCCTTCAATAATATATTTCGCAATTCTTTTCATGAGATCAGCAAAACTAATGGTTGTTGAGTAAGTGTTGTAATCAAATGATGGTTCAGGTGCAAGCATCTGGTTCATTTTGGTTTGTGGTGGGACTTGTTGTTGAGGTGGTTTCGTCATGGTTTGTGGTGTTTCTGGGTGGAAAAAGACATCTGATTCACTTTTTGGTTGTTGTTGATTAAATTGACCACCAGAATTTGGAGGATACATGTAGTTCATCTGTAGAGCTGAAGGTGCATTAGCCATATTTATATTTAATAACATAATTTATCGTCGTTGTGACAATTCTTTTTGAAGTAGATCAATGGCATTTTTGTAAGTTATCTCAGAATTTTGGAGACGAGTACAATCATGAAGAGCTCTCTCTAATTTCGTCTTCAAATTAGTATTCCCTGTATTTAATTCTTGAATGACACTTTGATATTTCTTGTTCTCTTCCGATAAACTCGTAATAGTTCGTTTCGATGATTCTAATAACTCCAATGTTTTCGTCATTTTATGACTGTCCTGTGGTATATCAGTAAACACTTTCTTCTCAGTTTCCATTTGATTGTCTTGTTCTCTGAAAATCAACCATTGAGTATTCGTCAATGATTTGACATGTTCAGTCAATGATACAATTTTCTGGTCTTTGATGTAATCTTCTTTCTTCAGAATCTCACATTGTTTTTCTAATTCCATCATTTTTTCGACATTTGCTGTTTGTGATAACAACTGTTTCTTCAAGTTTACCATTTCGTTAACTTCGCCAGTCATTCTCATATTCTTTGAACGTAAATCAACAATTTCAGTTTCCAATTCTTCTATTTTATGATAAGCCGTACTTACTTGTTCTATTTTTACGGGATAATCACTTGTTTTATGTTGCAGAATGGTCACAGTAATAGCTAATTCATCAATCTTACATTGTTTACCCAGATTGTCTTCAATCAATGATGAAACTTTTCTTTTCAGAATGTCATTCTCGACAATAACAGAAGAAACATCCTGAAATTTTCTAACTTCAACTTCAAGAACCTGTTTTTCTAGAACTAACTTATCAATAATTTCAGAAAATTTGATTTCATTGATTTCTTTATCACGTTTCCATTTTTCAAGCATCTCATATTTATCACTCACATGCTTGATACTTTCGTAATTCGATTTGAGTAGCTCGTGTTCTTGAAACAAGGAACCATATTTGACATTAATTTCATTACTTTCTTGTAATTGTTTGGTCAAAATTGTTATTTTATTTTTGGAAAGATCATTTTGCATTCGAATATAATTGACTAACTGATTTTTGAGTTCTTTTCTGAGAACTGAAAAATGTTTGTTATTTTTATTGAGTTGCTCACGAAATAAATTTTCATATGTCGTTATTGATTCTTGTTGATTTTTGCGAAGAATATCTATTTCATTGACATTTTGTTGCATAATGGATGTAATTAATAAATTTTTTTCTGCAATAATTGATTTTAATTTTTCAAGTTCTGTCATTTTTATAATACGGTTATAAAAAAATATAACATTCTGAGCAACAGATAAGATGGCTACAACTAAAAATGTTAAAATTCTGAATGATGCGCCTTATAACAGTATTAATTTTTTTACGATTAGTTTCATTGATCCCAACAATTACAAAGATGCCGATGATGTACCTGAAGCATCAAATATTCCTGTCAGAGGATTCATTGTCTATAATGCTTATAACCTGGAATCACAAGCACATGATGATATCCCATTGATTAAAGGAGAATTGGCAGAGCATGATATTACAGTTGGTGAAATTGGTAAATTTTACAAGTGGAATGATAGGGAAAATGCGAGTAAGATTGAGTATGGTCGAAAGGAATTGAATGATATGGAGACTGCTCGTCGTGAGGAGAAAGAGAAAATGGAAATTGTGGCAGAACAATTGCAAAATGACAAATTTAAGCCTGGTTACCGTTCCCCGGCGACGAACAGTAAGGATAAACTGAAGGAATCATTGTTGAAGAAATCATTGCAGAGAGGATATATTACGACAGAAGAATATCAAATTAAGATGAATGGTGGTCAAGTAGTCAAAAAGGAGAAATTGAAATTGACAGGTGAGAAATTCCTGGAGATGATTGCTAATATTGAGAAAGAGACAACTGATCATTTGAAAGAACATGATAGTGCTTATGAGTATGGTTGTATTAGTTTTTTCGATCCCAAGGTTTATAAGGGTTTGGTTGATTTCTGTTTTAAGATTCGTGGAGTGCATGAGTCTCTTGTGGAAATTGATGAGAGGATTGCTAACTTGAAGAAAAAGTATCCAAATGATAATATCTCACGGTTTCCTGTTGGTAAATGGTGTCCTTTCCCTATTGGAGTTGGATTGCAAGATGTTGATGTGGGTAAACAATTGAATTATATAATGAAGTTGCATATTGAGCATTTGAAAGTGGAGAAGGTGCAATTCGAAGAAAGGAAAGAGAAAATGTTGGCAGAAGTGAAGAAAGAAAATGAGAAAACAAAGAAGAACCAGGATACTGCACCTGAAACCAAGGAAAAGCAGAAGAAGACAGGAAAACCACTTCTTGAGAAAATGAATGAAGATATCTCAAAACCAGTCTTTAATCCTAAGGATACAGATGACATTATGGAGCTCTATGAATTCCTCAAGGATGATGAGGTCGAAGGATTTAACCCGACGAGTGGTAACAAAATGGCAGTGACCAAAGATGGTAATTTTGAAGAAGTTGAATAAAAAAATTTGAATGTCGAAATTACCAAAGGTTACTACGTCTACCAAAGGTTACTACGTCTACAAATTGTTTTTTCGACATTCTGTCTCAGAAAAAATTTGAATTTCTCCTTATGTCGAAATTACAAATTGTTTTTTTCGACATTCTGTCTCAGAAAAAATTTGATTTCTAGTCTCCTTAAACATGTATTATAAATCTAATACTTGTTTAACATGTCACAGCTACCAGAATCGATTGATGATCAACTGTTTACACTTTGGCTTATTCAGTTATTGGAAACGAATGGTCAAGAAAGACAAAGAAAAAGTTTCAGAACATCGAAACTTCATGAAGAACATACTGTCGATCAATTGAAAGCATTCATGAATTCAAAAGGTATTCATTATCGAAGTGGTGCTCATAAAGACACATTACGACGGGGTATTCTTAGTTATTACAGAAATATTCAATTTACACAAATACTGATGCAACCACAACCAATGCAATTCGTCATTCCACAAAATTTACCACAGGCAGAACCACAATTTCCATTGCATTTTGCACCAGCCCCTATTGTACAACCACTCGTCCAAGAAACTGGACCACAATTTGTACAACCATCTGTCCAAGAAACTAGACAACCACCTGTCCAAGAAACTAAACCACAATTTGTCCAAGAAACTGGACAACAACCTGTACAAGAAACTAGACCACAATTTGTGCAACATGCACCAGAACAACAACAAACCAATTATTTTTTACAATTACCTGGACAGCAGTTTGTACAACAGCCTCCACAGCCACCAGAACCTGTACAACAACCTCAAATGACAAATAAACCGGCTGTCCGACGACACAAAGATGCATCACAAGAACAAGAACCAGAATACAAAAAGAAGGCGATTCCAAAACCATTGAGGTTGGCAGTTTGGGAGAAGTATTTTCCTGGTCAAATGTATGGTACATGTCCATGTTGTCAGAAGAAAATGTGTTTTGATAGTGATTACGATTGTTCTCATATTCTGGCTGAAAAATTAGGTGGTGAAACATGTATTGATAACTTGGTTCCAGCATGTAAAACATGTAACAGAAGTATGGGAACAAAAAATTTATACGAGTTTCAGAATATGTTTATAAGTAGAAAAGCCACCATGGTTGATTGTGCCACACAGACTGATGCCTACGAAATAACAATTAGATTGGATCAATTAAAAATTGTTGCATAGATTTAGAATGAATGTTTTTCTGAAGATAATTTTTATTTTAGGTTTGTTATTTGTGTTTTGGGGTCTTGTTAAGAACAACAACCAAAAACCAGATCCACAAGTTATTTACAAATATGTCCCAAGAACATTTGTTGAAGATCAAGAAAATCCACCTTTACTCAATGATTTGTATTACGAAATGTTTAATGCACCAACACCATGGGTCGGTAACATTGATATTAACCGAATTAAACAAAATGCGAATGAAAATGCTCAGGGATTCTTTGTTCATAATTAAATCTATTAAATCAAATGATTTGGCAGATTTATCTAAACAATAAGTCACTTGTGACAGTTTCAATGACGTCTCCCATAAATCCGGGAGCCTTTTCAAGTTCGAAATATTCTTTACAATTTATTTCTGCGAATTCTTGCCATTTAAATTTAGATAATTGATACACATACCAACCATAACGCCTATTCAATGTATATTCACATGATGCACCTTTATAAAATTCATAAAACTTCTTAGCAAAAGATTCATAAATATCTTCATTTAAGTTGACATTTACTATCTTATTGGTAGGATAATAAACAGGAACAGTATCATTAAATGAAATCACATTGGAATTGAAATCATGTTTCAATGCTCTATTCCAAGATTTTAGCGTTATTTCAATATCTTCAGCATATTCAGGTTTAAATTCAATCGTAAACAGATCAAGTTCGAAATATCCATAAAGTACTCCAAACAAATCCAAAGCGACTATACTACTTTCATGACCATTTTGAATTGATTTTACTTTATAAAAATTCGTGTTATCGTCATAGACAACAACATATTTATTTTTAGTGTTATCATGCATTCTGAAAGTATTGCTAATCTCATCACCACTAGTATATCTATAATTTCTGCAACTTATTGGAAGAACAAAAAAATTAGATTGATCCCAATTAATGGGATCAATAACAAATTCTCTGTATTTTATCAGAAGCTGGTAATAAAATTTTCCCAAATTTCCAATAACAAATCGTTGGTTACTCATTATTTCTTACTTTTTGATCTTTTTATGACAGTATTTTATTCTAATATATTTTATTTCAATTTTTTCTTGATAACCGTTAGGTTTGAAAGAAATAAATGTAAATGGAATATTTCAATTTTTTTTTCTTAATAACATCAATCAATCTTAACAATTAGTCGATACCGTCAGAATGATATTTTGTTGTGTTCTTCTTAATACTAACATGAACATCTCCGAGATCTTTCTTCTTGCCGATGAATGAATCTAAGTCAATTTCCATATTTGGTTTCTTATTGAACATTTCGTCATTAGCATGATTTGGATTATAATATTTCTGATGTGATTTTCGAAATTGTCTTGAACCAAACATGAAATCACGATTCTTTGCCTTGTACCAGAATACTTTATCATACAAACTATTACCCTTTGTTCTCCTATTGATCATCATGACGCGATAATCTTCTGTTAATTTCAAGAGAATTTTGTTAAATAATCTGACATCTGGGATACAACCGGCATAATTATCATGAACTTTCTTTAATTGGTTAATACTGTCAACTGGATAAAGGAAAATATAATCAAAATTATCACGAAATGCAGGTTCTATACCTAATGGTGCTTGCATCGTCAGGATAAAAGTCAAACGATAATGTCGACCATTCATGAAGATTTTTCTAATGGCGATATCTTTAGCCCATGTTTTCTTTTCAGCTAACATGTCATCTAAAATTAAAAGAAGTGATGGATCGACTTTCTTACCTTGTTTCTTTTTGAGTCTTGTTTTAGCAATCATAAGAGATTGTCGATAAAGACATTGTGACAAAAATCCTGGCTTGATTTCATAATGAATAAATAAATCAGGAAAGAAATCTTTGTAGAATGGATTTGCTGATTCTGTCTCAGAAATAACACAACCTGCTGGTATTTTTTTACTCGTATTAAGATGATAGACAATATCTTTTGTCAAGAAACTTTTACCTGAACCTCTCTTGGCAACCATCACAATAGTTGGGTCAATCACCATATCTCCAATATTAAATTCTTTAAATTCAAGAACTGATCTCGGCATTATTTAAAACTATCATTAATAAATTATAGTTTCAAACACTGATCATAAAATGCATTTCGTTTCAAACACTGATCATAAAATGCATTTCGAGGTAATTTTCCATCTTTCATATCATCGATGAATACTAAAGTAGGTGAAATAACAACAGTATTAGGACTCTTAACACCTTGTTCTTTCATTTGATGTAATATTTGTTGTACCATCATACTTTTACCCATTGTTCTTTTTGTTTGAATTATTTGACAATCACTCATCTATTATATATTTTCAACGATAATTCTTTAAATTCATTTTCAAATCACCGATGCCACCACCTGACATTGGTGTTTCAATAAATTGACTGGGTGGTTCTTCTGATGCAGGATATAAAAGAAATTTCCAGAGAAGCCAGACAAGTAGTGCCAAAACGATCTGGTATCGGTAGGTGAATGTTTTGACTTTTTGACCATTAACAATACTTTCTTGGAAACCAAGGCCAAAAATATAAAAGAGAACACACAAGGCGAAAAAAGCAATGATTGCTACTAGATAGGAATTTTCAAAAATACGATAGTCGATCATTTATACTAATACTAATAAGGATTTTTTGGTGTACCATATGCTTCAATAAATCTATTTGTTTCGATAAATTTCTTGACACCAGGTAAAAATGTCGGGTTATCTGTCTTGACATCAATGGGAATCTTCTTTCCATTTTCACTTGTTCTCAAATTTTCAGTTAACTTCTGCATTTTCTCAATTTCTTTATCTATACCACGTTTCTCACTGTTACTTTTAATAGCACGAACATCTTTGTTATTCTCTACTCTTGGTAAATTATCGTAATCGACAGGAATTTGAATAATAGCAGGAACATTGATTGGCTGTGGAGCCTGTTGTTGCTGTGCGAAAGGATTAGGAACAGGTGGATAATTTTTGTTTTCTGGTTGTGATTGAATGTACATTTTCGGAATTGATTTCATATTGACGAATTTGGTTGCAATTTGAGTGAGTGGAATACTTTTCTCAATTGCTCTGATGATACCAAGATCGAGGGTTTTTTGAATTTCATATTCATTAATTTTATAACGTTCGGGAGTAATACCTTCATCGTTAAAGAAATTAGCAAAATTATGACATTCTTTACTACATTCAAGATAACAACGATGAAAGAAATTTGTCACATTAAAATTAACAATAAAATCATAGTGAAACTTTTCATCCAGATTGTAAGATAGGGAAAGAATAATGGCCTTTGATTTGATGGTTGCTTTGATAATGTAATCAAAATCATTACCAAAACCACATGTATCATGAATAAATTTAGAATGTTTTTCAATCACTTCATTATTCCAACTTTTGATAGTGATAAGATACATTTGGAAAACTTCTAAATGAGATAGATTTTTAGCAATTATTTTAGGATCCTTTGCCTCTATTTTCGAAGCATCATAGATGTTTCGAAATGAATCATAGATAATTGGTTTCAATGTATGCACGAGAATCGTCTCATACAATTTACTGTTTTCCATAAAAAATGAAATATTAAAAACCTCATTATTATTATCCATTATATTTTCCAAACATAAAAAATCATTTTAATAGTACGTAAACTAAATACATATTATTAAAAATCAGACGGAACACCACTCACAAATTCAAGTTGTGCATCAGGTGTCTGTTTCGCAAAATCATTCAACTTTCTTGTATTACTAAATGACGAATACTGTCCTTCATATTGTTGATACGGTGTTACTTGATCTGCCAACAACTCATCATCTGCGTACTTATTCATGCCAGCTCGAATAATGAATGTCGGATCAGGATGGTCAAGTACTTGAGTGTTATTACCACGATTAGCATAGAATTTATAGGCGTTAACAGGAATACAAGGGCATCCTGCATCAGTCGCACCACCACAAGTATAACTACTTCTGACAAATTTCGTGTATGTACCGTCAGCCATTTTCATTTCAACAATGGGTGTTTTACCTTCTTGTTCTCTAATCGCTCTCATGACTTGCCCTGAAGTCAATCCGTCAAAAGGAACAGTCCAATCAGCACCACAACATTGTTTGCTACAAGGTAACAAATCTAATCTGTATTGCTTAATACCGTCATCGTTAGGATTCTTATCTTCCCAGACTTGAGGTTGAGGCTCATTTTCGACGACAAATGTATCATTTTTTGATTTGTATTTTCTGACTTTGCGATTGTATTTATCATACGGACTTGGTTTTGTTGGTCCGTATGTCGAATCATCACCGTCATCTTCATAGGTCGGATATTCTGCTTGCATAACCTTATCACGGAAAGTAGGTGATGCAGATAATCCAGCAAATCCTGACATGTTGATTTGATCCTGGAATGATTGTTGACCTTTTCTCACAGTACCAGGAATTCTACGGAAAATAGGAGTAATTTGTTGGTTATCGGGATCATTGGTGTAAAAAGCACCATCGAACTCTTCTGGAGAATTACCATTACGATAGATGTAATAAACAACCAATAAAACAATAATAATTAAAATAACGAGAACGAGATTATTCATTATACTTTTGGTAGATAAAAAGGTTGTAAGTACCATATACCAAGATCTGTATGATTGTATGTCATTGATGGAGAATAAGCAAATCTCAATAATGATGGATTATCAGTATTAGGTATGACTTTCATTCTAGGGATAAAATCAATTTGCAGGTTAAATTGTCGAATAAACTTATTGTATTTATCAATGTATGAATAATCATGTATGATATTGTTATAAAATATCGAAGGAGTGATCTGAGGATATTTTTTACCGGCATCATGTTCAAGTGATATCAATAATTTGTTTACTTCATCACAATTGTGACCTGAAAATTTAATTGGTTGGTAATAGATGAATGGTTTGATGAAGTAAAGACCTTCTGGTGTGATGAGTAATGAACCAATTGTTTTGCTAGTACCAGGTTTGTAATGATTGGCAAAATTGAGCAAATCATTCCCACTTGGAAATTCATAGATAATTCCAGATCGACGTCTTTCAGGTGATGGATTGGGATGAGTATGAAAGATATATTCTGATAAATTAAAGAGTTTGTCATCTTTAGGCATAATGGTGTCAGGATCAGAATGATAATTATTGTTATGATTGGCATGAATGATGACTTCTTGGATATTGTTGTCTTTAATGAGTAATCTACCGGAAATTTCGGAATAACATTGATCACCATTCTCGCAAGAATAATGCTTGACAGAACCGTTTTGATAGACAGAATCGATAATGAGTAATTGATTATGTGAGAAGAAAATCCATTCTGGAATTGTTAGTGGTTCATGAAATAATATTTTCGGTAATGGATTGACTATTCTTGTATTATCGATGATCAGGACTTTGAGAATTTTGAGTAATTTTTTGGATGGATATTTGTTTTGCCAGTCGATATCAAAAATGATGTATCCGTAATACATTTTGTCATTTTTTCGGATTGCTTTTTTTTCGAGTAATATCATTGTTTTCCAGTATTTTTCCCGATCGATTTTATAGTCTTTATTCCATGGTATATTGATGAACAAGCGTTTCTTACCATGAGACATATTCTAATTAATCTTTGTTTTTAATTAGCAAATTCTTACTATTAAATGTCAAATCATAATCAGTGTTTGATCCAATATGATGACGAACCATTCCTTCTTCAATTTTAACAAAAAAGTTTGTTGGAGCAATCATTTCAACACCTGATCCTAATAACTGAGGATTGTTACTAAATAGATCATCTTTCTTGTAGAATGGAATATCATTTGGTATGTTAACAATATCACCAACATTCGGTTTATGAGTCGTAAAAACAATCATTTTACTTTTTTTGTTTTCTGGAGGAATTACTTGTCTTGGTTGTTCTGAAGAAATTTGTCTTGGTTGTTCTGTCAAATTTTGTGGAATTACTTGTCTTTGTTGTTCTGAAGTTAGCAGACTCGATTGTTCTGTTAGATTTTGTGGAATTATTTGTCTTGGTTGTTCTGAAGTTAGTTGGTTTGGTTGTTCTGTTAGATTTTGTGGAATTATTTGTCTTGGTTGTTCTGAAGTTAGTTGTTTTGGTTGTTCTGAAGTTAGTTGTCTTGGTTGTTCTGTCAGATTTTGTGGAATTACTTGTTTTTGTTGTTCTGAAGTTAGTTGTCTTGGTTGTTCTTGGATATTTTGATGAATAAATTGTTTTGGTTTTTCTAAAATTTGTGTTGGGAAACCAAGTAATGATTTGACATAATTGACATAATAATTATTTAATTCTTCGTTGTTCATCGACATATTTATATGAAATATAACATTAAAAATGAGTAATGAAGCACAATCAATGTATGAAGGGGATTCATCAATGAGTAAGCCATTTTCAGTTTATGTTTATGATACTATTCCTGATTGTATTAAGGATAAATTTGACCAAAGTAAGAATGATAGTATTCAGAATGCGAGATTTGATAATAAAAAAAAAATCTTATGTCATCATTACATCAATTCACTGAATAGCGAAAGTGATTGTTATTTTTGTCCACATTATGACAAATGTTTGTATGCACATGGATTAAAAAGCCAATCGATTGATGATATTAAATTACAATGTTTAAGTTTATTGATTGATGGGACATATGAAAACAATGATGTTGAATTTAAGGATAAAATGTACAAGAATTTGTTTATTTTTGTTGATGTTTGTCATAAGTGTATTGAATTGGAGAATGTGAGGATTGATAATTATCGAAGATATGGATCGAAATTTTTTGATAGTTTGAAGACTTATACTCAACAAGTATATCTGAAGCAAAATATTTCACCATGGGGAGATAAGACGAGGAAACATTGTATTGGTGGAATCAATTGTCGTCATGGGTCACCCTTTAAGGAATTGAAAATTTGTAAGGAACATTTTTTTAAGGGATCGTGTCATAAAAAATTACGCGATATCTTAATTGAAGATCCTGAATTACTGGAATTCAAGAAAACAGATTTTGTTCCATCTGGTTGTGACAATGGTCTCCATATTCACATCGAATCTTATTACACTTTTCGTAAATTTATTGATAACATGGAGCCCAAAGATCCGAAGAAAAAGATACTTGTCATTAATATGGATTTACCGACAATCGAATATGATCCAGATTTCGATAAAATATTTTCAGAATTTATGAAAGAGACACAAGATACTTTCTTTTCTTAAACATCTTCTTGCAGAATACTTTTCTTCATTTCTTGATCGAATGTAATACTCGATTTCCGTACTTTATCAATATTGACTAATGATTCAATGATCTGAATGTTGACGTTATAATCGTTCATAAAAGTGCTAATTTTCCTGTATTTTTTATTTTTGAGGAAAGCTTTCAAGAAGAGTGAAATGTAAATGAAGTCTGATGATTTCATTTGTCGTATCAAATCAGAATTGACCTTGTTAACAATTTTATTATTAATGTTCATATTAGAATTGTTGGTGTAATCTTTCGGATAAACAAAATTTTCTGATCCATAAATTTTATTGGGATATTTGTTCAAATGATAAGCAGTCATAACACAAGAAGTAAAACCATGTTCTTTTTGCATGATCCATGTTTGTTGACTATGTATATATCCCTCAATCTTATCTGATTCTGATGCTAATTTACTAATTTCGAAAAAGATTTCAATTTGTTGTAATGGTGTGAGATCCGGATATTGTGTCCGTATGTGCTCGATGTAATTACGATTAATTGTCAAAGGAATTGTCGATCTTTCCTCACCATAAAGCTGTAGTACTTGACCAATGGATTTGTAATTATTCAAGATACGATTAGTTGATTCGAATAAACCATATTTTTCATCTTTCAAGACTGATGTATTGAGATGTTCTTTAATTTGATTAATACTAAAAGAACCACCATAAATATCATTCAGTTCTTTCATCAGAGAAATTGTCCTTCGATAGTCAAATTGTGCTGATTCTGCAAGAACTTTAAAGATGTTTCTCTTGTTTATTGGTGTATCTTTAATGTTGATATTTTCGTTCTTGATAATTTTAATGATCAGTAATTTGATTTCTGCTTCACCTGGTCTCTCAAGTTTAACACTAGGAATGTTTTTTTTGAGTGTGTTAATAAATTCAATATGACTATCATTACAAATGAGAATGATGGGGATCATGTGATGGAGAATATTCATTTTGATGAGACCAGTGATAATTTCTTGTTCTTTCTTGGAGGTGATTGGAGTGATGTTATCGATGACAAGAATTTTCTTTTTGTTGATATTATAAATATTTTTCTGTGAAATCATATTTGTGTAAAAATTTTGAATGTTCTTGCTGACTTTTCCCGATTTCTTTTTCTCTCTTTTCATTTCAATTTCAGAAAAGTCAGTCGATAGACGATGATAACCTAAATCTTTCATGAGAATATCAATAATGAGTGATTTACCAATACCATTGGAACCAGTAATAATAAGATTGGATTTAATTTTATCATTTTTAGTTTTTTCTTTTTTACCTTTTTTCTTGATTTTTTCTTTTTTGTCTCTGTCATAAAAAGTCTTCTCGACATTATGTTTAACTTTATTAATTTCATAAGCTTCCAAAAATTTATTGATATTTTCAATTGCTAATTTATGACCAATAACCTGTTCTATTTTATCTGGTATGTATTTTTGTTCCCAGGACATTGATTTACTAAATTTAATTATTTGTATTTGGATCAATTTTTTTGTAATTTTAGTGATAATAAGGCGACTAATCAGGTGGTAATAAGGCGACGACTCTGGTGTCAATAAGGCGACGACTCTGGTGACAATAAGGCGACGACTCTGGTGACAATAAGGCGACGACTCTGGTGACAATAAGGTGACGACTCTGGTGACAATAAGGCGACGACTCTGGTGACAATAAGGCGATGACTTTGGTGATTATTAGAACAGCTACTTTAGTGATCATTTTATGAAAAAATAAAATAATTTAAAGAAATAATTTTTGGTTGAGTAAATTATTATTTTATTAGTCACCAATGTCGTCGCCCTAATAGTCACCTTAGTCATCGCCCTAATAATCACCAATGTCGTCGCCCTAATAGTCACCTTAGTCGTCGCCCTATTAGTCACCTTAGTCATCGCCCTTATAATCACCTTAGTCGTCACCCTATTAGTTATTTAAGTAGCAAAAGTAATCGCCAAAAAATAAAATAATTTAAAGAAATAATTTTTGATTGATCACTACTTTTGCTACTTAGTCGACATCTTGATAATCACGTAAGTAGCAAAAGTAATCGTCAAAAAATAAAAATAATTTAAAGAAATAATTTTTAATTGACGGTCATTGTAAACGCATGTGTGATGTCGAATAGGTTAGATATTGTATAAATAATTCCTCAACAAGACAAAAAATCTCTAAATAATATAAGTTATAATAATGGCAGAGAACGAAAAAAACAGCAAAAGAAGTGATTATGGTGTTGGAGATAAGTCATCTCGTACTTCGAGTGATATTACTGATTTGATTGCAAAGGCAAAATCGAGCAAGTCTTCATTGACTCTCGATGAATACCGTAAGCTTTATGATTGGATGATGGCTAATGGTTCCAAGTATCGTGAGGAACTTTCTAAAAATGAGAAACATATCAAATCGCTTAGTTCTGTTGCCGAACAGCTAGCAGTAAAGATTAAAGCGAAAATGGATAGAGGTGAATCTCAGAGCAACATCGAGAACCTCATTCTGCACGTCGCCGCCAAGAACGATCTTGATCCCAAAGATCTTGAAATTCTGCGTGGTCGTGTCAGAGAAATTCTCCTTGGTAACAGATTCGTCGTCAAGAACAAGATTAACGAGAATCTCTATTCTTCTCATTTGACAAAGATCATTGGTGGACCTCTCACCGTTGAAATGCCTTTCAATATTTCCAAAGAAGAAGAGCCATTTCTCCAGGATATTCTCAAGAAATACCAAGAAAATGAAGTCTACCAAAATTCATTCTTTGCCATCAGCAAGATGTATGAGGATTGTAGCCCTCTCGCCCTTGCCTCGAGAGATAAGAAGGAATCGACACAAGTTACCATGAGTAACAGTGTTCATCCCATCTTTTTCGCACTCATGGTTCCGAAATACCCAGTCTTCGAAGGTCTGACCATGCTCTCCAACTACGGAAGAATCGTCAAGAAGAGGTATCAAGGCCAGAGAATCGATAACATTGATGATATTGTTTTGGTGAACAATATTCGTGCTGATGCCAATGAATTCGCTTATTCCACTAGTCGTTATGCATTGGAAGACATTAAGGCTAGGTATGATGTCCAGAGAGCTTACCAATCAGTGGCCTATTGTGTCAGAAATGGAATTTACTACAATTGCGATGACCATAGCAAATTGATTAAGTTGCTCAGTGGAAGCCAACAACGTGATTATTTCAGCTCCAAGAACGCTGCCGAAAATGAAATTTATCTCTCTCAATTCTACGAATCAAGCATCAGCCTTATCAGAATGCTTTTCGCTAACTACTCATACAGGCCTCTGATTATGAGTATCACTGATGACCCAGGTATGCAACCTTACCTCAATTTCACAATGATGACCTCGAACCATCCCATGCAATCAACCATCAAATCGACTCTTGAGACTTTCCCTTACCTTACTTATTATGCTCAAGACCCCAATAGCACATATCAACTTCAGTCTGCATTGAATGGATATTCTTGGGTCCAGAAGAAGGATCGTATGGTTATGAAGAAGCACACTGTTATGATTGCTATCGGTGTGTTGGTCATTCACGTCATTCGCACTAGAATGACATACACTAACACATTTAACCAGGTTAACTACTCTTTCTTCAATGCTCCTTGGATTGAGGCACAGCAGGCTAACGTGGCTGATGTTGATATTGAAATTAATGATAGCGTCAAGACTCATGTTGGTGAAACTCCCTACCAACTTCGTGCTGTTCTTGCTAAGAAGGTTCTGACCATTGAGAAAACCAAGTATCCCGGAAACGAATTTGCTATGGTGAGGAAGGTTCGTGATTTCAATACTGGTGTTTATGATAACTCTTATTACATTTATGATCCTTTGGCTCCGATGTCTATCGTCAAGGGTTCCGGATCTGAATGGTATCAGAACGCTGCGGTCAGTTCTATCCAGGATCATGGTGGCTTTGATTTCAATTCTTCAGAGAGAATTGGTTTCTACGAATTGGCCCAGAAATTCGGAAATATCTTCATTTATGCTAAGATTGGAAACGATACCAAGGAAAATGTTTTCACTTTCACTGTTGATTATTAATTGCAATTATCATTGTTATTAATAAAGATGTACAAATTTGATATGCTTAGGCAATTTGTAATTAATTTTTTTTAAGACATCATTTTTGATTGTGATATGTTTCAATGATTTCGGTAGATTTATCAAATTTAGATCATATGCATTTGAAAATGTAATATAAATCAATGATTGAGGTAAATGACGTAGTTCTGAATGAAATTGCCATCCAAATATGACATGTGACAATGATTGTGGCCAATTTATCACTTCTTGATTAAACAGGTCACCAAATTTAATATACAATAATGATTCTGGTAAATCGAGTAATTTCTGGTTAAACTCTCTTCCAAGTGTTAGATATTTTAATGCTATCGGTAAATTAAGCAATTCTTGATTAAACTTTGATCCGAATGTCAGATATTTCAATGTTATTGGTAAATTTGGCACTTTTTGATTAAAATTTTCACCAAATGTAAGACTTATTAATGAATTTGGTAAATTATCAGGATGTTGATTAAAGTTCCATGCAAGTTTGATATGTGTTATTGTGTTTGGTAAAAAAATTAATTCTTGACTAAAATCCATTCCAAATTGGATGTGTGATAATGATAATGGTAAATTGAGAAATTCTTGATTAAACATTGTTCCAAAAATAATATGTGACAATGACCGCGGTAAATGATTTAATTTTTGATTGAAATCTCCTCCAAATTCAATATATTTCACTGAATCAGGCAAATGATCCACAATTTGATTAAATTTACTCCCAAATACAATATGTGTCAATAATTGTGGTAAATTTTGCACAATTTGATTAAAATCAAATCCAAAGACAATATGTGTCAATGTGTCAGGTAAATTTGTTAATAGTTGATTAAATTTGTTTCCAAATTTAATGTGTGTCAATAATTGAGGAAATTTTCCCAGTTGTTTATTAAAATTACTTCCAAATCCAAATGAAACGTGTGTCAATGAGGTAGGTAAATTTCTGAGTTCATAATGAGATTGTTTCAATATGATGTGTGTCAATTGTGGTAAATTATGCAATCGATGACCAAAATCATGTCCCAATTCGATGTACAATAATTTTCGCGGTAAATTTTCTAATCTTCTGTTAAATGCCCAACCAAAAATAATATGTGTTAACGATGCAGGTAAATTTGTCAATTCTTGATTAAATGAATCCCCGAAAATAATGTGTGTTAATGATTCAGGTAAATTTTTCAATTTCTGATCAAATTGATCACCAAATCTGATATATATCAATGATTTTGGTAAAACATCTGTCAATTCTTGATTAAAATGGTCACCGAGTTTCAAACGTACCAACGATGAAGGTAAATTTTTTAATTTTTGGTTAAAATCCCATCCAAATTTAATATGTGTTAATGATTTAGGCAATCTCGTTGGTTCTTGATTAAAATATTTATCAAATGTTATGTTTTTAACATAATATGGATAAGTATTACCACTGTTAGAATTATAAATTTTACAAATTTGTATCGGAAGCATTGTTCTCAGATAAAAAAATATTTTATTCGTTTTATGACATGTCACTGTATTGATTGATGTACAATATTGTAACACATCAATACATAATTCATAAGGTAACTCAATCATTAGTATTATCGTTAAATAATATTAATAATTAATCAATTTTTTCAAGAGACAGAATGTCGGTCATAGACATGACCGATTTCCATGTCCATGGAAAATCGAAAGAAACAAATTGTAGACGTAGTAACCTGTGGTAATTTTTTTAATAAAAACTTGGGATTGTCCTCGTTCCTGCACTTGATTCATAAAGTGGTCGATCGATTGGAGTAATGGGTGAAAATTTATCGCGTAGATAACCTTGATGTTGCAAAACATTTGACAAGACAATTGGCCCGATTTCATCAACTGTTAACCAATTCAGGCGTTTGACTTGATATTCTAGATTATCAGGTTTGTTAAGTGACTTCATGACAAAATTCTTCTGCATATGACCAAGTAATGAATCCTGATTTTGTTTCTGAATGAGATACTTGCCATTCGAATTCTCAAAAATATATTTAATCAACATTTTCTGAATCACATGAATGTTCTTTTCCGAGAAATACATCTTCGATAACTGTGATGAGATCGTATTAGTAAACGGCACTTTATTCGCTTGCTGATTAAAATCGTCGTTGTGTGCCTGGAAAAACAAGAACGGTGTTTTTTCAATATCGAAATTAGATAAATCTCTTCGATTTATTTCATTAAAATAGTTATCCATTATCAATGATTACTCTTAATTATATTTTTTAGTTTCAGAAAACTAAATAATATATGTTTCCAGGAGATCAGCTTCAACAATCTTGTTATCAGCCTTAAAAATATGATCAATCGTCAACAATGATGGATACTGTCTCAATGAATTCATCGGTACCACAGAATATTCCGGAGAAATAACACCAGTTGTCGAATTTGTCACCCGATTAAATATTCTTGCTGTCTGATTGGTCAAATCAATCGAATCAATCATCACCCACATATTAACCTCAGAAGAAATAACCTGAACCACTAATTCACCATTCTTAAAAACATCATTCACTTGTTTGATATTCGCCACTTCCCTATCAGTCAAATTTGTCCCAATACGATCATGCAAGAACATCGTAAAATGTGATGAGATCAATTTTGAAATATCCTTCTCCGTATCTTGGTGAATATTTTGCAACAATGTCATAATTTCTTCAGGAGGTCTATTGACATTATTGCTCAAATACTGTGTACTGAAATTATTCGGATTGAAAATATTCTTGAAATTAGCATAAATCTTATCATCTAGAACTTGAAAATTCACTTTTTCGAATAAATCTCCAATTGCCATCTTGAAAGTTCTCGGAGTTGTTTCAGATAATAACCCTTCCTTATTCTTATCCTTAAAATTACTATCAATCATCGCCAAAAATCCAATGTTCGGCAAATAATATGATTTGCTATCCAGGACATATCTCCAGTATCCCATATTGCTACCTTCCAAATGCAAATCTTTAATGTAAACATTATCCTCTAATGTCATATCTGCAATGTAGATTCGTTCTTTCTGCATCACTGATAAAGCCATGGCAACTTGAAACAAAACATTGCTCCATTCAAAATCACGACGAACACCATGATTCGTCATTTTCTCCGCAATTCCTTTCTGAATACTTTGACGAGATGACCATAAGTAAATATTATAAGTAGGTGCTTCAGTCAAAAGAACCAAACACTGACCACTGTATTTCTGAAGTCTTGGATCCAATTCATCAGGTAATTCAAAATAATCAATCCAATTGTATTTTGGTTTGGCGACATAAGCGGGATCATTCTTCGGATCAGTTGCCTTCAATAAGACACCTTCACGAAACAAGAATGTCTGGTATTCTTTTGTTAGCCTATCACGCTCATTATCGGGTCTTGATCGTAATTTGACGAAATCGATATCTTCATTGGCAGAAATAAAATGAGCAAACTTCATACAAAAATGCGGACATCTCTTTGTTTTCAGAAGATCCTCACGAATCTTTTCATAAAATAACAACTCTCTCCAAACATCATACTTTTTATACAATTCGTCTCTCACTGTGTAACTAGCATATTCAGCTTGATTCAAAGCATAAATTCTGATTTGAATTCCAATTGACTGTTTAGCACAAATAGCCGTACCGGAAACCTGATCGAAAACAATCGGATAACAAGTGTTGTAAATTAACAAATTCTTCGGTAAAATTAAATAGGGAATTTTCTCTACTAAACTGTATTTCTTCGGATCAATATTTAGGATCTTAATAAATTCCAAAATTGATCTTTCACCTTTCGTGTATCTTGTTGTATTACGACATAAATCATAGTATGTGCTTTTATTACCTCCACCAATACCAATATTCTCACCCTCGTAAAATCTCATCACTGATCTTTTCAAATACTCATAAAAGACTAATCTTTCACCTAATGTCGAATAAATCAATTTCGGATCTTTGTTGGGTATCATATCTTCATAAATATGTGTCATCGTTGTATGACCACCAGTCGGTCCAGGTGTGTAGATCTTATACACTTTTTGAACAGGTAACACAATATTCTCCGTCATGTTAATCGCACCAGTTGGCAAACCAAGATACTCGAGATTACGATTACCTTGGATAACATAGTTAATCGCGGGTGGTCTTGTTGGAGGAGGCTGTTCTTGATAATATTTCATTTCAAATAATGGTGGTCTATTTTGCTGTGTTCCCATAAAAACTTCTGCCGTTTTACCACTATTATTGTCGACAGTAAATTGGGTCGACGGCGGTGGTGGTCTTGCTTGTCCTTGATAACCTCCAGGACGAGGTGTATATGGTCTTGCAGGATTAGGAACATAAGGACGCTTTGGAGTAAATGGGTTATTAGGAATAAATTCATTATCAACTACTTTAGGAATAACAACACTTTTCTCATCTTCTTCACCGGTACCTCCCATCATTCGAGAATTATTCATCGGCGAAAAAAAAAAGTCTTCTTGTTCTGTTTCGAACCACCTGTCATCTCTCCTGACATTTGTGGTCCCATTTGTGCCTTCGCATTTTGATACGCTTGAAACATATCATTCTGTGTCGGAGGCATTCCTTGTGACATCATATTAGGTGGCATACCCGGCATTCCGGTCGCCATACCAGGTGACATTCCTTGTGGCATTCCTGGCATTCCCTGAGGCATTCCTGGCATTCCTTGTGGCATTCCTTGTGGCATTCCTTGTGGCATACCTTGTGGCATACCTTGTTGCATTCCAAATGGTACTCCTTGGGACATTCCATTCATTCCTGGAGGCATACCTTGTGGCATAGGATTTTGTTGTGCCATTGCTCTCATAATTTCTTCTTGTTGATTTTGATTAAGCATTCCAAGAGGATTTGATTGTGCTTGGTTATTGACCGGAGGACCGAATAAAGATTGCATACCTGATGATCGAGGCTGTTCTTGCCAATTTTGCCCAGATTGGCCTAAATCATATTGTGAATAATCCTGTTTCGATGATTTCGGAAAAAGGTCTTTATCAGCATGAACATCTTCTTTAGAATATCTCACTCCTTTAATGATTTTACTATTTTTGTTTGTCGACATTTCTAATTCTCCTATATCAGAGATAGATTTTTTAGTATTACTTGGACTCGTTGCTTTCGTTTCATGAATAGTTCCATGGATTGTTTCATTTGCATCAGGAAACATTTCAGTTTTAGGAAATTTTTCATGTTCTTCAGGAAACATTTCAGTTCTAGGAAATGTTTCATGTTCTCCAGGAAATGTTTCTTTAGTTTCAGAATTATTTGTATTATCAATATCCTTCAGTCTAGCAAATGGTACAGTCGAGAATGGTGTCGTTACCTCATCATCAATATTAGGTTCTTCTCCAGTATCATCATAATATTCATAATCTTCTAAATCACCAGAATCATCAGCATTTTCAGCCACATAATCCGGATCATCCTGATAAAATTGTGGTTTCGTATCATTCTCTTCATCATCATGAAATGAGGTATTCTGATGTCTATCAGAATCAGCTTTCTTCGCACTTTTGAAGGAAACAGCCTTCTTCTTTTTGCCTTTATACAGAAGATGAGGATCAGTTGTCACATCATAATCGATATCTTTAGGATTCACACCTTCATTCCAACCTGGAATCGGTGCAATGTCAGTCGGTCCTTCAATATCAGTTCCAACATCAGTCAAGGTGTCATTTCCCATTCTTTTCATGGGAGTAATTTCACCAACATCAATATCATCAATATCACTTTCCTCATCAGTTGATTGATTGAAAAGATTAACAATTGACTCTCTTTGATGTGCATAATTGTTATCCATTTCGATTCTTTTCATACTTCCTTCAGGATCAGCAATGACATAGTTGTTATCGAATTGAATAATATTATTAAAAAAACTATGTTGTCTCACATTTCGCAATAACATATTATCCTCTTCGGTTTCTGTGAGCATTTTAAGAATTTCTGGTGTTAGATAGCCATCTTCACTAATCCTCATTTTCTCAGGATAAACACTATCGATAAATTGTTTTAATTCTGGATACTTGTCAATTTCAATTTGGTATTTACTAAACACATGATGCAAGAAATAATAAAAATCAGCATAATCACTATTCACTTCAGGTATCTTCAATTTCTTTGTCTGGCTATTCGGATACTTGTTAATTTGTGCCAGAAAGAACCGTGACAATCGAATTGATGGATAAGTGATGTTATCTTTCACTCTTAAATAACAATCAATCATCTCAGGTCTCAGTTGATTATGTCTAAACTCACTATGTATTTTAGTAATGTTGTACAATAAATTAACAATTTGATAGAAGACTGATTTCCAAATATCTAAATTCAAAGCATAGTTATTGAGGAAAGCTTCCAAATTAGTCAAATGATAAAATCGTTCTGATATTTCAACCGAATAACTATGTTTGAGATCAATATGTTTTGTTTCATCTGGTAAAAATTCAATGAGTTGTTTACCTGACACGTCAACATTAATGATAGTGAGGAGCAAATTACTTGTTTTACCACTCAAGACCATATCTTGTAAGAGTGTCGTGATGATTTGATGAATGTTAACTGGATCATCCATTTTGTCAATTTGAGACATATCGGGATAGGGTATGATTCGAATCATGACTGGTTGAGTGGATAAACGTTTGTAAACGAGGATTTTGTCTTTTAAACCGACATCAATTAATTTTTCTTTTTTAAGATTTTTTTTAGTGAAAATACTGTTCAGATCATATTGTTTTAATTTGAATCTATCGATATCGATATTAGGATTTTGATATTTGACGATATATGTTTTTTTGTTATCCAAAACTGTCATGTCGAAAATTATAAAAATCAAATTATCTAAATCATTAAATGGATCTCCATTGTTGGTCATTTATATTAAAATAATATAAGTTTATTTTATCTTAATCAACATTACCAACAAATCGATATTCCTCGAACAAAGGATCACCAAGAATTAGTTTTTTGGGAGTTGTGTATTCATCATCAACAATTAATCGCCCATTTTCTGTTAAAAACTGAGATCTAGGATTAATGTTAATATGATATTTAGCCGGAACGACTCGAGAAATGAAATCCTTGATTGAATTAGGGACATATTTATTGAATTCAGGATACAGTTTCTTATCAGAGAGTGTATTAATGAAATAATGAAGGTCATAATAATGATTTCTTTTGCTGGATAACTTGACTTCTTCGTGTGCCCAGACAGACTCAACTTTAGAATTAACAATTTCATCACCGTTACATGAAAAATCAAAATCAGTGATCTTCGCATGCAAACCAATATTCGGAATTTCGAAATAATATCTGACAGTGGCATCTTTACTTTCACGAAAGGTATACATAAAACTATTTTTGGCAGTTGTGTTATTGCCATTATTCGGTGCTATTTTCTGAAGTAGCATATTATTCGTTTTCGCATCATTATGACGGAAATCAGGATAACGTAATTGTATTCTTGCAAAAGTGTGAACAATCTGGAAAATAATCACTTTCCATACTTTTTCTGTCATTGTTGTTCGATAATTATTATAAATATATGTCATCAAATCACCAGCCTCTGCCCATTCAGTAACAAGCACAGACACATGTTCCTCTAACTTTCCTTTATTGTAAAGTTCGAGAAATTCTTTGTATAATTTATTTTCACGATTATCGATATTGATACATGCAGATTGAGTATCTAAGAATGGTATAATACTCGTTTTAAAAACAAAAATGGGAATGACGACATGAGGTGTTTCTCCTCGAATCACCATTCCTGCTAATTGTTTAATAATTCTCAGTTCGACATTTTCGGGACGACTAATATCATCATACCATCCATAACCACATTTCGGATAAGCAATAACTTTAAAAGCAAAGGCTAATTGACCTGAAAAAATAGTATGTCCATCAGCATTTTTGACACGTTTTCCCCTTTCATCTCTTTTGATACGAAGTGCTTGGAATGTATGACCTGTTGAACCACTACTAATGTAAAATAAATTCAAGTCCATCGCTTTCACCATCTCTTTAAGATTGAGATATTGGCGTGGAATGATACAATTGATATTAGAACAATTCTGATCATTGCATCGATGTTGATCAGCAAATAGTTCGGATGATGTACCATCAAGATCAATGAAGGAAATAATATTTTTATCTTTCAGATACGCTTTAATTTCATTGATTCTGTTTTCTCTTGGTTTAATAATATCATCAAGTTTGACATTCTCCATTTTCGTAATAACAGTTGGCTCGACACGATATTTTTCATTTTTGATTGATCGCATACTTTTCGTTATTTGTTTAATTAATTCAGCATCTGATTCTTGTGTCGATCGCTCAGTTACATTATTTGTGTCTCTTCGAGATGATTCACTATAATAACTGGCAGATGTATGAACACTCGATTCTGATTTATAGGAATGTTTACTGCTACTTGGCGCATTACTCGAGAAATGATGGAAAAAATCACTTTGATTGACTGGAGATGGTGATCTACTAGATTCAGATACTTCTGATGCTTCTGTAATTGGAATGTTAATTTTTTTTGTTTTACCTCTACTCATTTATTTAATATTGGAAGTTACTTTATTTTTTGGTTAATTTGGTACGTTGTTAATAAAAATATTCCTATTAATATAATATAATGGAATATTTCGATAGTTTTAACTCAAACAAAAATTCATATCAGACAGAACATATGGAAACACCCAAAATGGTGCTTCATTATCATGGTGGTGACAATGGTGCGACAACCATCAAACAACAAACCACGACAACCACAACTGCAACTGGTAATCCATATACCAACGATATCAATAACAGTGTTTCTGATCTAAGTACTAAACTTCTCAATGAAGCAAAAACAAATTTGTCTAGTCTTTATGACCAGGCAGTATCATCACTCACCAAGACAGCTCAATCGGGTGGTGCTAAATCTTCAAAAGTCCCCGATTTCAATGTTTCATTGACTGAAAAACCAAATTACGATGACGATTACACTAAATTGCATAGTGGTGCTCGTCAGAGTCAGAAACATACTCATCGTCCGGCTACTTCGAACATGTCAAAATCGAAAGTCAATGCATTCGATGTTTCATTGAATGACAAGACTGGTGGTAATTGTTGGATGAATCAAGGCGATGATGACAAAAAAGGTGGTGATGATTCTGATAATGATTCTGATAATGATCCTAATGCAGATGACCAAGCCAGTGATAGTGGTAGTTCAGTGAGTACCGATAGCGAAAATGATGATTTGGAAGGAGGATGTAACGATTGGGATAATTCTGATAAACATCAAAATACATCATTTATTGGAGGTGCGAAGAACAATCCATATATTACGAATCTTCAAGTTATTGTGAAGCAATTGAAGACAATGCCTGAATTTACGAAACTGGGATTGGCACATACTCAAATGACTAAATTGGCATCGATTGTTTTGAATGACGCAAAGGCGAAATTGTCTGATCCTCAGAATCATGTTAAAATGTTGTCTGATGGCAAGGATCTTTTGAAGACCAGTGCATCGAAATATATTGCCAAGGCGAAGGAAATTCTGGCACTTCCTCCTAAGGAAAGGAAACCGAGGAAGAAGAAGGTGAAGAAGGTTAAAGAGGATGTTTAAAAAGATTAATTTTCATTAATAATTTTAAAAATATTGTCTTTTGTTATTTCCAAAATTTGGATTTTTCGTTTCATCGCAAATGCTTCTGAAAACCCACCGTCTATTCTAAAAATCGTATTACGGCAACTACCTTTAATGTCATATTGAGGTGAATGCCCAATGATCATCCGATTTAATTTTAGAACATCCAAAATTTGATCAGATGTTTTGCAGGTTTGTTCATTTTCTTCTGCAAAGTGTCTTGTCCAAATAGGACTTAATTCTTGGTCATTAAAGAGTGGATGAATATCAATTTCGTTTAATAACCATTGATGCATCATTCTGTTAATATATTCTAATTGTGTTCTTGCCGGTACACTTGACAATGCATCAAATTCTAATGTCTGAGGAACAATACCCGCATGCACAAATAAATTAGAACCAATAATCAAGACAACTGGGCGATTCTGAGCAAAATCAATGGCAAGATCTGATCCACGTTTAAAAATCGTGTCTCTGTCTTTCATATCAGAATGACTGACATAATCATACACTCCCTGAAAATTGAGGATTTCATGGTTACCAAGTAAACTGTAAACTGCTCCACCATCTTGTTTTGCTTGTTGATGTAAGGCACTGAAAAGAGCAACGACATCAAGATCACCATTCAGATTACATTCACCTAATTGTGGACGACAACCATCGACTTGATCACCGACTTGAACAACAACTGTTTTACCTCCACACCAATTGTTATCTTTGTCAATAACACCACCAAGTCGTAATGATTTAATGGTAAGATTCATATCACCATGAATATCTCCAATAGCTATTATTCTTTCTACAGAAGGAAGAATAGTTGGTGGATACTTATATGACATTTAACAATCAATAACAAATTAATTAACATACTCATGCCAAAAGATGACACCAAATGTATCATCAAATCGTGAATTATAATGAAGTGGTTTGATAACACCGTTAACATTGAGTGTTGGTGGTGGGTATTGGTCGAATGTTTTTTTCAGATCGGCATGGAATTCAGGTGTGATTTCATTTTCTGAGAACATCATGAAGATCATATTGATAATAAAATTAAAAAATGGGTAATGTGCATGGATTAATTGGAAGAAGTAGCCACTGAAGTTATGATAGAATGCATAATGTAATTCATTTTTTAAATCATTATGGTTATTGAAGACAAAACGTTGGTCATTAATGTAATAATAAATCATGAATGATGGGATTATACCATCGAGATACAACTGATGCATCATTTCATGGCCATTTTTGATTAATTTGGCGACGTAACAAACGAAGAGGATGTCAAGTGAATAAGCATATTTAGAGATGACATCGGTGATTATTTTTGTGTCAATGGTGAAACATTCATAAAGATAAGTAAAATAATCAAGAAGACTATTTTTGATGGCAAATTCTATTTCATCAATGATATTAGTTTCAAAAATAAATTCTTCTTGTGATGTTCGAGACATTTCATTGAGGTAGAAGAAGTAACAAAGATGTTCTGCTGTTAGTATTTCATGAATGAACAAATGATCGACAATCTCAAAATAGTTATCATACGTAAAAACAGAATGTAGAAGTTGGAATTTATCTTCAAAATTTTGACAATGTGCTAAATACTTGTAATCTTGTGATAGAGCGATATATTCGAGTTCTTCGTAAATGTCGCGTGATTGAGTAGTGGGTGAATACATGGCTTGATACCTGTATTTAAATTCTTCATCAAGTAAATCGAGAACAATTGCGCCGGCAACAATCGAGATCATATTGGGAAGAATGGAAATAATTTTAAATAATTTGATTTGTTCTTTGAAATTCAATTTTGTCTTGTGTTGATGAGCATAAATGACTAGAATCTTATCGATACATGCTTGGTCATTCTTCTCCATACACATTTCAATTAGTGAACAACACTCATCAAATGATTTAATAGAACCAGATCCAAAATAAATTGTCATTAAGATGTAAAATTGACGTGGAATGATACCGAATTGTGATAGCATTTCGAAATAACGAATGATATATGTTTGATCATAGACAACCTTTCTGAGGTGTTTGAATAAATGGTAACTCATATTCTTGTTGAGTTTGTTATGTTGTTGCAATTGGTATTCAATAAATCGGTCATCATTTTTATTGACAAAATAGAGTAAATCTGACAGGCTGATTAATTCACAATCTTTCTTTCCATGAATGTAAAAATGACACATATCGTAAATGTGATTTTCAATTTGATTGGTGTTGTACAACTTATCAACGAGGAATGTTTTACGTTCGACTGTCCAGTCAGTGCCAATAATTTTTGTGACATTGTGAATGTTGTTGCGTTCGAAAAATTGAGCATCAATAAAATAATCCATCAGATAATAATCATTGACGATCAAATCAATAATCTTGTCTTCCATACTGATGAGCTTTGCTTTGATGGGGTACTTTTTGAGGATAAATTGGTAGATAATGGGTGAACGATAATAAATGGAATAATAGATCATCCATTGTTTAATCATTGAAACAACGACATCCGCTTTACCATCAGAACAAATTTCATGTAAAAATGAAGTATTACCGTATTCATTAAATCGTGATGCCCAACCAACAAGTGAGTTATTGAGAGTGGAAATGTTTTGAATAGTGAGAATTTTGTCATTGCATTTCATAATTTCGGTGAATTCTGTGCACAAGATAACACCGAAATGTTCGAAACCTTCGATATCATTATGAACACGAATTGGTTTGATACCGAAATAAGTGTCAGCGACTGCATGACCATAAGGTGATTGATGAAGAAAGAGGGCATTGTAATACAAGAAACACAATTTGATGAGATCAGGCCCGGTACCTGTTTCGTCACTGATGAGATAAAAGAGTTTTTTAATGAGTTCAATGTTATAACAATTGTAGTTGTTGATGGAAATGGCCAATGAACTCGAAATACAAGGCATGGTAGAAAAATAATTCTGGAAGTATTTGTTTGATTCTTTAATTTTTTGGATAAAGTATTCATTTTGAATCGGATGTAACACTTCAAGAATGGTGAGAGTGACAACGCTTTGTTTGAGAACAGATGATTTGATAACATCATCAATAGGATACTTGAGAAAAAACCTGATGGCATATTCAAAACATCTTGATGCACTGAAATCAAGTTCGATTAACAATGAAAGCACTTCTTCCATTTTCTCAAAAGAGACAACTTGGGTAATTGGTTCTTCATTGAGAATTAATTCAATGATACTAAATAAGTAAATCATCACACTTGTCCCAGAATTACAATTGATAAATTTTTCATTTGCTTTGTGTTCAAGACAAGTTTTTTGCAAATCTTGATAACGATTGGGATTTTTGATTGTGATGCTTACTTTATGACTAAATTTACCGTTTTTACACAAAGTAAAAGTAAGGATCATTTCCTCTAGAGTCATTTATATTAATGAATGGGTATTGTTTAAATTAGTAAAGATCGGATTTTTCAATTTTTTCTAGAGACTGTCAAGTCGAAAGAAACAAATTGTAGACGTTAGTAACCTGTGGTAGACGTAGTAACCTGTGATAGACGTTAGTAACCTGTGGTAAGTGGTAAACTTCAATTTTTTTCATAACAATAAGTTATGAAAAAAATGTAGACGTAGTAACTTGTGGTAGACGTAGTAACCTGTGGTAGACGTAGTAATCTGTGGTAGACGTAGTAACCTGTGGTAGACGTAGTAATCTGTGGTAGACGTAGTAACCTGTGGTAGACGTAGTAACCTGTGGTAGACGTAGTAACCTGTGGTAAACGTAATAACATGTGGTAGACGTAGTAATATTCAAAATATTATAATGTATTTGATTGATTCCGGTACGAAATACGAGGCATTAGCATTGATTTGAATTGTGTGTAATGATTTTGGAAATGTCATTTTACGTAATTCATTAATTACATATGGTAGACTTAATTTCTTTAATTTAGGGAATAATTCTTTTGTGATGAGATATATATGAGGCTTTTCAATCAGTAGTTCAAAATATTCTAAATTTGGTGAGAAGGAAAGATTGATGTCATAATTACCATTATAATACGTCCATTTCAGTGATGGTATTTTTAATAAGTTTAATAAGTCAGAAGTGTCATCTCCCATGATTGAGATTGAATCATTATTATGATACCTGAGATGGGTTAATTTGCATTCATTATCGACAATCTTAATTGATGATGCGATATGATGTAATGACAAAATTTGTAGGGATGATGGCAAAATAATTGTGTAATCTACTAATCCTCCGACGTTGGAAAATACTCTTAGTCTTTGTAATTTCATGTTCGAAAAATCTGTTATACTAGATGGATAAATACGTATTTTTAGATGAGTGATTTGTGATTTTTTTATTGTTGAAACATCAGTTAAATATTCACCTAATGTTCTTAGTGATTTAGGAAGAGGATTTGGAATTGTTAAATTTAGTGTTATGAGAGTTTCTAACTTTTTTGGTAAACCTGGAATTTTTGTGTGATCGCTACCAGTAACAATGATGGTCTTGAGATTCGAATTTATAAAATTTTGTTTTGCTCTATATGTTTTAAAATAAAGATACTGTACTTTTATTTTTGTTAATAATTGCGGAAAATGTAAAATCAATTCTTGTGTAATAGGCTGAGGTTGTTTTTTAACAATCAATGATTCTAAACTATTCGGTAATTCAAGAGTTGTGTAACTTGACACCGTTTTAATTTTTAAATATTTCAAATGAGGAGGATATGTTATGACCAATTTTTTTTCTAATAGTAATTTTGTGACATTGACTAAATAACTAATGTCAATGTGCGATGTTAAATGAGAATTGTGCGATGTTAAATGAGAATTACTTAAATATAATACTTGTAACGAGAGTGGTAACTTATCAGGTAGTTTTTGAATGACCAAATATTTAAGTTTTGGAAACAAATGTGATGTTTCATTGGTAATAGTGTCACAAGACAAATACTCTAAGTGGGATGTTTTTATTTCTAGAGGATTTAAATTTTCGATATGTATCAATGATTTCAGTTTTTTCGGAAAAATAATCATATTATGTGGATGATACTCATTTTCATAGAAATAGTGGAAACTAATATGTCGCAATCTATCATTATTCAAGTATATTTTTAATTGAGGAGAAATTGGTTGCTTAATATATATTTTATGATGAATGTAATTGTAAAGATAAAAAGAATTAACAATAGTATGTTTAAGACTGACGAAATTGCCATATATTATTGATGTTTCATGTGAACAGATTTGTACATGTATTAACTTTCTGAGAACGTTCAATAATTTAGTTATCGAACTGCAAGTGATGAAATGATTTTTTTCGATGTATTGAAACGATTCGTAAATTAATTCTAAGGGTAGATTGTTCATTGATAATGTTAATTAAGCTATTTAATACTTATAATTTGAGGTATCGAAAGTTCAATTTTTTCCTGAGACAGAATGTCGGTCATAGACATGACCGATTTCCATGTCCATGGAAAATCGAAAGAAACAAATTGTAATTTCGATGTTAGAGAAATTCAATTTTTTCCTGAAACAGAATGTCGAAAGAAACAAATTGTAATTGGAACAATTCAATTTTTTCATAAGACTGCCAAGTCGAATAAAACAAAATGTAATTTAGACGTGAGGAGAAATTCAATTTTTTTCGTAACAGTAAGTTATGGAAAAAATAATACTCAAGTGATTATGCAGGAAAATTAAAATTCAACCTAATTGCTAACGTCACCTGCAGATTATGATGTATTTGATTGATTTTGGTACATATTTCAAGCCATTAACACTGATTTGAATTGAGCGTAATGATTTTGGAAATGTCATTTCATGTAATTGATTAGTTACAGGTGGCATACTTAATTTCTTCAATTTGGGGAATAATTCTTTTGTGATGATATATGCATGATTTGTTTGAAACAGTATTTTGAAGTATTCTAAATTTGGTGAAAAGGCAAGATTTGTGTCATAATTACCAAAATAATATGTATGTGTCAACGATGACATTTTTAATAAGTTTAATAAGTCAGAAATGTCATATCTCATGATTGAATAATTATTATAATACCTGAGATGGGTTAATTTGCATCCATTATCAACAATCTTAATTGATGATGCGATATGATCTAATGACAAAATTTGTAGGGATGATGGCAAAATAATTGTGTAATCTGGTAACCCTTCGACAGTGCAAAATACTCTTAATCTTTGTAATCTCATTTTGGAAAAATCGGTGATACTCGGTGATAAAATTCGTATCTGTAAACGAGTTATTTGTGATTTTTGTATTGTCGTTATTTCGCTGAAATAACTACCCAATGTTCTTAATGATTGAGGAAGAGGCTGTGAGACTATTGAATTGAGTGTTTCTAATTTTTTTGGTAGTTCTGGAAATTTTGTCTGATCAGAACCAGTAACAATGATAGTCTTAAGATTCGAATTTGTGAAATTTTGTTTTGCTTCATGTGTTTTGAAATGAAGATACCGGACTTTTATTTTTGTTAATGATTCTGGAAAATGTAAAATCAATTCTTGTGTAATGGGCTGAGGTTGTCTTTTGACGATCAATGTTTCTAAACTGTTCGGTAGTTTAAGTGTCTGACTCGACACAGTATTAATTTTTAAATATTTCAAATGAGGAGGATATGTTAAAATCATTTGTTTCTCCAAAAATAATTTTGTGACATTGACTAAATAACTGATGTCAATGTGTGATGTTAATTGAGAATTATTCAAAGATAATACTTTTAATGATAGTGGTAATTTATCAGGTAGATCTCGAATAACCAAATATTTAAGTTTCGGAAATAAATGTGATGTTTTATTGGTAATGGTATGACAAAATAAATACTCTAAATGAGATGTTTCAATTTTTAGGGGATTTAAATTATCGATATGTATCAATGATTTAAGTTTTTTCGGAAAAATAAGCATATCATGTGTATTCTCATGAAATGAGGTATCCTGATGTCTATCAGGATCGTGCTCATTTTTGTATAAATAGTTGAAGAAAGTAAGAGATTTAAGTTTTATCTGAAAAATAAGTGAATTATTTTCATTTTTATAGAAATATTTGAAAGTAAGATGTCGAATTTTATCATTGTTCAAATATATTTTTGATCGATAATCAAATAACTCAATCCGCACTTTATGGTGAATAAATTTGTAGAGGAAAAAAGAATTTTCAATAGTATAATTAGAACTGACGAAACCATATGTTGGCGATGGCTTATGTAAACAGATTTGCACATGTATTAACTTTCTGACGAAGATCAATAATTTAGTTATTGAAGTACAAGTGATAACATGATTTTTGTCGATGAATCGAAACGATTCGTAAATTAATTCTAATGGTAATTTGTTCATTAGTATTGAATATTATTTCTTTTAAAGATATGAGTAACAAAATTCAATTTTTTCTAAGGCTGTAAGCCGAAGAAACAAATTGTAATTGGAACAATTCAATTTTTTCGTGAGACCAAAGGTCGATAAGAAACAAAATGTAATTTTGACACTAGGAGAAATTCAATTTTTCATGAGACCAAAGGTCGATAAGAAACAAAATGTAATTGTAAAAGTTCAATTTTTTTCATAACGGTAAGTTATAGAAAAAATGAGAAATTAGACGATGGTGACATATGTAATTGATTTTGATACATATCTCAAACTATCAATATTAATTTGAATAGAACGTAATGATTTCGGAAATGTCATTTTATGTAACAGACTATTTTCATATGGTAGGCTTAATTTCTTTAATTTTGGAAATAGTTCTTTTGTTATAATGTATGTAACATATGCACGAAAATGTATTTTGAGATATTCTAAATTGGGTGAAAAGGCAATATTTGTGTGGTAGTCACCAATGTAAAATGTATGTCTCAATGATGGCATTTTAAGTATTTTTAATAGATCAGAAAAATTATCTACATCGAATGAATAACTATTATAAAATTTAAAATGGGTTAATTCGCATCCATTGTCGGTAATTGTGATGCTAGGTCTGATGTTACGTAATATTAGGAATTGTAAAGTTGATGACAAGATAATTGTGTGATTTGGATATCCTCTGTAATAATCAGAAAATAATTCCAATCTTTGTAATTTCATTTGTGAAAAATCTGTGAAACTGGGAGATAAAAGACGCATACATAAATGTGTTAATTTTGTTTTTTTTATCATACTGATATTGTCAAAATTCCCACTTAATGTTTTTAATGTTACTGGGAGAGGATTCGGTATTGTGGTATTTCGTGTTATCAATGTTTTTATATTTTTCGGTAGACATGGAAATTTAATATTGTCATTACTGGTAATAATAATAGTCACAAGATTTGAATTTGTGAAATTGTGCTTGTTTTCTTTCGTTTTCAAAGAAAGATATGGAATTTTTATTTTCGTTAATGAATCTGGAAAATTAAGAATTAAATGTGGTATAATATGTCGATAATGGTGTTTAACGATAAATGTTTCTAATGTTTTCGGTAAGGTTAACGTTGCATGATATGTTATTGTCGTGATATTCAAATATTTTAAATGTGGAGGATATGTTACTGATGTTCCATGTTCTAAAAATAATTTTGTCACATTATTCAAATAACTAATATCAATGTGATTTTCATGATGATTATTAATGATCGATAATACCTGTAATGATAATGGTAATTGTTCAGGTAAAATTCTAATAACTAAACATTGTAATTTTGGGAATAAATGTGAGTGACCGGTAATGGTTTCACATGATAAATACTTCAATTCCGATGTTTCAATTTTTGATGGATCAATCTCACTGGTACGTATCAATGATTTTAATTTTTTGGGGAAAACTATCATTTGATCTTTATAAAAATAATTAAAATTAATATGACGAATTTTATCGTTATTCAAATATATAACTGTTCGATATGATGGCATATCTATTTGAACTCCATGATGAATATTGTTATATCGGATATTTTTACTTGATGATTGATATTCACTGTATTTAGTACTAGAAATAATATGTTTACGTCCAACAATATTTTCAAACATGAATGACCGATTAGAACATATTTGTATATGAATCAACTTTCTGATAATAATAAACAATTTAGTTGATGAACTACATATAATAACATAATTTTTGTCAATGCATCGAAATAATTCGTACATTAATTCTAATGATAGTTCATTCATAAGTATTAGTTATTTAAAAATGGAAATATTAATTTCAATTTTTAACGAAAAATAGATATGGTAAATTACTTACCTTGGGCAATTTCCTCCAATTTCTCAAGGACACCTTGACCGTAAGTGATTTTCCTGGGGAGTGAAGCAACGAAAGCTTTGGCGAGTTCGACAATGATGCGTGCTTCCTTTGGTGTTGGCTTGTCGTTGACTTGAAGAACCAGGTTTTCGATTCTGGTCAAAGTGGGTCCCAAGGCCTTCAGACGAATGAGGATGCCATCGTAATCCTTGGTCAGCTTGCCAAAAGTCAACTTCACAAGAGTGAATGTCTTGACATTGACCTTCTTGACACGAAGCTCGGTAAACTGGTACTCGTTGTTGTCGTTCGTGTCAGAAAACTTGAGTTCCAAGTCAGCTTTCTTCGCTCTCATTCGATCACGATCATCGAGCATTATCCTCATCATCATGGTGAACTCAGGCATAGTAGTGAACTGATATCCTGACATTGTGATTGTGTAATGATTAATCTAGTTTATTTTCTTGGATTTATTATACACTTAAAAGATCAATTTTTTCTAAGGCTGTAAGCCGAAGAAACAAAATATTTTAATCGATTTTCAGTCTCATGAAAATTTTGAGGTATTGAAAATTCAATTTTTATTTTTAAGAGTCAAGAAAATATGAAATTTTCATGAAATATTCTGCACCAGGTTTTGTTGTTTCCAAAACAAGATCGACAAATCTAACTATGTCATTAGTGCAATACACGATGTAATTACCAAATGGAGACATAATTGTTACCATATCAATCTTTTTCGTGTCAGGAAGCATAATCATAGAGATGTTATTGATATTATCTAAACTTTTATTGAAACATGAAAATCCAACAATACAATGATCATTCGAATAATTAATACTTAAATCATGTTTTGGAATGCCATATGATGATATTTTTGAAACTCCGAAAAGGTTGTGTTTTGTTCGTTCTGTGAAATGCATAGCTTCATTAAAATCACTTGTCTTTTTTAAAAATGGATAACCACAATCAAATTTCTGACATTGTGGATCAAATTTAACTGGGAAGACAATGTTATCAAATGGTTTTTCGATTGATGTAAAAGTAATTTCTTCATCATTTTTCTTAATTTGTGTTAGCCATCCGTAATGAGGCGAATAGATGAGTTTGTCATAAAAACATGGGAAATCGAATTGATGTGATTCAATTGCTTTCATTCCATCAATTTCAGTCAGAAAAAATTCATTTCGAACATTATCAGATGTTTTGTCATTTCTGAGAACGCTCATACCTTTATGGGTAACATAATCGCCATCGCCACGGACGATGGCAATTAGGCTGGATCCTCCAGCATAATCACAAAATTCACTCATTGTTTTCATATCCGATGGTGGTACGAGGACTTCAATTAATTTACCTTTAAGACTGAGTCCGTTTGATAAGGCTGTATTTAATGTTCTTTTGTAATATTTGTTATGAAGACAAATATAATTCGGAAAAATAATTGTTTCGTTTTCTTTTAGACCTACTTCTGTCAAATTGACAAGAGTTCTGAAATCGTAATAATAAACGATGTTATCTGATAGAATGTAATAGCCTTTTTCTTCATAATAGTATTTTTGGTATTTGAAGATTTTTAGAATTTTTTGTTTCCGATTATCATAAATAGAAAATACTTTGGTCGTATGATTAATAAGAATCAAAATATTGTCACTTTCTCGTGAATCAAAGAAATCATATTCGTTGTCGATAAAACAGATATGATCGACTCCATAGCCCGATCCACTGATACCACGTACAACATATTTGCAGAATCCTGCTTCAATTTCAAAATGCATAACACAATTACCTTTGACATCACTCTTACCTTGAAGAAGACGCATTATTGGTAGTGAATTTAATTAATTTATGGTATATGATGGTATTTCAATTTTTTTACACTGAAAGTGTACGCTAGGTTTGAAAGAAACAAATTGTAAGCGGAGCAACCTTTGGCAATTTGAAAACAAAATATTTCAATCGAAAACAAAATATTTCAATCGAAAACAAAATATTTCAATCGAAAACAAAATATTTCAATCGACTTTCAGTCTCGTGAAAATTTTGACTTTCAGTCTCGTGAAAATTTTGACTTTCAGTCTCGTGAAAATTTTGACTTTCAGTCTCGTGAAAATTTTGAGGTATCGAAAATTCAATTTTTTTATGAGACAGTTTCATTTTTTCGTAATAAAGTTATGGAAAAATGAAATGTTATATCAAGATGATGGATGTAATGTGTTTCGGTATATAACATTTCTTTGGTGCTATGATGGTTTTAACACTTTTTGGTAAATTTATTAGTGTTTGATCAAAATACAAACCAAATTTGACGTATGATAACGAGCGCGGTAGATTGTCAACTTTTTGATTGAAGTATGTTCCAAATGATATATGTGTTATCGAATTTGGTAAGGTACTCAATTCCTGATGGTAATAATGACCGAATAAAATATGTGTTATACCTGGAGGTAAATGATCAGTTTTTTGATTAAAATTATCACCAAATAAAAGACGTGTTACTGATTGAGGTAAATTATCTATTTGTTGATTAAATTCATAACCAAATTTAATGTATGATACGGATCGAGGTAAATGATCAACTTTCTGATTAAACTGATAACCAAAACGAATGTGTGTTACTGTTTGTGGTAAATTGTCAACATTTTGATTAAACTGACTACCAAAACTAATGTGTGTCACAAATTGTGGTAAATTGTCAACATTTTGATCAAAAACATAACAGAATTTTAGATGAGTGATAAATGGAGGATAATTTTTCACTATGCTATTGAATGTTTGCCCAAATGTAAGATGTGTTAGTGATGAAGGTAATTTTTCTATTGGTTTATTAAAATCACGACTGAATGTTAAATGTGTTATTGTGTCTGATAAAAGTAGAAAAGGCCCATTAATTGTATCATGATCGCTGCGGACGCCAGCAATTAGGCTGGATTTTCCAGCATGATCATCAAAGATAACTTCATCAAAGATGACAGTTAAGTGTGTTATAGAATCGGGTAATTCTCCATAATTTTTGTTGAAATACTTGTTAACAGTAATATGAGTTAGTGATTTTGGTAAATGATTAATTTTCTGATTAAAACACTCATTAAATACGATATGTGTTAATGATTCAGGTAAATTTCTCAATTGTTGATTAAAAACAAATCCAAAATAAATATATTTTAATGATGTCGGTAATTTAATTATGGGATGATTGAAATGTTTTCCAAGTGTTATGTATCTCAATGAATTTGGTAAATTATCTATTCTGTGATTAAAATCACGACCAAATTTAATCCAAATCAATGCATCCGGTAAATTATTCGGCACTTGATTAAAATCACGACCAAACTTAATATACAATAATGACTGAGGTAAATCAGTCAATACTTGATTAAAATTATATCCAAACTTGATATATATCAATGATTGTGGAAATTTTGTTATTTTTTGATTAAAACTGTATGCTAAAAAAATATGTGTCACAGAATTTGGCAAATTGTCTATTTTCTGATTAAAATCATCACCGAACCAAATATGTTTCAACGATTGTGGTAAACTAATAATATTTTGATTAAATCCATGTCCAAATTTAATAAGTGTTATTGTCTGAGGTAAATTTTCAAATTTAAAATTGTAATCAAAAGAAAATTCAACATATTTTATTAAAAATCTCTTATTTATCTTCAAGATTGGTTCATAACCATATATTTTACAAATTTGTATTGATAATAATGATCGTAAATACAAAAACAACCTATTTGATTGACAAAGCGAAAAATTACTTGTCGAATGACAATACTGTAATATCTCAATGAGTGACTCATAAGGTAAAGAATTCATTACTGCCCATCATCAATAAGGTGTTTTTTTCAATTTTTTAGTGACGATAAAGGTGACAACTGTAATGATATTTTCCAAGTTGTTTTTATAGAAATTAAAAATGATTTAAAGAAATAATTTTTAGTTTCAAGATTAATAGTCACCCTTGATACTAAAATAAATGTACAAATCGAATATGTTTCGGTATTTTGCATTTCTTAGGTACTGAAATGAAGATGACGCTTTTTGGTAAATTAGTCAATTGTTGGTTAAAATTATGACCGAAAATGATGTGTGATAACAATTTTGGTAGTTTGTCTAATTTTTGATTGAAATCACTACCGAATGAAATATGTGTTACCGAATCTGACAAGTTATTCAATTCTTGATTGAAAGTTTCACCAAATAAAATATGTGTTAATGCTTGAGGTAAATGATTACATCTTTGATTAAATTTAGCACCAAATAAAAGACGTGTTATTGATTGAGGTAAACTATCTATTTCAACATTAAATTTATAACCGAATTTAATGTGTAACACGAATTGTGGTAACTTATCAACCTTCTGATTAAACTGATAACCAAAACTAATGTGTGTTACTGTTTGCGGTAAATTGTCGACTTTTTGATTAAATCGATAACCAAATTTTACGTGTGTTAGTAATTGAGGATAATTCTTTACTGTTTGATTAAATTCTGATCCGAATGTCAGACGTGTAATCGATTGAGGTAAATTATATATCGTGCTAGCAAAATAATCACCAAATGTCAAATGTGTTATTGTATGAGATAACAATGTGAAAGGTCCATTAAACACATACCGTAAAATAGTTAAATGTGTTACAGAATCAGGTAAATCTCCAAAATTTTGTTTGAAATGTTTGTTAGTAGCAATATGTGTCAATGTCTTCGGTAAATGATTAATTTTCTGATTAAAAGTCTCTCCAAAGACAATATGTGTTAGTAATTCAGGTAATTTCAATAATGGTTGATTAAAATAATATCCGAATGTGATGTGTGTCAGTAATGATGGTAAATCAATTATTGAATGATTAAAATTACTCCCAAAAATGATTTGTGATAATGACGGTGGTAAATTAATTATCGGTTGATTAAAATCATGTCCGAATATTATGTATCTCAAAGAATTTGGCAGATTGTTTACCTCTTGATTAAAATGACGTCCAAATACAATCCGTATTAATGCTTTTGGTAAATCATTTAATTTGTGGTTAAAATCATCGCCAAATTTAATAGATAACAATGATTGAGGTAAGTTAATTAATTTTTGATTGAAAAAGCACCCGAATGTGATAGACATTAACGATTGTGGTAATTTTTTTATTTTCTGATTAAAACCATCACCAAAAGAAAGACACTTTAATGATTGTGGCAAATTCATTAATTTTTGATTAAACCCACCACCAAAAGAAAGACACTCTAATAATAATGGCAAATTTATTAATTCTTGATTAAATTCTCTTCCAAATTTGATAGACTTTATTGTCTGAGGTAAATTTTTAAATTTATAATTATAATCAGAACAAAAATCAACATTTTTAATCAAAAACCTCTTATTTACATGTACAATCGGTTCATAACCATATATTCTACAAATTTGTATCGATAATAATGATCTTAAATGCAAAAACAGTCTATTTGATTGACAAAGCGAAAGATTACCCACAGAGTGACAATATTGTAATATCTCAAGAAGTGATTCATAAGATAAAGAATTCATTACTACTTATCACCAATAAGGTATTTTGTTCAATTTTTTCACAAGAAATGCAATTTTTTCATAATAGTTAATTATAAAAAAATTATTCAGCCTTACCTTCATGTTGTTGTTCATACAGTCGACGAACAATCGGTGACCAATCTTTCGATACCTGATCTTGTTTCTCTTTATAAATTTCTTTCTGACATCCTTCATTATCCTCACACCATTTCAATCCTTCATTAATAATAACCGTCATTTTTTCACGATCATCAGAATCAATCAGTGGTGATTCCAATAATGTTTGTTTAATTTGTGTCAGATATTTCTCAAGATCATACTTTGCAACAATCGCCTCTTTTCTCTTCGCATCTTCCTTCTCGAACCTCTCCGCCTCTTGTTTCAATTGCATCACAACTTGCTCACTCAATCTTTCCTTATTCTCTATCACCAACTTCGATTTTTTCTTTGTTGAAGTATCTGTCGCACTCACTTGTAAAATACCATTACGATCAACCTCAAAAATAACCTCAATTTGAGGTACACATGCCGGTGCCGGAGGAATACCACTCAACTCAAATTCACCAAGCAAGTTATTATCTTTCGTAAATTGTCTCATTCCCTCATAAATTTTAATCAACACCGAAGTCTGGTTATCAGCCGATGTACTAAATGTCTTTGATGCCTTACATGGTATTTGCTGATTACTCGCAATCATCTGACTCATCAACCCACCCTTTGTCTCTAATCCCAATCCAAGTGGTGTTACATCTGCTAAAACCATTTCTCTCGTATTTGTCTTCATCAGTGTCGCACAATAAAGAGTCGCACCATAAGCAACTGCCTCATCAGGATTAATAGATTCACATAACACCTTACCACCAAATAACTTCGATAGCATCTCCTTAATTTTCGGAATACGTGTTGACCCACCAACAAGAACAACATCATCAATATCTTCTTTTGTCACTTTTCCATCTTCAAGAACCTTCTTCACTTGAGTCATGGTCTCATTAAACAATGAATGACATTCCAATTCAAATCTCATTCTCGACAAATTCATCTCAAAATCAACATCCTGATACTCAAATTCAATCTTCACCGCTAATTCCGAACTCAATCGTCTTTTCGTATTCTCAGCAATTGTCTTTAATTTTCTCAGAAGTTTGGCATTTGCTTCGAGATGATGCTTCTTCTTCAATTCTTCAGTAATAATTCTGACGATAACCTGATCGAAATCCTCACCACCAAGATGAGTATTACCACCAGTTGCCAAGACTCGAATAACACCCTCAGAGACTCGTAGTAAACTAACATCAAATGTACCACCACCAAGATCATAAACAATAACATTCTGCATTTCTTTCACTTTCTTCTCTAATTCATAGGCAAAGGCAGCGGCGGTCGGCTCACTAATAATCTTCAAAACATTCAATCCAGCAATAACACCTGATGATGCCGTCGAACTTCTTTGTGCATCATTAAAATAAGCAGGAACAGTAATAACAGCGTTTTTGATAGGTTGACCAAGATATGTCTCTGCAATGGTTTTCATTTTCATCAGAATCATGGCAGAAATTTCTTCAGGACGAAACATTTTCTCTTCATGTAAGTATTTCACCTTAAATAATGGCATGTTGTTATCATCAAAAACAACAGAAAATGGCCATGTTTTAATATCTTTTTGCAATAACTCATCAGAACTATTACGACCAATGGCTCTTTTAGCATCGAAAATAGTATTCAGACCATTAGTTGTCACTTGATTTTTAGCAGATTCACCGACAAATCTGTCATTATCAGTAAATGAAACATAAGATGGAGTGGTTCTATTTCCAGCATCATTGGCAATAATTTCAACACGATTATTTTTCCACACACCGACACAACTATATGTCGTTCCTAAATCAATTCCAATTGAGTATTCATCAGTCATTTATTAGTAATTATTAAAAATAATAACAATTAATAACGAACCAACCATTCAGTTGTGGTATCAGATATTTTTTAATTGTTCAACAATTTTTTCAATATCATTTTCAACATCTTTCACTAATGAAGTCGATCTGACAATAATCAGGACAAATATTTCATAATAATTATCTGTGACCAGTGAATTGATTTCTGATGGTTTCTTGGTGTAAACTTTGAATGTTGATGGTGAATAAAAATAGATCTTGTCAAATGGTTGTGGTTTGCTCGGTGCAGTGAAACCAATCTTCATTTTCTTCATGTAAAGTTCGTCAATGTATTTAGGCATTTTCTTCAAAATATGATACACTTCTTCAAGATATTTTTGATGAGGCTTGACAATTTTATACAAGTCTCTAGAAATAATCCTCTGATAAATTTCATAGGCTTTCTTATAATTTTTGCGATGATGTTCTTCTAGATCTTCCAAATTATTCACATCATAAAGATCAAAGATCCGAAATAATGAATCATCTGTCAATTTACGAAACTTTCTAATATCACGAACAGAATCAGTCATTTCAATAATTGGATCAATTAATTTCAGAATGTCTTTCATCATCAATTCGATCGCTTTAATTGTTTCATGACCATACACTCTCTTATGCAATGAATGTCGTGTCATGAATAATTTGTGAATATCATGAGCGACTGTTTCAGGATAAGCCAATTTGCCATCAATCAATCTAATTTCATTAATGATTCTGCCAGCTTCGAATGGACGACCTTCGCCGACTTGTAAAGAATCTCTGACAAGATAATCAAATTTATCGGCATCGGGTCCACCAACACTATTAGCAACAATCAAAAACAAGAAATGATTCTTACAATCTTCAGGAGGATCAATCAAGTTATTCATCAATAAAATATCAATATCAGTGTATTTTGTCTTTTCCTTGATAACAATCTCGAGAATGATTTTCGATCTCGCTTCATGATGAAGTTCTGGATATTTTTCTTCGACTAATTCGTCAAAGAGATGACTAAATGGACCGTGACCAACATCATGTAGTAAACCAGCAATTTTGACTTTTTCAATAAATTCTGGGGTTAGTTTTGTTGGTCCATAATGAGGGATGTAGTAAATTTTATCAGGATCTTGATTTCTCAGAACATTGAGCATCAATCCAGTGAAATGATAAACACCAATACTGTGCTCGAATCTTGATGTTGAAGCACTCGAAAAAACAAAATAACAAATACCTAATTGTCGAATATATCGTAACTTCTGAAACCAATCTGTATTGATAATATCCTGAGCTACTTTTGAAACATAAATTCCATCCGGATATACCAAGTCAGTAAACAATTTCGTCTCCATTTGGTCTTTAATACTGTTATAATTGGTGGTTTTTGAATCAATTTTTTCATGAGATGGTACATCGATTGAAACAAATTGTAACCGGGATGGTTCAATTTTTTCACGAGATGGTACGTCGATTGAAACAAATTGTAACCGGAATGGTTCAATTTTTTCACAACATAATCGAGAACTGACATAAAGAAAAAATAAAAAGAAGACTATCAACTTCATTTAATATTATTAAAAATAAATATCAAAATCAATTTTTTCTTCGATCCTTAGTCTCACGGAAAAATTTGAACTTTTACAATTACATTTTGTTTCTTCGGCTTACCACAGGTTGCTCCGCTTACCACAGGTTGCTCCGCTTACCACAGGTTGCTCCGCTTACCACAGGTTGCTCCGCTTACCACAGGTTGCTCCGCTTACCACAGGTT